>OBXM01000051.1_pt1 | contig 157073 bp, 163 predicted proteins | sample 1538141 | NCBI WGS metagenome assembly OBXM01 (sample SAMEA2580153, study PRJEB22360) | human gut metagenome | biome: human gut; feature: human-associated habitat; material: faeces | place: Denmark | collected 2008/2010 | reverse complement strand
CGCATAGTCAGTGATATGCTTGAGAAAAATGTGTCAACTAATATTGACAATATCAGGACTTTTTACAAGCCGTTGAACAATATGCCAAAAGCAAACAGGTAACGCATATTTTTTTACAAACAGAGAGAACTGTTCCCGCTTTTAATTTTTATAAGAAAAATGGTTTTATTGAATTAAAAGACCATATTTCACTCTATAAAGAATTTAATTAAAGGAGAGTGCCATGGAATATAAGATCAGACAAATGTATCCAAATGAATACCCTTATCTAAAAAAGTTTTTATATGAGGCAATTTTTCAAAAAGACACGGAAACTCTTCTGCCAAAGGAAATCATCGATGAACCAGACTTAAATATATACATAGAGAACTTTGGAAAAGAACACGATCATTGTCTCTGCGCCGAAGCAAACGGAAGAATCATAGGAGCAGTCTGGACACGGATCATATCCGGATATGGGAATATAGATGACGTGACTCCCGAATTTGCAATTTCCCTTTACAAAAAGTATAGAGGAAAAGGAATCGGTACAAAAATGATGCAGGAGATGCTGTCTCTTTTAAAATCAAAAGGATACAAAAGGGCTTCTCTGTCAGTACAGAAAGAAAATTATGCATTTAAAATGTATCAGAATCTTGGCTTTAAAATTATCGATGAGACAGAGGAAGAGTTTATTATGATGTATGATTTGACAAAAACAGTTATTTAGCCGCTAGTGTAAGGAGGAATCAGGTTGATGAGAGAAGAAAAAACATCTCCAAAAGAAGCTATCAACGAACTATCACTGCTTTTAATGTATCTAACAAGATTCAGCCACCAGGATAGATTTTCATTAGAAAAAAACAAAGCCTGGAAAGGGTATCCCTTTCATGCCTTGGATGATCTTGAGGAAGAAGGGCTGATTGATCAGGGAAGCCATCGCTCTAAATCTGTACATATTTACGAAGAAGGATTGGAGAAAGCAAAAGAATTACTCGTCAAATATAATATAAAAGACTGGGATGAATGAGCAGACAACAAGCAATATTTAAGAAGAGAAAGGATTATGGCATGCCTGTCAAATTGGAAGACACAACAAAAGCGAGAAAACTGTTCGGAGAATGGAAGGAAACTTTAATCTGGTCCTGTCTTCAAAAGGTCATGGGAGACATCTATGTGGACAATACTTCAGATCCACAGTCCGCTATGGCTGTTCTTGGTGATTTCTGTTTTTTTGCCGGAAATGCAGAGGAAGATTTAGTCTCTTATAAACCGGAAAACTGTTTCCAGGACTTTATTATTATGGTGCCGCAGTCTGAGGAATGGGCAGAACTGATCGTCAAAAAGTATGGAGACAGAGCAAAACCAGTAACACGTTATGCCATAAAAAAAGAACAGAATATTTTTGATAAAGATACTTTAAGGTCTGCCGTCAATTCATTAAAGCCGGGATATACCCTGCGAATGATTGATGCAGACCTTTTTGCGCTATGCAGATCAAGTGCATGGTGTCAGGATCTGGTCTCACAGTTTGAGGACTATGAGACATATAAAAAGCTCGGCATAGGAATTGCCGTATTAAAAGGAGAATCGCTCGCAGCAGGAGCTTCTTCTTATGCAAGATACAGAGAAGGAATTGAAATACAGATTGACACGAAGGAAGAGTTCCGGCGAAATGGACTGGCTTATGCTTGTGGAGCAAAGCTGATACTGGAATGTCTGAACAAAGGTCTGTATCCGAGCTGGGATGCCCAAAATCAAGCATCCGCTGCACTTGCAGAGAAATTAGGATATCATTTTGACCATGAATACAAAGCATTTGAAATATGGGGATATTAAATGGAGATCAGGTTATTAAACGAGGAAGATGACATCGATGCAGTCTGTGGTATCTATGCGGCCAGTTGGAAAAGTACATATAGAGGCATCATCCCTCAGGTGTTTCTGGATAACATAGATAAAGAAAAATGGCGTGAGGGAATTCAAAATTCTGAATTGATTTCATTAGTTTTGCTGAATGGTGAAAAGATTATCGGCACGGCCTCCTACTGTGCTTCCAGATCCATCTGTCTGAAGGGGTTCGGGGAAATTGTATCCCTCTATCTGCTTCCGGATTACTGTGGAAATGGATATGGCAGACAGCTTTTGCAGGCGGCAGTTGACGGACTGTCTGAGATGGGATTTTCAGAAAAAGTAAAGGAAGAAGCAAGGAGAAGATCAGGTTTTAGGTGCGTCATCTGTCAGGAACCATTTGTTGAAGTACATCATATCATTCCTCAGAATGAGGGAGATGAAGATACGATTGAGAATGCTGCGCCCCTTTGCTCCAGATGTCACGATCTATATGGAGACAACCCTGCAAAAAGAAAACAGATCCCTCAGATGAGAGACTATTGGTTTGAAGTCATGGAGAAGAGAAATAAAGAAGGTTTGGATGCGTTAGTACCGATCGCGTCCGATCCCGACAGAGTGAATGCCCTGCGGGACAAGGGGATAGCCATCCAGCATACTGTTTTTGCAGAGAGTAAAGGTATTGAGGAATTTATTCTTTTATTTACGATTTCTTTCTTTTTCTCACACAATACATTTCTATTTATCTTACAGAAAATTTCCATAACAGCAAATTCATAATGGATCAAAGGGCTGAGAAAAGCCCGCTTTTAGTAAACGCAGCTGCGGCAGGGGTCATTGGCCCGGCGACCGAGGAACTTTTATTCCGCAGATTTCTGTACAAAGGATTAAAATCGATGGGGAAAGAAAAGTCGTCTCTGATTTCCAGTGTTATTTTCGGGCTGTGTCACAGACATGTGATCCAGGGGATCTATGCAGCATTGTGGGGGAAAGAAGCATCACAGCTTAAAAGCACCTTTTTCAGCTCATATGATCAGCAATCTGCTGTCCTTTTTACCGATCCTTTGGATCAGCCTGAATCATTGTGAAAAAGAGGTATAAGGGATGCATTCTTCCTGTCTTATTTATGCCCGTATCTGTAAATCACTTCTTTAACATTCGCCAAAGCGTACTCCGGCTGATTCCAAGCCTCTTAGCGGCTCGTTCTTTATTTCCGGCTTCCTCCGTAAGCACCATATGGATGATCTGGTCATTGATCTCATTTAGTGTGCCGGTAAGATCCAGACCGGAAATATCAGCAGAAGGATCGGCGGAGGGTTCGTTGTCCAAAATTTCTTTTACGTTTTCATAAGTAATATATGGAGTGCGGGTTATAACCACCAATTCTTTGATTATATGGTGCAATTGATCGAGGTTGTTAGGCCATGAAAAAGCAGTCATCAAATCCATAGCTTCCGCCTCAAAGCCGATAATCTGCTTGCCGGTAGCGACATTCATACGATGAATATAAAGCGTGGCAATGCTCGATAGATCCTGAATGCGATCTCGAAGCGGCAAAAGCTTCAAAGTCATGCAGGATAATTTGTTCTCGAGATAATTTCGACATATTTCCGTCTGATCCTTTTCTGAGGAATTCAGGATCAGCGAAAAAATCAGCCGGTTCCTTCTGGCGAGCTCTGAATTATCAATATAAGAAAAAAGCTTGTCCAATTGATTTTTCGAAAGCGCTCCCGGATTTTTGATATAGATGTTTGTATTCACATTTGCGAATGGCGAATCTGAATTATTGATCAGGGCATTCCATTTTCGTTCCCCCATAAGTTCACAATTGATGATATATAAAGGGGAAGAATTCCCGGAGCTGTTGGAATATAAAAGCTTTGCAACTTTATCTTTCCCTGTTCCGGATTCTCCTATAATCAGTACCGGCTGTGTGCTCTTTGCATACGCTTCGATAATATCGGCCGTACGTCCCACTTGGTGAGAGCCGTTGTATTCATCGGCGAAATCTTCTGAGTTCGAATCCAAATGATTGTAAATAGTAATTACTGAGTCTTCTTCGGAAAAAACGGCATGTTTCTGTTGGATGGTTATTGCTGTATATTTCTGGTCTTCATAGAATAAATGCCGGTTTGTAAGGATGAAGATTTTATCGCGGATCTGTCTGGTAACTGTCTGACCCGAAACTTTCAAAAAAGCCCGAAGATAAGTCTGTACAAGATTCATAAGGACTGTATTGCTGTCGTTATTTGGAAGACTGGAAAACCATAAGGCTCCGGCTGGATTAAAAATCAGAAATTCCCGGTCTTCATTGGTCAGAAGAGCCTGAAACAGATCTTTCTGTTTGTGAACATGAGCAGAAGACGCCACGAGTTTGACGGCTTCATCAATTGCAGAAGTGATACTTTCGCTTCCGGAAGAAAGAAGGATAGAATTCATCCCCAGCTTCCTGGCTGCATTTAAACCTGTCATATCACAAAGAGCCAATGTACAGCCGTTCTGCTGCGCCTTCCTGATTGCCGGCAGAGCATCCGATTCGTTGGTAAACGTTACAATATCAATATCATACTGCAGTAGGTCGCAGAGCACTTTGGCGCAGTTTGTGATCGAAGAAAATCCGGCGATTATAAACTTGCCGGAATAGCTTTCCACAAGTTTAATTGTGCGGAGCACATCATACACGGAAATCGGGATATCGATTACCGGGAGCTCGACGTTAGAACGTATCAATTCGGCAGTTCCGCCTCTTGAAATAATAACGTCATAATTATTATGTGCCAGTTCGAGGGCGATTTTTTTGCCGTTATCCAAATCGCCTGTCTGTACCGTCATGCGGATATCATCTCTTGTCTGTGCGATTGCAGATATGGCATCCGCCATTCCTTCATAAGGAGCTACTGCAAGTATCTTGGTTTTCTGCATATGGATTTCCCCTTTGTAAAAAATGAATTTTTATCGTTGAGATATTCGCTTTCATATAGATTTATTATATACTTGAACGTATCAAAATGCAACAAAAATTAAGCTGGATGTTTCAAAATAAAACGATAAAATGAAATTGTGCAATTGAATAACGAGGTTTTAAGAAGTAATATGTTAAACAAGAAAAGCAAAGAAACACAAAATATTTCAAAACGAATCAAAGGAGGAAAGAAAATGAGTTATCAGATTAAAATTCCGTCATATATCTGCGGAGGGGAGGGATGCATTGAAAATGTAGCTGCAATCATCGAAAAAGAACATGCAAAGAAGATTATTGTATTTACAGATAAAGGCATCAGACTTACAGGACTTTTGGATATACTGACGAAAATACTTCATAAAACAACGGCCGAATATCAAGTATTTGACAATTTGACTCCGGAACCGGCATATCAGGATGTAGAAAGAGTCATGGATGAGGTCGCGTGCTACAATGGTGATTTTATTATCGCGATTGGCGGCGGAAGCGTTATGGATGCGGCAAAGCTCTGCAGTATATTAAAAGACGCTCCTTATACGATAAAAGATCTTCTGAGAGATCCTGCAATTGCTGAGAAACAGATTAAGACCCTGATGATTCCTACTACTTGCGGAACCGGATCGGAGGCAACATGCAACGCTATCGTAGCCATTCCGGAAGAGCAGTCAAAGAAAGGAATTGTGAACGATAACATGATTCCGGATTATGTATTTCTGGATCCGCAGATGATCAGAAAGCTTCCAAAATCTATCATTGCAGCAACGGGCGTGGATGCGCTTGCCCATGTAGTAGAGTGCTTTACCTCAAAAAAAGCGACTTCGTTTTCCGATACGTATGCAATGGCCGGTGCAAAACTGATCTTTCATAATATCAGAGAAGCTTACAATGATGCAGATCATATGAAAGCAAAGGGTAATATGATGCTTGGCGCGTTCTATGGCGGAGTCGCTATCACAGGAAGCGGTACAACGGCTGTACATGCGCTGTCATATCCATTGGGCGGAAAATACCATATTGCGCATGGCGTATCCAATGCAATCCTTTTTGCACATGTAATGGAATTCAACAAAGACGCCTGCAGGGAAAGACTTGCGGAATTGTGCGACGGAGTGTTCCCGGAGCTTTTCGAAAAAAATGTGGATGAAAAGGCGGACTATATGATCGAACAGATTGTAGACATTGTAAGAGTGACAAACATTCCAACAGACCTGAATGAATTCGGAGTAAAAATGGAAGACCTTGATTTCCTTGTAAAGGCAGGAAGCGATCAAAAAAGACTTTTGGTAAATAACATGAAAGAATTATCGCTGGATGATATCAGGGGTATTTACCTGAGAGTTCTGAAATAAAACAATTATCAAAGAAAGGGCAGCAGAAATGGAAAAGAAACCAATTATCGGAATTACAATGGGAGATCCCTCGGGAAATGGATCTGAAATCTCCGTAAAAGCACTTTCAGACCCGGCTGTGTACGAAAGATGTAAGCCAATCATTATTGGAGATGCGAATTGCATGAAAAACGCAGTGGAGTTTCTTGGGAAAGACAATGAAATCCGGATCCATGCTGTAGAAAATGTAAAAGATGCGGTATTCCAACACGGAACGATCGACGTCTATGATATGAAACTGGTCGATATGAAAAAGCATATATACGGTAAAGTTTCAAAAATGTGTGGGGAAGCCGCATTCCAGTATGTTGTGAAGGTGATCGAGCTTGCAATGAAAAACGAGATTGATGCAACTGTAACTAATGCGATCTGCAAAGAAGCCATTAACATGGCAGGGCATCATTACTCCGGACATACAGAGATTTACGCAGATTATACACATACCGGCAAATACACCATGATGCTCGCCCATGGCGATCTGAGAGTTGTACATGTGTCCACGCATGTTTCTCTTCGTCAGGCATGCGAGAGGGTAAAAAAAGAACGCGTGCTGGAGTGCATCAGAATTGCCAACGATGCATGTAAAGCGATCAGAATTAAAGAGCCGAAGATTGGCGTGGCAGGCCTGAATCCGCACTGCGGGGAGAACGGAATGTTTGGTACGGAAGAGATTGAAGAGATTCAGCCGGCTATTGATGCGGCGCTGGAAGAAGGGATTCATATTCCGGAGAAGAAGCCGACGCCTCCGGATTCCATTTTCTCTAAAGCAATCGGGGGCTGGTATGATATTGTCGTTGCAATGTATCACGATCAGGGACATATACCGCTTAAGGTAGAAGGATTCAAATACAATAAGGAGCAAAAGAAATGGGACGCCGTATCCGGCGTCAATGTAACGCTTGGCATTCCAATCATACGCGTATCTGTAGATCATGGAACCGGATTTGATCTTGCAGGAACGGGAAAATGTAACGAATTAAGCCTTGTAAATTCTATTGATTATGCGATCCGCCTTGCAGAAAACAAATAATAGCGGGAGGAAAACGACGTGGTAAAACTGTTGATTATAGCCGATGATTTTACTGGTGCTTTGGATACAGGAATCCAGTTTAAAAAACGTGGCATCAGCACACAGGTTTTCACAAAAACAAAGTTGGAGAATAGTGAAATCAGACCAGACACAGAGGTTCTTGTGATCGACAGTGAATCAAGGCCAATGCAGAAAGAAGACGCGTATCTGAAAGTAAAAAAGATTACAGAGTGGGCGATTGCCCGCGAAGTACAGATTATTTTCAAAAAAACAGATTCTGCGCTCAGGGGAAACATAGGGGCCGAGGTAAAAGCTGTCGCCGATGCAGCGGGAAACGGCAAAGTGTTCTTCCTTCCCGGTTATCCGGAAATTCACAGAGTTACAAAGAACGGGACTCATTATATAGACGGTGAATTGCTGGAAAACAGTGTATTTGGAAAGGATCCATTTGAACCGGTAAATATGTCGTACATACCGGATATCATCAAAAAAGAGAGCGATGTTGCCGTAGAGGTGTTAAAGAGAAGCGAGAAGATTCCTGAACTGGCAAAAGACCAACCGGAGATTATCGTATGTGATACGGTCAGTACAGAAGACATTGATAACCGACTGGACGAGCTGATTGAGAAGAACGCTCTCGGGCTGTTGGCGGGGTGCGCAGGACTGGCAGATCGTCTGGTAGAAAAAATATCTTTCAACCGGCAAGGAGAGATGGCATTTCACAAGACTGACGGGATGTATGTAGCATGCGGAAGTCTGAACAAGATTACAGAACAGCAGGTTTCGTATGCGGAAAAGAACGGCGGATTTACAAGAATCCATCTGACAATGCATCAGAAACTGATGCCGGAATATTATGGGACGGCGCAGGGAAGATCATTTACACGCGAAATAGCGGGACTCTGCCAGCGCAGGAAGAAAGTGATTGTTGATACATTTGATTCGGATGACAGCAAAGAACAATTTCTGAAAGACCACAAGATAGAACAGGAATCTGTCAGATTCAGAATCTCAGATTCGCATGGCTGCATTGTCAACGAACTGGTAAACCAGGGGCTGGATCTTACGATCCTGATGACGGGCGGGGATACGCTGATGGGATATATGAAGCAAATCGGATGTACGCAGATCGAACCAATATGCGAAATTGAACAAGGCGTTGTTGTATCAAAAATTAAATGCGGAGGCCATTCCATACAGGTAATATCAAAATCAGGTGGATTCGGAACAGTCGATATCCTGTGCCGAATCGCAGAGAAAGTGCTTCATAAAAATTCAAAATTGAAAGGAGAACGCATCATGAAAAAAGTTGAACTGAAGGGAATTATCACACCAATTTTAACACCGATGAAAGCGGATGAAAGTATGAATACAGAGGAACTCCGCGCACAGATTGAACGTCTGATTGACGGCGGTGTGCATGGTATTTTCCCGTTTGGAACCAACGGGGAAGGTTATATCTTAAGCGAGAATGAGAAGGTTGAAGTGCTTGAAGCAACGATTGATCAGGTAAAAGGACGTGTACCTGTATATGCAGGCTCCGGATGCATTTCCACAGCAGATACCATCCGTATGAGCAGGAAAGCGGAGGAGCTTGGGGCAGACGTGCTTTCCATTATTACGCCAAGTTTTGCGGTCGCATCTCAGAAAGAACTGTATGACCATTATGTAGAAGTTGCAAAACATGTGGACACGCCGATTGTACTTTATAACATTCCGGCACGCACAGGCAACAAACTTCTTCCGCAGACGGTCGCCAGGCTCGCCAGAGACGTAGATATTATTGTCGGGGCAAAGGATTCCAGCGGGGACTGGGAGAACCTGAAAGCATACATTCATCAGACTCAGGATCTTGACAAAGATTTCTTTGTATTATCAGGAAATGATTCCCTGATCCTTCCGGCATTAAAAGAAGGGGGAACTGGCGGGATCGCCGGATGCTCCAATGTATATCCTCATGTACTTTCTTCTATTTACAATCTTTTCAAAGAAGGGAAACTGGAAGATGCGCAGGCGGCGCAGGATTCTATCGCAAGTTTCCGCGCAGTGTTCAAATATGGGAATCCGAACACAGTAGTTAAGAAGGCCGTTGCGATGCTTGGATATCCGGTAGGAGAATGCAGAAGGCCATTCAACTATCTGTGCGATGAAGGCGTAGAAGCGCTTAAGAGGGTTTTAAAAGAGAACGCTGATAAGGGTATGAACTAAATAAAAGATTAGAAAGAAGCGAGGAATAGAAGATGAAATTTGTAATGACACAGGCCGTGTGCCCGGAAGGGCTTCAGATGCTGGACGGAATCGCGGATGTTTATGTTGCAGATAATCAGGATCCAAACAATTATCTGGATGAAATGAAGAATGCAGACGCTCTGATCGTAAGGATTGCAAAATGTGACGGACATGCCATCGAGAACAGCCCGAATCTGAAGGTTATCGGGCGTACAGGCGTAGGATATGATTCCGTAGATGTGAAGACAGCTACAGCGCATGGGATCCCTGTAGTTATCACACCGGGAGCCAATAACAGAAGCGTTGCAGAGCATGCGGTGGCGATGATGTTCGCACTTTCCAAAAATCTGGTGGAAGCTCAGACGGAAATGTGTAAAGGCAACTGGGAAATCCGTGGAGCTAAAAAAGCATTTGAGCTGGAAGGTAAGAACGTTGGGATTCTTGGACTTGGGGCAATCGGACGTGAAACTGCAAAGATCTGTGAAGGATGTGGAATGAAAATAGCAGCCTATGATCCGTTTTTGTCAAAAGAAGAGGTAGAAGGTTACGGCGCAGAGTACTATGAGAACTATGAAGAGCTTTTGAAAATCAGTGACGTAGTATCCATTCATGTGCCTCTCACCGAGGAAACCAGAAATATGATTTCCAGAAAGCAGCTCTCAGAAATGAAGAAAACGGCACTGATCATTAACTGCAGCCGCGGCGGAATCATCAACGAAGCAGATCTGACAGAGGCATTGAAAGCAGGTGAAATTGCAGGGGCAGCAACGGACGTATTCTGCAATGAACCTCCAAAGACAGATGATCCGCTTTTGAATTGCCCAAATCTGATTGTAAGCCCTCATTCGGCGGCACAGACAAGAGAAGCGGTCATTAAAATGGCTCAAATGTGTGTGAAAGGCTGTCTGGCAGTAGCAGAGGGAAAGAAATGGCCATTCGTAGCAGACAGGTCGGTATATGATCATCCGAAGTGGAAAGACACGGAGTATGCAGAAGTATAAGAAGCCATAATAAAGGGCTGAACTCTTATATTTGAGTGTATAAAGTTAAGCTACAAGAAAAACTATGTGGGGAAACGGAGAAAAAACTATGAGTTCAAGTATTATAGCAATTATAATTGCAGCAATTACAATTGTACTGTTCATGTGGAATAAATTGCCAATGAGCGTTGTGGCTATGGGAAGTTCCGTAGCAATGGGAATTCTGATTCCGCAGATGGAACTTTCGGAAGTATATGCCGGATTCAGCGCTCCTGGCTGGGCAATGGTCGTCGGGATGTGTATCGTAAGCGCGGCGCTCTTTGAGACCGGCATGGCTCAGAAAATCGGCGACAGAATTGGAAATTCATTTTTAGCAAAGACGGAACGCAGATTTATCGTAACAGCAAGCGCTGTATGCTGTTTGATGTCAGCGTTTATGAGCAATAACGGAACAGTAGCTATCTGGATGCCTCTGATCGCTGTTGTAGCGGCTGGATCAAACGGACGGATCCGATCTAAGATGGTTATTTTCCCGGCGGGAACTGCAGCAATCATTGGGGGGGCATGTACGCTGGTCGGGTCTACATCACAGCTTGCGGCGAACGCGGTGCTTCAGGGATATGACGGATATAAAGATGGACTTGGAATGTTTGATATGACAAAAATCATGCTTCCGGCAGCTATCGTGCAGGTTGTCTTCTGGGGGACGATCGGATATACTTTGCTGAAGAAAGTTCTGAAACCGGAAAGTCCGGACTTCAATGTGGGAAACATGTATGCAGATGCCCCGGCAGTTGAAGAAAAAAGCACAAATGATCCGGCGGATGGCAAGAAAGGAGCTATTTCAGTATTTACAATGCTTCTGTGCATTTTCTTATTCGTGGCGAGTGGATTTGAACCATTTAAAAGCCATTTTACAATCGGCGTTATCGGTATGTTAGGTGCAGTTATCGTTCTTGGAACAAAATGTATTCCGGTCAAGAAAGCTTATGAAGAGCTTCCTTGGGATGTACTGATTACAATCGGCGGTATCGGCGGACTTGGAGCGGGACTTGATAAATCAGGCGGCGGAGCTTTGATCGCAAACGCAGTACTGAATCTTTTCGGAGGGAAAAACGCTTCCGTAGTAGTTCTTACAATTGTAATTGCAGTTTTAACAAGCGTACTGACGAATTTTATGTCGAACAATGCAACGGCGGCTATGATCAGCCCAATTGCTATCGCAATGGCGCTTGGTCTTGGAATCAGTCCGGTTCCGTGGGTTATCGTAATTGCGGCGTGTTCGAATCTGGCAATTGCAACATCTTACGGAACAGCTGTCAACATGCAGATTTTACCGGCCGGATATAAATTCTCCGACTTTGTCAAGATTGGCGGGCCATTGCTGATCATATTGATCGCAGTAGTTACTGTAAGTTCAGTAGCATTCCTCTTCTAAAGTTAAAAAATAAACCGCATAGTAGGAAGTATAGTGGAATTATAGCAGATGTTATAATGAAACTGTACTTCCTGTTGTGCATTGTTTTCGCGAACAGTACATCATACAAATATACTTGAAGATTATACGGCTGCAGACCACCCCACGGGTCTTCGGCTTGTGCCGGCCAGCAGCCGATGGAATTTATATCAGGAAGGAACAGTAAAATGTCAATAAAATCAGATTATAAGGATTATGAGGAGCATCGGAACAGAATTGCAGGTAAAAAGACAGGAAAATTTTTTATTAATCAGGAATTGCGCTATGTAAAACCATTTCAAATTTATGGAAATTTATACTATGTTGGTGATAGCTGGGTCTGCGTGCATATTGTGGACACGGGAGAAGGTCTTCTTATGTTTGATGCTGGGAATTGTGGAGCGCAGGCAGTGCTGATACAGTCAATTTGGGAAATGGGTTTTAATCCGGCAGACGTAAAATGGATTATTTTATCGCATGGCCATGTTGATCACTTTGGCGCTGTAAATTTTTTTAAAAACATGTTCGGAACCAAAATCTACATGGGTGAACCGGATGTAAAAATGTTTCGGGAACATCCGGTTACGCCGATGCCAAGTCTTGTGAATGGATATGCCGAGATCACGGAAGAATATTTGCAGAAGATGAAGGAGCAAGAGTATTTGAGAAATTCGATCAAGAGAGATGTCTTGGAATAGAGAAAATGAGCTGTAATAACAGGGCCTTGAGCATCGGATAAAGAAGATGTTTACGAGGTCTGCTGGTAGCAGCGTGAGAATGAGAAACGAAAGACACCGGGACAATTTATTTTGACAATCGGTAAAAATATCTGCCAAAGAAAGCTGTTTGTATGTTATCATATAGGTGCAACTTCTTTTTTGGTGATATTGCTAATTGTTATTTGACATCTCAATTTTACCATAAATCATTGAGGAGTTGTTTTGTAGCAAAAAGAATGCCGTATTTATGCGGATTCCGGCGTTTCGCAAATGCCTATTTGTTATAATAGAAATAGAGGAGTACAATATGACAAAAGACAAATTAGCGTTGGAGATCATAGAGAGGCTGAAAAAGGAGTATCCTGATGTAGGGTGTACTTTGGATTATGACCAGGCATGGAAACTGCTGGTGAGCGTGCGTCTGGCGGCACAGTGTACAGATGCCAGAGTCAATGTGGTTGTTCAGGATTTATATGAAAAATATCCGGATGTGAATGCTCTGGCAGAAGCAGATCCGGCGGACATAGAGGCGATCGTCAGGCCGTGTGGGCTTGGACGAAGTAAGGCGAGAGATATCAGTGCCTGTATGAAAATATTGAGAGACGAATACGGCGGCGGAATTCCGGATAACTTTAAGGCTCTGATGAAACTTCCGGGGGTAGGACGTAAGAGCGCCAACCTTGTGATGGGCGATGTTTTCGGAGAACCTGCAATCGTCACGGATACTCACTGCATCCGGCTGGTGAACCGCATGGGACTGGTGGATCAGATCAAAGATCCAAAAAAAGTAGAGATGGCACTCTGGGAGATCATACCTCCCGAAGAAGGAAGCGACTTCTGCCACAGGCTGGTATTTCTCGGAAGGGATATCTGTACTGCAAGGACAAAGCCACACTGTGAGGTATGCTGTCTGAAGGATATATGCCCCAAAGAAGGGTTATAGTGTCGGGACAGAGGACTGGGAGGAGGAGCCGGCATGAAGAAACAAAAGTTATTCAAAACCAATGCTGTAGAAAGGTGCATCGGGAAGGTCTTGTCAAAAAATCAGGTTGCCATGTATGCCTTTTTCCTGTTGGATATTGATAACTTTAAGCAGGCCAACGGCCGGTTCGGCCATGTGTTTAGGGATATGGCTATTAAAGAGTTTATAACAGTTATACGAGGGCATATCCGTGAAAATGATATTCTGGGGCGGAACAGACTTTGTCTCGCTGTATAATCATGCGGATGCGGCTCTCTACAAGACAAAGCAGAGAGGAAAAAACGGATATACAATTTCTGGCCGATCATAAACTGTATGGAGAAGGGAGTAAATCGTACTGTGATTTACTCCCTTATTTTAATGCTTTCTTTTGCTCAGAAGAGAAAGAGGAAATCGTTTCCTGAAAAGGGGAAGGGACTTTAACCCCACGGGTTCTGGTTTCCATCTGGCATAGAGCGTGTAATGCTCCGTGCTTCCGTGGGGGATCATATTTATCTGTTTTCCGCCGAATGGATCGTCATACCATCCGAGGAAGGCAAGGCCCGGAAGTTCTTCCGGAGGATTCAGGATGAGATCAGGTGAATCTGTCGTATAAAAAACTGGGTTGGTGTTTGAGGATTCCAACAGGTTCTCATAGCGTATCCTGAAACGGACGGGAGCCAGCAGGACAAAAGTTCGGTCAGGATTTAGACGAAATTCCCAGCCGTTAAACCCGTGGGACGGCATCCGAAATTTTTCGGCGTCCGAAGGCTGAAGACCGAAATATTCGGATAAAGGGGCACAGATGACGATTGGATTTCCTTCCTTGTTTGGAGAAATATATTCGGAATTCTCAAGACGGATACATGCATTGGGATGGAGGGTGTTCTGCAGGTAGAGATGAGTATCAGCATCTTTGAGGAAAAAGCCGTCATATAAATTTGGTCCTTCCTCAAGAATAAGAGAACTGCCGCATTCAAGAGAGATACCGACTCCTGCTTTCTTGGCAAGGTTTTGTGAAAGCCGTGTGGTGCCTCTTAAACTTACAATATTGCCAAAGCCATGGGACAGGATACCGCCGCCGCACCCAAAACGAGCCGTATTGTCCTCGATGATACAGTCATATAGGTTTGCATCCGCAGCGCCTTCTTTGGAATCAAGAAAGATTCCTCCGCCTGATCCTGCCTGATTTTTGATAAACTCTGACGATGTCAGGGAGAGATTTTTTGCTTTAGATGAAGACTCAGACAGAAAGGCCAGCCCGCCGCCGGATTTTTTTGCGGTGTTTCTGGAAAATGAAGTCTGTGACACATTGACAATGCCGCTGCCGGATGAACTCATGGCAATACCGCCGCCGTCAGAAGAAGAAATATTTTCAAAAATCCTGCTGTCTGTAAGGTGAAAGGAAAATTCTCCGCTGCCTGCACTAAAAACAATGCCTCCGCCGCAGGAAGCCGCCCGGTTTCCCTTTATATCAGAATTCATCAGTGCCAGGCGGACAGATTTTTTTGAAGAACGATTAGTGAGTGAAATGCCTCCGCCCTGTCCATCGGCTTTGTTTTTGGAAATAGAACATTCATTTACTGTAACTGAGGCACCTGTTTGGGAAACCAGGCAGAGACCTCCCCCGTTTTCTTTTGCACTGTTTTCAGAGAGGACAGAGTCCTTTTCGATATCCAGCTGATCTTCCTCACTGCAGCCGAAGAAGTAAATACCTCCCCCGTAAGCAGAGGCATTTCCGGAGATCCTCACATTACCTGACACTGTGAGGGAAGAAGGTATTTCAGCATCTTCACGGAAGCCTGAGAAATTGATGCCGCCACCGCATCCCAGGGCAATGTTATCAGTTATGGCTGACGAGTCAGAAACGGTGAGGATGCTTCCCGCCCGCTTTTCAAAAGAGCGAAGATAGATCCCGGCGCCGTGGGCCGCAGTATTGTGGGTGATCAAAGCGCGTCCCAGGATTGAAAGTTTATCATCGGGATGTTTGACAGCGGCCATAACAGCTCCTCCGCAGAGTCTGGAGGAGCAACCCGAAATCTGCGAATCTTCGGTCATCAGGAAATTGTTTGAAAGGGAAGCGATGCCTGAAAAATAAACGCCTCCCCCTTCTGTATAGGAATGGTTGTTTCGGAGAACTGTACCGTGTTTCAGAATGAGCGTACCGCCCGAAATCAATATTAAGGAACGGTTCATAGGATCTCTGCCTGAATGGAGTTCCTTTTGACCGTCTAACACAATGTTTTGAAGGGTGAGGCTGCCTCCTTCTAAAACATGAAACATAGCAGAGGGAAAGGAAGCATCCTTATAAAGGGAGACCGGACATTCATCGGAACAGCCAGTGAGTGTCAGGGAACAGCGGACAGTGATCTGTTTGGAGACTGTGAAATCTGAGACTGCCTGAATGTGAGTTTCTTTGGAAGCCACAGCGTTCAGAAGCTCAGTTTGATTGGAGACTGGAGTCAAAATATCACCTGCTTTTTTCAGTTCAATCTTATATTTAGTATATGCAGAAATAACAGGCAAGGGGAATGGTCAAACTCGCCCAAATTTTCAGGTAAATATACTTTTAATATTCCAATTTCATCTAAGGCCCCTTCAGGAGCATATGAGATATCTGGTGTAAGGATTGCTGATCAGGCCGGTGATTTAAATCAAAAATGTGTCATAAACAATGGAAATAATAGAATAGACATAAAAGATGAGTTTGATGTTGACTTTCAATATTTCATTAACAATCCAAACATTGTATCTAAACTGAAATCCATGCAGATAGGAAAAGTTGCCATGATCAATTTCCCCAACAGCAGCTATACCGCAAAGAAGGCTTTCTTTGATGCAATCAAAGGAAAGGATAAAACTATTGTTTTTTCAAATGATGGTATCCTATCCAGCAGGCTGAATCTCTATTATCCATTGAAGAAACTGAAGGCAAAAAAAGATATTATGTAAAAGTCCGCGCATTGAAAAATATAAAGAAAAATGGTGTGCATAGGAAATGGCCATGCATGTACATGACCATTTCCGGCACTTTATTTTAGATATTTCATCTGTCTACTTGACAAGGGGCTGATCACAAACCTAATATTTTGGATGCCGCCTTAAATAAATTTACTTAAAACATTTTATCCTGTGGGAACAGAGATTTTACATGATCTATTTCTTCCTGAGTGGCAGGTGCTGCAGGAACATAATACTCACGTTCTCTGGCAAGCTTATAAATCTCTTCCTGAGACATTTCACACTGGTTCCTCATCTGTTTTAATGTCTGCTTTAATTCCTGGTTTTCCGACTGGGCGATCATTCCGCCGTACCTTGTCAGCTCTCCGTTTACGCCGGCAAGCGTATCGGCTACCATTGTCTTATCATCTAACATTTTGCTTCCTCCTTACTTAAGAAACTGCATTAATTTTTGTTTACTGTCCATTGCTGACTGAGCGGATTGCTGAAAGAATTTTTTCAGAGCGGGATCTGTCGCCTGGTCTGCATAAGCCTGCATTTTGCAGTGTGTGGTGTCAAAACCGCCGATTAAGTGACGAAGGTTCTGTAAATCTAACATAGATATATTTGCCATTGTAATGCCTCCTTTAAAATTTATTACCTCTTTAGTATCCCAAACAATTTTTATAGTATGCGAAATGAAAACAGCTGTATAAATTTGATTGATTTTGTAATAAAATTTAATTAAAAAATGAATGAATTTTTTATGGAGGTTTTATTTTGAGGCATATCTATCAATGGGAAAAGGCAGAAGCAGAAAAATTTTCAAAAATTTATAAACTGATGACAGAGGCTTTTCCGCCAAGTGAAATAAGGAATGAAGAAGGTCAGAGAAACCTTCTCGGCCGTTCGGCGTATCAGCTTTATACAGTGAAACAAGAAAGCGAAATCCATGGCCTTCTCGCCGTGTGGGAGTTTGACACATTCGTTTTTATAGAGCATTTTGCGGTTGATGCATCCTTAAGGGGAAATGGAATCGGGGGAATGCTCCTGAATGATTTTTTGAATAATACGGAAAAAACAGTGTTTTTGGAAGTAGAAGAGCCGGGAACAGACTTGGCAAGGAGAAGGATAGGATTTTACGAAAGAGCCGGGTTCTGCCTCAATGATTTTGATTATATACAGCCGGATCTCCAGCAGGGACAATCCTCTCTGCTGCTGAAAAATATGACATATCCAAAGAAGTCATCGAAAGAAGATTTTGAACGGATGAAACAGCAGATTTTTGAGACAGTGTATGAGATACAAGCTTAAAGATCCCCACAGGGCACACCCTCCGAGTATAAGATTGATTCTTTCTTGTGATACTTTATAGGAGTAGATTTTTAACCTACAGTATATAGGGGGGAATGAATTTATGGAATCAGGAAAACATCGTGTGTTTGGATATGTTAGAGTGTCTGCCAAAGACCAGAATATTGACCGGCAGATGGTGGTCATGGAAAAGCTGAAAATACTCAAAAAAAGTCTGCTTTAATCACCAGGCGTTCTTTACGGACAAAAGTACAGGGAGATACAGAGAATGGGAGGATATAGAAGATGGCAGATCAGGGACTGTTGGATTTTTTGGCAGAGAAAAGCAGATGTGCATATCTTTCGGAACTCAGAGACAGGCAGAAAGACAGAGAAATAAGCCGGATTTTGAATAAAATTGATGCGGAAAGCTTCAGTACAAAGGACTGGCAGGATGCATTGGAATATTTTACATATGTCAAAAAAGAGATTCAGGATAAAAAAAGTGCAAAAGCGTATTTGGAAGAATATTTTTCAGGAAAATACAGTAAATAACTTCACAAAATTATATTTCTGCATAATATAAAAGAAAAAGGAACTGTATAAGCATGAGCTTTTGTGAAAATATATGGGATTCGGATCAGGGAGAAACAATCAATATCCAGGGCGGGACCATTGAAAATATCATGCATTCGGGTGACGCAGATTACGTCAAAACAGTGTGCAGACTTCAGAAAGACAGCAGAATTCAGTCCGTCGTTGTAATGATTGTGGATGAGCATACATTGATCCACTGCAGCGACGGGAAAAGAATTACTTCCAGGGATCTGAAGGAAGGCATGACGGTCGATGCCTGGATCTCAAAGGCTATGACAAAAAGTATTCCGCCCCAGGCCAGGGCATACAGGATCATTGTGAAAAGCAATCCCTGCGGGACAGCGGTTACCGACGGGAGAGTGGCAGGGGTTGATCTGCACAACGGTTTCCTGTACACAGGAATACCCGGAAAACCGGAAAGCCAGATCCGTTTTGTAGTCACAGAGAATACTCCGATTCTGGACCGCCAGGGAAGCAGAATACGGCTTAGGGACTTAAAACAGGGCGACCGGGTACGGGTAGAACATGCTGATTTTATGACCGCAAGCATTCCGCCTCAGACGACCGCATTTACGATAAAAAAATATTAGCAAATATTAAGAAGCAGACAGCATTTTTCTGTCTGTTTCTTCTTTTTCCGGGCAAAAATCAAGAATCAGTGTTATAATAAAAAGGCTATAGAAAGGAGGCCCGGGGTATGAGAACAAGAAAAGAAGTGATTGAATTCTGCATGTCACTGAAGCAGGTTTATGAAGACTATCCGTTTCATGACAGCAACTGGACACTCATGAGACATGAGATGAATAAAAAGACATTTGCTTTTATTTTTGAACGAAACGGACATATCTGGGTTAATATAAAGTGTGATCCGGAGTGGATCTTGGTATGGAGAGAGACTTATGATTCTGTTGTGCCGGCCTTTCATATGAACAAAAAATATTGGAATTCCATCATTCTTGACGGTTCAGTGCCGGATGAGGATATCAAACGCATGATCGGGGAGAGCTACGATTTGATTCAAGCAGGCATAAGGAGGCAGAAATGAATACGAGAGAAGCAATCAACATAAGATGTTCCAGAAGGACGTACCTTCCGGAATATATAAGGGAAAAAGATGCAAAGCCGTTGTTTCAGATGATCCGGGAAATCAATAAGGAACAGGGGCTCCATCTGCAGCTCATCACAGATGAGGGCAACATTTCCAAGATTAAAATGAGCTACGGCATGTTTAAAAATGTGCATGGATTCATTGCAATGGCGGGCAGAAAAGACGATCCCGATTTAAAAGAAAAGCTGGGCTATTACGGTGAAAAGCTGGTCCTTTTGGCTGCTGCTACCGGACTCGGCACATGCTGGGTGGGCAGTACATATAAGAAGGACAGCTGTGTGTGCGATTTAGAACAGGGAGAGAGCCTTGAGGCGGTCATTACGGTTGGATATGTAGAGGCGGATAAGAGGACGAAAGAAAAGATGATCTCTTCTTTTGTAAAGAAAAAAGGGAAAAAAGCAGATCAGATGCTCAAGACAGAAGAAAAGATTCCGGACTGGATCATGCAGGGGATGGAAGCAGTTGAGAAGGCCCCGTCTGCCCTGAATGCACAGCCGGTGGAATTTCGGTGGAAGGATGGAAAGTTTACAGCCCATGTGAAGGTCAAAAATGGATTTGAAGAGATTGATATGGGGATCGCAAAGCTTCATTTTGAGCTGGGAACGGAAAAAACAGGATACTGGGAATTAGGAAACGGAGCAGAATTCCGTTATTGACAGAGAATAAAAACAGGATGGATGATCGATGAGCAAGACAAAATTTTCAACGCTGTGTTATATAGAAAAAGATGAGAAATATTTAATGCTTCACCGGACCGTGAAAAAACACGATGTTAATAAGGACAAGTGGATCGGCGTGGGAGGACATTTTGAATACGGAGAAAGCCCGGAGGACTGCCTGTTAAGAGAGGTAAAAGAAGAGACGGGGCTTCATCTTACGTCATGGAAGTTTAGAGGTATTCTTACGTTTCTCTGTGACGACTGGCCGATGGAATACATCAGCCTTTTTACGGCAGACGGATTTAAGGGGGAGTTGACCGCCTGCAATGAAGGGGTCTTAGAATGGGTGGATAAGAAGGATATTTTGGACCTGAACCTTTGGGAGGGGGACAAGATCTTTTTTAAGCTGCTGGCTGAGAATGGACCTTTCTTTTCGCTGAAGCTTGTCTATCAGGGGGACTGCCTTAGACAGGCTTGTCTAAACGGCGAAGATATGGAACTTTTTGATATATTGACTTCGGACGGGAAACCTACAGGGATCGTAAAGGAAAGATCAATTGTGCACACGGGCGGTGATCTCCATGGAACTTCCCATATCTGGCTGGTGCGCAGGAAACAAAACGGATTTGATGTCCTGCTGCAAAAGCGCAGCAAAGAAAAGGACGCATTTCCTGGGTATTATGATGTGTCATCAGCAGGCCACATGGCGGCAGGGGATGATTATCTGAACACTGCGGTGCGGGAACTTTCCGAAGAACTGGGAGTAACGGCAGAGCCGGAAGAATTTAAGTTTATAGGAATGAGAGATTCCGTCGTAAAGGATATCTTTCACGGAAAGCCGTTTCATAACCATGAGCTGAGTGCAGTTTACGTATATGAGACAGATCTTGCGGAAGAACAGTTCCGGCTGCAGAAGGAAGAAGTGGATTCTGTTCTCTGGATGGACTTCGGAGAATTTGAAGAAAAAGCCCGGAACGGCGAGATCAGACACTGTATTTTCGCGGATGAGATCAAGATGCTCGGAGAGTTCATGGGGTGTAAATAATAAGAGGAGCGATACTGACAATGGATGAGTCAGTTCCGCTCCTTTTCTAAGTAATAGTTGTCAAGCCCCTCAAAGAGTGAGGGGTTGGGGAGCTGAAGTGGGCTTGCTCACTTTGTTCTGCTATTTTATCAGCTTTTTGATCTGTGCCTCCAGGGCACTCTCTTCCATAGCGCCCCTGGCTCCGGAGACAATTTCTCCGTCCCGGTTGATAAAGTAGGTTGTGGGGAGAGATTCTGCCTGATAGTTATAGGCAGCTTCCTGTTCCGTGTCATAATAAACAGGGAATGTATATCCCTGCTCTTTGATAAAGGAGGACGCTTTTTTCTTTGTCTCCCTTGCCCCGTCGGTCATGTTGACCATGGCAAAATTGACTTTGTCCGAATATTTCTTATACATGGCCTCAAAACCGGGCATCTCCTGTTTGCACGGCGGACACCAGCTGGCCCAGAAATTTAACACAATGGGTTTTTTGCCGGTCAGAGAAAAGAAGTTTATCGGCTTTCCGCCGGCATCCTCTGCGTTGAAGTCCGGGGCAGTGACAGCTTCCTGTTTTTCTGTAGCATCCCCGGAAGATGTTTCTTCGGATGCAGTATCTGCCTTATATTTTTTGCTCAGGTTCTGGTAGAGAACAAAAGCTCCTGCTAAAAGTGCGATGAGTATGATAATAATCCCTATCAGTTTTGTTTGTTGTTTCATAGATCCCTCCTAAAATGTCAAGATTGATAAAAAGCGGTCCATCATTCCCAACATCATCAAAAGTCCCACGATAATCAGCAGAATTCCCGAAACTTTTGTGATGATGCCGTAGTGCGATTTGATCCAGCCGAAAGCCCCCATCAGACGCTCAATGAGCACGGCGCTGAGAATGAACGGGATGCCGAGACCCATGGAGTAGAGAAACAGCATGAGGATGCCTTCTGCCATGGAGCCCTGCTGTGACGCCATCATCAGTGCAGAGCCAAGGAATGCCCCTACACATGGGGTCCAGCCGATGGAAAAAACAATTCCAAATAAGAAAGATGATGCATGGGTATGTTTTTTCACTTCCATAGAACTGCGTTTTGTCCTGTTTAAAAAGCTTATGTTAAGCGCTCCGGTAAAATTCAGACCAAAGATGATGACGATCAGTCCGGTGATTATGTTGACAATCATTTTATGTGAAGTGAGCAGCCCTCCGAGAGTTCCCGCGAAGGCACCCAGAAGGATAAAAACCAGGGTAAATCCCGCAACAAACGTTATGGCATTAGGCAAGGCTTTGTGTCTTGGGCGGTCTGTTGTCTCTCCCGCAAAATAAGAAATATAGATAGGGAGCATCGGCAGCAGACAGGGGGATATAAAGGTTACGATGCCTTCTAAAAATGAAATTAAATACTGCATAAAGTCTCCTAGATGTTAAATAAGTCGTTGAGTGCCTCGCTCATGGTCGGATGGGTGTAGATTGTATCTCTCAGCACGGTATATGGAAGATGTGCATCCATAGCGAGTTTGATCAGGTTGATCATTTCGTGGGATTCGGCGCAGAACAGATGAGCACCTAAAATCTCGTTTGTCTTCGTATCGATTACGACTTTTAAAAGCCCGGTTATTTACGTTTCGTTTTTTATCTCCCAGAATCTGTGATTTCACAATGCGGAAATCATCCAGGGAAATATATGTGAACTGAAGACCTCCGACCACATCACCCATGGCATAGATGCCCGGAACATTTGTCTGAAGAAATTCATCTGTCCTGACAGCACCGCTGGGAGTCAATTCCACACCGGCAGCTTCCAGATTCAGATCGTTTACATTAGGGCGGCGTCCTGTAGCCACAAGAACGGCATCTGCTGAAATTTTTTCATCGCCCTCCGGTGTTTTCACAGACACAATCGTTTTAGCTTCTTCATCGCGGACAGAGTTTATTTTTGTGGAGAGCAGCAGCTTTACTCCGCGTTCTTTTAAGCTCTCTGCAACAGCATCGGCAATATCCCGGTCCTCCCTCGGAAGGAATACTTCCCCGTCCTGGATGACAGTAACCCTGGAGCCGAAGTTCGTGTAGATAGAAGCAAACTCCATGCCGATATAGCCGCCTCCGATGATGACCAAGTGTTTCGGCAGTTCCTCCAAAGAAAGCATGGTCTCACTGATATACGCACGCCGACTGTCAGAGAGACCCTCAATGGGAGGGATAAACGGGCGAGCTCCCGTATTTATAAAAATCTGATCTGCTTCCAGTTCCAGTGTCTCAGCCTGTAACGCCACGGCCACATGCCTGCTGTCTATAAAAGAAGCGGTTCCGTTATAAACATCTGCATTTTCCAGGTCTGCGACCTTATGGTAGTTTTTATCCCGTAATGTATCTGTCAGCTTTGTCTTTTTTTCAACAGCTTCCCGGTACAGCCTTGCCTTTTCTTCAAAAGAAGAATCAAGCTTTGCAGAAAAAGCTGCACTCGCAACAAATGATTTGGATGGGATACATCCAACGTTGATGCAGGTTCCTCCGTACATGTTAGAATCCTTTTCAATAAGAGCGACTTTCCTTCCATTTGCGGCAAGCGTCATTCTCCTTTAATTTGGATGAACCGAAGATCTTTTGATCGATGGTCTGAATGGTTACCTGTTTCAAATAATCTTTGCATAACTGATCCAGGCTGCCGTAAATGTCATCCATAATGCCTGCCATTCCGGAAGCCACCAGACAGGGCAGATCGCTGTTGCCGCTCCGCCAGGAAGACGAGACAAACGGAACATTCAGGGCACTGCTGATATCATAAAGGGTTACCTTGGATGGCTCCAGGTCAAACAGATATCCTCCTACTACCCCTTCTTTTGTAGAAATCAGTCCCTTTTTCTTGAGTTTCCCCATGATCTTCCGGACTCTTGCCGGGTTTGTGCAGATATTGGCGGCCAGCTTGTCGCTGGATACGCTTTCTCCTTTATGGTTTAAAAAAACGAGTGCGTGGACTGCTATCGTAAATTCACTGTTCATAAGTTGATTTCCCCTCTGTCTTATTCTATATGTAATAATTTAAGTTACAGTTTATGCTGTAATCATATCAGTTACATTTGTGAATGTCAAGAAGAAAATATGGAATCTGCTGAAAAACCGTGGTACAATGAACCCAGTGAAAGAACCAGCGATAATGAATGTGACAGGGAGACTGCTTATGATATTGAGTGTCAGCAGAAGGACAGATGTTCCGGCTTTTTATGGTGAATGGTTCATAAACCGGCTTCGGGACGGCTCCGTGCTCGTGAGGAATCCGGTGAATCCAAAACAAGTCAGCAAAATTCTGCTTTCCAGAGAAAATATTGACTGTATCGTGTTCTGGACAAAGAACCCTGAAAATTTCATGAAGTATTTAGGAGAGCTGAAAGAGTATCCGTTTTATTTTCAATTTACACTCAATGGATACGGAAAGGATATAGAGCCGGGAATGCCCGATAAGAAAAAAGAATTGATTCCCCTGTTTCAGGAGCTGTCCCGAAAGATCGGGAAAGAGAGGGTTATATGGCGCTATGATCCTGTGCTGATCAGCAAAGACTATTCTATAGAGTGGCATATTCATACATTTGAGTCCATGGCAGAAGCCCTGGAGGGATATACAAAACAGGCAGTGATCAGTTTTTTAGATATATACCGGAAAATAAAAAGACAGATGGCCCAGGCGGGAATCCGCCGGCCTGCAGAGGAAGAAGTCTTTCAATTTGCACAGAGAGCAGGGACCTCTGCGAGAAATCACGGTATGACCACGGTGACCTGTGCAGAAGGTTATGACCTTTCATGTTTTGGCATCAGGAAGGGCTGCTGTATCGACAGAGAACTTGTGGAAAAGCTCATTGGAATGAAGATTTCTGTGGACAAAGATAAAAATCAAAGGCCGGAGTGTGGATGTGCAGAGAGTTTTGACATCGGAAGTTATGATACCTGCCCGGCAGACTGTCTTTATTGTTATGCCAGCCACAGCAGAGAAACTGTAAATCAAACTGCGGCACAGTACCGGCCGGATACCCCGATGCTCTGCGGAGAGCCGGATCAATTCGATAAGATAACGGAAAGAAAAGCCGAATCCTGTGCCATTGCACAGCTGAGTTTTTTTGAGGAAAGCCTGGCGGACAAATGAGGTGAGTTTCATGGATGCATCGGAAAAAACAAAATATAAACTGGCAGGCGCCGTCAGGGAGCTGATGGCTTTTACGCCTGTGGACCGGATTACGGTAAAGCAGATCGTAGAGCGATGTGATGTGACAAGACAGACGTTTTACAGGAATTTTAAGGACAAGTATGATCTAATCAACTGGTATTTTGATAAGCTTGCCATTGTATCCTTCCGGCAGATGGGCGTGAGCCTTACACTCAGGGAAGGACTGATCAAGAAATTTGAATTTATCAAAGGAGAACGGTGCTTCTTCACGGCAGCCTTTAAATCTGAGGATCACAATTCACTGCTCCAGCATGATTTTGATTTTATCTATGAATTTTACACCGACATTATAAAAAAGAAATATCAGAGAGAGATTCCGCCGGATATCGAGTTTCTTCTGGAAATGTACTGCCGGGGGTCCATTGCCATGACTGTACAGTGGGTAACCGGTGGGATGAAGCGGAGCACGGAGGATATGGCAGAACTGCTGGTCAGGGCCCTGCCTCCGGAACTTGCAGAGCTTTTGAACGACTTTAAAAAGTGACACTTTTAAGGAAGTGTCACTTTTTTGACATTATGGGAAATGTGTCACTTGTCTGCCTGTTCCGCCGGGAGGTAAACTGATAATGAAAGAATCACGATAAATCAAAGGTATCTCAAGGAGGTTGTTATGGCAAAGCGTATTGTATTGAATGAAACGTCCTATCACGGAAAAGGTGCGGTCCGGGAAATCGCAGCAGAAGTGGGAGCAAGAGGCTTCAAAAAGGCATTCATCTGTTCGGACCCTGACCTGGTAAAGTTCGGCGTTACGAAGAAGGTAACAGATGTATTGGACGAGGCGGGATATGAATATGAGGTTTACTCTAACATTAAACCAAATCCTACTATTGAAAATGTTCAGACAGGTGTCGCTGCATTTAAGGAGTCAGGTGCAGATTATCTGATCGCCATTGGAGGCGGATCTTCTATGGATACTTCCAAGGCTGTCGGAATCATCATTGCAAATCCGGAATTTGAAGATGTGCGGAGTCTGGAAGGCGTGGCGCCGACAAAGAATCCGTCTGTTCCGATCATTGCAGTTCCGACGACCGCGGGAACAGCAGCCGAGGTTACGATCAACTACGTTATCACAGATGTAGAAAAAAGGCGGAAATTCGTCTGTGTAGACACCCATGATATTCCGGTCATTGCCGTTATCGATCCAGACATGATGTCCTCTATGCCGAAGGGCCTGACTGCCGCAACCGGAATGGATGCCCTTACCCATGCGATCGAAGGATATACTACAAAAGATGCATGGGAAATGACAGATATGTTTCATCTGAAGGCGATTGAACTGATCGCACAGAATTTGCGGGGCGCAGTGGAAAACACAGAAGAGGGCAGAGAGGGAATGGCTCTCGGACAGTATGTGGCAGGAATGGGATTCTCAAATGTAGGACTGGGAATCGTACACTCCATGGCTCATTCACTGGGAGCAGTCTATGACACACCTCACGGTGTTGCAAATGCCATTCTTCTTCCGGCTGTCATGGAATATAATGCTGATGCCACAGGGGATAAATATAAGTACATCGCCAAGGCCATGGGTGTGGAAGGCACAGAAGACATGAGTCAGGAAGAATATAGGAAGGCTGCCGTGGACGCGGTGAGACAGCTTTCCATCGATGTGGGAATTCCACAGGATCTGAAAGAAATCGTCAAAGAAGAGGATATTCAGTTCCTTTCAGAGTCAGCGGCGGCAGATGCGTGTGCACCTGGAAATCCAAAAGACGCAGGTTTAAAAGATATTATTGCAATCTATAAATCTTTACTTTAAGAATTTACGTAAACGAAATGAAAGGACTGGCGCACGAAAAAAGTGCGGCAGTCCTTTTTGCAAGATTATTTGCCGTTTTGAATTTTATCAAAGAAATCTTTTGTCTTCAGAGAAAAAGAACATTTTTCTACCTCGGCATTTGTCAGAAAATCTGTATAAACCCCATAGACACCGAGTTTCATATATTCTTTGGCTTCATATACACTGTTGACAGTATGTGTGAAAGAATACAGGCCTGCATCATTTAGCAGCTTCATCCGGTAATCATTGACACTGCTCACAGGGACAGTGACAGCTTCAATGCCGTTGGCAGTGCAGAACCTGATCATCCTGCTGAATGCCACATCTGTCTGCTGATAAGTGGTATAAAGGAAGTGACGGAACGGATGAACCTGTTTTATGGCATGATACATTGGCTGATTGTAAATCTGTACGATTAACCGGTCCAGAAGGTATTCTTTCTTCATTTCTTTTGCTGTCTTTACAATGACAGAGAAGTCATTTTTTGCGGCTGCGGCATCACTGTCTTTGGTGTCCGTCATAATATATGTATCAGGATATTTGTCCATCAGTTCAAAGAGTTCTTTTAGTGAGACAGGAGTGTATTTGCCGTACAGCTTAATATTTTTAAACTTGGCATAGGAAACAGGTTTGCCTCCCTTGCTCTTCGGATCACTCAAGTCTTTTCCCCAATAATGCCTTGCGACCATGACATGATCCGCAGTCTGCATCAGGTCAGCTTCAAAAACCCTGAAACCATTTTGATAGGAATTTAAAAACGCATCTTTAGAGTTGGTATACTCCTTACCATCGATCTCTCCAAGAGCATGGGCAACCGCGCGGTGTTCATACCACTGCTGTGGTTTCTTCTTTTCCTGCCCGGAATCTTTTTTCTGAGCAGACTGATGTTTGGCTTCATTTGCGGCATTCACTTTTTTCTGCCGATCCTGGTAAAAATGAAACCCAGTAAAAATCATAATCCCAAGAAAGCAAAGAAAAGACAGACGCAGTGTGATTCGTTCAAATACTGCACGGATATATCTCGGTTGATGCTTTGCTTTTTTAACGGCGTTTTTGACAGATTTTGTTTTTATCTTTTTCTTGTTCAGCATGAAACCTTCCTTTGTAAAAAAGATGTAATATAATTGTAACAATTATGTTAAAAGTATTATACCATAGGAAGACCAAAAAATCAAAAGTATATCAGCAGTATGCGTGACAAAGTTTTAACATTCAGAGGTGGATTTCCGGCAGAGCTTCATGGTATAGTAAATGTATCGATGCTAGTTAACCTTTCAAATGATTCAGAAGAATCAAAGGATTTAAGGAGGAAATCACTATGGCAAGTATTATCGCAAGTCCAAGCCGTTATATCCAGGGAAAAGGTGAGATGGAAAACCTTTGTACATATGCGGAAAACTATGGAACCAACCTTTTTGTTCTGACAAGTCCGTCCGGAAGAAAAAGAGTGGAGCCTTCCATAGCAAAAGGGCAAAAAGATGCCAAGATTACATATGAAGCTTTTAACGGCGAGTGCTGTATGACAGAGATCAACCGTGTCATGGACATTTGTGAAAAGGCCGGAAGCGAAGTCATCGTCGGAATCGGCGGAGGAAAGATCCATGATACCGCAAAGGCAGTGGCTTATTACATGAAAAAGCCAGTCATCATTGTGCCGACCATTGCGTCTACCGATGCGCCTTGCAGTGCACTGTCTGTGATCTATACGGATGACGGTGTCTTTGAAAAGTACCTGTTTCTGCCGGCAAGCCCGAACATGGTGCTGGTGGACACCGACATTGTCAGCAAAGCTCCGGAACGCCTTTTAGTAGCCGGTATGGGAGATGCTCTGGCAACCTATTTTGAAGCGAGAGCCTGCAAACAGTCTGACGCATCCAACTGTGTGGGAGGAAAGATCACACGCGCGGCCATGGCACTGGCTGAACTTTGCTATGAAACTTTGATTGATGAGGGGATTGATGCGAAACTTGCTGTCCGTGAAAATATCTGCACGAAGGCAGTAGAACATATCATAGAGGCAAATACCTATCTTTCCGGAATCGGATTTGAGAGCGGCGGTCTGGCAGGGGCACATGCGATCCATAACGGCTTAACTGCAATTCCGGAAACCCATGAATTATACCATGGAGAAAAAGTAGCCTTCGGAACGCTGGTACAGCTGGTTCTGGAAGGGGCGGATCAGGATGAGATTCAGGAAGTCCTCGGATTCTGTCAGGAAGCAGAACTCCCGACTACCCTTGCAGACTTGGGAATCAAGGAAGTAAAAGAAGAACAGATCATGGAAGTAGCGCGTCTCGCATGCTCTCCGGATGACACTCTCGGCAACATGCCGTTTGAAGTGACACCGGAGGATGTATATGCGGCCATCATTGCGGCGGACGCGCTGGGAAGATATTATTAAGCTTCCTGCCTTTGGCACAGATGTCTTCCTGCGAGGAAGCACACGGCACATAACAGAATAAGGACTGCGGCCATCAGCAGGGCGCAGTGAAGAAAGAAGGCATCCGGCAGGATGGTGATGACAGGGTCGAAAGCCTCATCGAAGATCCAGTAATCATTGGAGAAGGCCAGCTCGTGAAAAGTCACGAAGGCCTTGTCCCATCCGGCCGCCCAGACCAGAGCTCCCAAAAGGAGCGGAAGCACGGCGGCAGAGACGGATGCCTTTTTTAAGAAATGGAAATCCTTTTTTTCCCGCTTCCATAAAAGGCCTGCAGGGATTATGATAAATGAGATGATACAGGCGTATTGGAGGCCGGAGAAAATACGCTTTACATCCTGAAAGTGAATCTTTCCTTCCTCAGACATGGGAAGAGAGGGAAACTTCAGGTCTTTTTTATACAATACAGAATTATAATCAATGAGCCGGTCATAGTTTTCTCTGATCTGTTTTTCAGAGAGCCCGGATTCCCGGCTGATATGAAGAAGCTTTATATCGGCATAGTAAAGGGGCCGGAAATTCAGTGTAAATACGACCGAAAATGATATCAGGAAAATAGATAAAGAAACTGTAAGCAGAAATTGTTTCATGATGCACCGCCTTTCATGAAACCCATTATAACACAAGGAAGTACCATGATAGCGATTATTTCACCTGCAAAAAACATGAAAGTCAGGAAAGAAAAACAGCGAAAGCTGACAGAGCCTGTATTTTCAGAAAAGACAGGACAGATTTATGAAGAATTGAAAAAACTGAAGCCGTGGGAGATTGAATCTTTGATGAAGGTAAATGAAAAGATTGCAATTCAGGCTTTTTTAGATATACAGAATTTTGAAAATGGGGACGGAAGTGCGGCCCTCATGACTTATGACGGCCTGGTATTTCAGAACGTGGGCGCAGGAGATTTTACCGGGTGGGATATGAAATATGCCCAGAAGCATGTGAGAATCTTAAGCGGAATGTATGGAGTGCTGAAGCCTTTAGATGCGATTCATCCGTACCGTCTGGAGATGGGATGCAAAGTAGAAACAGCGGGACAGGGTCTGTACCGGTTTTGGGGAGATGCGATATATAAGGAGCTTTATAAAGAACAGGATCTGATCCTTAATCTGGCTTCTGAAGAGTATGCCAAAACTGTGAAAAAATATCTGGATGGGCCGGATCGTTTTGTGGACGTGGAGTTTCTCACCATGAGAGGCGGAAAACTCCGGACCATCGTGGCATGGGCCAAGATGGCCAGAGGGCAGATGGTCCGTCATATTGTAAAGAACAGGATTGACCGGCCGGAGGATATCAAAGAGTTTGACTGGGACGGATACGAGTATGAACCTTCCCTGTCTTCTGAAGCCAAGTATGTATTTATCCGGCGGGAGACTAAGCTTTAGTTGACGATCAGGAATCCAAGGTTTAAAAGCGCCGCAAACAGGCACCAGACAATGTACGGGATCAGAAGAAAAGCAGATTTTTTGCTGTACTTTCGGAATACATAGAACATTAGTGCATTGAGCAGATTCAGAGCCAGAATCCAGACAAAGGAGAAAAAGACCAGTCCGTATTCAAAGAAAATGATGGGCCAGAAGAACAAAAAGAAGGACACGGCGAGAAAAAGCTTGATTCCCTGTTTTTTCTCCTGCTCTGTGATGTCCGAGGTCAGCAGGGTGTAAAGGCTCAGTCCTAGTAAAATATCGAGGATCAGCCATACGACGGAAAAGATCCACGGGGCAGGAACGAATGGAGGCTTATTCAGCTGACGGAAAATCTCATCCATCCGGGGTGTCAGGAGTCTGGAGAGCAGACTGACCAAAATGGGAAAAATGATGCAGAGTTTTAAAAGCTGCTTCGTTGATAATTGTTTCATAACACACACCTGGGGCTTTTTACATAGTCTATGCAGCAAGGGTTGTATATCTTGACAAAAAAAGATATTATAATGAGAAAAGGAGTGATGTGAGATGGAATTAAAGTGTCCTAAAATATATAGAGACGGAAAATATCTGGCTTACGGCGGCAACCAGGAATGGTTTCCAGGCACTTTCCAGCGCCGTGCGGGATGCGGAAGCGTCACCGGCACGAATATCGCCGTCTGTGAAGGTTTATTTTCGGAAGAAGTAGAAAATTCAGAGTCGATACCCCATGAATCATATTTAGAACTTATGGAAGGCATGTATCAGTATATGACGCCCGGCTTCATGGGCTATCCGCTGATCGGAAAGTTTAAAAAAGATTTTTTAAGCTTTGCATCCGACAGGGGAAAAAAATTAAAGGCAAGGAGCATGTTTCTGCCCAGGAATAGGCAGGACTGTCTCGATTTTATTAAGGAAGGGTTATATCACGGGCACCCCACAGCACTGCTGATCTGGCGTCATTCCAGGAAAGAATTCAGAGAAGACAACTGGCACTGGGTGACTATCACAGGATATGATGAGGAACGGGAAATCCTGATCTGGTCCAACTGTGGGGAAAGGGAAGAAATCCCTGTGAAAGTATTGCTGGATGACTCGGCGAGATACTATATCGGATTGGTCCGTTTTGAAGAAAATAATTAAAGGGTTCCGATTTTTACAATTCATATGAAAAGAAAGAGAGTAAGCTGTAACCCATCAGCAAGAAACCAAGTAAATTAAGAGATGGGAACAAAGGCGTTCACCGGATATATCCGGCGGACGCCTTTCTTTTATGAAAAGGAGTGATATGTATGGAGAATACGAAGAAGTTGGGACTCGGAAGTGCGGTATCTGTCTGTGTAGGGCTGATTGTGGCCACCAGCTGCCTGCTTTCCCTTGGGCAGGGTATGGGCCTTGCAGGTAAAAGCTTTATTATCCCACTGTTTGTCGTATTGATACTGAATGGGTTTTTGGCGTTAAGCTTTCAAGAACTGCATTCCATGATGCCGAAAGCGGAAGGAGGCCTGGGACAGTATACCCTGGTGGGACTGGGGCCAGTGGCTTCCATGGTATCGACCTTGTCCGCCTATGTGATTGTTGATATTCTATCCGGTTCCGTGGAAATCGCCATGTGCGGAACGGTACTGAATCAGATCTTTCTGCCTCAGGTTCCGGCACCGTTGATCAGTGTGATCATATTGGGGGTTTTATCCTATGTAAACTATAAAGGGGTTGATTTTTTCGCCCGAATCCAGAACATTGTCGTATTCCTTCTGCTGGCATCTTTTCTGCTCATGGGAATCATAAGTTTTTTCCATCTGGGCACCGGCGAGATAGTGACGGCTGCTCAGCAGACGAAGCCGCAGGTTACCGGGATTGGAGGAATCGTTTCTTTATCAGCATTGGCATTCTGGCTGTTTATCGGAATTGAATTCGTAATCCCGGTGTCAAAGGATCTTAAGAATCCCAAAAGAGACGTACTTTTGGCTATGATCATTGGCATCGTCGTCCTGTTCGGAGTGCAGGCGCTGCTCGGTGTGGGGATGACACAGTATGTCACACTGCAGGAACTGGCGTCGAATCCAATGCCCCATATGCTGTTTGCAGAACGGTGCATGGGCCAGGCCGGAGTTTACTGGATGGGCATCGTGACACTGCTGGCGGGAATCAGTACAGTCAATACCGTCCTCGGAGGCATCCCGAATATTTTAAGCGGTATGGCAGAAAATCAGCTGTTTCCGAAGGCCTTTCAACAGAAAAACAAGTATGGGGTTCCGGCAGCAGGAATCGGCCTGCTGAGCGGAGGAATCACGGCATTGATCGTTACCGGATTTACCCAGTCTTCAGGGCTTACAAATATAATCCTTGCGGCGTCCTGCTTCTGGCTGACTTCTTATATTATGGTTAATATCACAGTCCTTGCGCTGAGAAGAAGGTATCCGGATGCCGAGGGCAGAAACAAGAAGCTGGTTCTTCTCGGTATCCCTCAGGTGATCTGCATTATCGGTGACATTTATATGATCTTTAACATTGCCGAGGGTGATGCCAGAATCCTGATTTATAAAATATTCGCGACTCTGCTGCTGGCACTGATCGCATTCTCAGTGATCTGGGTAAAGGGAATAAAGAAAATGGGTACGGTCGAATGTCCGGAAATGCAAACGGTGAATACTTTGGCATGAGTTTTTCATCACTATTTCCGTCACGCTTTGAAATGCGTTCCTCCAATAGTGATAAAAAACTATCGTAAAATGTCTCACTCCAATTATGCAGAAAAGAGAAGGCATTGAAAGACTAAAATGAGCACAAAAATAAAATATTTATTATCTGATACAGGAGGTTTCAATAATGAGTAATTCAAGGGTTGATTTTTTATATTTAAACGAAGAGGAAATGGTGAAGCTCGGGGTTACGGATATGAAGGGCTGTGTGGAGAGTATGGAAGAGATGTTCCGGCTTTTGAGCAGAGGGGATTATGCTATGGGAGGTTCTAATGGAAATTCTCATGGGTGCATGGTTTCTTTTCCGGATATATCACCTTTTCCGAATATGCCGGTGAATGGGCCGGACCGCAGATTTATGGCGATGCCCGCCTACCTGGGCGGAGAATATGACATGGCTGGGATGAAGTGGTATGGTTCCAATGTGGAAAACAAAGACAAAGGACTTCCGAGATCCATTCTGATGCTTATGTTGAATGACAAAGAGACAGGAGCTCCAAGATCCTTAATGTCTGCAAACTTACTGAGTGCTTACCGTACAGGGGCAGTGCCGGGAGTCGGTGCAAAGCATTTGGCGAGAAGGGATTCCAAAGTGCTTGGGATCTATGGACCCGGTGTCATGAACAAAACGGCTCTGGAAGCGTTTGTCTGCACTTGTCTGGAACTTGATACCATTAAGATCAAAGGCAGAAGCCGGGGTTCTATTGAGAGCTTCATTGAATATGTGAAAGTGAAATTTCCTCAGTTTAAGACAATTGAGTTGACAGATACATTGGAAGATCTGGTCCGGGATTCGGACGTTATCAGCATGGCTACCTCATGCCCGGAAGGATCAGAAAATTACCCTATGGTCAAAGAGGAATGGATCAAGCCGGGAGCATTTTTCAGTCTTCCTGCATGTGCAAACTTTGAAGACGATTTTCTCTTGAACAGGGCAAAGACAGTGGTAGACAACTTTGGGTTATATGAGGCGTGGACCGAAGAATATCCTCATCCTTCTTTTGAGACCGTACCAATTATAGGAACAAAATTTGTAGATATGTATCACGATGGAATCATGCCGAGGAAGAAAATCGAAGACATCGGAGATATCATCAACGGAAAAGTACCCGGACGGAAAAACGATGACGAGATCATTCTGTTCTCTATCGGAGGAATGCCGGTGGAAGATGTGGCATGGGGAACAGAATTGTATCGAAAAGCACTGGATCAGGGAATTGGGACGAAATTGAACTTGTGGGATTCCCCAAGAATGGCGTAGTTTTTTATCACTCTTTCCGTCGCGCTTTTGAAATGTGCTCCTCCAATAGTGATAAAAAACTATCGCAGGATGGCACCTTTTGGTTGAAAAATACTGAATGATAGTTGTGGAAAGAGAAGGCATTTTTCGCTGCGGATAAATTAAGAAAAGATATGGCAGGAGGGTTTTGGCTATGAGAATTGAAGAGCATCCGATTTTGGGCAGGACGGAGAAAGGGAAGGAGGTTTCTTTCTTTTATGATGGCAAACCTGTGACGGGTTTTGAGGGTGAGCCAATTGCTGCGGCTTTGAAAGCTGCCGGGGTGATGGTACACCGGCATACGAAAAAATACGGAAAGCCCAGGGGTATTTTTTGTGCCATCGGGCGCTGCACGGACTGTGTCATGGTGGTGGACGGCAGGCCCAATGTGAGAACTTGTGTGACACCTTTGAAAGAAGGGATGAGGGTTCAGACTCAGTATGGAATCAGCGCAGAAAAAACTAAGATGAAGGGATGATAACGATATGAAACGGTATGATTTGATCGTCGTAGGAGCAGGGCCGTCCGGCCTGTCTGCGGCCATAGAAGCGGCAAAAAAAGGGATGAATGTCATTGTCTTTGACGAAAATGCAAAACCGGGCGGACAGCTGTTTAAGCAGATACATAAATTTTTCGGTTCCAAAGAACACAAAGCAAAGATCCGCGGATTTAAGATTGGAGAAGATCTGTTAAAAGAGGCAGAGGATGCGGGAGTGCAGGTCGTATTGAATGCCACTGTCATAGGGCTTTATCTGGACAAAGAAATCACTGTGCGGATCGGAGATGAGATCCGGCATTATAAGGGAGATGCCATTATTGTGGCAACCGGGGCTTCAGAGAATATGGTTACCTTTGACGGGTGGACGCTGCCGGGAGTGATCGGAGCGGGAGCCGCCCAGACGATGATGAACCTGCATGGTGTACAGCCGGGGAAAAAGGTTCTGATGCTTGGAAGCGGAAACGTAGGACTGGTAGTAAGTTATCAGCTGATGCAGGCCGGATGTGAGGTTGCAGCTTTGGTAGACGCGGCGCCAAGAATCGGCGGCTATGGAGTCCATGCGGCCAAGCTGGCAAGATGCGGCGTACCGTTTTATTTATCCCACACGATTGTGAAAGCGGAAGGAGAAGACCGGGTCACCGGAGTGACCATTGCAAAGGTGGATCAAAACTGGCAGACCGTGCCCGGATCAGAGAAATATTTCGATGCAGATACTATCTGCCTTGCCGTGGGACTGTCTCCAATGTCCCAGCTTTTAAAAATGGCCGGATGTGAAATGGAAGATAACCCAAAGAAAGGCGGACAGGTGCCGCTCTGTGATAAATACGGAGAGACTTCCGTCAAAGGAATTTTTGTGGCGGGAGATGTGTCAGGAATTGAGGAAGCCAGTTCTGCCATGATCGAAGGAAGGATGGCAGGTACCGCCGCTGCCTGTGAACTTGGATTTATGAATGAGAAAGAACGGGATGAGAAGCTTGCCGCACTGGAAGAAGCCCTGGAAAGTCTGAGGCAGGGAATGTTCGGGCCTGAAAATAAAGGGAAGCTTTTAAAGAAGACAGATGAGGGCTGTGATATTTCTATGAACCTGCTTGAAAATGGTTATTTAGGCGAAGAAGAAGTAAAACAGTACCCGGGGGTTACGAAAACCATAGGAATCCATCCGGTGATGGAGTGTACCCAGAACATCCCGTGTAATCCGTGTCAGGATGCGTGCCCTAAGAATTGTATCAAGATCGGAGAAAATATCACTTCCCTGCCGGCAGTAGATCCGGACGCTCAGTGCATTGGATGCGGCATGTGTGTGGCTGCTTGTTCCGGACAGGCGATTTTCCTCGTGAATGAGCAGTTTGAGAAAGATTATGCAAGCGTGACTCTTCCGTATGAATTCCTTCCGCTGCCGGAAAAAGGGGCAGAGGGAAAAGCCCTTGACCGGAGCGGAAACGAGGTATGCCGGGCAGAAGTGGTAGAAATAAAGACATCCAAAGCATTTGATCACACCAATCTTCTGACCATCAAGGTGCCTGTGGACATGGCAATGAAGGCAAGGTTTTTCCGGGCCTCTTAAAGCCTGAGTATAAAAGATGGAGGAAAGAACTGTGAATACGATAAATGACAGATCAAAAATATTAAAGGAATTTGTTCCGGCCAACGATGATGATATGATCATCTGCCGGTGTGAGGAAATTACGAAAGGAGAAATCCGGAGAGCCGTCCACGACGGGATGTTCACCCTCACAGAAATCCGGAGATACTTAAGAACCGGCATGGGACTCTGTCAGGGACAGACCTGTTCTAAATTGGTCAGGGGAATCGTGGCAAGGGAACTGGGAGTTTCTCCGGCAGAACTGGAACCGGCTACGTCCAGGGCGCCGATGCGTCCTACGGAAATGAGAGTGCTTGGAAAGGAGGTACGGTAATATGGGAAATCGTTGTGCAGATGTGATCGTGATCGGAGGAGGAATCATCGGAAATGCAGCGGCTTATTATCTCGCAAAAAGAGGCTGTTCCGTTATCGTACTGGAAAAGAGCGATCACCTGGGAGACGGAGGGTCCAGCAGAAACGGAGGAGGCGTCCGCCAGTCCGGCCGAGACAAACGGGAACTTCCCCTTGCCATGTATGGAATAAAGAACCTCTGGCCGACCCTTTCGGAGGAGCTGGAAACAGATGTGGAATACTGTCAGGATGGAAACCTGCGGCTTGGCAAGACAGAAGAACACATGAAAATTTTAAGCGGACTGGCTGAAAATGCCCAATCATGCGGCCTGGATGTGCGGATGATTTCAGGTGAGGAAGTCCGGGATATCTGTCCATATCTGTCCGATGAAGTCATAGGAGCCAGCTGGTGTCCCACCGACGGTCATGCAAACCCGATGCTGGCAACGCTTGGATTTTATAAGAAAGCCAGAGAACTTGGGGTCCGGTTCATTACTGGGGAAGAAGTGACTGCGATCCGGAAGATCAGGGGAAAAGCAAGACAGGTCATCACGAAAGAAAACGTGTATGAAGGAGAGAATATCATACTGGCAGCTGGGCTTAAAAGCAGAGAGATCGCGGATACAGTAGGCGTGGATATCCCTATGCAGCCTGCACTGCTGGAATGTCTGGTGACAGAGGCAGAACCGGAAATGTTCGGACAAATGCTGGGGACGGCGGAAGCGGATTTTTACGGACACCAGACAAAACACGGCTCTTTTGTCTTCGGCGGTTCCTCAAACTTTGAAGGCTTTAATAAGGACAACGGTACTCCGGTTAATTCAAGCATCACGGCATCCTGCATTTGCCGGGGCATCATGAAATACTTCCCATCCCTTTCGGATGCAAAGATCGTTCGCACCTGGGCCGGATGGATGGACCTGTGTGCCGACAAAGTTCCTGTCATCAGCAAAGTGGAGGAAGTACCCGGTCTGATCCTGGCCTGCGGATTTTCCGGCCATGGCTTTGGGATTGCCCCGGCTGTGGGCGAACAACTCTCTGAGATGGTGGTGGACGGCAGTACAGCACTGGACTTAACAGCCTTAAGATATGACCGTTTCCAGGCAAAAATCTAATTACAAAATAAAATATACAGGGATTCTGTACAATACAGCGATGAAGTATTATAGTAGAAGCAAATAGAGAGCAGGGAAGAGATATGGAGCCAATACACCCAAAAAAACTTATCGTGCCCAAACAGCCGTCATTGGTCATGACAACATCCCATTACTATAAGGCTGTGATGATGGCTTACGGAATTTCACATTTTTATGCATTTGAAGTCGAAGAGGACGTCCACGACATCCTGTCCATTGTACCGGACGGATGTGTGGACTTTCTGTTTTATTGCAGCAAAAATTACCCTTATGCCAGCATCATAGGCACCAGGCTGAAGGCTTCCCCGATGATCGGAAAGCCGGGAGATTACTTTTTCGGCATCCGGTTCATGCCGGGAAAGGTGATACTGCCCGACACGGTGAATCCGAATGAATTAGTCGAAGGGGAAGCAGCGCTGATGGAATTTATGAAGGAAGAAGAGGTATTTGATAAGATCATTCAAAGCCGTGACTTCCGGGCACAGATACAGGCTTTTTTAAATTTTTATGTGAACTGTAATCAGGAAAAGCTGGAGCATTTAGAGGACAGAAATCTTGGAAATTACCTGATAGACGAGATCACCAGGCGGGCCGGAAATGTAAAGATAGAAGAACTGGGTGAATTGACGGGATACTCTGTCCGCTATGTAAATAAAGTGTTTAAAGAGAATATGGGAATTTCACCGAAAACGTATTGTAAGATCGCCCGGTTTCAGACGATTTTAAACAGCCTGAAATGGGAAGAGGATGAAAAGGACCTGCTGGCTATTGCCATGAATGCCGGATATTATGACCAGTCCCATATGATGAAGGATTTTCGGAAATATACGAATATGACACCGGTACGGTATATAAAAAGCCTGGAAGAAGCGGAATATAAGAATAGACTGATTATTTTAGAATGAAGCATATGCAGGAAAGTACTATGAAATTGACAAGAATAAACTACTCATCAGGAGCGCCGTTGGAAGAGGAAGCAGGATACAGCAGAGTCGTCAAGGCAGGACCATTTGTTTATGTGGGAGACGCCTATGCGCAGGCCAAATATGTGCTGGATAAACAGGTAAAGCTGTTAAAAGAGGCAGGGGCAAAGCCTGAGAAAGTGGTGAAAGTGAATATTTAAAAAGAGCTGATGAGTGAAAACATCGGCTCTTATTTTAAATAGGCATATTTATTGTTTTCTAAAACATAATTTTCCGTCTTTCGGGTCTTCCACGATTGCAAGAGACTCTAAATGTACACCTTTATCGCGGATGATCTGTCCTCCGTCCTGGAAACCTTTCTCGATCACGATACCGCATCCAATCAGATTAGCGCCGGAGCCGTTGACAAGATCGATCAATCCGTTTAATGCCTGGCCATTGGCAAGGAAGTCGTCAATGATCAGAATATTGTCATCCGGGGACAGAAACTTCTTTTCTACGAAAATATCAAATTCCAGTCCTTTTGTATAAGAAATTACCTTAGAGGTCAGCAGGTCTCCGTCCAGATTTTTGGACATGGATTTCTTTGCAAATACAACCGGGATATTGTCAAAATACTGTGCTGCAATCGTCGCGATTCCAATCCCTGAGGCTTCAATGGTCAAGATTCTGGTGATGTTTTCCGGAAACAGTCTTCTGAATTCTTTTCCTATTTCCTGAAGCAGCCCGATGTCCATCTGGTGGTTTAAGAAACTGTCAACTTTAAGGATTCCCCCATCCTTTAATACTCCATCCTTTAAAATGCGTTCCTCTAATAATTTCATAAAATTCTCCATTTCATTCGACTTTTTTATCATTCTAGCACCAAAAGCTGTCAAAATCAATGAGATCAGGGAAGAATTGAGTTGTAAAAACACCATGCCTACCTTATAATATATAAGAATATAGGTTATTTTATAAAGTTATATAGGAATATAGGAGGAACGCCCGTGAACCACGAGAAATTTCTTGTCCTTGATTTCGGGGGACAATATAATCAGTTAATCGCAAGGAGAGTCAGAGAATGCAGCGTTTACTGCGAAATCAAACCTTACACTGCCTCACTTGAAGAAATAAAAAAATACAATCCAAAAGGAATCATTTTCACTGGAGGACCGAACAGCGTTTACGGAGAAGATTCCGCGACATACGAAAAAGCAATTTTTGAACTGGGAATCCCGATTCTGGGTATCTGCTATGGTTCCCAGCTGATGGCCCATGTCCTCGGCGGCAAGGTGGAGACTGCACCTGTCAGCGAGTACGGCCGCACAGAAGTGGAGCTGGACAATTCATCCAAGCTCTTTGACGGTGTGGGTGATAAAACAGTCTGCTGGATGAGCCATACCGACTACATCGCCGAAGCACCGGAAGGCTTCAAGATCACGGCGACAACCCCGGTATGCCCGGTGGCAGCCATGGAAAATGCAGACAAGAAGCTTTACGCAACCCAGTTCCATCCAGAAGTTATGCATACAGAACAGGGAAAAGAAATGATCTATAATTTCTTATACAAAGTATGTGGCTGCAAGGGCGACTGGAATATGGACTCTTTTGTGGATGACATGATCAAATCCATTCGTGAAAAAGTTGGAGACGGAAAAGTGCTCTGTGCATTGTCCGGAGGTGTGGACTCCTCTGTGGCAGCCGTTATGCTGGCGAAAGCAGTCGGAAAACAGCTGACCTGTGTCTTTGTAGATCATGGACTGCTCCGCAAAAATGAAGGTGATGAAGTAGAAGCAGTCTTCGGACCGGAAGGACCGTATGACTTAAACTTTATCCGAGTGAACGTTCAGGACAGATTTTATGAGAAATTAGCGGGAGTGGAAGAACCGGAACAGAAAAGAAAGATCATCGGTGAAGAATTCATCCGTGTATTTGAAGAAGAAGCAAAGAAGATCGGAACTGTGGACTTCCTTGTTCAGGGAACCATTTACCCGGATGTGGTTGAGAGCGGTGTCGGTAAATCTGCCACCATCAAATCCCATCATAATGTGGGAGGACTTCCTGACTATGTAGATTTCAAGGAAATCATCGAGCCTCTCCGCGACCTGTTCAAAGATGAAGTAAGACAGGCCGGAAGAGAACTTGGTATTCCGGAATATCTTGTCATGAGACAGCCATTCCCGGGACCGGGACTTGGAATCCGTATCATCGGGGAAGTGACAGCGGAAAAGGTTAAGATCGTGCAGGATGCCGATGCAATTTACAGAGAAGAAATTGCAAAAGCTGGAGTGGATAAAGGACTGGGACAGTACTTTGCAGCATTGACAAATATGAGGTCAGTGGGAGTTATGGGGGATGGAAGAACCTATGACTATGCTATTGCGCTGAGAGCTGTTAATACATCAGACTTTATGACTGCAGATGCGGCACAGATCCCTTGGGAAGTACTTGGAAAAGTGACTACCAGGATCGTGAATGAAGTGGAACATGTCAATCGAGTGATGTATGACTGTACGGGGAAACCACCGGCTACGATTGAGTTTGAATAGACACCACTCCTCTGGAAAGCCTTATTTTATAGGCTTTCCAGAGGGCATTTTTGTTTATTGGCTACAAATTGGCTACACTTGCCATCTGGCTACCATCCGGGACGGTTGTTCCGTTGATGATTTTTTCAAGTTGCTGCGCCACTTTCGCCTGTTTGTTTGGATACAGATGACTGTAAGTATTTAAGGTTGTCTGTATTTTTTCATGTCCTAAACGGTCTGCAATCAGAAGCGGCTGACAGCCCATTTCAATGAGCAGGCTGGCGTGGGAGTGCCTGAGATCGTGGACGCGAATCTTCTTTACGCCCGATTTTTTGCAGCCACGCAGCATTTCATGGTTGAGGAAACTTTTCGTATAGGGGAACAGTCTATCTTCCGGTTGAATCTCGTAGCACTTTGACATATAGTCTTTCAAACATTCCGAAAGCGTCTGGGGAATCGTAACTATACGGTTGCTCTTAGGTGTTTTGGGCGGCCAGATGACATCCCTTCCGTTGATCCGCTGAAAAGTTTTATTGATGGTAATCGTATTGCTCTCGAAATTCACATCTGCCGGAGTCAAGGCGCATAATTCTCCAACACGCATCCCCGTATAATACAATGTCATAAATGCTGCATAAGAAGCAGGCTTGTCCTGTACTGCAGGGATAAACTGTTCAAATTCCGCTTTTGTCCAGAACTGCATTTCCTCTGCTTGACTTTTTCCCATGCTACCAGCTTTCGTGCATGGATTCTCACGCAGATTATAATATTTGACTGCGTAATTAAACATGGCGGTTAGCTGGTTATTGATTGCCTTCAGATAAGTCTGAGCGTAAGGCTTGCCTTTTTCGTCACGGTAAGCGGTCAATCGGTTCTGCCACTTGCGGATATCTTTTGGTGTGATTTCATTGATAGGCTTTTTTCCAAATACCGGGAGAATTTTTTTGTCTACCATATAACACTTACTGATAATAGTAGATTCTTTCAGCCGATGACTCATATCTTCAAAATACAAATCGACAAAGTCCTGAAACAGCATACCCATATCCGCCGCCGCTTTGTTCAGGAAGTCCCGTTCCCATTCCAGAGCTTCTTTTTTAGTGGTAAATCCACGTTTTTTCTTGTGGACAGTCTTTCCGGTGTAGTCTTTGACACGCACCTGAGACATCCATTTTCCTGTTGTGTCTTTCGTTACTGACAAATTGCATCATTCCTTTCATAAGAGTTTAAAACTCGCCTTATGTAAGGTTATTTGCCAGAAAAGAGCGCATTCCTTCTTTTTAACCGTTCCGTATCATCCAGTTCTTCTGGTTCCGCCATCTCCACACCCTGAGAAGCATAGTAAGCAAGAGTTTTGTCCTTCCAGTTTTCATAAGATTCTTTAGAGATCATATAATTACGGAAAGACTCACGGTTATTTTCCCATTCTTCAAGGAACAGGCAGATGTCAGCGTTCTGGTCAGCGGATCTGTCTTTCCCGTCAAACGTGATAGAACACTGCCAGCCGTCATGGTGCGGCGGTCTTTTTGTTTCTATGGAAAAGTGCAGGCCGCTGATTTTTTCCAACTGAAACAGGCATTCCATCACATCAGAAAGACAGTCAAACTTGAAGTCGCCGGTCTGATGTCCTAGAAGATAGGTGGAAGTGGTATCGAGTACCTTTGCCAGTTCGTTCACCATAGCAATAGATACTTCAATCTCCCCACTTTCGTATTTCTGGACGGTACGGAGAGATTTTCCCAAAAGGTCTGCCAACTCTTTCTGGTTATACCCTCTTTTTTTTCGGAGTGTTTTAATCCGCTCTCCGATTGTTGTAACATCCGTTTTGTTCATATTTTATTCACCTCATGGACAATATAACACAAATAAAAACGAATTACAAGTACGTAAAATGAAAAATATTTTTTGACAAACATGAAGAATAGACGTATGATAAAAATACGAATTAAAAGTGCATATAAATGGCGTATAAAATTAAAAAAGCGAAATAAAGACGTATATAAAAGCACTTCTAATACATATCGATGAAGAAATGGAGGAGATTATATGCAAATCAACGTATCGTATATTACTGCAAATGAAATTATGGAAATACTTGGCGTCGGACGAAGCAAAGCATATGAAATCGTGCGTGTCATGAATGAGGAGCTGGAACAAGCCGGCTATAACATCATTAAAGGAAAAGTGCCGGTAAGGTATTTCCAGAAAAAATATTATGGCTGCGAGACGAGCATAGAATGAATATTTTCCAGACAGTGAAAGAATCCGTTACTATGAGGCAGGCTGCTGATTGGTATGGATTTAAAGTAAACAGAAATGGGATGATATGCTGTCCGTTTCACGATGACAGACATCCGAGTATGAAAGTGGATAAGGGATTTTACTGTTTTGCCTGTGGTGCAAAAGGCGATGTGATTACTTTTGCAGCGGATTTATTTCATCTTTCTCCGCTTGAAGCGGCGAAAAAACTGGCGGAAGATTTCCAGATTCCCAATATACAGAAAGTGGCTGGAAAACAAAGGCATCCAAAGAATCGAAAAATCCGTAAGAGGACGCTTTACCAGACAGAGAAAAAAGAGGAGCAGTGGGAACAGGAATGTATCTGTACTCTGTCCGATTACCTGCATCTGCTGGAAGAATGGAAAAATCGATATGCGCCAAAAAGTCCTGACGAAGAATGGACGGACGAATTTGTAGAAGCGTGTCAAAGAATGGAACTGGTGAATTATTATCTGGATATCCTGCTGTATGGAGAATTGCAGGAACGCATCGAGTTTTTATTAACAAAGGGAGAGGAAGTGGAGCAAATTGAGAAGCGAATGGTCGAATATAGACGAGAAAACAAGGGGAAAGTTGGAGAAAGCGTTAGATAAGAGGGAAAATCTGCCGCAGACATATATGACAGACTGGTATGAGGACGGGCAAGTCGATGAGGTGACTTTTTGTGAAGCCTTTTTGCAGAAATTCCCATTAAAATGTATCAGCGGCACATTTTTCGGGTTGGATGGCATGACGCCGGATGGGGAGGTCGAAAAAGAAATCTACAGAATGGTAAAGTCGGTGCTGACAAAAGGAGTTTCAAAAAAAGTAAAACAGCTTCTTGAAGTATTGCGGTTAGAAGCACATTCCGAGGAACTCCCGGTGCAGATGGACCGGATTCATGTAAACAATGGAACTTATTTTCTGAATGGGAAATTTACAGAAGAAAAAGAGTTTTGCTTAAACCGCCTGCCAGTAAATTACGAGAACAGAGAGCCGGAGCCGGTAAGGTGGAAAAAATTGTTGTCAGAGTTGTTAGAAGACGATGATATCCCCACATTACAGGAGTATATGGGCTATTGCCTGATTCCGTCCAATAAAGCGCAAAAGCTATTAGTGATACTGGGGAAGGGCGGCGAAGGAAAGTCCCGTATCGGATTGGTTATGCGGAGTATCTTAGGCGTGAATATGAATGTGAGCAGCATTCAAAAAGTAGAGCATAACCGTTTTGCAAGGGCAGATCTGGAACACAGGCTACTGATGGTGGATGACGATATGAAACTGGAGGCATTGAAAGACACCAACTATATCAAATCCATTGTTACGTTAGAAGATAAGATGGATCTGGAACGGAAATCAAAGCAGAGTGTACAGGGAAACCTGTATGTGCGATTTCTCTGCTTTGGGAACGGGAGCCTCAGCGCCTTGCATGACCGCTCCTACGGATTTTACCGCAGACAGATTATCCTTACCGTTAAGGACATAGTGCCGGGCAGGATAGATGATCCGTACCTGATTGAAAAACTGCAAAAAGAAGCAGACGATATTTTTCTTTGGTGTCTGGAAGGATTGCAGAGACTTCTGAAAAATAATTACCGTTTCTCGCTCAGTGAACGGACAAACAGGAATCTTCATGAAGCGATGGAATCCGGCAATAACATCATAGCTTTTATGAAATCTGCCGGGTATATCCGACTGGAAACAAATACGACTGCTACTTCAAGGAATCTGTATCAGGCATACTGCCGATGGTGTGAGGATAACGCTGAAAAGCCGATGGGCGCAAAGAGTTTTTCGGGATATTTAAAGGAAAACGAAAAGAAATACAATATCAGATATTCTACGAATATTCTTTCTGATAACGGGAAAAGTGCCAGAGGTTTTCAGGGAATCCATACACAGGTATGAACAGATGGTTTCCGGTAATACGGATAGAAAACAGAGAAAAATGAATTGTCCGTTGAAGCGTATATGCGTATATCCGTTTGAAATAGGGGCTGCTCTGTAGGGAGAAGTGTATAGAGCATACGTTTATACGCTTATACGGGTGAATTGAAAAATGTTGCTGAAAACAGAAAATGCCCGGATACGGGCAGATAAAAAGGGCGGACACGCCCGTGATGATAAGGGCAAGTCCGGGAGGTAATCTTCTGTAGTCAAACTAAAATAAGCCCTCGGCGTTTGAGAGCGAAATACACCCATCGCACAAACTTCGTTTATGCTCTGTGTATTTCGCCCTTGCAGGGGGCTAAACCACGCCGGATACGGCAATGTGTTCGTAACCGGACGCCGAAGCGTCCACTCACAAAAACATATCGGCTGAAATAGCCGGAGGAAGGAGAATGCTTATAGGCAGACATTCATTTATCAGACAAAATAAGCTGTCCGATGTGGCAGGGAGAATTGATTATATTTCCAATCCAAAACGACAGGAATATCTCTATGCGACCTATCAGACAGAAGGTGCAACACCTGAGTTCTGGAAAAACCTTGCAAGAGAGAATCAGTTGGATTTTAAAGCGAGTGGGGCGGCAGGTAAGTGTATCGAAGCGCGTGAGTTTATTATCGCACTTCCCGAAAGTTTCGTTCAGTACAGGGCGGATGATGTAGTCAGACTTTTTGCGGAGACTTTTCACAGGAGATATGGTGTAGAGTGCAGCGCCGCTCTCCACCACAATAAGACAAAAACGAATTATCATATCCATCTGGTATTCAGCGAACGGAAAATGCTGGAACATCCAGAAGTGAAGATTGCTACCCGAAATATGTTTTATGATGAACAGGGGAAGCACAGACGCACGAAGAAAGAGATTTTAGATGAGCAGGGAAATCTCCGGGCAGGGTGCAGCATTATCCCCAAAGGAGAAGTTTATGAAAGTCATATCTTCACGAAAAAAGAGGAATGGTTTAAGAACAAATCCTTTACCAAAGAAGTCAAGGAGCTGTTTATCGATACGATCAACCGATATGTGAAAGAAGAATCGGAAAGACTGTCGGTATTCCAACAGGGTGGCGTATATCTGGCAACCAAGAAAATCGGAAAGAACAATCCAAAAGCAGAGGAGATAAAGGTAGACAATGCGGCAAGGCAGGAATGGAATCGGACGGTTGATGTGGCATTGGTAGAAGGTGTTCCCGAAAAAGAGATTTTGAAGATTAAGCAGGAGAAAATCACAGATAAAACGCTGGAATCTATCCAGACACACGGGTGGCTGCCGGAGATGTTCCGCCAGATTATCAGAAGTGCGAAAGGCTTTTTGCAGGAAGTGATTTTCAAATTTAAGCTGCCGCCAAAGCCTGTGCCAAAGATTGATTTGCAGGAATGGAAAGATATGCAGAAGGTAATGGAAAAACTTCAGAAACAGTCGCAGGAAACGAGACGCACACAGCAGGAGATTTCCTCCCTGAAAAAACAACTTTCCGAGACGAGAGGATTTTTCAAAGGAAAAGAGCGAAAATCTCTGGAGAACAAAATAGAGCAGGCAGAGAAATCAGAAAAACGTATGCACGCGAATATGTCGCAGATTGCAAAGCAGGCAGGATATGCAGATGTTCAGTCGTTTGTAAAAGTGTATGATAAGTCGGCAAAGCTAATTCAAGAATACAACGAGGAACTGAGGTTGTGGAAAAACCAGACGGAACAGAAACGAGAGAAGCCATTAGAGCGACCGAAAAAAGAAAGCGTGCTGGAGAAGCTGCACCGCTATCAGCAGGAAGGCAGACAGCAGCCAAAACGGTCAGTAAAGGGAAAATCTACGGATAGAGAACGGTGAGAGAGACAGAATGGATGAAAAAAGAACAAATATTCGATAAAATTTCCTTGTGTTTATTCGTCCCGTAGAATATAATGATTTAAGAAGGTGAGGTAACGATATGGGATATATAACAGCAAGCCAAGCGGCAAAGAAATGGAATATTTCACAAAGACGCGTGCAAATATTATGTGCTCAAAATAGGATAAAGGGCACTTTTAAATTGGGGGAAGCATGGGCAATTCCGGAAGATGCGGAAAAACCTGATGATAATAGGAAGGCAAAGAAACAAAATGAAAAATAAGTTAAATGCAATAGATTTATTCTGTGGCTGCGGAGGAATGTCTTATGGATTTGAAAAGGCAGGATATAATATTTTACTAGGAATAGATAATGATTCGAAAGCATTGGAAACATTTGAACTGAATCATTATGGTGCCAAATCAATCTGCGGAGATATAACAGAAATAACATATGAAGAGAATATTAAACCATTGATTGGTGATCAAAGAATTGATGTAATTATTGGTGGGCCGCCATGTCAAGGGATGTCGCTTTCTGGACCAAGAAAGTTTGATGATCCAAGAAACAAATTATATTTATCATACATTCGTTTAGTGCAAGAAATACAGCCCAAAGCATTTGTGATAGAAAATGTGCCGGGATTGGTAGGATTATTTGGAGGTCGGATTAAAGACAGCATTATAGAAAAATTTACAGAGATGGGATACCATATTCAATATAAAATATTGTGCGCAGCTGATTATGGTGTCCCACAGAATAGAAAGAGAGTGGTATTTGTAGGAACTAAAGATGGGGAGTTTATGTATCCTGAAGTAAGTGAGAATAAAGTGAGCTGCAGTATGGCTTTATCAGATTTGCCAACATTAGAAGACGAACTTGGAGAAGAAGTTTTAGATTATTTGACGCAGCCGCAAAATGAATATCAGAAAATAATGCGTAAAAATTCCGAAGTGGTTAAAAATCATATTGCAGCAAACCACTCTGATCGAGTGAAAAAAATTATTTCTCTGGTTCCAGACGGCGGAAATTATAAAGATTTGCCGGGTGAATACATAAACAGTAGAAATTTCCATGTCGCATGGACAAGGTTTGCCAGTGATAAACCGGCGCCAACGATTGATACAGGGCATAGACATCATTTCCATTATAAGTATAACCGTGTACCTACGGTTAGGGAATGTGCAAGATTACAATCATTTCCAGATGATTTTATTTTCTTGGGAAATAAGACACAACAGTTTAGGCAAGTGGGCAATGCAGTGCCTCCACTGATGGCACAGTGCATTGCAGAACAGTTAAAAAAAGCGTTAGGAGATGAAGAATAGTGGCAGAGTATAAAGTTCCAGAAGAATACTTTTTTAGACTACATCATGTTAGACCGAGATTTAAAGGGGATATAGAAAATGTATTGATTTATGTTGCTGAAGAGATTTCTCGTGTCGGCGAAAAAGAAGTAAATAAGTTTATAGAAGAAGTAAACGCTGCATTATTCCGTTATCCGGGAAATGCCCATAGAGAAATAAAGACCATAAATAATTGGAGAACAGAGATATCAGCATTATTTGGATTTATAGAGCATACGGATACGACAGATAAACCAGGAAGACGTGCGATAGAACTTGCCGAGAGTGGAGATTTAGTAGAGTGCTTCAAAACGTTTCTTTATAATTTCCAGTATCCGGGAGCGCACATAAAACCAAACAGAGTTTTGGAACAAATTGAAGAAGGAGTTCATTTTAAACCGGCTCAATATATTTTGAAGTTATTGAGATATGCTAATCGTGATGGAGGAAATTCTATTGGTATTACTAAATTTGAAGTATGTCATTGTGTATTCAATGATTTGCGAGTTACAAGAGATTGTGAAGGGGTAGAGAAAACTTGGGAAAGAATTTTGCAGAATAGAGAATATGGATTTACATATGATCAAACTGGCGATGTTATAAGATATGCGGGTGATATTATTGATTATATGGAAATTGCGAATCTTTTAAAAACCTTTGATAGTAGAACTTATTATTTAAATACTTTAGAAGAGGAGTCTATAGTAAAATTCTGCGAATCTAACGAATGGTTCAATGAGTATGATAAAATGATTCACCAAAAAAGTGGTAGTATGGAAGAGGTCAAAGCATGTGTTAGTGGTTGGTTTTCTTATGTAAATAGAGATATGGAAGATACAGATTTCTCTACCGATATTTTATCCTATATTGCAAGTGATGAAGAAGAGCTAAGACAGTTAAAGGAAAATGCGTCGAATGTAGAAACTGCTGGTTTAGCGGATTTAATTCAACGAGATGATATATTAGAAAAACGTATAATAACGTATTTTGATCGGCTTACAACAAAAGATATTGGTGATATTGGCGAAAATTTAGTGCATGGACATGAATGTATGAGAATCAAGCTAGGTGGGCGTGAAGATTTATTACATTTGATTAAACGAATACCTACGCAGTTTGCAGTTGGATATGATATTAGTTCGGTGGAATTGGATGAACGAAAACGTTATATAGAAGTAAAAACAACGATCAGTTCAAAACCATTACACTTCAATCGAATACATCTTACAAAGAATGAATGGAATACTGCAAGCAGCACACATGACAGATATTATGTATATCGGTTGATGTTAAGTAAGAATAAACGTAAATTATTTTTATTGCAAGACCCTGTGGGACTTTACAAAAAAGATAAGATTAATATGATACCTTCTGATGGAGCGGATATAACGTTTGATCCTAAAGAAGTAGGATATTTTGAGGAGTTATTGACATGGAAAAATTAAAAGTTGCATCGCTGTTTTGCGGATGTGGGGGAACTGATGTTGGATTGCTCGGTGGTTTTGATTTTTTGGGTAAGTATTATAATTCTAATAGTATGGAAATCGTGTATGCTAATGATATAGATGATAATGCATGTAAAATTTTTAAAGAAAATTTTGGGATAACACCGGACAATCGAGATATAAGAGAAGTTAAAACAGAAGAGATACCAGAGTTTGATATTTTGACAGGGGGATTTCCATGTCAATCGTTTTCCATTGTTGCGCAAAATCCGAAGCGATTAGGAGTAAAAGATGAACGTGGAAAACTTTTCTTTGAAATGTGTAGAATTTTAAGAGAGCGGCAGCCTAAATGTTTTATTGCAGAAAATGTAAAAGGAATACTTACAGCAAATAAAAGAAGTGCATTTCCGCTGATTTTGAAAGAGTTTGAAGAAAGTGGTTATGATGTACAATATCAGATTTTGAATTCAGCAGATTATGGTGTTCCACAAAAAAGGGAGCGAGTTATTATTGTTGGATTCAGAAAAGATTTGAACATAACATTTTCATTTCCTAAAGCTGAAATCGAGGATGAAACTCAATATACAGCTTTAAAGACTGTAATAGAAGAGCATGTAGATGAAAAGTATTTTTTTAGTGAGAGAGCTGTTGCAGGAATGATGAAAAAGCGTGAAAGTATGAATAAAGGAAGAGCGCAGGATATCAATAAACCCTGCAATACAGTAGGAGCTCATCTGGCAAAAGTATCATTAAATAGTACAGATCCAGTGCTTATGGAAGGTGAAAGATATAGACGTTTTACTCCAAGAGAAGTCGCAAGAATTCAATCTTTTCCAGATAATTTTGAATTGGTTGGAAGTGAATCTGCACAATATAGAGCATTGGGAAATGCTATTCCCCCAGTAATGTTTTGGTATGTTGCCAAAGCAGTAAGCAAAGAGTTGAAAAAAGATTAAAATGGATAATTTAACGAAAGAACAGCGCAGAAAAAATATGCAGCGTATTCGTGCAAAAGATACCAGCATAGAGTTGAGATTAAGAAAGGCATTGTGGCATAAAGGATATCCCTACCGAAAAAACGATAAGAATTTGCCGGGGAAACCAGATATTGTCTTAACCAAATATAAGATTGCTATTTTCTGCGATAGTGAATTTTTTTATGGAAAAGATTGGTAAATTCTGAAGCCTAGAATTGAGAGAGGTTCTAATAGTGACTATTGGCTCAAAAAAATTTCTAATAATAGAATACGTGATGATGAAGTGAATAAACAGCTTTTATTTAGAGGGTGGACAGTTATCAGATTTTGGGGGAAAGATATCCAGAAAAATCTTGATGAATGTATAAAGGTTGTTGAAGAAACTATTTTTGATATTGAAATTGGTGAAGTGATGGATTTAGAAGGAATAAATTTAAATATTGATGAAGATAGCGAAAAGCAATAGAGGAATATTTTGTAAAAACACAGAAAGGTTTATAGCATGAAGAATACAAGGGGATCAGAATGGAATAGATGGGATTTACATATTCATACTGCATCATCATATGATAGTCTATATAAAGGCGATGATGCGGATGAATTATTGTGTCAAGCATTAAAGGATAATGAAATAAGAGCAGCTGCGATTACAGATCATTTTAAAATAGATAAAGTTAGAATTGAGCATCTAAGAGAACTTGCTCCAGAAATTGTGTTTTTCCCTGGAGTTGAATTGCGAACAGATAAAGGGGCAGATAACTTACATTTAATTATGATTTTTTCAGAAACATCGAATTTAGATCATTTAGCAGGAGATTTTGATGCGATAATGCTGAGGGACAAGGCTAAAGCTTCTGATTCAGATGATACTGTCTTTTGGTTGTTTGAAGACATAGTTGAATTTTGCAAAAAACATGATGGATTACTATCAATTCACGCAGGTAGAAAGACAAATGGTTTAGACAAAGAAATATCTAATGCTTTACCAGTAAAACAAGCTATTAAAGTTGATATTGCTAAGAATGTTGATTTTTTTGAAGTAGGAAAGAAAAAGGATGTTGAAGATTATCATAAGCATGTTTTTAAAGTTATAGATGAGAAACCGATTATCCTATGTTCAGATAACCATGATCCGAGAAAATATACTCTGAAAGAGAACTTGTGGATAAAGGCAAATCTGACGTTTGAAGGTCTGAAACAGTGCATTTTTCAGCCGGCAGAAAGAGTATATGTTGGAACTATACCAGCAGCATTAGATAGAGTGAATAAAAATAAGAAAGCAAATATGGACAGAATATCTGTTCGTAGGGGCGTTGAAGCTAAAAATGCTGAAATGACTTGGTTTGATTTTGATATACCTTTGAACAATGGATTAGTAGCTGTTATTGGAAATAAAGGTAGTGGGAAAAGTGCGTTTTCGGATATTATTGGACAAGTATGTAAATGTAAAACTATGGAGAGTGCTTCTTTTTTGAATGAAAACCGTTTTCGGAAGATGCCTAAGAATTTGGCGAGTGATTATATAGCCCAAATTATATGGAAAGATGGACATACAGAAGAAAAAAGGTTAGATGTTGTTGAATTTGAAACGGTAATAGAAGATGCACAGTACTTACCACAGAAGTATATTGAAGAAGTGTGTAATGATATCGGAAATGTCTTTCAGGAAGAGATTGATAAAGTGATCTTTTCTTACGTTGATAGAACGGAAAGAGGAAATGCCTCCAATTTAACCGAATTAGTTCAAAATAAGTCTCAAGTACTTTATATAGAAGTACAAGGCATACAGAAAGAAATAGAGGCATTGAACAATCAAATTATTCGTTTAGAGAAGAAAAAGACGAGCCAGTATCATTCATTAGTAATGGATAGCTTAAAAAAATATGAGGAAATTCTAGAAAGACATGAGAAAAATAAACCGCAAGAAATAAAGAAACCAGAAGGAAAAGAAGAAAATGTTCAATATCAAAAAGAACTAAAAAAAATAAATTTAGAAATTGATGAATTAAATAAAAAAATAGATCAGACACGGGATGAATTGACTTGGATTAATGAAGCCATTACTGAAACTAAGCAAGTGATTGCGAAAGTAAGTGCATTCAAAAACGAGTTTAGTGAGATGAAAGAAACACTGAGCATCTATTTTGAAAAATATCAACTGGAGTTTAAAGATGACGATTTTTATTTACATGATCCGTTAGAGGTAATAGAAGAATACAGAAATAAACTTATTACTGAGAAGTCAATAAAACTGTTAACATTAAACGGAAGTCCAATGGAAAAGGGATTAATTAAGGATTTGGAGATTGCACAAGATAAGAAAAATGAGCTTATAGCTACTTCTGATGTCGAGGAGAAAAAATATCAAAAATATTTAAATGATTTGCAGGATTGGGAGAAAGAAAGGCAGAGGATTGTCGGAAGTGAAGACAATGAAGAATGCTTGACATATTTCAAATATGAAAAGGAATATTTAGAACAGAACCTAGAAGCAGACTATAATAAAGTACGAGGGGAGCGAGAAACTAAATTTAAAGAATTATTTGCTTTGAAGCAGAAGATGGTTTCTGTGTATGAGGAGATATATGCCCCAATCGAAAAAGAAATTATAAAATTATTAGGTAATTTAGAGGAAACTATTGAATTTGAAGCAGAAATGCAATTAGCACATGATAACTTTTCGGAAAAAATCCTATCGTTCATTAGCCAAAGGTATACTGGTGTATTTAAAGGGAAGACTGAAGCTAATAATAGAATGGAAAAGTTGATACGAAATACCGAATTTTCAGATGGAAAAAGTGTGATGGAGTTGGTAGACAATATTATAGTGGCAGTAGATGAAGATATTGACAATTCAGAGAAGAAAATTGTTGATAAAAAAGAGTTCTATGATTATCTATATAACTTGGAATATGTTGGTGTTTCATTTAAGTTAAGAATGGGCGGTAGAGATTTAGAGGAATTATCACCGGGCGAAAGAGGAATTGTTTTGCTGATTTTTTATCTTGCATTGAACCAAAACAGCATACCCATAATTATTGACCAGCCGGAAGATAATTTGGACAATCAATCTGTATATAATAAGTTGGTTCCGTGTATTTGTGCAGCTAAGCAAAAAAGACAGGTCATTATAGTAACGCATAATCCTAATATAGCAGTGGCTTGTGATGCAGAGCAGATTATATGTTGTCGAATGGATAAGAATACTCATAAAATTACATATGCTTCTGGAGCAATTGAAGATAAAGAAATTAAGCAAAGTGTAATTGATATTTTAGAAGGTACTATGCCGGCTTTTGATTTAAGAAGAAGAAAATATGTGTAAAAACATTGCTTTGCGACATCTCTTTCCTTTATGCTTAGAGATGTGATAAGGAGAAATGAGAAGTTCTGCATTTGTAATATTATACTAGTAGAATCAAACCTTCAAGTCGCCTAGACGTTGATTTCGATTACGCAAGAGAGAACTTGTAAGCCACCGGATAAAACTCGATTTGAATAAAAAAATCCGGTGGCTATGAATACATTGTTTTATGGTGAATAAAAATCATGGCTACATTTTGGCTACAAAAATATTATGAACGAAGTGGATTGTGCGTATAAATTGTTATCAAATGAACAAAAAACGCACTGATAATACACTTTAATAGCAATCATACAAATATAAAAGACGAGTTCGAATAATGAAAAAATCTGGAAACCCTTATAAACAGGGCATTCCCGGGCATTAGAGGTTCTATTTGATAACAAAATGATAACACTGGAGATTTTGGTATTATTTATTATCAATCCGATGGTTATCAGGTAATATGTGTGAAACCAACAAAAAAGGTCTTCCTGAATTGAGAGAAATCAATTTGGTAAGGCCTTTTTTCTTCGGCTTTTATTTTGTATTTTTCGGGTAATTGTACCGTCACTGATCATATTCTTCCTTGGTAATTTTCCTGGATTTAAGTTTTTCTGCCTGTTTCTGCCATGCATGGGACATATCAAACATAGAAAGGTAGGTGGTTCCTTTGGATTTATCTAACCGGAGGCAGAGTTCTCTGTCAATTTCTCCGATATGAAGCCCATAAAGGTCTTCTAATGCAAATAAGGTGTGCATCAGTCCTACATAACTAGTGCATTCAGATAGTTTTCCTTTGGACTGCGAGAGCTTTTTTCGTACTGTGCAATGCGGGCATCAGCCTGCACTTCACTGAATCCCAACTGCTGACCTAAATATTTCAGCAGCATTATCAACATCCGGCGATTTTGCCATGGCAGCAACAATTCCAGCGGATATTGCACAGTACTATGGTTATATGCTACGAGTGACACAAAAATTGTTGTATTTGTATGGATTCCCGGAAATTGACGTTACAGAAAAAGGGAAAAAGTTTGACACGGAGACACTGAATATCTTGACTCTTTGCCTGGGAGTAATGTATGGAGTTGCAGGTGCCAATAATGCATTGAAAGCACCTTTACAGGATACGTTTTTGTGTAATCCGGATCATGAGATAACAGCAGAGGAGAATGCTTTTGATATTGAAGCTGCTGAAATCAAAGAGTACAGTGAGGAAGGCGAAGAATAACTATAATTAAGTGCTGTAAAATTTTAAGTTGAATTTTACAACACTTTTGCGTATAATAAGTATAGAAATAATAATGATAAATCACGGAGGACGGTCTATATGGCAAATATTTTACCAGTATCTGATTTGAGAAATTATAATGAAGTTTTAAAAAATTGCCGGACGGGAGAACCAGTATTTTTGACAAAGAATGGAAGAGGACGTTTTGTAGTGCTTGATATAGAAGATTATGAGAGGGATCGTGAAGAAAAAAAACTATTAATGAAGCTACAGGAGGCAGAGGAGGCAGTTAAAGACGGAGAAGGATGGCTCAGTTTGGATGAATTAAAAGCACTTATGGGGGATTAGACTATGCTGAAATTACGAATTAACCCATTAGTTGCAGCGGATTTAAAAGAGATTTGTGATTATATTGCCGAGGATAATGCAGAATATGCTGCAAAGACGATCAAAGAAATCTATAGTAAATTTGAGAATATTCAACTGTTTCCCGAGATGGGGGCAGATCTTTCCAAAAGAGTCAGTTTCCGAACAAATTATAAGTATGCAGTATGGGGAAATTATGTAATCTTTTATAAAGTTGGAGAAAAGTATGTTGAGATTTACCGGGTGGTAAATCGGTATCGAGATATTACAAAATTATTTGAATAGTTATTATGGATTCAAAATTCACTGAAGGAAAAGGGATGAGTAATTTTGTAGAAGACTTAGATGAAAGATATTGGAGAGAACGTAAGAAAAATAAACGAGAACTACATAATTAGGAAGGGGAAACTTACGAGATTTTTGTACTTAAAGAATGGTTGTAGAGTATATTTTACAGATGCTGACTTTTTGACCATGTTACTTCAAATTCAAAATAAGGATACAATGACATCACTTATTGAAAATTTGGAAAGAGCATATAAAAATTGTGCTGAAAAATATTATATATGGATTGGTTAGAAAAAGTATGAAATAGAGGGTATACCTCAGACAGAAGATGAGCAGATTCTTATGAACCCACAGGATGTAGAGATCTTGTTTAATGAATTACTTGCTTTGATAAACCTAGTTTTATTAAAGGATCAAGCATCTACTCCATTATGGCCAAGTAGACCAGATTTTTTTTTAACATACAACATCAAAATACGTCCACAAACGGCAGGCTTTTGAGGATGGACACTTTTTGATAGAATGCGTGAATGGCAGTTCTCCTGAAGAATGCACATATGATTCTGGAAATGATCGCTCTGTTGCATATTTCAAAATAGAGACATGTAATGCCTGCCCATATAGGGACAAATGTCAACCTCGATTTCTAAAAACAAGAGTCTGAAAAGAAGTTTCATGGAAATCGGTCGGAAGAGCAAAGCAGCTACAGTATATGAAAACACATTCACAAGTGACAAAACCCCACTGCCATGCTATATTTCTCTTATAAGGAAAGCCAACCACAAATCCAATGGCATGGGAGAGATTAATGGGAAAACCAGGAAACAAAAACAACATTATAAAACTTCTTCAGGAAAACAGAAATAAGCAGACTGCAGAAGAAATCGCCGATTGTCTGGGGATTCAAAGGAATACAGCCAGTGCTATCTTAAATGAGCTTGCCAGAGATGAAATCGTCCGGAAGGAGAAAACACGTCCGGTGATGTTTTCTTATATAGAAAAAGATTCGGTATTTTCCGACGATCCGTTTGCGTCCTTTATTGGTGCGGACAAAAGTCTGAAGGAGACGGTGGAAAAGTGCAAGCTGTCTGCGATATATCTCAAACGGGATATGCCTATTTTACTGTTTGGCCCAAGTGGCGCGGGAAAAAGTCTGCTGGCCGAGTACATTTATAAATATGCAAAGTATATCCACACAATACCAGAGGATGCCCCGTTTGTCGTTTTAAACTGTGCAGACTATGCAAACAATAAGGAACTGCTGTCTTCTGTCTTGTTTGGATATAAAAAAGGTGCTTTCACTGGGGCCCACACAGATACGAGGGGGCTGATCGAGGAAGCGGATAATGGGTATTTATTTTTAGATGAGGTACACCGTCTTTCTCCGGAAGGACAGGAGAAATTATTTCATTATATGGATAAAGGGGTTGTGTCACGGGTCGGTGATAATGGACATAACATTGAACTCAATGTCAGGCTGATTTTCGCTACGACAGAGGGGAAGGAATCCATGTTGGATACTTTTTTAAGAAGGATTCCGGTGGAGGTGACACTTCCTCCGTTTCACGAGCGGACTCTGGAGGAAAGATATCAGCTGATCATTTATCTGATTCATCAGGAGACATTTGTCATGGAATGCAGCTTTTTGGTGAGTAGCAATGTGATCAACCGATTGCTGACCTTTCAGGGAAAAGGGAACATCGGGAGCCTGCGCAATATTATTAAGCTGTCATGTACAAAGGCTTATAATGAGGCGGAAGATAAAAAGGGGACAGTACCGTTAAAGCTGAGACATTTATCAGATACACAGAAGTTTATGACAGGCATCGGTTCAGTTCCTTATGTAAATCAAGACGTTGAGATTTCATCGGAAAAAGAGTCGGTTCAGTATATTTTGACAACGGAGCAGATCCATGTGTATTTCCCGGCAGAGACCATTGTCACGGCAGTATATGAATATCTGGAAAAGAAGATATCAAAGGTTCGGTTCCGCAAAATTATTTATGATGAGATCAATCATATGATAGACGATGTCATTTATCGGGAAATGGACCCATTTATACAAAATCTCTATAACCAGGCGGTCAACAATATTTTAGTGTATCTTCAGGACAATTACGGCTTAAAATACAATGGGGTTATGGAGATGGTGTTTGTAAAAATCTTATATGACCTGAATAATCAGAGTGACAAACCCGATGACAGTCAATACGAGATCATCGTCAGGAAACTGCAGCCGGTCATGTACCGCTACTATAAAATGGGATTGATTTTTACGGAGATGATTCACCAGACCATGGATTATGAGACAAGTCCCTGGTTTGTGAGATTATTTGTTATGCTGTATTTTTACAGTATGGCAAAGGAGGATGGGGATTATACCAATGCCATTATTGTATCCCACGGACCTGCGACAGCGTCCAGCATTGCAAGCACGGTGAACAGGGTGTTTGAGACCTATATCTTTGAGGCGTTTGATATGGCATACGATACACCGAAAAGTGAAATTGTGTCGAGGATAAAAAAATATTTGAAAAATACCAATACGTCAAAAGGCCTGCTGATCTTTGTAGATATGGGGTCGCTGCTGAGCATATCCAAGGATTTAAAAGACGATATTGAAGGGGATCTTGGCATTGTCAACAATATTACTACGGAAATGGCATTAGAAGCGGGAGAGAGAATCCTGCGTCATGAAGATCTTCAGAGTATTATGGACAATATTCTGTCTCACCATGTGACGAAAAAGTCGTATGTGCCCAGCAGACAGAAACCGAAAGCCATCGTTTTATGCTGTATCACGGGGCTTGGGACTGCGGTGAAAATGAAGACTCTTCTCAAAGAGTGCCTGGAAGGAATCGAACTGGAGGTAGTGGAGGTGCCGTTTCCGGATTTGCAGAGGAACGGGAGCCAGTGTGATGTTTTCCGGAAGTATAATGTACAGTTTGTTGTTACTACGAGTAAATTGGAGGCGGAGGATTATACCGCGATTCATTTGAATGAACTGATAGACAAACGGGGAGAAGAGGTCATTTATGCAACAGTAGGCAAATATTTTGATAAGGAAAAGGTTCAGAAGTTTATTGAAAATATTGTCCGCAGTTTTACCATAAGAAACCTGATCGGCCAGCTGACGATTCTCAATCCGGACAAGATTTTAGACGATGTGGAAAAAGCAGTGACGAGGCTGGAAATTTTGGAGGGAGAGAATTATCCTATTGATTTGAAAAAAATGCTTTATATTCATATTTGTGTGATGGTGGAACGACTGATCCTGGAAAAAGGACAATTATCAGAGAGTAATCCGACACAAAGTTTAAAGTGTCGGGAAAGCTTTATAAAAAACTTAAAGGAAAGTTTTTCTGTCATAGAAGCCCAGTATAATGTGTCGATTAACCATATGGAAATTCATATGATTTATAGTTTGATAAAAAATATTTAAAAAATAAAGTGCTAAAAGAGCTTGTATTTATGCGGTTTTAAAAAATACAGGCTTTTTTTATTGCAAAAAATAAAAGTTGGCACAGGTTTTGCTGTATATATTTGCAGAGGCGAAATGATGCATGATATGGAAATTGTATGCCGAGTGTCAGGAAACCTTAAAATAGACCTGGAAAGGAGGAGAAAATGGTCGGATTAATTATTGCAACTCATGGAAATACTTGTGCAGAACTGGTGAAAAGTGCCGAGATGTTTTCGGGGCCATTGAAAAATTGTGAGACATGGACTTTAAACCCGGGAGACAGCATTGAACTTGGAGAAAAGAAACTGGAGCAATACGTGGAAAGTCTGGATGAAGGTGCCGGCGTCATGATCATGACAGACTTATTCGGAGGAACACCGTCAAACGTTGCGTTAAAAATTTCTATGAGAAAAAATGTAGGGATTTTGACAGGTGTCAATCTTCCGATGCTGATTCAGTTTGTATCATGCAGAGAGAACAATTCTCTGGACAATTTGATCTTGGAGTGTACAGAGGCAGGCAAGGATGGAATCCTGTGTCCTAACAAATCAATTGAAGAGTGGAGGTGTACAGATGGCGGATATTAAAATGGTGAGGATTGACTACCGTCTGATTCACGGACAGGTCGTCGCAAAATGGTTAAAGGTAAGCCCGGTAAGAAGGATCGTGCTTGTGGATGACGTGCTGGGCAGCGATGAATTTATGAGTGATATTTACAAAATGGCAGTGCCCAAGGGTACCGCTGTGGACATTGTAACTGTGAATAAAGCAAAAAGCGTTCTGGATAAAACCAACGATACGGTGTTTCTTATTTTTAAAGATATTGACAGCTGCTGCCGGACGATCCGGAAAGGGGTTCAAATTTCTTCTCTCAATGTAGGGGCAGTTCCCAACGAAGACGGGAAGAATTTAATTACAAGCGGCGTGGCGATTTCGGCAGGGGAACTGGAAAAATTAGAAGAACTGAATGCAGAGGGAGTTGAAATTACGGTTCAGCCCATCCCTGAAATTTCTGCCATCAATTTTGATGCAGTTAAAAAGAAAATGTAGGAGGTTAAAAATATGAGTACTGTGGTAATTGCGGTCACGATGGGGATCATGTACTGGTGGTGCAGAGGAATGATCTTTTCGTACTTTGGTTTTTTGTTTATTTCGAGTCCGGTAACCGTCGGACTTGTGGCAGGATTATTGATGGGTCACCCAATGCAGGGATTGATCATCGGCGGAGGGATTGCCCTTGTGTTTGCGGGAATTATCGCGCCGGGCGGAAATCTGCCAACAGATGAGTGCCTGGCGGCGACCTGCGTGATTCCTATTGCAATTGGGTCAGGCATGAGTGCAACGACCGCCATCGCACTGGCTGTGCCGGTCGGGCTGCTTGGCTCTTTTGTGACCAACTTAAGAAAAGTGGTAAATACATACTTTGTAAAGAAAGCAAATGATTATGCGAAGGAAGGAAACGCGGGAGGCATTTGGAGATGTGCGACACTTTTTCCGGTGCTCCTGGCAATTCCGCTTCTGTTTCTCCCGGTGTTTATTATCAACATGGTGGGGCAGGATGTAGTTGTAAATCTGATGAATGCTCTTCCGACATTTGTGACTCACGGTTTAGAAGTCGCGGGAGGTATCCTGCCGGCCCTGGGATTTGCTCTCATCATGAATATGATTGGAAAAGAAAAACTGATCCCGTATGTGTTTCTTGGGTACATTGTGATCTCGGTTGGAGGGATTAACTCATTGACGGCCGGAATCATTGGAATCTGCATTGCATTTATTTATGTGTTCCAGAAGAGAGAGATTATGGAGGAGGTAAGCAGCGATGAGTAAGGAAGTAACGACGGCGGATACAGCCCATGCACTGACAAAAAAAGATTTAAATAAAGCCATGTTCCGCTGGTATATGTCGGCGGAGATGCCACTGAATTTTGAAAATATGCAGGGGATTGCATTTTGCGGAAGTATCGCACCGATTTTAAAAAAGTTGTATACGAAAAAAGAAGACCTGGCGGAGGCATTAAAACGCCATCTGCTGTTATATAACTGTAACGTGACTGCTGGCGGACTGATCCTCGGAACGACCATTGCAATGGAAGAACAGAGGGCCAAAAAACCGGAAGTGATGCCGGCAGAAGCTATCACAGGTTTGAAGACCGGGCTTATGGGACCGGTGGCGGCTCTGGGAGACAGTTTTGACTGGGGTATCATTGGCACGTTGTTTAAAATAGCAGCAGCCACATTGGCGGCAGCGGGGAATCCGTTTGCGATTGCAGTGTTACTCGTTTTTGTGATGTACTGTATCGTCGAGTTAGTATTTTTTACAAATCTGACTTATAAAAAGGGCAGAAGTTCCATCAAAACTATTATGGGTTCCGGCCTCATGCAGGACGTGATTTCCGGCGCAAATGTGCTTGCGATGTTTATGATGGGAGCGATGACCGCGTCCATGGTCACACTCACAACTCCGTTAAAGATTAGCAGTGTTGTCATTCAGGAAAAACTGGACGGGATTTTTCCGGGAGTCTTTCCGCTGGCGGCCTTGTTCCTGATTTACTATTTAGTCAGACATAAAAAAATCGGAACCGGAAAGATTGTCATTGGCATCATCGCAGTTTCTATATTGTGTGCCTTAATAGGTATTTTTTAAATAAAGCTATATAAATAAGCTGAAAAAAATCAAAGGAGATTATAAAGATGAAAGTTATGAATGTAGCCGTTGTGGGAGCCGGAATATATGGAATTAATCATGTGAATGCCTATACATGGAATCCGAATACAAATCTTGTGGCGGTGTGTGATCTGAATAAAGAAATCACGGATAAAATAGCCAAACAGTATGAGGTCAAGACCTACAATGATGTCAATGAAATGCTGGATAAAGAAGAAATCGATGCGGTGTCTATTGCGACCCCCGATGCCTTTCATATGGAGCCGGCGTTGGCGGCTATCCGCCATGGGAAACCAATCCTAGTGGAAAAACCTTTGGCTACGACTTCAGAGGACGCGAAAAAAATTATTGCAGAAGCCGAAAAGTATAAGGTGCGTGTTGCGGTGGATTATCATAAGAGATGGGACCCGGCGGCGATCAATGTTAGAAATGAACTGCAGAAAGAGGAAACAGGAGCTCCTGTCCGCGGGTATATGAATATGGACGACATCATCGACGTCCCGACGGAATGGTTTGGCTGGGCGGACAAGTCGAGTCCGGTCCATTTCCTCGGCACTCACTGCTATGATCAGATCCGCTGGTACATGGGATGCGAAGTAGAAGAAGTATCCGCCGTGGGGACAAAAAAGGTCTTAAAATCAAAGGGGATTGATACGTATGATTCGATCCAAGCCACATTAAAGATGGAAAACGGATGTTACTGGACAGTGGAAAATTCCTGGATTCTTCCGAAAGGATTTGCAAAAAACAATGACGGAAGGACACAGATCCTCTGTGAAAATGCTATGTTCCGAATTGATTCACAGAACCGCGGTGTGGAAATGTTTGACCATGAGAAACAGCGCACGCCCAACTCTTATTTTATCTTAAATAACTGCGGCAGGCCGAGCGGATTTGGGATTGAGCCGATTAACGACTTCATCTATTGTCTGCAAAAAGATATTCCTTTCATTGCAGACGGGAATGACGGGCTGCAGGCGGAATTGGTAGCGGAGGCTGTACACGAAAGCCTGAAGACAGGACAGAAAGTTCAGGTTAAAAGAGATTAAAACACAGAAGTTTATCTTATGACAATTTATCAAGGAAAAGATTATAAAGAAATTTGTCAAAAGGCGGCAGAGATCATTGCTTCCGAAATAAGAATGAATCCCAGGGCAGTTCTCGGACTGTCAACGGGGTCTACACCGATCGGAGTTTATGACCGGCTGGTGGAATGGCATCAGAAGGGACAGCTTGATTTTTCAGGGCTCACCACCATTAATCTGGATGAATATAAAGGACTCGGGGCAGAAGAGGATTCTGATAAAGCATGCCGTGAGTATGAGGAGATCATCGCAGAAAAGGGAAGGATTGATCTTCAGCTTCTTGGGCTGGGTGCTAATGGACATATCGGTTTCAATGAGCCGGGGGATGCCTTTATTTCTGATACCCACTGCGTGAAATTACGCCGAGAGTCCCGGCATCAATCCTTAAACTTCATCCTCATACTGCCATATTTGCGGATGAGGAGGCTCTCTCTGTGATCAAAGAAAAACATAAGCTACCAATAGTATAATACAGAAATTTCATAGGGTGAGGTCAAAAGTTCTCAAAGAGTGTCTGTCTTTGGGAACTTTTATTTGATTGGAAATATCTTATGACATATAATAAATTTGAGAGTCATTTTGCATTTTTTGTATAAAAGGGAAGGGCGGTTGCGGTAAGATGTTGGATCAATCAGAAATACGTGCGTTGGCAGATCAAAATTCTTATAAAAGAGGAAGAAACCTGTATCGTTCAGACGCTGTTCTGGAATATTCCGTGGAGGAAGACGGCCAAATTGATTATATATACGCCGCCGTACAGGGCAGCGGCAGAAATATGTATGAAGTCGATTTGGAATATAATATGGAAGAAGGGTGGCTGGAAAATGCGTACTGCACATGTCCGGCGTTCAGAGAATATGAGGGATTATGCAAGCACTGTGTAGCTGTCTTGTTTGAATATGCAGATTACTTAGAAACACAGGAAGCTGTCTGGCAGTATGAACAGAGGAAAGAAGAAAGCCTTGCAAAGCTTCAGATAATGAAAGACATGAAGAATAAACTTATGGCCGGTGATGGATGGAAACCAAAGACGACTCCGGCTATGAAGGCATTTCTTTCACAGCAGCAGCTCAAAAGCACCCTGCCCATCGTCCAGGAAGATATTTATGGAAAAGTGCATCTGGAACCATTTTTAACATGCACGGACAACGAAATCTATTTGGAGTTTAAGATCGGAACGTCTTATATGTATGTATTAAAAGATGTCTTTGCCTTTGCAGATGCTTTACAGAATAAACAGAAATTCGCTTATGGGCAGAAACTGGAATTTATTCATGATATGGAAGTGTTTGACGGTGAATCAAGAAAACTGGCTGAATTTATACAGTCGTGGACTGCTCAGAACCGGATTAAGTATATGCAGATTTCTTATTATGGGTATTCATATACAGATTCCACAATGAAATTAAGAAAAGCCCCTTTGACAACAGGGGATCTGGAATTGTTTTTAGAAGCAGTGGGAGACCGGGAGTTTTCGGCGGAAATCAGCAGGATGCCGGAGAAACTCTGGCATGTGACAAAGGATTCACTGTGCAGGACCATGAAGATTACAGGTCAGGAACAGGGAATTGACGTAGAGGTCAACTATTTGTTCGGATTCCAGGGCATCAAACACAATATTTATTTTTGCAAAGGAAAGATCTACAAAGTAAGCAGAGCGTTTTTGGAGCCTATCAATGATTTTTTGTCCTGTATGGCAAATCTGCCGCAGCGGAAGGTTTTTATAGAAACGGCAGATGTGCCTGTGTTTTGCAGAGAAGCCCTGCCCGTGCTGGAAAAGTATTTTGACTGCACAAGAGAGAGCTTTGACGAGAAGGACTATGGGGTAGTGCCGGCCACATTTGAAGTATATCTGGATGCACCTCAAAAAGATTTTATTACATGTAAGCTGGATGCGGTGTACGGAGAACAGAAATACCATGTTTTTGAAAAGAACCAGAAAACAGGGGGCCGGGATCTGAAAAAAGAAGCAGAAGCCGCCAGGATCGTTTCCCGTTACTGTAATGCCTATGATGAAGATGAAAAAACCATGGTCCTGGCCAATGATGAGGAGATGCTTTATGAATTGCTGGTCTACGGGATTCCTGCCATGCAGCAGTTTGCAGAAGTATATATTTCCGACGCCCTGAAGAAAATCAACATTGCCCCGGCGCCGAAAGTGGCTGTGGGAGTATCTCTTTCCGGCGATCTGCTGGAGTTAAAGATGACCGCGGGAGATATGCCGAGAAAAGAGCTTTTGGAGATCTTATCAAAATACAATCGGAAAAAGAAATTTTATCGTTTAAAGAGCGGTGGTTTCGTGAATATGGAAGGGGAGGGGATTAATGCCCTGCTGGAAATGAAAGAAGGGCTTCACCTGACGAAAAAGCAGCTGGAACAGGAGCAGGTGATCCTTCCGAAATACCACGCCCTTTATCTGGACGAGGAGCTGAAAGAATGGCAGTCGGTTTCCGCCCACAAGGATAAAGAGTTTAAGGCCCTGATACGGAATATGAAAACGGTGGAGGACAATGATTTTGAAATCCCTGCCAAAATGGAACTTATCCTGAGAGAATATCAAAAAAGAGGATTTTTGTGGATCAAGACTTTAAAATACAATGGTTTCGGCGGAATCCTGGCAGACGACATGGGGCTTGGGAAAACACTTCAAGTGATTGTATTTCTGTTATCTGAATACCTGGAGGAAGAAGGAAACAGTCCAAGTCTGATCGTGGCCCCTGCATCGCTGGTATTTAACTGGCAGAGCGAGATCCGAAAGTTTGCTCCGGACCTTCCGGTCCAGATGGTTGTGGGAAAGGCCGGAGACAGAAAGTCTATCATCAAACATGCAGGCAGCCGGGATATCCTCGTCACTTCCTATGATCTCTTGAAGCGGGATATTGACCTCTATGAAAATATGACTTTCAGCAACCAGATCATTGACGAGGCACAGTATATTAAGAATCATAATACCCAGGCAGCCAAAGCAGTCAAGATGGTGAATGCAGGGTTTAAGCTGGCTCTTACAGGAACTCCAGTGGAAAACCGCTTGAGTGAACTTTGGAGTATTTTTGATTATCTCATGCCGGGATTTTTATATTCTTATCAGAGGTTTCGTGAAGAGTTGGAGCTTCCAATCGTACAGGATAACAGTGAGAATGAGATAAAGCGTCTTCAAAAGATGATCAGGCCCTTTGTGCTGCGGCGCTTAAAAAAGGATGTGTTAAAAGATCTGCCCGACAAGCTGGAAAAAAATTATTATGCCAGGATGGAAGGGGAGCAGCAGAAGCTTTATGATGCCCATGTAAAACGGATGCGGTTGATGCTCGATAAGCAGTCGGAAGAAGAATTTAAAAGCTCCAAGCTCCAGATACTCTCGGAGCTTACCCGGTTAAGACAGCTTTGCTGCAGCCCGGAGCTGGTTTTTGAAGGTTATACAGGAGGGTCTGCAAAATCCGATCTGTGTATTGATCTTATAAAGAATGCAGTCAGCGGAGGGCATAAGATTCTCCTTTTTTCTCAGTTTACATCCATGCTTTCTATATTGGAAGAGCGGTTGAAAGCTGAAAAAATCTCGTTTTATACGCTTACCGGATCGGTAAACAAAGAAAAACGGGCCCAGATGGTGGAAGACTTTAATCATGACGATACTTCGGTTTTCTGCATTTCCCTAAAGGCAGGGGGTACCGGGTTAAATTTGACTTCCGCGGATATCGTGATTCATTATGACCCGTGGTGGAACCTGGCCGTACAGAATCAGGCCACAGACAGGGCACACCGGATCGGACAGGAACATGTGGTTATGGTCTATCGCCTGATCATTGAGGGAACCATTGAAGACAACATTGTGAAGCTCCAGGAAAAGAAAAAAGAATTGGCAGAGCAGATTTTGGGCGGAGAAGGAATGGGAAGCGCAAGCTTTACCAGAGAAGAACTGAAGGAATTATTGAAGTAAATAGATAAAGGCTGAGGATTTATGCACACTAAAACAATCAGGTATTACAACGAAAATGCCAAAGAATTTGTCTCCAATACAGTTGGAGCCAACATGGAATATAATCAGAAGCGTTTTTGTGAGAGGCTTCCGAAAGGTGCATTGATGCTTGACTTTGGCTGCGGCTCCGGGCGTGATACTAAGTATTTTATGAGTCAGGGTTATCAAGTGGAGGCGCTGGACGGATCAGAGGAACTGTGCAGGATGGCTTCGGATTTTACAGGAATTGAGGTGAAGCACAGGTACTTTCATGAACTGGATGAGGAAGATAGGTATGATGGAATTTGGGCCTGTTCCTCTATTCTTCACTTGTCGGTAAATGAGCTTAAGGAAGTTTTTCCTAAAATGGCAAAGGCATTAAGACATCAAGGGATTGTATATGCTTCATTTAAATATGGACATTTCGAGGGAGAGCGGAATGGAAGATATTTTACGGACTTGAATGAGGAGCGATTGCACAGATTGGTAGATGATACAGGAGTTTTTATTGTTGAGGAAACATGGATTACGTCTGATGTAAGACCGGGGAGAGATGAAGAAATATGGCTGAATATGATTTTGAAGAGGAGAGAAGGTTATGTTTTGGGGGGTGAATGAGCAGTTAGAGAAGAGATTGAAATTGAAATGTAAAGATATCTATATATGCAGCCGAAAAGGCTGCTTTTTTTGTTTATTAGAAAAGCATTTGCCGTCCTGTTTCTGTTCTGATAGGTATGAACCTCTGGCTTTTAGAATATAAAAGTCTGCACAAAAAATATTAGAAAGTAAACATTTTTTGGACTGTGCAAATTTTGCATTTCTGTAGAAAGAAATTGAACATTTCTTGGACTTTACGAGTGTATTTTCATTAGTTAATCTTAAAGCATGGAAGATGCAAGGAGGTATAAAATGTCAATCTCGTATAACTTAGATGTAAGATGCTATGAAATACTGGAGTATTTATTGTACAGAGATGAATATATCACAGTACAGCAAATTGCAGAAGAAAAAGAAATTTCTAAACGAAGTGCTTATTATGATATACGAAAAATAAGTGAGTGGATGGAAACCCAAGGGATAGCTCCACTAGAAATTGAAAGAAAAAAAGGAATCTTGATTGATGAGCAGAAAAAAGGATTAATCCGTACAAGATTAAGAGAGATCTCACCCAAACTTCCTTACATATTTTCACCGGTGGAAAGAAAAAAAATTATTATTTGTTCTATATTGCAGAGAAACCGAAATCTTCATATCGATGATTTTATGGAACTTTGTCAGGTAAGCAGAAATACAATCATTAATGACATAAAGGAAGCGACTAAAGAAATCTCTAAATATCAGCTTCTCCTGACCTATGAAAATGGAGAAGGTTATCACATTACAGGAGATTTAGTACGAAAACGGAGCATTTATTTTTTATATTTTAACTCCATTGCAGACTTTTATAAAAAAAGAATTCTTCCATTAGATGCTCCAGACAAAGTACAACAGATTCTGGATAAGTTAAAAGACATTGAAGATGCGCTGGATACCCAGTATGTTGCAGGAACGTTATATTCCATAGCAGTTTTTTTTTCAACCATTGAAAACCGAACCGATATCGTTGAATTTACAGAAAATGAAAAACTGGAAATTATGCATAGCATAGAGTATGAAATTGTATCAAAACAATTTACTGATTTTGAGGAAAGTGAACAGTTATATCTTGCATTACATCTGCTTGGATCCAGAACGCAGAATATTTCTGTCAATTTCAGAAATGAAGAAAGCGGACAGGAGTATCAGCGGCTTTCAAAGATTTTAGTTAAGGCGTTTTCAAGACTTGCGGGTATTGAATTTACAAGAGAAGAGGAATTGGTCGAAGCAATAGCGGCCCACTTAAAGACTTCGTTGTACCGTTACCGGTATGGAATACAACTGGGAAATCCTCTGCTGCATGATATTAAAAATGAGTATGGTGATCTGTTTGAGGTCTCAAGCAGAGCCTGCAAAGATTTGGAAAGTGAAATTGGTGTTCCTATTCCTGAGGGAGAGATTGCGTACATAACATTGCATTTTGGAGCATTTATTAACTCAGGGCAGCAAAAAAAACGGAAATTAAGGGTCTTGGTTGTCTGCCCAAACGGATTAAGTACAGCCAATATGTTATGCGGAGAAATCCACACTTTAGTTCCAAATGCCCATGCAGTTGATATTATCTCAATGAAAAATTATCACAAAGAGCATAATTATAATGTTGTAATTTCCACGATTGCAATTCCCGAAGAAAAGAATCTTATCCTGGTTCATCCGATTTTGACAGACAATGATAGGATTTTAATCTTAAAAAAATGTATGCGGATAGAGAACAGAAACAGTGCTGATATTTCCTTTATTGCAGGACTTGCAGCAAAGTATATGACACAGGACAATCTGCGCAAATTTAAAACAGAATTAACAGATTATTTTTCCAATACGGCAATTAAGACATATGTAAAAAAGGGAAATCAACACAAAGGAATCTGCCAGATGTTGGAGGAGCCTTTTATCCGCATCGTTGAGGAAAAAATGGGTTGGGTAGAAGCTGTCAGAATGTCAGGAGAAAAATTAATCAATGATGGTTATATTCTTCCCTCTTACTTAGATAGTATTGTGGATAAAACAAGGCAGTATGGACCATATATGTTTATTACAGACTCTGTTTTTCTTGCACATTCAGATATTGAAGATGGTTCAAAACATTTGGGGATATCATTTACTATATTTAAGCAGCCAGTATTATTCCATACGTTGGATGGACAGGAACGAAAAGCAAAGATTATTTTGACTTTATGTGCAGAAGATCAGGTAACGCATATCCGAATGTTAAACGACATTATGACGATTTTTGAAGTACCCGAAAATGCAGAAAAGATTTGGAAGCTGAAAAGTGCCAAGGGTATAAGAAATACCATCTGTAAAATTGTACAGGAGGAGACATGAAAGAAATATATAACATGCTAAAAAAGGAAAATATCCAGATTATATCGAAAGTAAAAGATTGGAGGGAAGCAATCCATGTAGCAGTGCAGCCATTAGTAAACGGTGGGTATTGTGAAGCAAGATATATTGATGAGATCATTAAGAACACTGAAAAATTAGGACCTTATTATGTACTGTGCGAGAATCTAGCATTGGTTCATGGAAGTACAGATCAGGGAGTACTAAAACGGCAGATTGCAATTACATTGTTAGAAGAACCAATCAAATTTAAAGAGGATGGATACAATGTAAGAGTTATGGTGACTCTTGCAGCGACAGATTCAGACTCTCATATGGAAATCCTTCAGGCAATGTCGCAATTATTTTCTGAGCAGGACAGTGTGCAGAATATATTGAATGCCAGAACAGAAAATGAAATATATGATTTGTTCATTCACGCAACTGAAGACAAATAGGATATCAGACATCTCATAAATATAGGAGGATTTAAAATGGATTTTATTATTAATATTTTATCAACACCAGCAATTTTGGTGGGTTTCATTTCTTTATTTGGATTGCTTTTGCAAAAGAAGCCGGCCGAGGATGTAGTAAAAGGTACAGTAAAAACAATCGTTGGATTTCTAGTATTGACAGCTGGATCAAGTTTTCTGCAAACAGGGTCTTTGAATGATTTTGGAACAATTTTTAATTATGCATTCAACATGCAGGGAGTTGTACCAAATAATGAAGCGATCGTATCATTAGGCTTAAAAGAGTTTGCACAGGATACCGCTTATATTATGTGTTTAGGCATGATCGCCAATATTGTTCTGGCCAGATTTTCGAGACTGAACTACATATTTTTAACAGGTCATCATACACTGTACATGGCTTGTATGATCGCGGTTATCTTAAATGTAGGAAACTTAAGCGGGCCTTTATTATGGATTGGCGGAGGTCTGATGCTTGGACTTATCATGGTAATCTCTCCGGCACTTTGCCAGCCAACGATGGAAAAAATCACTGGTACGAGTGAGCTGGGATTTGGACATTTTGGAGGATCAGGGTATTGGTTTTCGGCACAGATAGGAAAGTTATTTAAAGGAAAAAGCAAATCAACAGAGGAGGTTAATTTTCCTCAGAGAATCTCATTTTTGAGAGATACAACCGTTGCGATTGGATTGACTATGGTAATCTTCTTTATCATTGTTACATTTGTTGCAGTTGTAGTGAGGGATGGAATGAGCGATCCAACCATCGCGGCTTTCTTCCAGGGTGAAACAAATACACACTGGTTGGTATGGGCAATCACAAAAGGATTCAGCTTTTCTGGCGGGGTATATATTATCTTAAGTGGTGTCCGTTTGATCATTGGTGAAATCGTACCTGCATTCCGCGGTATTGCAGAAAAACTTGTACCAAATGCAAAGCCAGCTATTGACTGTCCGGTTATTTTCCCATATGCGCCAAATGCAGTGCTGATCGGCTTTCTGACATCATTTGTAGGCGGAATTTTAGGATTATTTATACTTGGAGCGATCAACAAAGCGTTGATTCCGGTGGCATTGATTTTACCTGGTGTTATTCCTCACTTCTTTTGCGGTGCATCTGCTGGTGTCTTTGCCAATGCAGAAGGCGGATTAAAAGGCTGCTTGGCGGGATCATTTCTGCACGGGCTGCTGATCACATTCCTTCCGGCGATTTGTATGCCAGTTATGGGATCTTTAAATTTTGCAAACTGTACATTTTCAGATGCTGACTTCTCAATCTTGGGAATTATATTAGGAAATATAACAAAATTTATCAAAGACGGCGGTTTGTTTGGAGTATGCATCGTATTATTCCTGCTTCCAATCATTTTTAATATCGTTGCACCAAAAAAACAGGTACAATAATCTAATTTATTTTAGGAGGTAATCGTTATGGTACATTCAATCATGTGTTGTTGTGGTTCAGGATTAGGTTCCAGCATGCTGGTTCGTATGAATGTGGAAAAAGCACTTAAAAAACTTGGAGCTTCAGGGATTTCGGTATCTCATTCATCTTTATCGGATGCTGCAGAAGGAGCGGCAGATTTATTTGTTGTCGGAAAAGACCTTGCTAATTTTGTAAAGGAGCTGCCAAGAGTTATTATTCTTGACAATATCATGGACAAAGCGGAATTAGAAACAAAATTGAAAGCAGAGATTGAGAAAGAGTAGGCAGAACTTATGGAGAAAAGTGAATTGCAGCAGTTAAAGGTACTTTCTGCCCGGATCCGCTTGGATGTGTTGGAGATGCTGGAAAAGCGCGGGTATGGACATATAGGGGGCTCATTATCTATTGTGGAATTGATGAGTGTATTATACGGAAAACAGCTGAAATATGATCCCCAAAATCCTAACTGGGAGGATAGGGATATGGTTGTTTTATCCAAAGGCCATGCAGGACCAGTATGGTATTCTGCACTAGCAGAAAAAAATTTTTTCGACAAAGGATGGCTGAGCACTTTAAATGATGGAGGGACCAGACTGCCATCGCATCCTGACCGTTTAAAAACACCAGGTGTTGATATGACGACAGGTTCTTTGGGACAAGGAACTTCTGCGGCAGCAGGGATTGCAACAGGATTCCGAATGAAAGGATCTGACCAATATGTTTATTTGATTGTAGGAGATGGTGAATTAAACGAAGGGCAATGTTGGGAGGCATTTCAATATATTGCACATTACCGCCTCAATCATTGTATTGTTATTATCGATGAAAACAAGAAACAGTTGGATGGAACAACAATGGAAATCATGAATCCTTTTAGCATTGCCGATAAGATGAAGGCCTTTGGATTTCATACAGAAACAGTAAAAGGAGATGATGAAGAAGCAATTAATGAGGCTATCTGCAGGGCAAAAGAAGTAGGTAATCAGGCAGTGTGTATTGTTTTAGATACTGTGAAAGGAGCAGGGGTTCCTTATTTTGAACAGCTTGCAGGGAATCATTCAGTCAAGTTTAATAATGAAGAAATTCTGGAGGCAAACCATGAAGCCATGAAAACACTGCAAAAAGTCATTGAAGGGGGTGAAAAGGAATGTTTAAATTAGCTGAAAACAGACAAGAAAAAGGTCGAGAATTACGCTATTGCGTAGTTGAAACTTTACAAGAGCTCATGGACTCAGATGACAAAGTGGTTGCCATGGAAGCTGACTTGGGCGGAGCCAGCGGATTTACAAAGATCCAGCAGAGCAATCCAGACCGATTTGTACAATGTGGAATTGCAGAAGCTAATATGATCGGCGTTGCAGCAGGTTTATCTGTTACAGGATTTAAACCTTTTGTACATACTTTTGGCCCGTTCGCAACAAGAAGAGTATTTGATCAATTGTATCTGTCTGGAGCATATGCAGAAAATACCATCAATATTTATGGATCTGATCCGGGGTTTGCAGTCGGGGCAAACGGAGGAACCCATACAACATGGGAAGATGTGGCATTGATGAGAGAAATACCAGGAGCCGTTGTTTGTGATGCAGCTGATGACGTGCAGATGGAATGGATCTTAAAAGAATTTGCGGCTATGGACGGAATTCATTATGTCAGAGGAAACCGAAAAGATGTCAGAAACGTGTATCAAAAAGGTTCTGGTTTTACCATTGGAAAAGGAAATGTTTTGAAAGAAGGAGAAGAAATATTATTGGTTGCATCTGGTCAGTTAGTATCAGAAGCTATGGATTGTGCTGAACAATTAGAAAGGGAAGGCCATTCAATTGAAGTAATTGATATGTTTACGATCAAACCTTTAGATACAAAATTGATAAAAAAAGAGGCGGAGAACAAGAAATTAATTATTACATTTGAAAATCACTCAATTTATGGAGGTTTAGGAAGTGCGGTTGCTGAAGTAATAGCAGAAGAAAATATTCCAGTACCGTTTAAGCGAGTAGGTGTAAATGAAAGATTCGGACAGGTCGGAACGCCGGAATTTTTACAAGAGGAATTTGGGCTGACGGCAGAACACTTGAAAAAGGAGATAGAGAACTATTTATAGAAGCATTCAAAAATGTAGATAATTGATTTAATAGGAGTATTTTTAATAAACCTCCAAACTGATATAAGATGAACTTATCAGTTTGGAGGTTTTTATAATATCAAAGGCGATCTTACATATATCCTACTCTTTCCCATCCCAACAATAAGTACAAAGTTTCTTAGGATCTAATCCGACAGACTCAATCATATCATCCAGCCTGTGATACCGGAGTGATGTAAAATTCAGCTGCTTACAGATCTCATCTATCATACCCTGATATTCCGGGGAGTCCGGATTTGAAAACTTCTCCAGATGTACATTCTTGTAATCTCCGCTGATCTGTTCAATGATCCGGCGTGTGATCAGATCCATTTCAGAAGTAGACCGTGAGAAATTCAAATATTTGCATCCGTATATGATCGGCGGACAGGCCGGGCGGACATGAACCTCTTTTGCACCGCTCTGATAAAGGAATTCTGTGGTTTCCCGGAGCTGGGTTCCCCTTACGATGGAGTCATCAATCAATAAAAGGCTTTTATCCTGGATCAGTTCGTGGACCGGGATCAGTTTCATCTTGGCGATCAGATTCCTTTTGCTCTGTATGGTCGGCATAAAGGAACGAGGCCAGGTCGGTGTATATTTAATAAATGGTCTGGAAAATGGGATTCCGGATTCGTTGGCATATCCTATAGCATGTGCGGTTCCTGAATCAGGGACTCCTGCCACTGTATCCGGTGAGGCATCATCACGCTGAGCCAGCTTCTTTCCGCACTCATAGCGCATTTCCTCCACGCTGATTCCTTCATAAGAGGACGAAGGATAACCATAATAAACCCAAAGGAAAGTACAGATCTTCATATCTTCGCCTGGCTTTGCCAGAGTCTGAATGCCTTCGGGCGTAAGAATCACGATCTCTCCGGGACCAAGCTCACGTTCGGCCACATATCCGAGATTCAAATAGGCAAAACTCTCAAAGGAAATACAGTAGCCATCGTCTTTTTTGCCTACAGCAATCGGAGTGCGGCCCATTTTGTCTCTGGCGGCATAGATGCCTTTCGGTGTCAGAAGCACGATCGTCATGGAACCGTCGATGACATCCTGTGCATGCTGAATTCCTTCCACGAGATGTTCTTTCTGATTGATGATAGCAGCAACCAGCTCCGTTGCGTTAATATCTCCGCCGCTCATTTCAAGAAAATGTGTGTGGCCTGAATCAAACATCTGCTTTATAATTTCATCCGTGTTATTGATCTTTCCTACTGTCATGATCGCGTAAGTACCGTGGTGGGAGCGAACGATCAGCGGCTGCGGTTCGTAATCGGAAATACAGCCGATGCCCATATATCCGTGCATTTTGTTGACGTCTTTGTCAAATTTTGTCCGGAACGGAGCATTTTCTATGTTATGAATGGCCCGGTCAAAACCGTCGTCTTTACTGTAAACCGCCATACCGGCACGTCTTGTCCCAAGATGGGAATGATAGTCTGTCCCAAAATATAAATCAAAAACACAATCCTGTTTTGAAGTGACACCAAAAAATCCGCCCATAAATTCCTCCGTTTTGTAAATAAAATTATATTGCTGTATTTATTATAACCAAACGGAAGGAACGGGACAAGGAAAGATTGGTATTCTTTCGAAATGGGAATTGATTTAATTCAATATATTCATTATAATACAAACATACCGTTAAACCGAGACATACGAAAACTTTATATACAGGGGTGCTGGCAGACTGCCGGCTGAGAGTAAGACGAGAAGAAGTCTTTAACCCTTATACCTGATCTGGGTAATGCCAGCGTAGGAATAAAACAGTACAGTTGTACATGAGATTATTTCCCCGTTGGATTTTATCCGGCGGGGTTTTTATTTCATAGTAAAGTTCTACGACCTTCCCTAATGAAATAAAAATGCTCCGCAGGTTGTGCACAGATGCGCAAGGAAATTATTTGCCTTTGGCAAATTGCATCCGGCACGCAAAGTTGTCAAGGAAACAGATTTATGAGGAGGAAAGAAATATGAATGCAAGCGTAGCGATTCAAACACTGCCGGAGGCAGCCAATGACGAAGAATTGATCCGTATTGTGGATCAGGTAATTGATTATATTAAGAGTACGGGACTGAATTATTATGTGGGACCGTTTGAAACTGCGATTGAGGGTGACTACGATGAACTGATGGACATTGTGAAAGAGTGTCAGCATATCGCTGTCCGTGCGGGTGCACCGTCGGTTGCGGCTTACATTAAAGTGTCCTATAAGCCAGAAGGGGATGTGCTTACCATTGATAAAAAAGTTACAAAACACCACCAATAAACTGTGGCCGGCAGCGGCGATCCTTGTGCTTCTGGCATTATGGCAGACTGCCAGCGGGACAGGGATGGTTTCAAAATTTCTGCTTCCGTCGCCGGTGGATGTGGTCAAGGCATTTGTGAATGATTTTTCACTGCTGATGACGAATGCGAGAGTGACCATAATTGAATCGTTTATCGGTCTGCTGATGGGCGTTGTCATTGGTTTTTTTATGGCAGTGCTCATGGATCATTTCGATAAACTGTATAAGGCATTTTATCCGCTGATCGTGTTGACGCAGACGGTGCCCACAGTGGCCATTGCGCCGCTCCTTGTATTGTGGTTTGGATATGAAATGCTTCCAAAGGTAATCTTGATTATTATCGTGACATTTTTTCCGATTACTGTGAGCCTGCTGGACGGCTTTCGTTCGGCGGACAAAGATACAATCAGTCTGATGCGATCCATGGGTGCGCCAAAGCTGCAGATATTCCGGTATGTGAAATTTCCGGGATCTCTGGGCCAGTTTTTTGCCAGCCTGCGGATTTCAGCTTCCTATGCAGTTGTGGGAGCCGTCATTTCAGAATGGCTGGGAGGATTTGAAGGTCTGGGCGTCTATATGATCCGGGTTAAGAAAGGTTTTGCATTTGACAAAATGTTCGCGGTGATCTTTATGATTTCTGCGATCAGTCTGCTGCTGATGTGGGCAGTCAATTTTCTGCAGAAGAAATGTATGCCATGGGAGAGCCGGGAATAGCCGAAAAAGTGAAAAGAGGATGATGATTATGAAAAAGAGAATGTTAGCTGTATTCCTTTCTGCATTATTAGCTGTATCAATGACTGGATGCGGATCAAAGAAAGAGGAAGCCGGAGACGGAAAGCTTAAAAAGATTACATTTGTTCTGGACTGGACACCGAATACTAACCACACAGGTATTTATGTGGCAAAGGAAAAAGGATATTTTAAAGAGGCCGGCCTGGACGTGGAAATCGTACAGCCGCCGGAGGACGGAGCAGAAGTACTTGTGGGCTCCGGGAAAGCACAGTTCGGTATTTCATTTCAGGATACAATGATGCCTGCTGTCGTTGGAGATGATGCCCTTCCGATCAAGGCTGTGGCAGCAGTTTTACAGCATAATACATCGGGGATCGTTTCCCGGAAGGGGGAAGGGATCAAGCGTCCGAAGGGGCTGGAAGGCAAAAAATATGCCACATGGAATCAGGATATTGAAAAAGCAATCTTAAAACAGGTGGTTGAGAAGGACAAAGGGAATTTCAGCAAGGTAGAAATGATCTCGAGCACTGTCACCGATGAGGTCTCTGCATTAAAGAGCAAAAAAGTGGATGCCATCTGGATCTACTATGGATGGGCGGGGATTGCCACAGAGGTGGCCGGACTTGATACAGATTACTTTGCATTTAAAGATATTGATCCGGTCTTTGACTATTATACGCCGGTGATCATTGGGAACAGTGAATGGATGAAAAAGAATCCGGAAACGGCAAAAGCATTTTTGTCAGCCGCAAAAAAGGGCTATGAGTATGCCATCGAACATCCGAAAGATGCAGGAGATATTCTCTGTGAAGCCTCACCGGAACTGGATTCCAAAATGGTACAGGCCAGCCAGAAATATATGAAAGACCAGTATAAAGCCGAAGTGAAGCAATGGGGCTATATCAATCCAAAAAGGTGGAATGCATTTTATAACTGGATCAGTGAAAAAGGTCTTTCAAAAACGAAGATTCCGGAAAACACCGGATTTACCAATGACTATTTGGAGTAAAGAAAATGTCGGATTTGACTGTAACGGATGTTACGCTTGCATATGAGAATACAAATATAATAGAAGACATCAATATAGAGCTGCATGACAATGAGCTGGTCTGTCTGCTGGGAGCCAGCGGCGGAGGGAAGACGACTCTGTTTAATGTAATTTCCGGACTGAAAAAACCTGATCAGGGAAAAGTCATGCTGAACGGCAGGGATATTACCGGGCGGCCGGGGCATATCAGTTATATGCTTCAGAAAGATTTACTGCTTCCTTACCGGACGATTGAGGATAATGTAGCACTGCCGCTTTTGATTAAAGGTGAGAACAAAAAAACTGCCCGGCAAAAAGCCGGGGCACTCTTTCAGGAGTTTGGCCTTGAGGGCACTCAGGAAAAGTATCCAAAACAGCTTTCAGGAGGTATGCGTCAGAGGGCCGCACTGCTGAGGACCTATATGTTTTCTGAAGATGTGGCTTTGCTGGACGAACCTTTCAGTGCATTGGATACACTGACCAAAAGTGATATGCACCGGTGGTATCTGGATGTGATGGATAAGATCCATCTGTCTACGCTGTTTATCACCCATGATATTGATGAAGCAATTTTGCTTTCGGACAGGATTTATCTGCTGACCGGAAGGCCTGGGAGGATTACGGAAGAAATTGTGATCCGGGAGCCGAAGCCCCGGAGGAAGGATTTTAATCTGACGGAAGAATTTTTGGAGTATAAGAAAGATATATTAAAAAAACTTTAGACAGATATGATTATATTGATACAGACCCTTGGAAAATATTATATATTGTTTTCCAAGGGTCATTTTTATAATCTAAATTAGAGAGATAACATATGTAAACGGATGCACTGGGGCTGCATCCGTATTTCATTTCTCAGGAGAAAGCTTGTTATCGTATGAAGGTTCCATTTTCAGTACAATATTTGCACAAAACAAGAAAAAAAGAGTGATATTAATTGCTATTTTCTGAAAATAATAATGAGAATATAATGAAATCACAGAGAAAAGTGAAACAGTCAGGAGGAGCAAACATGTACGAAAAGGAAATGATCATTAATAACAAAACAGGACTTCATGCCAGGCCGGCAACAGACTTATCTACATTATGTCAAGCTTATGAAAGTGATATAAAAATCAGGGCAGAAGACACGGAAATCGACGCCAAAAGTATTATCAGTATTTTGTCAGGGGGAATATGTAAAGGCACAAAAATCAAACTTGTAGTAAATGGAACAGATGAAAAAGAAGCAGGAGAAAAAATCAGTGAATTTATTGAAAATTTAAAGGAGTAGATTGCTTTGGAATTAAAAAGCAGACCGGCATATATTTTAAAAATTATACTGGAACAAAAAAAGGGTTATACTGTTGACCGCATTATTGAGAAACTAAATATTACAAAGAGAACATTTTACTATGACATTGAACTGATCAATGACTGGCTGCAAAGCAGAGGATTAGGGAAGCTGGAAATAAAGTCAAAAGTTATCTGTGTGAAATCAAAGAAAATTGAAATGTTGGAAGCTGAGATGAGAAAGAACGGAAGTTATTATTATTCCGTACAAGAGAGAAGAATACTGGAGCTTTTGATGATACTGCTGTCTGCTGAAGTTGTAACCATAGAGAAAATGCAGAACCTTTTTGATGTCAGCAAAAATACGATCCTAAAGGACATTAAAGAGTGGAAAAAAATTTTGGGGAACCAGGACATTTCCATAGCAAGTTCAATCAAGTTCGGATATGTACTCCAGGGAGAAGAATTTGCGATCAGAAAAATTGTTGGAAAGGAAATAAAGAAACTAAAAAATTTTCAGCCTAAAGATATTTTAAAAAAGTGGATGCAGAAATCTTTGGTTACGATAACCGGGGAGGACTATGATTATCTGGAGATCGCCAGATGTCTGATAAAGCAGTATGAACAAGACGAAAATATCAAACTGGTTTTGGAAAATGAAGAGCTGGAGTGCAGCATGATCCTGATTTCCTGGATCAGAAGCATGGATGGTTACACGATGAATCTTCATACAGAAGAAAAGGTGACTTTAGTTGAGACAAAGCCGTATCAATCGCTGAAACAGAGTTTTGAAAAATTAAAAGTTTATAACTTAGAAATTCCTGAATCGGAAATATATTATATTGCAACGCTCTTGTTAGGGATAAAGGTTGCACAGTTTGTGTCTCAGGATCAGGAAGATTTGTATATTTCTAATTTTACAAAGGCGCTTGTTGTAAATTTTGAACGGATTGCGTGTATTTCTTTTGATAATAAAGACCGCTTAATGACAAGATTAAAAGGGCATATCAGACCATTGTATTATAGATTGAAATATGGAGTTCAATCGACAAATCCGCTGGTACAGGACGTTATGAGAATGTATCCCGAAATATATGATTTCACTGGGAAAGCAGTGAGAGAGATGAAAGATGACCTTGCCAAAATGTTAACATCAGATGAGATCGCATACTTAACAATCTATTTTATAAGCGATGAGAAGTATCAGACAATCCAAAAGAAAAGCAGCGTCTCTAAGGTCTTAGTACTCTGCGCAGATGGAATGGCAACCTCAACTTTGGTAAAAGAACAGCTGAAAACACTGTTTGGCAGTACCGCCGATATTAAATTGGGCATTATTTCTGAAGCTAAAAAATATAATCTGGACGATTTTGCACTGATCATTTCCACGGGATATTCAGAGCTGCTGACACACCGGAAAAATATTGTGTTCACAAATGTTATTTTGGAGGATACTGATAAGAAAAAAATTATCCAGGTCATGAATCAGTGCGGGGTCATCGGTGAGTATAACAAAACAATTCAAAGAATTATATCGGCGGCCATTCGGAGTACAAATGGTATTGTTGATGAAAATGAACTATATTTTGACGTGCTGCGGATATTATTTGAATCTGATAACAGAAAGATAGACAAAAAATTAAATTCCATTGCAGATTATATTCAAAATGAAAGGTATAGCGTACTGTCTGCACACAGCACCAAAGAAGAGCTGCTCATGCTGGGATGCCAGAAAGCGGTTGGAGAAAAAGCGTGGAAGCGGCTGTATAACAGGTTATGCAATATGATGAACCATAACAAAATAAAATTTTATGAAATTTCTCAGGATGTTGTAATACTCCATTGTCCCATGCGCGGAGATTTAAATGTAGAAATAAATTATGAAATTGTTGTTTCAGAAGAAAGGATAAAAATATCTGAAGAGATAAAAGGGAAGATATTTATTTTCTTTGTCACCGTAGATCAGAATACACATTTCCCTGTGCTGGAAGGTATTTATCGTTACTGTGAGAGTGAAAAGGGGAAAAGTTTTATCAATGCTATGAAAGGAGTTAAAAAGTGAAAAAACTGAGAGGAGTTGGAGGTGCTGAAGGAAAAGCTGCGGGCACCATTCTGGTTTTAAACGAGTTGAAATATGAAGTTAAAGCTGAAAAGACTGACGATGCTGAATATGAAATCAGCCGCTTTGAAACTGTAAGAAAAGAATATAAGGAGGAGCTGAAACAACTGTATAGAGAGGCGGAGGTTTCAGCAGGGGAAGAGCCTGCAAACATTTTCCTGGCTTATATTGAAATGGTAAATGATGATGCTTTTTTTCAGAAAATTATCAAGAGGGTACAAAATGAAAAACGGAACCTGGTTTATATTTTGGAAGAGGAGAAAACAGCAGCAGCGGCACTATTTAAAAGTATGGATGATCCATATATGCGGGAGAGGGGGACTGACATCGAAAATGTCTGTAATGCTTTGATCAGGAAGATGGAAGGATTAAATTCTCCGATGGATCAGGTTGAAAAATTAAAAGAAGATGTTGTGATTGTCGCTGCAGATCTGACACCCGAAGATATGATCCGGATGGACACAACATATGTAAAGGGCTTTGTAACTGAAAGAGGAGGGAACACATCTCATACGGTGATCCTTGCAAAAGCATTAGGGATACCGGCTGTTGTGGGTGTGAAAAATATATTGGATGAAGCCGGTTCTAAAACTAATATTTATATGGATGGCGGTGAAGGCACGATAATTATAGATCCGGATCAGTAGTTATCGGACATCCTTTGAGAGGAGGTTTCTATGGAAAAAAGGTGCATATACTGTGGACAGCCGATCACCAAAAAGCCGGCAGCTGTTTGGCTGAAAAGGGAAAAAGAAGAAGTCCAGTGCTGCAGTATGGACTGTTGTAACAAAACGTCCAGATTTATTAAGTGGGATAATGCATCAAGGCTTAAAGCATATGTAATCATTGGAATATGTGCTGCTGTCAATTTAATAAACATCGGTTTGTCGATGAAAGGCTGGTGGACACATATACCGCTGGTCATCATAGGGATTTGTTTATGTAAGTGGCCGCTGGTATTTATGCATTTTCATAACTATGAAAGATTTGGAATATGGAAAACGCTCAAGTATGTTCGTTTTGCAGCAGGGGCGCTTATTGTGTTTGGAGCAGTTATTACGGTATGGGATATGTCCTTCTTATAAAACAGGTATAAAAAATGTAAAATCAGTGAAATAAAAAGTGAAAAAAACTGCTCTTTTTGTTAAAAAGCATCAGTGTTATAGTATATTTAGAAATTAAGTTATCGGTAACTAAATATTCTATTAAAATCTAAAAATAGAAAGAGGTGACAATTTTTGAGGCTGCTAGATGAAGAACTTGTAATTTTGGATGCAGATGTTAAAACGGCAGAAGACTGTATTCGGCTCGGAGGAACGATTTTTTATGAAAAAGGGTATGTAAAAGATGGATATACACAGGCAGTGATAGACCGGGAGAAAGTATATCCCACCGGTTTGCCCGGAAAAGGAGTGGCGATTGCGATTCCTCATACAAATAATACATATGTAAATAAACCGGCAGTAGGTGTCATCGTACCCAGAGAACCTGTAAGATTTTGTGCAATGGGAACAAAAGATGTGTGGCTGGATTGTGAAGTGATCATTCCTCTGGTAATCAAAGATTCGGATATGCAGATCAGTATGCTGAAGCAGATGATGAAGATCATTCAAAACGGAGAGCTGTTGAAGAAGATCAGGGATTCTAAAGACAGATCAGAAATCCTGGATTGTTTAAAAATCTTAGAAGATTAGAAAGGAAGAGAAATTATGAGAGCAATAAAAGTATTATCAGTGTGCGGTTCAGGAACAGTGAGTTCAGCAATGCTTTCTTCAAAATTAGCAGATATATTTGAGGAAAAAGGATATGAGATGGAAGCTACGGAAGTGAGTCCCGGAGGAGTTCCGGGTGCCATGCAGGGAGGCGGTTATGACCTGATCGTTTACACAAGCCCTGTGGAAGGAAACTACGGAGTTCCCATTTTGAATGCCACAGGTTTCCTTGTGGGCATTAATGAAGAAGAATTTATTGAAGAATTAATGCAGGAGGTAGAGAGTCTGGAACTGTAGTTTTGAAAGGCGGGAAAACATTCATACGAGGAGGTTGAAATATGTGGGATACACTGAAACTGTTTTTTGATACATTCGGAAACTATATAACAGTGCCGATTATCATATTTATTATTTGTTTAATATTCAAAGCACCGGTAAAAAAGGCTTTTATGTCTGCTGTGCTGATCGGTGTCGGTTTGAAAGGTATGGCGTTTATAACCAGTGCGTTTGGCAGCGTATTATCAGCGTTAGTAACAAAACTGATCGAGCAGACGGGAATCAATCTGCCGGCGCTGGATGTAGGGTGGCAGGCCGTTGCTTCGGTAGCTTATTCCACTGACATTGGGATGATGTTTATCGGAGTCGGGCTGATCTTCCAGATTGTAATTTTCCTGGTAAAGATTACAGATATCTTTCAGCCGTCGGATCTGTGGAATAATTACTCAATCATCGTGTGGGGATCGCTGTTATACCAGATCAAAGGAAACCTTGTGATGGCATTTGTTCTTATGCTTTTTGTCAATTTGGTTGTCTTGCTGCTTGCAGAGATTGTTCAAAAGCGATGGTCTACATACTATCATTATCCAGGCTGTGCAATGATAGCGCCGCATCATATGGGGGATGTACCTCTGTACTTAGCCTTAGACTTTGCACTTGGGAAACTGGGAGCAGATAAGATTAATTTAAGACCGGATGCAATTAAGAAGAAAATCGGATTTCTGGGCGAACCAATGTATGTAGGCCTGATCGTAGGACTGATTCTTGGAATCGTCGGAAATATATCGACTTTAAATGAGATGACTTCATGGGGACAGGTTGCAGATGTTGCGGTGACCTGTTCAGCAGTAATGGCAATCTTTCCAAAGATTGCGGGATTGTTTGCCTCAGGATTTACTGTCATTACGGATTACTCAAGAAAGGCATTAAAGAAATCAAAGTATGGAAAGGACCGGGAGTTTATCGTCGCAGTAAATGATGCACTGGGATATGGAGAAGCGGCTACATTGACAACAGGCTTGTTAGTTATCCCGGTGGCCCTTCTGTTAGCCTTCATTTTGCCTGGAAATATCGTTCTTCCGGTAATGGTATTGCCCTCTCTTCCATATATGGTAGAAGTTCCGGTATCTCTGTCAAACGGCAACATCTTTAAATCCTGGATTGCAGCCTGTATTGTGTTCTGCGCAAAGCTGTTAATGGCATCCTCCTGGGCAGCCGTATTTACAGACATCGCAGTAAATGCCGGATATGAAGTGACTGCGGGAACTGTATTAATTATCGGATTTATTCTGTCAAACTGTACGGCAGGGCTTATTACATACGCATTCCTGACCATGAATCCGATCATTATTGGAGCGGTCATAGCTGTCTATCTTTTGTGTTTCGTATTATTTAAGAAGAATAAACAAAGAGTATGGGATTATTTAGAATCTAATGCTATGGGAGGAGCACAGGCAGCCGCCGGAGCATCGGGCGGAGAAACTGCATAAGACCCAGTGCGGATGATACTTTGAAACGAAAGGGGAAATTATGAAGATTGCAGTAGTAGGGGATATCATCGTGAGCAGCGGATTGCTGGCAGAAGCCGCAAAAAGCCTGAACATTGATGATGAACCGGAAATTAAAGAAATTGTTTGGAAAGCAGATGACCGAAAGGATTTTCAGAAAAAGGCTTTAAACATAGAAACAAAGGGGCCGGAGGCAGAAGAGATCCCAGAAGAACTTTATACCGAAATAGAAGATGCAGATATTCTGCTGGTACATTTCTGTCCCGTTCCGAAAAAATTAATTGAGAGGGCTCAAAATCTAAAGCTGATTGGAACATGCCGCGGGGGACTGGAGCATGTAGATGTGGAAGCCGCAACTGAAAAAAATATTCCGGTGGTGCATGTGATAAGAAATGCGGAAGCAACTTCAGATTTTGCGGTCGGCTTAATGTTTGCTGAGACAAGAAACATTGCAAGAGCCCACGCAGCAATGAAACAGGGCATCTGGAGAAAAGAGTATGTTAATTCAGCATATACCACTGCAATGAGAGAAATGACAGTAGGGATCATAGGGCTGGGACATATCGGACGTTTAGTGGCGGAAAAAGCCGCCGGGATCGGCATGAAAATCATTGCTTATGATCCATTTGTGACTCAGGATGCCATGAATGCCAAAGGCATTGCTGTAACAATGAAAGAGAAAGAAGAAGTGTTCAGAGAAGCGGATATTATATCACTTCATTTAAGGGTAACACCGGAGACTGAAAACAGTATTAATGAAGAAGTTATCAGTCTTATGAAACCGACGGCGTATCTGATCAACACATCCAGAGCGAAGGTCTTAGATAAAGGGGCATTTATTGAGGCATTAGAAAATAAACGGATCGGCGGAGCGGCATTAGATGTGTATTGGAATGAACCGCTGGATAAGGACGATCCGCTTCTGAAACTGGATAATATTACTTTAACGCCGCATAACGCCGGAAATGTTGTCGATGCCCTCCCAAAATCTCCAAAACTACTGGCAGACACGATTAATCGTTTTTGGGAGACAAAAACCAGTGATATGATAGTCAATTTAAACGAGATCACATTTTAAAAAGGGGAACAATATGTTATTAAAAAAAGAAAGAGAATTGGTAGTCGAGTACGGCAAAAAAATGAGTGCAGCCGGTCTCAGCAAGGGGACAAGCGGAAATATCAGTATATATAATGCAGAAGAAAAGATGATGGCAATCAGTCCATCCGGCGTAGGTTATTTTGAAACTGCCCCGGAGGATGTCGTTGTGATGGATTTAGAAGGAAATGTCGTTGAAGGTGATAAAAAGCCTTCCAGTGAATGGGGGCTGCACACAGTTTTTTATGTAAATAAACCGGATGCAAGGGCAGTCGTACATACACATTCTGCTTATTGTACAACATTTGCATGTCTGAATATGCCGATTAAGGCCTTGCATTATGTCATCGGAGGTGCGGGAACGTCGATGGTACCGTGTGCACCATACTGTACATTCGGAACTCCGGAGCTTGCGGAGGCAGCGATCAAAGCCTGCGGAAAGGGGAAAGCTGTTTTACTTGCAAATCATGGGCTTTTGACTTGCGGACCCGGAATTGAAAAAGCATTTGGTCTGGCAGTGAATATGGAATTTTGTGCGGAAATGCAGTATCGGGCAATGTCAGTCGGTGAACCGGTTGTTTTAAGTGACGAAGAAATGGACGTGGTTATGGAGAAATTCAAATCATATGGACAGCCAAAAAAAGGCAAAGAAGATCAGACATCCAATTGTTACTGATGTTTCAATCCCGGTTTCCGCTTTTGGAGCCGGGATTTCCAATTTAATTTAAGGAGGAGCAGAGTCCCGGAATGAAAATGAGAAGAGCAGTTTTGTATGAACAGGAGGATCTTCGAATTGAAGAATGTGAGGTTCCTGAAATCGGAGAAGGAGATGTTTTAGTAAAAAACAAGATCTCTGCCACGTGTGGGACGGATGTAAAAATATATAAGAGGGGATATCCTTTATTGAAACCACCGCATCCATTTGGACATGAATACTCGGGAGTGATTGCCGCAGTGGGGAAAAAGGTTAAGAATTTTAAAGAGGGAGACCGGGTAGCTGTGCACAATACAGCTCCATGTAATCATTGTTATTTCTGTAAAAAGGGATTTCCTTCTATGTGCGAAGACATGTTATTTAACAGAGGGACCTATGCAGAATATGTAAAAGTACCGGAGAGAATCGTAGAACAGAATATGTTTTTGCTTGATGATTCGATTTCTCATAAGAGTGCTTCCCTGATGGAGCCATTTTCCTGTGCTGTATATGGAATAGAAGAATGCCCCATTCACTTAGGTGATGTAGTAGCGGTAAACGGTGCGGGTCCGATCGGTTTGATGTTTGCGAGGCTTGCAGTGTTAAAAGGCGCTCATGTTATTGTTACGGATAAGGCACAAAATCGATTGGAGCTTGCAAAGAAGCTGGGGGTTCATGAGATATTAAATATTACAGATATTGAGGACAGCGCATATGCAGTAAAAGCGATGACAGAAGGAGGCAGGGGAGCGGATATTGTAATTGAGGCTACCGGCCTGATCAATGTATGGGAAAGCAGTGTTAAGATGGCAAGGAAAGCCGGGTTTGTTCTTTTATTCGGCGGAACAAAGGAAAAAAGTATCCTTTCGATTGATGCAACTCTTCTGCACTATTCACAAGTAACGGTCAAAGGTGTATTTCACACAACCCCGAGACATGTTCGAACTGCGTTGGAGTTGTTAAAAATGGGAGTGATCCAAAGTGATGATTTTATTCAAAAGGAGTATCCGCTTGAGAAACTGGAAGAGGCGATACTTGAACATGCGGCCCAAAAAGTAATTAAAAATTGTATTGTTTACTAGGCAGAAAAGGATGGTGATAACATGTATTCTATAAAATTAGGGTGCGAAAAAATTTACTGGGGGAAGAACGCTGTACAACAGCTTAAGACACTGGAAGGACCAAGAAAAAGAGCATTTATTGTCATGAGCGGAAATGTTCTTATAGATGTCGGCTCCTATAAAAAAGTTACGAATGTTTTAGAAGAAGCCGGTTTTGAATACGAGGCCTACACAGAAGTTGAACCGGAGCCAAGTTTTCATACAATTTTAAAGGGTGCAGAAAAGATGAAGACTTTTGAACCGGACTGGATTATAGGATTTGGCGGCGGATCAGCAATGGATGCAGCAAAAGCTATGTGGGTGTTTTATGAGAATCCTGCCTATCGAACACTGGAGGAGACAATGCCTCCGAATATCATAGAGAATTTAAGAGTGAAAGCAAAAGTCTGCTGTATTGCCACATCTGCCGGAACAGGAAGTGAGGCAACCAGAGCAGCTTTAATTAAGGATATTGAACAAAAGAAAAAATATTCTGTCAGAGACATGAATGGAAGACTGGTTCCGGATGCAGCTGTTTTAGATCCTGAATTTACGGCAACGATGCCTAAGAGTTTAACGGCAGCTTCCGGAATGGATGCCCTGACACATGCAATAGAATCTTATGTAACGCCAACTGCAAATCCATTTTCAAAGGCAATGTCCCTGGCCGCTTTTCTTTATGGATATAAGAGTCTGGAAAAAGTGTACGAAAATCCGGAAGATGAAAATGCAGGGGCAGAGATGTTGGCCGCATCCTGCATGGGAGGAATCGCATTCTCTAATTCCGGATTAGGAATTGTTCATGGGATTGCTCATTCTTTCGGGGCGGAATATGGAGTGCCTCATGGGCTTGCCAATGCGATTGTACTTCCATACGGATTGGAATATAACAGTCAGGATGAAGAAGTTAAAAAAATGTATGATGAGCTTGCGAGGTACATTGGAAAGGAATCATTGGCGGAGGCAATTGCCGAGCTGAGCGAGAAAATAGATATTCCAAAAACAATGAAAGAAAAAGTACAGGAAGACACTTTTATTAAGAATTTGGATAAATTAACGGAAAAAGCAATGAGTGACGTCGCAACGCCATTTAATCCGATTCAGCCAACGGCAGAACAGATGAAGGAATTAATTCTTAAAGTATATTATGGCCAGTAAAACAATAAAGTACAATAAAGAACAGCCTGGAATCCGGCTGCTCTTTATTGACTGATTGATGAAGTGTTTTCTCAACAGTGAAGGTTCGAGCCGACTTCAGCTTCGAAAGGAATCATTTTACAAAAAAGCTGCTGATGTAATAATAAATGCTGCCTCCCTTTTTTGTCTGTACATTTGTCTTTTTTTCTAAAAGTAGTTTGTTTTTTTCTAAACGATATCGGTACATAATATCTTCTCCCAATATATAAATCTTATCATCTTTTACTTCCATCTGATCAATATTATGGTCTAACGTCAGCAGCTTACATTGCACTGTCTTAGGATTAAATACTGTAATGTTGTTACCTGTTCCATGCATATCATTGTGGGAAATTAACAGCTTATCTTTATAAGGTTTCATTTGTTCCGGATTAACATAAGGTAAATTAATTTTCTCCATTTTTTGATCTTTAAAAGACATTCTCACCAGATAGCTCTCAGGTTTATATTTTTTATCTTTTGGTACTGTGAAGTAAAGATATTTATTGTCTGAATAAAAAAATGTTGTTTCACTGCCAATATTACTAATATCTTTTTCCCATTCGATACTGAGATGATCTGGATTGATTTTTATTAAATAGCTTTTGGTTTTATTTTGGCTACTTTGATCAGCGCTAACATAAACGCCATCATCACACGAATAAATAAAATTATAATTGCGTACAGTTGAAGGTGTATTGATCCTTTCCACCTTCCCGGTTTTTTTATTGTATTTGCTGATTGATGATGTTCCATTTAGCATATTCGTTGTATAAATAGAATCGGAGGAAACAGCAAAGCTAAACAGACCAGGTTTTTTAAGATTCATCTCGGTAACTGTTCCATCGTTTAAATGATATTCCAAGACAATCTCCAACTCTTTAACATAGGGAACTCCTTCAGGAATTGCGTATACATTATTATTCATGACAATAGGAGGGGTAAAAAGGCTTCCATAATCTGCATATGGTATCTTATGCTGACCTATTCTATTAAGATTTTTATCATAAAAAGATAGAATACTTTGACTTTTCTGTTCTGTTGTCTCGATTACACAAAACTCATAATTCCCAAAACTTTTCTGTCTGTGACTACAGGCAGAAGCAAAAAGTATAATACCTGTAAGTAAAAATGGAATTATTTTTTTTAACATAAAGTCTCCTATTATTTGCGGTAAAGAAGCATTGTTTCAGAAGATGCAACTAACTCCAAAGGATGAACTGCGGCACCATACTCTGATCGGTTCATATTAATTTTATATTTATCTTTAAAGGCAGCCCACACTAACTGAGAACAATAAAATTTCTTTCTGGTTTTCACATTAAGATAATTGTAATTATAAGGCTTTCCTATTTTGCCTTTGCACCATAACATGTAGTTTTACTTTTATACCAATTATTTTTTCCTTGCGTTACACCTTTACTTAAGGATTCAATAACAGTATTAGGGCTATATATAATTGCAGCATGTCCAGTCGGAATCAATCCTTTATATTTATCTTTGGTTACAAGAATAATTCCTTTTCTCTCAGGATACCCTTTTGGAGTAGTCCTTAGAAGGTTACTATTATCAGTTTTATTTTCAGAAACAACCGGTTTTTTATCTATTGCAGCTTCAAGTGATTTTATGCCTTCCTCATTGAAGACCTCATTATTAGTATCATCTGCCCTAACAGTTGTTGCAGATAATAAAATAATGGATGCTATTAATATAATATTCTTTATTTGCAGATACAGGTTTGGCGGCCATTTGTATTACATGGATTTTAATGTTTTCATAGACATCACTTCCTTTTTATCTTTGTTTTGTAACTGTAACTATAGTTATAGTGTGTTTCTGGCTGAGTGTCAAATCATTTCTTATACTGGCCGGCACAAAATGCTGAGTGATCGATGTTGTTCTGAAAGTTTCACAATTGAAGACTGCCTTTTAGAGAGACATTTTTTATGTTATACTGAAAATCAATTACAGATAAAAATGATGGACCTACGACTGAAAGGATGTCATCGATAATGAGAGTTGATGAAAAACTATTAAAGCCGCTAATAGAGACAAAGTATCTTACTGTGGAGAATGCAGACAGATATCGTTCTATTATACGGCTTTTTTATGTGGAATACGAAAAACTAAAATATTGGATGTATCAGGAAGAGGTTTTGGATGCACTGAAAGAAAATGATTATTTCAGAGACTATACGCTGGAACAGTGCCGCCAGGATTTGTCGGCTCTGGTTTCCTGGGGGAATCTTGCAACGATTCAGGATACCAAAAAAGTCTCAACTATAGAAGAATTTAAAAATAAAAAATTCCGGTATCAGCTGACAGAATATTCGGTTGAGATTGAGCGTATGGTTGTTAGACTTGAAAACCTGTTTATTGAAGGTGCTTCCCTGGAACCTACATTGCTGGAGAGAATCCGGTTGAACCTGTCAAAGATAGAAGAAATTATTCAAAGCGATGAGGAGCACATTCACAGTTGGTGGGAAGACCTGAACAATGATTTTAAGAGGCTCAATCAAAATTATCAGGATTATATGAGGGATTTGAACAGTGTAAAAGCAGAAGAAATGATGAAGACGAAAGAATTTCTCATATTTAAGGACCGTCTGATCGAATATCTCAGAAGCTTTGTAAAGAGTCTGCAGATGAATGTAACAATGATCGAGAAGTTTTTAGCGGATGTACCGGGTGAGATCATTCATACTTTATTAGAAAAAGTAGTGGCCTATGAGCTGTCAATTCCGAGAATCGATGTTGAAATCAACGAAGAGCAAATATGGAACAAAATGCAGGGAAGATGGGACAGCATTTATGACTGGTTTCTCGGAAAAAGCCAGGGAGGTTCTGAAGCCGGAAAAGTGTTTGATACGACCAATGAGATCATCCGGAAAATCACAAGATATGCGGCCCGTATCAGTGAACAGAGCAGCAGCGGTGCCAATCGCAGAGAAGAGTATGCAAAATTGGCAAAGATGTTTTCCAGATGTGACAGCATGGAAAGTGCCCACCGGTTATCAGCCAGCGTGTTTGGCATTGAAAAACCACTGCATCTGAAAGGGGAGATCGAAAGAAAAACGGAAAGTATCAACAGCGGTGTCTATGAGGAAGAAGCTAAGAAATTTACCGTTATGCCAAGGGTTCGGAATTACCGGGAAAAATCCAGAAGGACCGGGATTGTTGAGAGGACCAGGGAAAAGGAACAGATGAGAGAAGAAAGTCTCCGTCAACTGGAACGACAGAGGAAGCTGCTCAGCGGGTATGTGACAGAAAACCGGCTGGAGTTTCGGAATCTGCCGGTGATAGAGCCATATGTGAGAGATGTTTTTCTTATGTGGTTATCAAAGGCATTGGAACACAAAAATAAAAAGGCCAAGACAGAAGACGGACGCAATTATTATATTGAAGAATCTTCCGGACAGGAACAGTGCATTGTAACATGTGAGGACGGCACATTTCAGATGCCGGCTTATGTCTTAGTGTTTGAAGAGGAGTAGGAATGCGGCCCTTAGAGATATTATTGAGCAAAAGGTGGATTTTAAAGAGCAGGGAAAAAGAGCTGTACTATCAGATGAAGGATGAGGTCGGCAAAGCGCGGAATTTTCTGGCGGAAAAGCTGGGATATCAGGTGATTGTGAATCCCAATCTGATTAAGATCGAAAAGATTCCGGCCAGTCCGGAAAACTGGATGGGAATACAGGAGTTTTCTGATAAGATCGAGTATGTATTTTTGTGTATCATTCTGATGTTTTTAGAAGATAAAGAGTCAGGGGAGCAGTTTGTACTGTCGGAGCTTACCGAGTATATCCAGGGACAGGCAAAAGACGAGCAGGTGGACTGGACGGTTTACAGTGACCGGCGTCATCTGGTAAAAGTCATAAAGTTTTGTGTGAAAGAAGGAATTTTGGAGATCGACGACGGAAGTGAGGACAGTTTTGTCAAAAGTGAAGAGGGAGAAGTATTGTACGAGAATACCGGGGCTTCCAGATACTTTATGAGAAATTTTACCAGGGATATTATGCAGTATAAGGAACCGGAAGATTTTTTGAAGGAAGAGTGGATCGGCATGGATGAGGACCGGGGAATTATCAGGCGTCAGAGGGTATATCGGCGGCTTTTGATGTCCATGGGGATGTACCAGACACCAGATACGGAAGAAGATTTTTTGTATGTCCGGAATTACAGAAATATGATTCAGGGAGAACTATCCGAATTGTTTGACTGTGATCTGCAGGTCCACCGGACCAGCGCGTTTTTAGTCATGGGAGAGGACAGCAGTCTGGGCAGAAGTTTTCCCGAGGAAAATACATTGTCGGATATTGTGCTCCTATGGTGCCATTTGTTTCAGGAAAAGCTGAAGGGAGGAGGAATAGAAGTCCCTCCCGATGAAGATGTGAAGATATCGCCGGAGATGTATACGGCTCTTTTGGAAGAGTGCAAAATTCGCTATGGAGACGGATGGATTAAAACGTACCGTGAAATGACAATGGGAGATTACTGCAGAAGAATCAGGGAGTACATGCTGCAGATGGAATTTATCGAAGAGCTGCATGACGAAATCAGGATCCATTCTGTTGTGGGAAAGATTGTAGGCGGATATCCGGAGGATTTTAAACCGGGAGGGATCAATGAACAGTAAGTGGAAGATGTATAAAATCGGATTGGTTGATTTTTGGTATTATGACGAGCAGGAGTTTTATTTTCTGGATGGGAGAATGCTGCTTCGCGGGGCAAACGGCTCAGGGAAATCTGTCACCATGCAGAGTTTCATTCCGCTGCTGCTGGACGGGAATATGAGACCGGAGCGGCTGGATCCATTTGGGTCCAGGGCTAGGAAAATGGAAAATTATCTGCTGGAAGAAGGAGACGGCCGCGATGAACGGACCGGTTACCTTTATATGGAGTTTAAGAGAAAAGAGACAGAAAGCTACATAACCATCGGAATCGGAATCAGGGCAAGGAAAGGGAAAAAGCTGGATTCCTGGTATTTTTGTATTAACGATGGGAGAAGGATCGGGAAAGATATTTTTCTTTATAAAGATCTGGATCAAAAAATCGTCTACACAAAAACGGAGTTGAGAAACCGGATTGGGGACGGCGGGAAAGTCATGGAAAGCCAAAAGGAATATGCCCAGTGTGTCAATCATTATTTATTTGGATTTGAGACAATGGAGGAATACAAGGAAATGCTGGAACTTCTGATCCAGCTGCGAACACCGAAACTTTCCAAGGATTTTAAGCCTACCATCATCAATGATATTTTAGGGAATTCACTTCAGACATTATCAGAAGATGATTTAAGACCGATGTCGGAAGCCATTGAAAATATGGATGGTTTAAAGACGAATCTTGATAACTTAAAGGAAAGTCTTAAATCGGCAAAACAGATTGAGAGGGCATATGACCAGTATAATGAGATTGTTCTGTATAACAAGGCACTGCTTTATAAAAAAAGCTGTGAGGAGTATGGCCGGTATGAAAAAGAGATAAAAGAGACGGAAGACCAGATCTCTTCTTCTGCACAGGATTATGAAAAAGAGCAGGCACATCATGAACAATTACAGCAGGAACAGGCGGTAAGGATTCAGGAAAAGAATTCTCTGGAGGATAATGATGCCACAAAGCTGAAGGAGCAGGAACAGAAACTGCAGAAAGATATTGATGAATTTTACAAAAAAATTGAAGAGAAAAAGCGGCAGTATCAGGGGAAAGAAGAAAAAAGGATCCAAATTGACGGGCAGATAAAAAAGGCACAGGACGAAAGAGACCTGTCATGGGAGAGTATAAAAGAAAATCTGGACGAAATGGAAGAATATATGCAGGAGGTTTCTTTTGACGAGTTTTCTTTTATGAAAGATGAGCTGGTGAAAAATCCGGAGGAAGTTTATAATTTTTCGACACACAGAAATCTACTGAAAAGATACATGACCCGGATAAGCGAAGGGATTGAAGTATTAGAAGAAGAAAAGAATACACGGATTCAATATGACAGCCAGTTAAAGAAGATGGATGAATACCGGAAAGAGCGGGATCAGGCGGAAAGAGAATACCATCAGTATGAAGTTCAGCTAAGTGAAACCAAGGACGAGATGATCGAACGTATTTATCAGTGGGAGAAATCAAATGAGCTGATAAAAATGGATCCGCCGGTTCTTCAGGAAATGACAAGAAGTATCAATGACTATGAAGATGGAGCAGATGAATCTCTGATCCTGGACGCTGTACGGAACAAAAGGTACGGTATAGAAGACGACCTGCGAAAAGACCGGCAGCTTCTGGTTATGGAAAAAGAAGCTGTGCAGACAGAATTGGAAGAAAAGGAAAAGGAACTGAAGGAATGGATCAATCAAAAGGATCCGGAGCCGGAACAGAGTCCGGAGGTTTTGAGAAACCGTGAGGTTCTGCAGGAAAATGGGATTTCTTATCTTCAATTTTATAAAACCATTGAGTTTGGAGATGAACTCAGCGAAAAGAAGAAAAATGATCTGGAAGAAGCGTTCCTCCGCATGGGGATTCTGGATGCGCTGATTGTAGATGCAGGGGATAGGGAACGGATCTTGTCCCTGGATCAGGGAACCTGTGATAAGTATATTTTCAATGATGCAGCTTCAGTAAAAGAGAACATAGGGGAACTGTTTGAGATTGAAAATGATGACAATGATATTTTGTTTTATCAGAAAGTATCAAAAATTTTATCCGGAATCGGATATGAAGCCGGAGAAGAGACCGGACAGACATGGATTGATGCCAGGGGGCATTTTAAGTCAGGGATACTGGAAGGGACCATTACCGGGGAATATGAGTCAAAATTTATCGGAGTGAAAGCCAGAGAAAAATACCGCAGCCGTCAGATAGAAATGTTGGAAGGCGTCTGTGCGGAATTGTCCCGGAAGCTGAGTGACCTTAAGGACAAACTCCTGACATCGGAACAGATGCTGGAACAGCTCATAAAAGAGGAAAGAAATTTTCCGGACTTTGAGGATTTGAAAGTTGCGGCACGGGAATTGATGCAGAAGGATCATCTCTTAACGATGAAAAATCAGCAGGTGAGTGAGCAGCAGGAGGTGCTGGAACAACAGAGAAAGCAGTTGGATGAAATCAGGCTTCAGGTACAAAAGATATGTTCTGCAGCTGATCTGACCATACGGCTGGATGTGTTTTTGCAGGCCAGGGATGATCTGACAGAATATCAGAACTTGCTGATGCAGTTACAGTTAAACCATCAGACATTTCTATCAAAAATAAAAGAAATTCAGGTGAAGGAAGAGCACAGAGAAGAAATCCTTCAGGATATGGATGATATTTTATACGATCAGGGACAGACGGAGAGAAAATGGAAAGAAGCCGGCCTTTCGCGCAGGATGATTTTAGATCAGCTGGAGCTGACAGATTATGAGTCGATCAAAGCAAAATTAGATGAATGTATCGGCAGGCTTGCAAAATTGCCGAAGGAGATGGAAGAGTCGGTAGAAAGAAAGACTTCGTTAAAGAAAGATAAAGAACAGTTTGAGAAACAATTGACAGAGCAAAAAGAGCGGTATTTAAAGCAGCGCAGCGTGATGAATCGTTTAAAAGAAGTGTTTGCCGCAGAATATCAGCTGGGATATGTTCCTAAGGAATATGTGGAGACGGAGGACTGGAGGGATCAGGCAAATAAGGTATGCAAAATGCTGGCAGGAAGGTTTGAGAAAAAGCAGCAGAATGATATTTTTATGAATCTGCAGGAAATTTTTCAGCAGAACCGGATGTATTTAAGAGACTACAACCTGAGTGTGGAAACTCTGTTTGAAGAACTGGAAGAACAGGGCCAAATGCCGGGCTTTAGTATTAAAAGGATCGATATTGTCGGAAAGTACCGGGGGATTACGGTACGTTTCAAAGAGTTGATTGAAAAACTGGAAAACGATGTGGAAGAGCAGACGAGATTATTGAGTGATAAGGACCGTGAATTGTTTGAAGATATTCTTGCCAATACCATCAGCAAAAAGATCCGGGGAAAGATTCAATCCAGCAGACGCTGGGTAGATGCGATGAACCGGTTAATGGAATCTATGCAGACTTCCAGCGGTTTGAGTCTTAGTTTAAAATGGAAAAGCAAGAGGGCCGAGAAGGAAGAGCAGATGGATACAAGAACCCTTGTACAGATGCTGCAAAAAGATGTGGAGATTATGAGAGAGGAAGAGGTAAAACAGTTATCTGCTCATTTCCGGTCGAAAATCGATGAGGCCAGGAAGCTGATGGATGACAGCAGTAATGTACAGTCTTTCCACAGCATTATGAGAGAAGTCCTGGATTACAGAAAGTGGTTTGAGTTTCAGCTGGAATATCAAAAGACAGGAGAGAAGAAGAAAGAGCTGACAGACCGGATCTTTTTCACTTTCAGTGGAGGGGAAAAGGCTATGGCAATGTATGTGCCGCTGTTTTCGGCGGTTGTGGCAAAATATGCAGGGGCGAGAATGGATGCTCCCCGGATTATCTCTCTTGATGAAGCCTTTGCCGGTGTAGATGAGATGAATATCAAGGATATGTTCCGGCTGATGGTAGAGTTCGATTTTGACTTTATGATGAATTCCCAGATTCTGTGGGGAGACTATGAGACTGTTCCGTCCATCGCCATCTATCAGCTGCTCCGTCCGGAAAATGTAAAGTTTGTAACAGTGATTCCATATGTGTGGAATGGAAATGTTAAAACACTGGTAAAGGAAATCGGTGATGCAGTTGGACAAGCATAAAAAACAGATGGAAGAATGCCTGGAATATTTCAGGGAAAGAAAGGTTTATGGGAAGCTGTTTGCAGGGTTTAAGAAGAAATACGAAAGTTTTGGCAGACTCGGAGGGACCGTTTCCCTTAAAAACATTTCTTTGGAGCAAAAGAATCAGCTGGGAGGCTTTTTCCAAAAAGATTACAGCCAAAATAAAACGGTCTCCATTTCCATGAATCGAATGGAAGAGGCATTAAAAGAAAGCAGATTTGCTGATTTGACATGGGAAGAGATTCTGGAAGAATATTTTGGAGAGAAGTTAGAAGGGAAAAAGCAGGTACTTAAGCAGCAAAATCAGGAGAGAGAAGAGTTTTTTCGCCAAATTGTGGATATCCATGCGGATGAAAGAGGAAGACTGTGGATAACAGAAATTTTTTCTGAAAATAAAAAAGGATATCAGCTGCTTTATCAACAGTACAGAGAAGATCAAACAAAGTTAGAAACGATACTGGGTGCTGTGCTGGATTCGATACCAAAACTTCCTGTTTTTGAGGGGAAGACAGAAAGACTTGCAGTATTCTCCGCACAGATGACAGGGAACCCTCATTTTTACGATGCAGGTACTCTGGCGGAACGTCTGCTGATCTTGTTTATCAGATTTTATTTTCCTCAGGCATACGAAGGGGATTTAAACGGTCCGGAACGAAAAAGTGCGGATCTTTATCGGGCAGGGATCATCAGAGATGACATCTCCAATCACGTGATGGTCTATGGAATCCATGGGAGAGATGACAGCGGCAGAATCCATCCCGGAATCGAAGGGTTTTTTGAGAGAAAAGAGCCGATGATTCTGACATTGTCCACACTGGGGAAGCTAGACGACCTATGGTCCAAGGAGGAGAATGTCTATATTGTTGAAAATCCGTCCGTATTTTTATGGTTGTATGAGAGAAATCCGGAGCAGAGTTTTGTCTGTACCAATGGGCAGCTGAGGCTGGCATCATTTGCTCTTTTGGACAAGCTTGTCAGACACAGTACGTTATATTATGCAGGTGATTTTGATCCGGAAGGATTGTTGATTGCACAAAAAGTGAAAAAGAGATATGGTCAAAAACTGAAATTGTGGAAGTACGATTTAAAATACTATGATCATTATCTTTCCAATGTAATTTTAATCCAGAAAAGATTAAGTAAATTAGAAAATATTGAAATTGAAGAATTACAGGAAATAAAAAATGTAATGTCAGAGAAAAAGAAGGCGGCATATCAGGAAAATATGCTGGAAGTGTATGTAGTTTAATGTAAACAAATATTTCGGGAGGAGCGTTATGTTTACCTACGAAAAAATAAAATCTCTAAATGATCTGGAAGTTTCAATTTACAACTATATCATATCCAACTCAGAAAAAGCCTCCCGGATGACGATCCGGGAACTGGCAGCCCAGCTGCATGTATCTTCTACCACGATTCTCCGGTTCTGTTCCAAAATGGGATGCGAAGGCTACTCGGAATTTAAGTATAAATTAAAAGAGTACCTGAAAGATTCCGGGAAAAGAGAGTTTGCCGATGATTACACGATCATACAGGATTTCTTTAAAAAGGTGGAGCACAGTGAATTTGACCAGGAGATCCAGAAGGCGGCGGAGATCATATGCAGTAGGGAAAAAGTGTTCTTTGTGGGATTGGGTACGAGCGGAACTCTGGGGAAGTATGGTGCCCGTTATTTATCCAATTTAGGAAAGAACGCATTGTATTTAGATGATCCGTTTTATCCCACAGACAATGGAAAATATGATGATACGGCTGTTGTGGCCTTGTCTGTGAGTGGAGAGCAGAGATTCCTTCATCGTCAGATCGATGGTTTTAAAAGAGGAAAGGCTACAATCATCAGTATCACCAATACAAGACAGTGTACTCTGGCGGATGTCTCGGATTTTAACATTGCCTATTATATGCCAATGACAGTGCTGCCGGGACAATATAATGTAACATCTCAGGTGCCGGTGATCTATATACTGGAAACACTGGCACACAGAGTCCAGAGATTAAATAAAAAAACATGATTTAAGCGGTTTAAATCATGTTTTTTTTGTGTAACAAATTCCTCAATAACATAACAAAATTCAAAAGTCCGAAAAATTGAGACAAGACGGAAGAATTCGTATATGATGAAATTGCAATCAGGAAAAGCGCTTAAGAATTGCAGTTTATGGAGGAAGAAAATGAAGTTTACACATGATTTTTTATTTGGGGCAGCATCGGCAGCTTACCAGATAGAAGGAGCATATAAGGAAGACGGAAAAGGGGTATCAAACTGGGATGTTTTTTCTAAGATAAAAGGGAAGACATTAAACGGGACCAACGGTGATACTGCCATTGATCATTACCATGGATTTAAAGAGGATATCCGTCTGATGGCGGAGATGGGGCTGGAATCTTATCGTTTTTCTGTTTCGTGGACGAGGATATTTCCAAATGACGATGGGAAGGTGAACGAAAAGGGAGTGGCATTTTATGACAGTTTGATCAATGAATGTTTAAGATATGGGATTGTACCCTTTGTCACTTTGTATCACTGGGATCTGCCTCAGTACCTGGAGGAGAAGGGCGGCTGGAGAAACAAAGAGACGGTCCGGCAGTTTGCAGCGTTTGCGAATATTTGTTTTGAGAGTTTTGGCGACTGGGTTAAGCACTGGATCACTTTCAATGAACCAGTTTATTTTTTGAGGTTCGGATATATCACCGGGGCTCATCCGCCGGGCTTAAAAAATGACCAGAAAGGGTTTTTTGAGGCACTGCATCATGTAATGACCGCTCATGCCGAAGCCGTTGTTTTGTATAAGAGCAAAAAGCAGTATGGAGAGATTGGTTTTTCCCATGGGTTTGCACCAAACTATGCTGCCTCTGATTCGGACAGTGACAAGGAGGCTGAAAACCATGCAAATCATTTTGAGACATTTATGTATCTGGACCCTGTTTTTAAGGGAGAATATCCGGAATACTGTCTGAAATCTTTAGAGGAAAGGAAGCTTCTGTTTCACATCAGCGATGAGGAAGCATCGGTGATAAAAAGGGCCAGTGAACAAAATGACTTTATCGGCCTGAATTACTATCACCCTAACGCAGTGGTCAGGGTAAAAGACAGAAAGGATGCAGAGATTGACTATTCCAGGGAAGCCAGCACAGGACAGAAACGTCAGTTTTATTATGACGGCTATTATGAGATTGTGAAGCCGGAGGACAAAGTATATACAAAATGGGGCTGGGAAGTATCTCCGGAAGGACTGCTGGATGGCATTCGGATGCTGAGGGAACGCTATGAAAGTGACCTGAAAGTATATATCACGGAAAATGGTCTGGGTGACCAGGACCCTGTCATTGAGGATGAGATCATGGACGTCCCGAGGATCAAGTTTATTGAAAAGCATCTGGCGGCTGTCAAAGAAGGAAACTTAAGGGGATATAACATCAAGGGTTATTTTGCATGGTCTGCCATTGATCTGCTGAGCTGGCTTAATGGGTTTGAAAAACAGTACGGATTTATTTATGTTGATCACGAGAACGGTTTAAAGAGAAAGAAAAAGCTTTCTTATTACTGGTATAAAGAAGTGATTGAAACAAGGGGAGAGAATATAACGGAGGATTTTTGCCATGTCAAATAAAGAAACGGCCAAAAAAGTGCTGATGTATGTGGGCGGAGCCGAAAATGTAAAAAATGTATATCACTGTGCCACAAGGCTGAGGTTTACATTAAACCACTCGGATCAAGTGGAGAAAGAGAAATTACAGGAGACGCACGGAGTAATCAATGTTTTAGGAAGCGGCACGCAGATCCAGGTAGTGATTGGAAATGCAGTCAATAAGGTGTTTGATGAGCTTATGCCCATGCTGCCTTCTTTGGAGAATGCTTCCTCAGAGACGGGAGAAAAAGGAAGGATAATTGACAGAGTATTCAACGTAATTTCCGGGATATTTGCGCCGTACCTGCCGCTTATTATGTGTTCGGGTATCCTGACCGGACTGTTAAGTCTTGCCTCATCCATGGGTTGGATGAATGCGGAAAGCGGAACGTATGCCATTTTATCGGGGGCGGGAAACGCAGTCTTTTATTTCTTTCCTGTGCTGCTTGCATTTACGGCGGCGAAACAGTTCAAGACAAATCCTTATATTGCCGTTGTGATCGGAGGAGTGCTTTTGCATCCGACTTTTACGGCATTGGCGGAGGCAAAGGGTGCCGTGGCATTTTTCGGGATTCCTGTAGTCATGGCAAACTATTCTTCCAGTGTGATCCCTGTCATTCTCGGGGTCTGGTTTTATTCAGTCATAGACCATAAGCTTACGAAGATTTTGCCGGACAGTATTCGTTCCCTTGTGATCACACTGTCAGGGCTTTTGATTGTTGTACCGCTGACAATCCTGACATTTGGACCTTTCGGCACCTATGTAAGCCAGCTGTTGGGAGACGGATTAAGTGCGTTGGTTGGCATCAATCCGCTGATCGCCGGGTTGATCGCCGGAGGGTTATGCGGTTATATGGCCATTTTCGGACTGCAGTGGGGGATCATTCCTATGATTATCATTAACATCACCAACAAAGGATTTGATTATTTTACGCCTATGTGGCTCATGGCAACCTATTCACAGATCGGGCTGGCACTGGGGGTTCTTCTGAAAACAAAGAATACGGAATTGAGACAGCTGTCCTTTACTTCTTTTCTGACGGGACTGTTTACGGGAATTACAGAACCTATTATTTACGGACTTTTGACAAAATTTAAGAAACTCCACATTCCGTTCATTACAGCAGGAGCAGTGGCGGGAGCGTTTGTGGGAGTTATGGGAGTCAAGCAGTATACTTTTGTGTTTGCAGGTGTCTTAAATTTTCCGGGCTTCTTCGGAAAGACGTTTCCTTTTTACATCATCGGAATAATCCTTGCCATTGGAATTGCAGCGGCAATGACCTATGTGATCGGATTTGAGGAAAATAACAAAAAGACAGCAGTGATAGAAGGTAAATCCTCAGAAGTGATTTTGAATTCACCGGAAATGGAAACCTTATGGAGTTATCAGAAGTAAAAGATGAGGCTTTTTCCAGTGGCTCATTGGGAGATGGAATTGCCGTCATCCCTGATGACGGAAAATTATTTGCGCCGGTCGGCGGTACTGTCAGCGCAGTTTATCCTACGGGGCATGCCTATGGTATCACTGCGGATTCAGGGGCGGAAATCCTGATCCATTTTGGAATTGATACAGTGAAATTAAACGGTGAAGGGTTTAAAATAAATGTAAAGCAGGGACAAAGTGTTAAGAAGGGAGATCTGATGGGCGAAGCGGATCTTACGACGTTAGTGCAGAAACATTATGATCCTACAGTGATGGTGGTTGTGGCGAACTCTGATTCCTTTCATGTAAATCAGATAGCGGATGTGAAAGAAGTAACGAATCAGACAGAAGTCTTAAAAATTTCCTGAAAAGGGGGAACGGCATGATACAGACAGTGACCGGAGTTTTGAAGGAAGATAAAGTGAAAAACACTCTTTCCCACGAGCATTTTGTATTTGGGAAACCGGGAGTTTATGGGGATAAGATAAATTGTTATGAAAGGGAAACAGCTTTGGACCATGGACTTCAAATGCTGAAAATGACAGAGAAATACGATGTTAATCTGATTGTGGATGCCACAACCATAGAGTGCGGAAGGGACCCGGATTTACTCAAAAAGCTGTCAGAGAAAACCGGAGTATCTATCGTCTGTTCTACTGGTCTTTTTAAAGATGAAGGGGAGACTCTGGCGTATTTGAAATCATTGTCTTATTGCTGTGACCTGGAAGATTATATGAAAAATCTTTTTGTTTGTGAGATCACAAAAGGGATCGGCAGTACTGGTGTAAAGGCGGGTGTGATCAAAACGGCCAGTTCCCTGGGAGAGATAAAACCGCTGGAACAGGTGATTTTTGCAGCGGCGGCAGAGGCACAGAAAATAACGGGTGTGCCCCTGCTGACCCACTGTGACCGGGGTACCATGGGAATGGAACAGACGGAATTTTTATTGTCTCGGGGAGTGGATCCCAAAAAAGTGATCATCGGACATATGAGCAGCAGCCATGGCATAAAGGAAGTAAAAAGAATCATGGACAAAGGGGTATATGCGGCATTTGATCAGTTTGGAATTCTGTCAATACCGGGGATTCCAAGTGATGAAGAAAAAATGGAGCATCTGCTGAACCTTCTCAGAGAGGGGTATGAGGACTCCATTGTGATCTCTCATGACTGCTGTTTTGACAGGATGGGATATGTAAGCCAGAGCAGACCAAGGTATCCGGATATGATTTTTAAAACAGTGATCCCATATTTGAAGAAAAATGGGATCAGCGGCCGGACTATAAAAAAGATCACAAGAGACAATCTGCTGAATGTGTTCAGGTGAGATGATAAATGAGGAGAATGGTAAATGGAGTTGAATTTAAAAGGCAAAAGAGCAGTTGTGACCGGAGGGGCAAGTGGACTGTGCTACACAGTGGCAAAGGCATTTTATGATGCAGGAGCGGATGTGCTTCTGGCAGACAGAGACAGCAGAGTAAAAGAAGCTACCGGAAGAATGGAAACAGACAGAGAAGTAAAATACTTAAACTGTGATCTCAGCGATCTTGGCAGTCTTTCAAGAGTTTACAGAGAAATGCTTGAAAAGCTGGACGGGAGAATTGATATTTTATTTAACGGGGCAGGGATCCAGTATCGGTGCAGTGCCGCATCCTTTCCTCTGGATCGGTGGAAGATGATTATGGATGTCAATCTGAACGCTGTCTTTATGCTGTCACAGATGGCAGGAAATACGATGATCGAACAGGGATATGGGAAAATAATAAATATGGCCTCTATGACATCTTTTTTCGGCAGTGAGATGGTACCGGCCTATGCGGCAAGTAAAGGCGCCGTGGCCCAGCTGACCAAGGCGCTTTCCAACGAGTGGGCTTCCAAAGGGATCAATGTGAATGCAATTGCTCCGGGATATATGGAGACGAAACTTACTTCCGATATGAAGGAGAAAAATCCGAAACAGTATTATGAGATTACAAACAGGATCCCAATGAAACGGTGGGGGAAACCGGAGGATTTATCCGGGTTAGCCGTGTTCTTAGCAAGTGACGTTTCATCTTATATCAGCGGTGCGGTCATTCCTGCTGACGGAGGGTATTTAGGAAAATAGGTATGGAAAAATTGAAATTAAAGATTTTGGACCTGGGGTATTTGACCTGCAAAAAAACAGAACTGATGGAAACTGATTGTGATATAAAGGTCAAGTCTCCGGTCAGTGCAGTACTGATCCGCCATCCACAGCTCGGGAATAATTTATATGACACTGGAAATGATGATGTATGGCAGTGTACTTATTCTGAGCATATAAAAGAGATTTATCCGGTCGGAAAAGCTGTCACTATTACGGAAGCACTGAAAAAGGAAGGGCTTCAGGTCAATGATATTGATATTTTGATTCTGTCGCACATGCATTTTGACCATGTGGGAGGACTGAAATTTTTTCAGAATACAAAGGCTGGAAAAAAAGTGATTGTACCAGAAGAAGATCTGATGGAAGCCTTATTTCAGGTTTTCGTAAAGGATAAAGAACACAGCGGGGCATATTTAAAAGAGTTGTTTTATGATCTGGATGGAATTACATTTCATCCGGTTTCAGAAAACGTTTCGCTGGCAGAAGATCTTACCCTCTTTGTCCAGAAAGGTCATACTCCGGGGCTGCTGGGTATGAAGGTACACCTTCAGGATACAGGAACAGTTATTTTCTGTGGGGATACTGTTTATACGGAAGAGGCCTACCGCAGGGAACTTCCTCCGGGAGGGGATATCAATAATGATAGCAGAGAATTTTTGCAGAATTTAAAGAGACTGAAACAGATGCAGAGCGAAGGTCATGCCGTTTTATTTTTTGGACATGATGCAAAACAATGTGAAGAGTGGATCAAAAAAGGCTGGATTGAGTGATGTTTAGTAAAAAAGCGGAAACGGTTCTTGAAGTAATTAATAACAGAAGAAGCTGTCGGGTTTATCAAGTGAAAAGTATACCAGAGGAAGAGCTAAATTTAATCCTGAAAGCAGGAAGGATGGCGCCAAGCGGAGGTAATTCAAAAACTGCCAGAGTGATTGTTATTTAGAAAAAAGATATTATAAGAGAGCTGGAGGCCGCAGCACAGCGGGAGTTTGCCAAAATGCCTTTAAAAGAAGGAATGTATAAAAGTCTGTATTCTACAATAAAAAAGGCCCGGGAAGGAAAACTGTATTTTACGTATGGTGCACCAATTCTCATCCTGCTGGCAAATAAAATAGAATATGGAAATAGCATGGCGGACTGTGCGGTTATGGCGGAGAATATGATGATCGCAGCGGCTTCGCTGGAAATGGGCTCCTGTTATATTAACCAGGTGCACTGGCTTTCAGACAATATAAACATACGAATATTTCTTGAAAGATATGGTTTGGAAAAGGATGAAAAAATCTATGCCAGCTTAGTTTTGGGATATTCGGATCAGACATTTTCTGACAGGATTGACAGAGGAAACACAACAGTGATATATAAATAAAAGATATTCAACTTTGACAAACTCGAACGAAAGCCATTTAGTGCAGTTAGGATGAAGACTCATGCTTCTTGAAATTGAATAGACTTTGCAGAAATACATAAATATGTTAATATATCTGTATAATAATGGGGAAAAAGATGTGAAGGCATGAGCGATAGAGAAAAGGCAATACAAATTATAAATGAATTGCCCGATTATAAATTACCTTACATTGTGTCGTACTTGTGTGGATTTCAAGCTGATGATGAAATCGAAGATGATCTATATTGTGCGGCACTAGTAGAAGAATACATGAATTCTACTGATGATGAGAAAAAATTGGTTGATATTAGTGAGGTTTTTAATGATGGCTGATTATATATTTAAGTACTCCAAAATATATTAATGTACATGCAAAATATGTTTGAAATCGGTCTTTCTGTGACAGCAATATAAAGAAGAAAATAGAGAAAAATCCCCGTTCTTGAATATCATTTGGAGACGGGGATTTTGTGTAGATAATATTAGAAATCATATTTGATGACGTCAAGCCTCTCATAGATTTAAGGATTCAGAAGATAAAGTGAACTTGCCCACTTTGTTCAGTTCCCTATGAAGATGCAGGGCCATAAAAACTGTCACAACAGCAGAAATTACATCAGCAATAGGCTGTGCATAAAGGATTCCGCTGATGCCCCAGGCCGCTGGCAGTAATAAAATGACGGGAACAAAACAAATCCCTTGTCTGCATGCACCCAGGATAAAACCTTCCTTTGCTTTTCCCAGAGCAAGGAAAAGGGATGAATATACCGTATAGAAACCAAAGAGCAGAAAAGATAAACCGTTTGCCCGCAGTGCCTTTTGGCCGGCACGGATCATTTCCATATCTCCTTCTGTGAATCCTGAAATGATAGATGAGGAAAATGAAGCCGCAGCTGCCCCAAAGATTACGCAGAATATTGTGGACCATATAATAGAAGTTTTGACCGCTTCATGTAAGCGGTCATATTTTTTTGCCCCATAGCTGAATCCTGCAATTGGCTGAAAGCCTTTGATAAATCCGAAGACCATGAGACTTCCCATAGAAATAACCCTTGTTACCACACCCATAGCGGCGATGACGGAATCCCCGTATACTTTCGTCTGTTTGTTGATCAGTGCGATGGAAAGACTGGTCAGCAGCTGAAAGATCAGGGTAGGAATCCCTATTTTCATGATTTCCGATATCATTTTTTTAGAAAAACAGCAGTCTTTTATTTTGAAATCAAATACACTTTTCTTTCTGAATACATAACATAAATACACAGCGGTAGAAACTATTTGTGAGATGGCCGTAGCGATTGCAGCACCGGCCACGCCCAGATCCAGGACATAAATGAAGATGGGGTCTAAAATAATATTCAGAGCAGCACCTGTCAGCAGGGCACACATCGTTGTCTTAGCGGCCCCTTCACTGGTGACAATATTATTCATTGTCACATTAAAAACGTTGAAGATAGATGAGACAATATAGATGCCTGTATAAGTGACTGCATAGGGCATTATGCTTTTGGTTGCTCCAAGCAACTTTAAAATCGGATTCAGAAAAATCACCGTACAAATAATTAAGACTGCACCTGCAGCCACACTGCTGTAGAGAGCTGTACTGGCGACTTTGTTGGCAGTATCTTTTTCTTCGCGTCCCAGCAGTCTGGAAATATAGGATGCGGCTCCGTTTCCGAATAACAGGCCCAGTCCTACCACCGCCTGTCCGAGGGGAAAGGCAACGGAGATTGCGCCCATCTGGCTGGTTCCCAGCCCTCCCACAAAGTAAGCATCTACCAGGTTGTATAAGGCATTGATCATCATGCCGATCATAGTCGGCAGCCCCATGGCTAAAAGTGCTTTCGGTATCGGAGCACCTCCTAACAGTTCCATCTTTTTGTTTTGTTCATTCATAATGAACTCTCCTTTCTGTTGACATGAAATATAAAATATACTACTATAAATTATAGCAAGTAAATAGTGAAACACATACTACTATAAATTATAGTAGTTGTCAAGCAAAAGGGGGAAATCATGGCAACCATTGATCTTATCGTGCTGGGAATCTTGAAGAAGGAATCTTTAAGTGCCTACGATATTCAAAAGATCGTAGAGTACCGCAATATATCCAAATGGGTGAAGATCAGTACACCTTCTATTTACAAAAAAGTCATCCAGCTGGAGAAAAAAGGATTTATGAAAGGCGATATTGTAAAAGAAGGAAATATGGCGGAAAAGACGGTTTATTCTTTGACGGAGCAGGGCGAGAAGCAATTTGAAAAGCTCATGCTGGAGATCGCTTCAAAACCTGTCCGAATATTTCTCGACTTTAATGCCGTCATTGTAAATCTGGACAGTCTGCCGAAGGAAAAACAGAAATCCTGTTTGACAGAGATTGAGAATAACATGAAGACTTTAAAAGGATATATCGAAGAAAATGTAAGCCTGAAAGAACATCTGCCGGAGATTCCGAAAACAGGAATGGCTGTTTTAGAGCAGCAGCTTATCTTGGCACAGGCGCTGGAAACATGGATTGAGGAACTGAAAGAAACTCTTTAACTGAAAGAAAAATTTAGGAGGGTAAGTTATGTTTGAATCAAGATGCGGTGTCTGCTGCAATTCATGTGAACGAAAGGAGCAGGTTCACTGTAAAGGATGCACAGAAATGAAACAGCCGTTTTGGGGCGGTGAGTGCGGGGTGAAGTCCTGCTGTGAGAAAAAAGGATTCGACCACTGCGGAGTCTGTCCGGATTTCCCGTGTGAGATGCTTTCTGCTATGGGCGTGGAAGAGGGATTTGATCCGGAACCTAAGATTACGCAGTGCAGGATTTGGGCGGGAGAGAGTACTGTTAAGTAAACAACAGAATATGAGAATGACCTTAAGCCAGAAGATTTTTCATCTTCTGGCTTAAAAACTGTTTACAAAATGTAAAAATAGTTGTATAATACATTCGAAAGTACAAACATCCGTACATTATAACGTTAGGATAAAATGATGGGAGGTGAACAAATAGAATTTTAAAATAAAAGGCAGAAGTCAATATTTGAGGAGGTTAAGATGTATACAAATTTGAAGAAGGTTCTGAAAAAAGCGGATGAACTGAACATGGCAGTGGGGGCGTTTAATACCCACAGTCTGGAAATGCTTCCAGCCATTATCCTGGCGGCGAAAGAACAGGGGACTCCGGTGATCATTCAGACGAGTGTCGGAACGGCCAAATATGTGGGGCACAAGAATCTGGTATCTGTGTGCAGGACCATGTCGGAGGAAGCAGGAATTGACGTGGTGCTTCATTTGGACCATGCAAAAGAGTATGATGATATAAAAGAGGCGATTGATGCCGGTTACAGTTCTGTCATGTTTGACGGATCATCCCTGCCGCTGAAAGAAAATATTTTAAAGACACAGCAGATCATTGAATATGCAGGGAAATTTGATGTCTCTGTGGAGGCGGAACTGGGGATCGTCGGGGGAACAGAGGACGGAGTAGCAGTGTCAGAGGCAGAGGTGCGCTATACAGACCCAAAAGAAGCAGTGGACTTTGTGAAGAAGACAGGGATTGATGCACTGGCAGTGGCAATCGGCACGAATCACGGACAGTATAAGTCCAAGACAAACATTAACTTTGAAAGGCTGAAAGAAATTAAAGAGGCGGTAGATCTTCCTCTGGTTATTCACGGCGGGACCGGAGTAAAGGATGAGGACGTGAGACGGGTAATCGATCTTGGAATCAGGAAATTTAATGTGGGAACAGAACTTCTGGTCACCTGGACGAAAAAGTCCAAAGAGCTTTTTGGACAGACCTCGGAAAGCAGTTCTCTGAGAAATAATGTAGTGCCGTGTATCGAAGCAGTCAACCAGGTAGTACAGAGGAAAATAGAACTCTTTAAAAATCTCAATTAAGGCGGGTGATGCATATGAGAGCAGGATATTATACAGGGGATCGGACCTATGAAGTGAGAGAAGTACCTGACCGGGAACCGGAAGATGATGAAGTGAAAATCGAAGTGGCATGGTGCGGCCTGTGCGGCACAGACATACATAAATTTGAAGGGAAAAACGGGGCCAGTCCGGTGATACCGCCGATTATTCTCGGACATGAGTGTTCCGGGATTGTGACAGCCGTCGGACCGAAGGTTAAGTATTTTAAACCCGGAGACAGGGTGGCGGCAGATCCCAGTTACGGATGCGGGAAATGTATTTACTGCCAGCAGGGGCTTCCGAATTTCTGTTTTGAAAGGCACGGTGTGGCAAAAGGATTTTCTGACTATGTGTACCCTCCGGAGCAGAACGTCTATAAAGTGTCGGAGAAGCTGGATCTTAAAAATGCGGCATTCGCAGAGCCTTTGTCCTGTGTGATCCACGGACTGGATCTGATTCAGATCCGAAGCGGCTCGGCAGTGGTAATTTACGGTCTGGGCTCTATCGGAAGCCTGATGCTTCAGATGGTGAAACTCTCGGGGGCCTCTGTCATCATCGTGGTTGAGAGGGAGAAAGAGAAACAGCAGCTGGCTCTTGAGCTGGGAGCCGATTATGCAGTGGATGACAAAGAGATAGAAAAGCTGGCTGAGACATTTAATATTGACTATGTTATCGAATGTATCGGATTAAAATCAACCATGGAGCAGTCTCTGAAGATTGCGGGAAAAAATGCCAAGGTACTGCTGTTTGGACTCGGAGATCCGGATGAGCCGGTTTCCATGAACCAATTTGAGGCGTATACGAAGGAACTCAGCATCTATACTTCTTATTTAAATCCAAACACAACGAAACGGGCGGTGGCGCTTTTAGAAAGCGGAAAGCTTGATACCGATACAATCATCAGTGCCAGCCTTGATCTGGAAGAGATGGGTGAGGAGCTGAAAACACAGAGGTATGCAAAGAAAGGGAAAGTGATGGTCCGCTTAAGCGGAAAACATTAATCGGAAAGAGGAGGATTTAAGATGGTAATTTCAGCAATTTTAGTAGCTTTGCTGGCAACAATGGGGCAGTGGTGGTTTTTTGGTCCGGTGACAAAATGTCTGGTGTACCCGCTGACGACAGGGCTGCTGACCGGTATTTTTATGGGAGATCCGATGACAGGTATGCTCGCGGGTGCTAACATACAGCTGATCTATCTGGGATGGATTTCCGCAGGGGGAACCATGCCTAGCAATACGATCGTTGCAGGGATCTTTGGTACAGCCATGACGATTCTATCAGGCGCGAGCCCGACGATGGCAGTGACATTTGCCATCCCGTTCAGTATGTTTGGCCTTTTACTGAATCAGGTTTATATGACTGTGAACTCTTTCTGGATTCACAGGGCTGATGTTATGCTGGAAAACGGGAATATCAGAGGAGTGCGGCTTATGAATTTTGTCCCGTCCTTTCTGGTGGCCTTTGCGCTGTATGGGATTCCTGCCTTTGCGCTCGTGATGTCCGGGAAAACATGGGGTACTGCTTTGATTAATGCCATTCCCAAGAGCCTTGTAACTGCGCTGCAGGTAGTCGGAGGGATCATGCCTGCACTTGGAATCGCCATGCTTTTAAACTATCTTGGAAAGAAAAAGCTGGTTCCGTATTTCTTTGCCGGATTTTTCCTGACAATCTACTTAAAACTGGATATTATGGCCGTTGCAATTTTTGCGGCAATCATTGCAATTATCATGTTTATGGCCGATAATAAAAAGGAAGAAAAAACGAAGAAAGTGAAGCGCCTCACGCTGAAGAAAAATGAAGAGCGCACTGATTATGCAGAGGAAACAGAAGCGAGGGATTATCAGAAAAAACTGTCAAAAAGAGATCTTGTAAAGACATGGCTGGCCACCACCAGCACAGAGGCATGCTATAACTATGAACGGCTGCAGGCATTAGGAATCGCCAATCTGATGATCGGGCCGGTCAAACGCCTGTACGAATCCAATGAAGAGCGGGTCAGAGAGCTGAAAAAGTATATGGTATTTTATAACTCAGAAGTCTTTACTATCGGGCCGATCATTAACGGGATCACGGTTTCTATGGAGGAGGCCAGAGCCAACGGGGAAAGTGTTTCGGCAGAAGACATCAATTCCGTCCGCACCGGACTCATGGGACCCGTAGCCGGTATCGGAGACACCGTTATGCAGGGAATCCTGTTTCCTATTTTAGCGGGTATCGGCTGTACGATGGCGCTGGATCGGAATTATGTCGGACCGGTATTTTTTACAGTATTGTTTGAGATCCTGATTTTTACATGCGGATATTTCATGTTTATGAACGGCTACAAATACGGAAAATCTACTCTGTTGAAAATCCTTAAAAACGGGGTGATTGATAAGGTGACCAATGCCTTCAGCATTGTGGGACTCATGGTTGTGGGGTGCATGGCTTCCACAAGAATTACAGTGAATACTCCGTTTAAGATTGCCGTGGGCAGCGGTGTGGTAAAGTTTCAGGAGATTTTAAACTCCCTTCTTCCAGGACTCATTCCTTTAGCTATCACCCTGATTGTATGGAAGCTTGTTTCAAAGAAGATCAACGTCACTTGGATCGTTATCGGCATCTTCATTGTAGGAATTGCGGCATCTTATCTGGGGCTGCTTGGATTTGTGGGATAGAGGGATGCCGTTATGATACATATTATGTTAGTAAGCCACGGCCGTTTCTGTGAAGGGCTTTTAGAAAGCCTTCAAATGGTGGCAGGGGAACAGGAGGGGATATCAGCTGTCCCTCTCCTGCCCGGAGAGTCTCCGGAAGCATACAGAAACAGACTGGAAAGTGAGATAAAAGAGTACGAATCAGAGGAAGGTACTTTGGTTCTTACGGATGTGACAGGGGGAACCCCTTTTAACAGTACAGGATACCTGGCGAAAGACCATAAGATCGGTATGGTTTCAGGTATGAATATGCCGATGCTGATCACTCTGGTTTTTGCCAGAACCGAAAAGAGCACGCTGGATGAACTGATACAGGAGGCAGTCTCTCCGGGGGCATTGGCGGTAAAGGGAATGAATTTAAGCAAAGGAGGCAGGAAGAATGGAAAACTTAGTCTTAACAAGAATTGACGACCGGCTGATCCACGGGCAGGTGATGACAGCCTGGATCAAGCAGAAAAATGCAGTACAGGTTGTCGTTGCCGATGATGAAGTGGCAGAAGACGATTTTATGATCAATGTGCTGGAAATGGCAGTGCCCGATGAGATTGCCATCGGTATATTTAACCGTGACGATGCGGTGGAATTTATGAAACAGGGGCTGGAAGCGCCTACAATCCTTCTTGTAAAAGGGCCGGAAATCCTGAATTACATGGTGGATCAAGGAATTGAAATCGATGAGATCGACGTGGGAGGAATGGGCGCAAAAGAAGGGAGAAGTGTTTTGTATAAAAATATTTCTACTAACCCGGAAGAAAATAAAAACTTCCTTGATTTGATCCAAAAGGGAGTTAATGTTTTTGTCCAGGTTATGCCTCAGGATAAACAGGTCAATGTTGCGGAGTATATTAAAAAGTAAAGGAGGCTTTTAACATGAATGCGGAGAGATTAGATGATAAGGTAACTGTCATCACCGGAGGCGGAAGCGGCATGGGAGCCGCTATGGCAAAAGAGTTTGCAAAGAGGGGAGCCAAAGTTGTAATCTTTGACCTGAATGAAGAAAAATCCATGCAGGTTGTGGAGGAAATAAAGGCCGGAGGCGGTGAGGCCTGCTTTTTCAAGACGGATGTGACGAAGAAAGAGCAAATTGATGAAAATACATGTAAAGCAGCCGAAAGATATGGTAGAATCAATTCATGGATCAACTCTGCCGGATTTTCCAAGATGGCGCCGTTTCTGGAAAGCAGTGAGGAACTTTGGGATACGACGATCAATGTGAATCTGAAAGCCACGTTCTTGTGCTGTCAGGCGGCAGTGAGACAGATGCTTGACGGAGGCGGAACAATCATCAATATGTCTTCACTTTCAGGGAAAAAGCCAAGTTCCTGGCAGACCATTTACTGCGCAAGCAAATACGGTGTCCAGGGACTGTCCCAGTCCATAGCAAAAGAATTTGCAGACAAGGGCATACGGGTAAATACCATCTGTCCGGGAATTGTCCCGACAGAGATGTGGCAGAAGTTAAAATATGAATATGCAAAGAAAAGAAATTTAGATCCGGAAGAAGTGCTCCCGTATTTTGAGAAGAATATTCCGATGCATAAGCTGGTAGATCTGAAAAATGTAACGGATGCGGCGATCTTCCTGACTACGGACAGCTCAAGCTATCTGACCGGACAGTCCATCAATCTCGTGGGCGGGGAGCTGATGGAATAATTTTAGGAACACAGTTACAGAGAGGTGTAAGCGATGAAACATGAATTGGATTTCAGCGGAAGGGAACAGCTTTATTACCAGATATATGATTATATGTACCAGGACATTGTCACCGGGAAGTATCAGATCGGGGATCTGATCCCTGCTGAGAGTGAAATGATGGCTTATTATAAGGTCAGCAGGGCTACGGTCAGAAAAGCGATGGATATGCTGGCAGATGAAGGACTGATCGAAAAAAAACGCGGCCATGGGACTTATGTAAAGAACATGAAAGCAAAAAGTGATAACCAGAAGATCGTCAATTTTTTGCGGGAACACAGTGACGGCAAGAGGGTGGCGAGCAAAAAGGTTTTGGATAAGACGGTCATTCGTGCGGATCAGGAAGTCTTAGAAAATCTTCAGCTTGAAGAGGGCGCAAAAGTGATCAGGATTGAGAGGGTCCGGTATGCAGATGAAAAGCCCATGTATATTGAGACCAATTATCTGGATTACGATTGGGTTCCGGAAGCGCTGGAGAAAGACTTTTCCAAGGAATCGCTGAGAGTTTATTATGTGAACCACTGTCACATCAAGCTGGCGAAAGCGGAAGAAAAGATTTATTCTATTTTGGCAGATGAGCGGAGGTCCAAGCTGCTTCAGGTGGAAGTGGGAGCGCCTCTGATCTATGTGAAGCGTGTTTCCTATGACGAAAACAAAATTCCAAGAGAGTATGTAGAAGCTTATTACCGGGCAGATACTTATTATCTGACAGTTGAATTAGCATTATAACAGGAGACTGCCGTTTTGCCGCGGCAGTCTGTTTATTTGGGAGAGATGTATGAAAAAAGCAATGATACTCCTTGCCGGTTATCCGGCAACGGGGAAGACGTTCTTCTGCAAACAGATTTTAAATCGGCACAATGAATTTGTTGTAGTTTCTCAGGATGAAATGAAAGAGAAGCTGTGGGACCGTTTTGGATTTGAAAATATAGAAGAAAAGATTCGTCTGGAAGATCAAAGCTGGGAGTTGTACTATGCAAAGCTGGAGGAACTCATGAGCGGGGAGTACTCGGTAATTTCGGATTATCCGTTCAGCGAAAAACAGAAGGGAAGACTTGAAAGCCTTTCCTTAACTTATGGATATCAGGTGCTCACGATCCGCCTTACCGGAAACATTGATGTGTTGTATGAGCGGTCAAGAAACAGAGATCTGGAACCGTCCAGACACCTGGCACATTTGGTGACACGATATCAAGAAGGGGATGTGCTGGAAGACCGGACGAAGGCGGATGCTCTGGTGACTTATGAAATATTTAAAGACCGGTGTTTAAATAAAGGTTATGATAAGTTTCAGCTGGGGAGTCTGATTGAACTGGACGTGACGGATTATGAAAAGGTTGATTATGAGGCGGTGTTGGATCGGGTGGATGAGATATTGGATTGATTGAGACAGAATTGTGAAAAAATTTGTTTTTAATGTTTAACGGAAGCAAAAATGTGATGAATTAAATATTTTGAGGATCGTACCAGTATTTTCTATGAATTTTTAAAATATATGGAAAAAGGCAATTATTATAGTATGATATTTAATAAAGGTCGGCCTATGATAGCGTATAAAGTATGGGGGATCGTCCGATTTAAAAAAATCCGAGTTTATGCGGGATGGAGAGATATGTGAGCTTTTTGGTGAGAATTGTTGTTTTAATAGAATGACTATTTTATGCGAAGGAAATGGGTATTAGAGCTAACTATAAGTGTTTGAAATACACCAATTGAACGCGTACAAATATAGTCTTAGTGTACTTAGGATTAACAATAAGTGATCAAGATAACATCTGGAAACTGTGCAGAATCAGACAGAAGCGGTATTGGAATTATCATAGATGATACAAGCTACTCAGATATAAGGGATGTAAATAAGATAATTCCATATTAGGCAAAGAGAAAATGATGAAGTATAAAAGGAAAGTTTATATGTCTATATTATAAGGAGTATTATGATAACAAAAGAATTAGACTGTTTTAACATTGCACAGATCTGTGATTCCGGTCAGTGTTTCCGTATGAGGCAGAAGCATGACAATACATATTCGGTGATTGCAGGAAATGAATATTTGGAAGTGACCCAGAATGGAAACCAATGCACATTTCACTGTGATGAAAGGAAGTACGAGACATTTTGGAGGGAATATTTTGATCTGAATACAGATTACAAAAAATACATAGAATCAATTGATGAACAAGACCAATATCTGAAAAAAGCCTCGGAGTTTGGTTTCGGCATCCGTATTTTGAATCAGGATTTATGGGAAATGATCGTCTCATTTTTAATATCACAGCAAAACAATATTGTCCGCATCCGCCGGTGTATTGACAACATTTGTGAGTGTTATGGAGAGAAAAGATTTGACGGATCAGGGAAGCTTTACTATACATTTCCCCAAGCGGAGGAATTGGCGGAACTTCATGAGGATGCTTTGAAGGACAGCAACCTGGGGTACCGGAGCAAGTATGTGGTGCGGACTGCAAAAAGCCTGACAGAGGGAGAAGTCTCTTTGGAGGCAATAAAACAAATGCCTTATAAAGAGGCAAAGACTGAATTGATGAAACTGTATGGCATCGGGGAGAAAGTGGCGGACTGTATCTGCCTGTTTGCACTTCATCATTTTGAAGCATTTCCTGTAGACACTCACATCAGACAGGCTCTGGAAGGCCATTATCCTGACGGGTTTCCGGCAGAAAGATACAATGGATGTGAAGGAGTCATGCAGCAGTACATTTTTTATTATGAACTGATGGGAAAGAAGATGAATAAATGAAGGAGTTGAAAGTTAAGGGATCTGAGATCACAATTTTTGATGATAAAATAAGGAAAGATGACCCGGTCATCTGGATACATACTTTTCCGGGAGAAGCAGAGAATATCCGGGCACAGATGAAGGAACAGTGTATTCTTATCGGCATCACAGGTGCCGACTGGAACCAGGATTTTTCGCCGTGGCGTGCAGATAGGGTATTCGCATCCGGAGGGGATTTTGCAGGGGATGCAAGGGAGATATCTGGACATTTGGGAAAGGAAAAAAGCACAAGCCACCGCGCCGCCCGCACAGTAAAACAGAATAACCGACAGCAAAGAGGGATTTTCCAACCACGGGAAATCCCTTTTTCGCGCCCGGAAACCCGACGGTATCATCACGACGCAGAGGAACGGGCAGATCATTGTTGCGGAGTTGTTTTCAACCACAGCGGCACAGAAACATTCCGCGACAAGCTATTGAAAATGATACTTGCCGACAGGACGGAGTAAAACGGAAAACCGCTTATTTGTAAAAATCCATTCCATACTCCAGAAATGAAAGGAGCATTTCAGATATGCCAAAGACCAAACTTGAAAAAATCGCAGGTATCGAGGAGGAAATCAGACAGCTTGAAAACAAGCGGAAACAGCTTGTGCATGATCAAAAGGCGCAGGCGCGCAAAGACTGGACGAAACATCTTTGCCGCCGCCGCTTATCGGGCGGGGGAATGACCGCCGCCAGCAGGAGGAACAGGAAGCGGAGGAAAAGCGGCTTGCATACAACCGAGAACGGCAAAAGGAATGGAGGGAGAAACACAGAGCCAGCGAGCCGGAGAAGCAAAAAAAACATTGTGGAAATGTGCATAACAGGCTATTGTGTCATGGATAACTCTGTTTACAGAACATGGAAAAGCTAAAGTGCAGCTTTCCCATATTCTGCAAACAGAGTTACCCACAACTCCATAAGACAGCCAGTTATACACATTACACACAATGCCGACGACTACGGAATCCCTCTCATTCTTATATGGTCAAAAAGATAGATAAATATAAAACTATTTTGAATTTGAAACTTTATTTTTAGAAGTTGAAAGTAGCTGTTTTTCAAGAATCGCCTGTTCTTCTCCCCACTTTTTTAACTCCTGTAACGCTGGAACCAACTTTAATCCGGCTTGTGTTAAACAATACTCTACATGAGGTGGGATTTCCGAATATTGAATACGAGTAACTAAACCATGTGTTTCCAATTCTTGTAATGAACGAGTTAGCATAATATTGGTGATACCATGAACTTGCCTTTTTAGTTCATTGTATCGTATATTTCCATAAGATAATTTCCATAAAATTGGTAACTTCCAACGACCACTGAGAAGATTGAGCGCACTTACAATTTCACAAGAGCCATTATATAAATTTCTATCAGCCATTTATTCCTCACTATTCTAGGGCACAAAAGTGTGCGTACTTGTATTTTTGTTTCTTAAAGCTATACTAATTATAACAAAAGTTTTTTGAATGTAAATAAAAAGGGAGTTTTGTATGAAAGTAACAGCAATTAACGGAAGTCCAAGAAAGAATTGGAATACGGTCGCTCTGTTAAAGAAATCTCTTGAAGGAGTCGCTTCTATTGGTGCAGAAACAGACTTGATTCATCTTTATGATTTAGATTTTAAAGGTTGTTGTAGCTGTTTTGCGTGCAAGAAAAAAGAAAGCAATCTTAATGGACATTGTGCAATGAAAGATGATTTGACAGAGGTGTTAAAAAAAGTTATATCAAGTGATATTTTGATATTCGGTTCCCCCATCTATTTAGGCAACATTACCGGAGAAATGAAATCTTTTATGGAACGGCTTATATTTGCAAATCTTTCTTATGATTCAGCAAACCGCACAAATTTTATGGGTACGATACAAACTGGTTTTATTTATACTATGGGCTTGCCACATGAAATGATAAAATCGTTTGGCTATCATTATATTTTTGAAAACAACAAAAATTACTTGAAACTTTTAAATGGACATTCTGAATATATCATTTCTGCAGACTGTTACCAGTTTGACGATTATTCAAAATATGCTGCATCAAATTTCAATGCAGAACATAAGGGAAAAATCAGAAAAAAGCAGTTTCCGATAGATTGCCAAAACGCTTTTAAAATGGGTGAAAAATTAGCCTCATATGCAAGTAATCAAGGCGTAACAGCTTAAAGCGCTGCTATCCTTATGAATTACAGATGTAACCATAAACTATGCACCGCCCCACGTGGGAGAAAGGAGGAATTTTCTATGACTTGCACGGCAATATCTTGAGAAGTCCTAAAAAGCCAGCAAAATCAATGATTTCATGGAGAGAAAAGGCGTTTACTACACCACTACTACACCATTTTTGAAAGAGCCTTGAATGACAAAATAGCAAAAGATGAATGAATTTGATAATTTTGTAGAAATCTAAAATATACTGGATTATACTGTGAATTGGGTAGACATCGTCTACCCAATTTGACTAAGAAAATGTATACTTATTGACTTTTGCGCTTTGTAATTATATAATAACAAGCATAAAAGTCAATGGGAAGTAGAGGATTATTGTGGGAGCAACTGAAGAGATTATTAAGATGGCAAAAGGGAATAATGGAATAGTTACTACTGCAATGGTGGTTGCAGCAGGGTTTTCACGTGGGAATATTAAATACCTTGTTGATAAGGGAATAATAGAGAAATCCTCCCGAGGTATTTACATTTTGCCGGAAGTTTGGGATGATGAAATTTTTAATTTACAGAATCGATTTAAAAGAGGAGTTTATTCCCACGAAACAGCATTGTTTCTATGGGATTTAACAGATCGAACACCGAACAAATATCATATGACTTTTCCGATGAATTACAATTTGACAAACCCAAAGAAAGAAAATATTAGGTGTGTGCAGTGTAAGAAAGAGATATATGATTTGGGAATAGAAGAAGTGACTACACCGGGTGGAAATGCTGTAAGAGCGTATAGTGTAGAACGAACGCTCTGTGATATTTTAAAGCCTCATAGCCATGTGGACATTCAGGTGGTAACAGAAGCTTTTAAGCGTTATGCAGCTAATTCGGATAAAAATATTCCTGTTTTATGTGAATTAGCAAAACTTTTAAAGGTTGAAATAAAACTCAGATCATATCTGGAGGTACTGTTGTGAAAAATGTAATGCAGTTAAAGGCAATTATTAAAAATCTTGCAAAAGAAAAACATATATCTGCACAACTCATAATGCAAAATTTTTATCTTGAAGGGTGGATTTTTGATTGCAGCGATGGTTGGTCTTGACACTAGAGCAACCATGGATATGGACGCAACAATAAAAGGATTGCCTGTAAATGAACAGACTATTCGGGAAATATTTGGAGAAGTATGTAAAATAGAATTGAATGATGATGTGTTGTTTAGTTTTCGGAGTAAATACTCGGTTACAGATTGATGATCAAATTAAGGACAAGACAGAACTTACATATGCATCAACGGTAGTGGGAGAAGCGCTTCCTAGTTCTCATAATGGATTGGGATATAAGAATCTTATTAAAATTAAATTTATGTTGGCGGATTTTGCGGATAAGATTAAACAGGGAAATCTTGCATGTATTCCCTTATTGTTTATTGAGGAACCGGAGTCTCATATGCACCCGCAGATGCAACAAACATTTGCTGGTTATTTAGAAAAGTACTTGATGATACGTTTCGTGACTTTTTGAGTGAGCTTGTTGGTGATGATAATATTTTTACTTATGAGGAATATATCAGCCGTGATTGGAGGGCCGGATAAATTGATTATTAAAAGAAAGTATAATTAAATAGCAATTTAAAGAATCATTACCAAAAATAACTCCCCATGTGTTCCACATACATTCTATACTAACATGGTAAATACAGGTATGGATATAAAGACCTTACAGTATGTAATGGGAGATTCTGTTGTGGGAGCGACGCTGAATGTTTACACCCACGCAAGCTATGACCGAGCTGCGGAACAGATGGCAAAAGTTATCGGTTTTAAGGTAACTGCTACACAGGAAAAACAAAGAAAATCAGGTTGACAATACACCAGTTTACTACACCATTTGCCCATGAATTTGCGTAGACTTATGTAGATATGCATAGAGAAAGGTAAAAACAGAAAATCAAGAAAACGCCGGAAAGCCAGTAATTACAGGTATTTGAAGGCTTATGAAGGGATATAAAAGATATGATAAAAGTACTTTTTATTTGCCACGGCAGTATCTTGAAAAGTCTTGGAGAAGCCAGTAAAATCAATAGTTCTGTTACAGATAAAGGCGCTTACTACACCACTACTACACCATTTTTGAAAGTGTCTTGATATGACAGTAAAAGCAAGTTAAAATATAATTATTATGGAAAATTGAGGTGACATAATGGAAAATCATTTGACGCCATACCAATCAGTTATTACAGAAATTAAAAGCATTATTTCTTCCGGACAAGAAGCAGCTTATAGTGCCTCTAGTAAGGCAATGCTGCTTACTTATTGGAATATTGGCAAACGAATTGTAGAGCGGGAAATGGGCGGCAGTGAACGTGCAGAGTATGGCAGAGGTTTAATTTCTGCATTGGCAGACGATTTGACAAAGGAGTTTGGCAAAAATTATTCCAAAAGGAATTTGCATTATTACATCAAATTTTATCAGTGCTTTCCCGATGAACAGATTGTGAACGCATGCGTTCACAATCTTAACTGGACGCACATTCGGAGTCTTCTTCGCGTTGCAGATGAAAATGCGCGCTATTGGTACATGAAAGAGACTATTGATGAGAACTGGAGTTCAAGAACCTTAGATCGTAATATCAGTACGCAATATTATTATAGACTGCTTCAGGCACCCAAAAAAGATGCTGTAATTGAAGAAATGAAACAGAAAACCGCAGAGTTTCAGAAAAATCAGTTTGAACTAATCAAAAGTCCGGTGATTGCGGAATTTCTTGGTTTCAAAAATGAAGATACCTACTTAGAGGGAGATTTAGAATCTGCCATTCTTTCGCATATTAGAGATTTTTTAATGGAATTGGGCAGAGGATTTGCATTCGTGGCTCGTCAGCAGCATATTGTAACGGAAACTTCGGACTACTATTTAGATCTCGTTTTTTACAATATCGAACTGAAGTGTTATGTTCTAATCGATTTGAAGATGGGCAAAATTACTCATCAAGACGTGGGACAGATTGATATGTATGTGCGCATGTATGATGATTTAAAGCGAGGGCAGGGAGATAACCCTACCATTGGGATTCTGTTGTGTTCAGAAACAGATGAGGATATTGCCAGATATTCGGTACTTCATGATAATGATCGATTGTTCATGTCAAAATATCTGACTTATTTGCCTACGAAAGAGCAGTTGAAAGCAGAGATTGAGAGGCAGAAAGAAATATTTTCAATGCAGCATCCGGATCTATATGTAGACGAATTGAAAAAGGATATGTAGATGCAAATAAAGAGGGGAAATGATTCGTGAGTCTATATACGAAAGAAGAATTTGACAAATTGTCAGCCATGTATGATGGTGATAAGGATAGAGATGCAACGAGTAAGATTAGAGGATTTCTATTTCAGGATTATATTACGATTATGTGTCTCCTTCAGAAGCAAGTAAAGTATGTCTGTTCAGAATATCTAGAGGATGTGGATGTATTTTTCGAGGATGGCACATTCGAGTTTATTCAGGTGAAATATTATCCGAAGACAAATCCGAATATGAAGGAAATTTCGACAGATTTTTATTATCAGTATCTACGCCTCCAGATGCTTCAGTCTACTTTGACAGCAGTTCCGAGACTTTATATACATAGAAAGCCAAAGGTTAAGAAACCAACGTTTGATGAGATGAAAGCATATATTGGACTTGCATAGTTACAAACTATGGATAAGCATTTCCAAATAGAATTTTATATGAATAGAATGTCGTGATATACTAATTGGCATGGAGGGAAAATTCATGCCAATTTATATTATTACCAGCTTTTTGCTGTATTGTATAATCAATGCGTTTACACCAGGACCCGGAAATATTCTTGCACTGAATACAGTAACAAATTATGGTTGGAAAAAAGGAAAACCGCTTTTTTTAGGGATATTTGCAGGCTATTATATTGTTCAGGCTATTTGTGCAATATTTGTCTTTGGCGTAAGTAGTTTTCTTCCCGATATTTTGAAAATTCTGAAATATGTTGGTGCCGCCTATATTTTGTGGCTGGCCGTTCATATTGCTGCCAGTAAGCCAGATATAAGTGGCGACAGCAAATCAGCGTCTTTCACAAAAGGATTTATGCTTCAATTTGTAAATATCAAAATATATATGTTTGGCATTACTGCGTTGACAGGCTATATTACAGATTACAGCACATCTCTTAGCATTTTGCTATTATTTGAAATGATAATTGCAACGATTGGGACAATCGCAACAATCACATGGATTGGATTAGGAATACTAATACAAAAATATTATCTTAAATACTATCGAGTTATAAATATTATTCTTGCATTAACATTATTGGAATGTGTATATAGTATGCTAAAATAAATTGTTTTCTGACAAAATAGCAAAGCCAGTCGAGCCAGTCAACGGTCAAGATGAACGGCGCGTATGCGCCGCCGTTGACAGCCCCGCCCGTCTTTGCAGGAGGGTAATCAAGGCGCTGATCAGTTTTGCTATTGTCATAATCTAATCTATTTCCACCGCTCAGAAAAAGCCTTGTTTCTCCACAGGGCTATTCCGGTCATGGGTATGTATTATACCATGTAATTCAACGAACACAGCAAAGCATTTTTTTCGCCCGGTAGGTTTGCGACCTGCCGGGCGATTTTTATTACCATTCCTACTACTTCCCATAGCAAAGATGTGAGGGGTTATGAGCGGAAACGTGAACATCTTCCGACATATAAGAACTTCTAAAGAGATAATCGAAAATCTATCAAACTATTAATATGAACCTTAGACAGAAAATTATATCAAAAGTCTCTCTATGATTTTTAACGTAGAGAGGCTTTTTTATTTTTTCTTAAGAAAGACCTTGTCACGCTAACGCGTGAAAGACTTTCCTAAAAAATAAAAGAAGCTATCCAACGATAGTGATATAAAACTCATATATAATTATGCACAATAAATTGACAGAATTTTATATGAGTTTTTGAATTATCCGCATAAACACTATATCTATAAGCAATTTCAAAACTAAAAAACATTCATTTTACCACGAAATTACCACGATTGAATGAGCCTTGATATGGCAATAAAACCGATAAGGGAGATAGCACATGAAAGCTGTGTATCTCCCTTTGTTCTTGCTAAATGATTACTTCACTCTGATTTCAAACTTTAAAATAGCTTTCATCATTTACGCATGAATTTCTCCCTTTAGTTCTTCATCAACTTGTATATGTACAGTACCATTTGCGTAATAACATGGTCGCAAGCATATTTTAGAGATATAAGCATTATAAAAGTCTAATATTTCTCTGACCGCTTTTTCATCTCCGCTAGTCACTCTGCAAATAAGGTCGTAAGAGGGATAGTCATAATCTTTTTTCATTTTTCCTATTTCCTTTCGTTTAATAACTTCTGTAATTTCTTTAGTCCTCTATCTCGTCTGCTGTTGATAGCAGAATGTGATACATGATACAGTTCTGAAATTTCTCTGTCGTTCATGTCTTGAAAGAAATGCAACAAGATAGCATTACGCTGTTTCTCTGTTAATTCTTTCAATGCTGCACTTAATTCTTCATCAGATATATGAATTACAAAATTCATCACTTGAAATGATACAAATTCATGCGAATAGTTATCATTCACACTATGTTCAATCTGTTTCATTTCAAGCAATTAACAAAATAATACTTCATACTTAGAACGCCTAGCAATCTGCCTTCTATGCCTTGATAATGTGCCTTTAATAACAATCATCATGAAAGCATTAAACTGTAATCTGACGATATGCTCGAAAGAAGATGTCCTCATAATTTCACCTCCTTTCTGCCAAAGCAAAACTATATAAACGAAATATTTCATAGTGGAAATACTGTTTATAACTTTTGAAAAGTACAGAAAAAAAGGTGTATAAAAAAGCCCGTACAAAACATATAGTCTGTACGAGCTTTTAAAGCTGTGAGATATTCAGTTGTTGAAAAAATGCCGTTAGGTAGTGTATGACTGTATAAAATTATGCCTTAAAACTTTCCATAGTACAAGCCCCCTTACAGCACTTGTTTTGTATTATGCTTTTGTCTTTTTGGTAATTGTATAAATATATTCTTCTGGGGTAGGGCGTTTGATGTGGTATAAAAAAAGTTGACACCCCATTTTCAAGGATTAGTATATAATGATGTGGTATAAAAAAAGTTGACACCCCATTCTCAAGGATTTGATATATAATCAAGAGAATAAGGAGTGAACAAAAATGGCAGAAAACAGGCAATATGATCATGAATATAAAGTTCAGGCAGTGAAACTTGCAAAGGAAATCGGACAAGCTAAGGCTGCCAAAGAGTTGGGGGTTCCCAAGAATACCATGTATGGCTGGGTAAGAGCCAGCCGGCTTGGCAATCTTGATCTGGGAGCAGGTTCACAGAGCCCACAAAGCGCCATGACACTTAATGAAGAACTTATCCGACTTCGCCAGCAGGTGAAAGAACTGGAGAAAGAGAACCGTCGTTTAAAGAAGGAAAATGATTTTCTGGAGGAAGCCAGTGCTTTTTTCGCTGCGAGCCGTCTGAAGTCAGCAAAAACGAAAGAATGAAGTTTATTGCCTTAAAAACGAAAGACGGCGAATTGAAGGGGGATATCTCCTTTTGCTGCAGGGTTCTGCATGTCAGCAGACAGGGATTTTATCAATATCTTGCGAACAAAGACTGTCCCTGGAAGTATCAGCCGCTGGCAGATGCTAGGATGGAAATCTAGAAGGAAGACGAATGTAATGACACCTATGGGCGAATCCGGATGTACCAGGCATTGATCCTGAAACAGCCTGAAAATGTTGATATTCCAAGTGAACGCACTGTTTATCGTGTCATGGAAGAGATTGGTCTGAACCATCATCCCAGACGGAAACCAAACGGAATTACGAAAGAAGACCGTGAAGCCAGGAAGCCAGTATACCAGCCGGATTTACCGGGAAGCGATCTGTAAATATGGCATTCGGCAAAGCATGAACAGTGCAGGTGGAAGATGCCATGACAATGCCCGCTGCGAAAGCATGTGGGCCAGAATGAAATCCGAACTGTTATATGACCGTTATGATACGGAGAAGATGACTACAGATGAACTGAAAACACTTATCTGGAGATATTTCATCAGCTACTGGAATAACCGTAGGATCTGTTCAGCTAATGGAGGTCTTCCTCCAATGGTAAAACGACAGCAATACTATAATTTCCTGAAAGAAGCTGCATAGGATTCAAAATCCTTGAGGAAAATGTGTCAACTAATATTGACAATATCATAATCATTTAGCAAGAACAAAGGGAGATACACAGCTTTCATGTGCTATCTCCCTTGTCGGCTTTATTGTCATATCAAGGCTCATTCAATCGTGGTAAATTCGTGGTAAAATAAGTGTTTTTGCTATTTTGAAATTGCTTATAAGTGTAGTGTTTATGCGGATAATTCCAAAACTCTTATAAAATTTATTCTAATTTATTGACAAAAAAATGTCGCCGTATTATAGTATTCCTATAAAGGAACACGAACGGAGGCGCAGAATGGAAAATGTTGAATGTCTGATGAATTTCGGACTGACCAGGCAGGAAGCGAACCTCTATGTTCTTCTGGTTTTGGAGGGAGAACTGAATGGATACGAGGCCGCGAAAAAAAGCGGCATCTCCAGGTCCAACACCTACAACGCGCTGGCAGGGCTTGTGGAAAAAGGGGCCGCATATATGTCCGAGGAAGACACCGTCAAATATCAGGCAGTGCCCGTGGACGAGTTCTGTGACAATAAGATCCGGGATTTGAGAAGGAGCAAAAAAGAACTGGCTGTAAAACTTCCGAAACAGAGGATCAATAAAGGGGCATATCTGACCATCAAAGGGGAAAGACAGATCCTTGACAAGTTTACGAATATGCTGAGGGAGACAAAAGAAAGGGTCTATGTGTCTGCCTCCAACGAAAAGCTGAACATGTTCCGGGATTGTCTGACGGACTTAGTAAACCGCGGCATCAAGGTAGTGATCATTACCAATGAGCCTTTTGAGCTTAAAGGAGCCATCATCTATCTGACGGAGCATAAGAAAGAACAGATCCGCCTGATCACAGACTCTACCTATGTGCTCACGGGAGACCTTGTGGACCGGTATAATGCAGCCTGTCTGTTTTCCAGCAATCATAATCTGGCAGAGGTGTTCAAAGACGCTCTGGCCAACGAGATAAAACTATTAGAAATCAAGAAAGGGAATCAATAAAATGGCAAAAAGACCGTTTGTAGCAAAAGAACAATTAGATCAAATCGTAAAAAAGTATCCGACTCCGTTTCATTTATATGATGAAAAAGGAATCCGGGAAACTGCACGGAATTTAAATAAGGCATTTTCCTGGAACAAAGGATTTAAAGAATATTTTGCCGTGAAAGCGACACCTAACCCTACGATCTTAAAGATTTTAAAGGAAGAGGGCTGCGGAACCGACTGTTCTTCACTGACAGAACTTATGATGTCCGACCGCTGCGGTTTCGGCGGAAGTGAGATCATGTTTTCTTCCAACGACACACCGGCTGAAGAATTTGTGCTTGCGAAAAAATTGGGAGCCACGATCAATCTGGATGACATTACACATATCGACTTTCTGAAAGAAGCAGCGGGAATCCCGGAAGTCATTTCCTGTCGGTACAATCCGGGCGGTGTGTTCTCTCTGGGGACAGATATCATGGATAACCCTGGAGATGCCAAGTACGGCATGACCAGAGCTCAGATGACAGAGGCGTTTTTGAAACTCAAAGAACTGGGCGTCAAAGAATTCGGAATTCATTCTTTCCTGGCCAGCAACACGGTAACAAATGAATATTATCCGACGCTCGCAAAACAGCTGTTTGAATTGGCAGTAGAACTTCAGAAAGAGACCGGTGTGCACATCGGATTTATCAATCTCTCAGGCGGTGTTGGAGTCCCTTACCTTCCGGACCAGGAGGGCAATGACATCGCAGTGATCGGTGAAGGAGTACACAAGGCTTTTGATGAAGTGCTTGTCCCTGCGGGCATGGGAGATGTGAAGATCTTTACGGAACTGGGCCGCTATATGCTGGCGCCGAACGGCCATCTGGTGACAAAGGCGATCCATGAAAAGCACACCCACAAAGAATATATCGGCGTGGATGCCTGTGCAGTCAACCTGATGCGCCCGGCGATGTACGGAGCTTACCACCATATCACTGTGATGGGAAAAGAGAACGAGCCGTGTGACCACATGTATGACATCACCGGATCTCTTTGTGAAAATAACGACAAATTCGCTATCGACAGGAAGCTTCCCGAGATTGAGAACGGAGACTTGCTGGTGATCCATGATACCGGTGCTCATGGGTTTGCCATGGGATATAACTACAATGGAAAATTAAAATCAGCAGAGATTTTATTGAAAGAAGACGGAAGCACGGAGATGATCAGGAGGGCTGAGACGCCGGAAGATTATTTTGCTACTATTGAAGGATTTAACTTCTAAAGAATACTATGATGAAAGAAGGCAGGTTCTGTATGCAGACAGGATCTGTCTTTTTATGTGGGATAATTTTTGGAAAAAGCTTGTAGTACAATAGTCTTATGATATAATGATTGCAACGGTTCCGTACACTTCCCAATATCCGCTTTCTGTATATGATTGCAGGACAAAGAATATAAGACAGCTGACTGATTGGTGTGATGTCCTGAATTATATATTTGTCAAAGAGGATAAGTTGTATTTGGCAGCAATGGATACGAAAAAAACAATCATTACTTCATAATGGTGCGACAGAGAAACAGGAAAACCAACAGATTTAACATGGGATCACGATCTCTTTGTGGATTACGTGACATATAATCCTTTGACAAAGGGTTTGTACTGTAATCTTTCTTCTGACAGAGAATTATATAAAAGGCTCAATCCAATAAACCGGAAACCGCAGCAGCGAATCTGAATAACCTTTCTCTTGCAGTTGCACATTTGAATCAGAAGTCGGCAGCTTAACTGAATTCTATTGAATTGATAAAAGATATTGCAGTCAATCTTGCTTTTTTGTAAAGATTGAGGTCATCATGGGTCATATCCCTGTTTACGGAAGTGAACATACTTTTCGGATGACTTCCGTATTATAATAAATATTCTCATGGACACACCTAAGATTCAGAAGACGGCCTTTTATGCCAAGTGCTGTCTGTGCAGAGTGTTTAAGTCTGTCATGTCCGTGACTCCAACCGAGTATATCAACAGTAAGCGGCTGGACTATTCGGTTTATCTTCTTACGCAGACATCGAAAGAGATCATAGAGATCAGCTGTAAAAAATGTTCTCTCGTGCGGATGCAGCCGCTTCCCTTGATCTTACACTTTTCACCTGCTTCATCCATCATATGCTGTACGACATCCGGTGCTGCTCCCCGAGGTTCATATCCGGTGAGACCGTATTTGTGTGCAGCATCGGCACAGGCCGTCAGGTCCGCAGTGACCTTTTCATATTCCACTGACCGTATCAGCCCGAAGTTTGCGACCACATTGATCTCTGTTACGGTATCGTATCCGGCCGCGATCTCAATCTGTGTGGTCTTGGATTCGGTGGAAATGGTTACCGGACAAAGCCCCGTGTCAGTGCCCTCCACATATGGTGTACAACGTTCAATATAACCCGGATTGATGTAGATCGTGGCGCATCCTAATGTTACCCCGTCTTTTGTCAGTTCTATGATATCTTTTTCATAGTATATCTCCTGTATTTTCATTGTTTATCACTGTAATTGCAATATATCATCATTTCAGGTGCATTTCTTGTCTTATAAAATCATTATATTGTAATATATTGATATGATGAGGCGGATTTCCTGTTTCTGGAACAACTTAAGAACTTCTTCATATGTGGAAAGCTTTTGGCATAGCTTTCAGGCTTTCAAATGTGCTACAATTTTAATAAGCTTCAGTAGAAGGAGAGAGGACATTGTTGACAGAGAGACAGTTGCAATTAGTAAAATACCTTCAGGAATGTGACGGTTATACGACGGCGGGAAAACTGGCAGAGGTGTTTCATGTCAGCAGCAGATCGATCCGCAACGATCTGGATGCGGTTCAATATTATTTGAAAGGACTGCCGGTGGAAATCGAACGCACACCTAGGCTCGGTGTCCGTCTCATTGTCAAAAAGGGATTTGATATCACAAGCCTTTATTTCAGCAATGAGATTAAAGTCTATTCCAGGGAAGAGAGAGTGGTCATCATCACTGTGCTGCTGATGATCTCAGAGAAAGTGACCATCGAGCAGCTGGCCGAGAAGCTTCAGGTCAGCAAGAACACGGTTGTACAGGATCTGAGGCCGGCAGAAGAGTTTTTGAAAAAGCACGAAGTGCGGCTCATCAAAAAGTCCTACTACGGGATGTCCCTGAAAGGTGACGAAGAACAGATACGGAATACATTGTTTAATCTATACATAAAGACGGTCAGTGAGGGCTCCCTGAACATTCTTCCTATTCTGAAAGAGTATGGGGCAGCGGACCCGGATGAAGGGATGCGCATGATCCGGAGAGTGGAGGCAGCCATGGGCATCCGGTTTGCGGATGAATCCATCGGGGAACTGGAAAGCATGATTCTTGCGTCACTGTGCCGGATTCGGTGGGGGTTTCATGTCCGGGGAGGCAGCTTGGACGACGCGGACGGCATTTACAGAGAAGCGATCCTTTCCGGACTCCCCGGTTTTCAGGTGACAAAAGGGGATCTGGACTATTTTGTCATGCTGTTCCAGAGTACGAAACGGATAGACGGGGAGAGTCTTGAAAATTGGGATGAGGACGGCAGGGTGAGGCAGGCCACAGAGCAGCTGATCCGGAAGTTTTGCAGTGATTTAAAGATCAGCAGTGAGATTGACCCGGAGATTCAAAGACAGATTATGATGCATTTAAAAGTGGCGGTGTTCCGGCTGAAAAATAAAATAAAGATCAAGAATCCTCTGCTGGAGGATATAAAGTATTCCCATTCCTTTATGTATGAGCTGACGGAACGGCTGCTCAAAGGGCAGGAAGAGATGCTGGGCGTGGTATTTCCCGACGCTGAGATCGCCTATACGACCATGTATTTTGAAGTGCTGTTCCAGGAAAACTTCAGCCTGAATCTGTCACCGGAGGTCGTGCTCGTCTGCGGGGGAGGCACGGCGACAGCAGTGCTGTTAAAACAGCGGATTTCAAAATATTTTCCGGAACTCCGGGTCAGAAAAATCTGCAGGGTCAGCGATGTGGAGGAGGAAACTGAAAGAAGCCGGCCGGACTTTATCATCAGCACAGTTCCGCTGAGTCTTAAAAATCAGCAGGTCATTCACGTAAATCCACTCTTAAATTCTCCTGATATTGACCGGGTGAAAAATATTATTTCCGTCCTCGCATACAACAGAAAGAACCAGTATCTGGTCCACAGAATCCACCAGACGATGCAGAGGGGGATCGGGGACCTTTTAAAAGAAGAATACTGCCGGTTTGATGCAGAAACAGATGACTGGAAGGAGGCCATCGCCATGGCCTGTAAGCCGCTGATCAAAAACGGCCTTGTGAAGCCGGAGTATGTGGAAGAGATGATCCACATTGTACAGAACCTGGGGAACTATATGGTATTTATTCCGGAGATTGCTTTCGTCCACGGGAGGAAAGACAATGTCCGGGAAAACTGCATCAGCCTGATGAAGCTAAAACATCCCATTGATTTTGGGAGCAAGGCAAAGGTAGATGTGAAAGTCATCATTGTCCTCGGAAATATCACTGAGAACGAGAATCTGGCAGATTTGGTCCGGATTCTGGCATGGGAGAACAACATGGAAAGAATTAAGCATATCAGTTCTTATGAGGAACTTCTTTCTCTTAGATCTGAAGAGGGAGGCGGCAGCCTATGATTTGTGCCGAAATCTTGGAGGAAGTCAGTGAATATACACAGGCTATCAGAAAAAGCTGTGAGATACTCGAGCGGTATGGCATGGTGACCGGGGAATATTACCGGGGGATCATTGACAATATCGGAGAATACGGTGGATATTTCTATCTGGGGGAAGGGGTGTGCATGCCCCACGCAAAACCGGAGACGGGTGTTTTGTCCACAGGACTGTGCATCATAAAACTAAACACACCGGTGGATTTTGAAGGGAAGAAAGTCCGCATTTTTTTTACGCTGGCGGCCAGGGATGAGGCGGCCCATTTTGTACTGATGAAGCAGATCGCTGGCATCTGTTCGGAAAAGCAGAGCCTGAAAAAGATGCTGGAATGCAGAAGCAGTGAGGAAATGCTTATGATGATGGAGAAAGAACAATGAAAAGGATCATGACAGTCTGCGGCACCGGCCTCGGGTCAAGCTTCCTGGTGGAAATGAATATACAGAAGATTCTGAGAGAGCTTGGGAAAGAGCAGGAGTTTGAGACATGCCATTCCTCAGTATATGAGATGAGTGCCATGGACGCAGACTATTTTATCGTGGCAAACGATTTAAAGGACAGTATTCCTCCTGTGGAACATTTGATCGTACTGGAATCCCTGATTGACGAAGATGAATTGAGAGAGAAACTGACAACGTTCTTGTCTTAAAGATAAAAGAGGGATATATATGTTAAAAATGCTGAGAGACCTGGTACTGGAACCGTCCATCGTGGTCGGAGGCATCGTCTTTTTAGGCTTGGTGCTGCAGAGAAAGAGCCTGGAGACCACGGTAAAGGGGACTCTTAAATCGGTCATAGGGTTTATGGTCATCCGGATCGGGGGAAATATCATCACAGAGAGTGTGGAACCTTTCGGAAGGATGTTTCAGTACGGATTTCACGTATCCGGCGTGATCCTGAGTGTGGAAGGAGCCGCGGGAATTGCAGTGGGCAGGTTTGGGATGGAGATTTCCGTCGTCATGCTGCTTGGGATGGCGGTCAATCTGATTTTGGCCAGGATCACCAGATTCCGCTATGTGTTCGTGACCGGCCATCAGACGTTATTCATGGCAGGCATGATCGTCGTATGCATGAAAGGTGCGGGAATCAGCGGATGGATCTTTTATGCCATCGGGGCCCTGGCTCTTGGGATTCTGATGGTATTTTCTCCTGCCATTCTGCAGAAATATACGAGGCAGATCTGTAAAAATGACTCGGTGGCTTTGGGACATTTCGGCGGGAGTGCTTACTTTCTGGCTGCATGGCTGGGAGGAATCTACGGAGAAAACTCTAAGTCCACGGAGGAAATGCGTCTTCCGAAAAAACTTGCATTTTTGCGGGATTCTTCTGTTACCGTTTCCATTACGATGATTGTCATGTATGTGGTGGTTGCTCTTGCCTGCGGCAGTGAATTTGTAGAACAGAATCTGTCAGAAGGAAAAGATTATCTGGTCTATGCCATCGTCCAGGGGCTGACCTTTGCCGTGGGATTTACTGTGGTCATCACAGGAGTGCGCTGGTTTATCAATGAGATCGTGCCCGCAGTGAAGGGGATTGCGGATAACTGGATTCCCAATGCCAAACCGGCAGTGGACAGCCCCGTCGTCTTTCCATATGCGCCCAATGCCCTGATCGTGGGGTTTATCTCGTCATTTTTGGGAGGGCTTCTTTCTCTCGGTATCATGATCGCATGTAATCTCACCGTGATTCTTCCGGGAGTTGTTCCGCATTTTTTCTGCGGAGCCACGGCAGGAGTCTATGGAAATTCTACGGGAGGAAGAAGGGGAGCTATTCTGGGCGGCTTCCTGAACGGAGTGCTGATTTCGTTTCTTCCGGTGATTTTTCTGCCGTACTTGGGGGAACTGGCAAACGCCTCTGTCACATTTCCGGATGCGGATATGGGATTTGCGGGAGCATTTCTGGGAGACTGGCTGAACCGGATCGGAAGCTACGGGACTCTGACCATTCTGATCGGCATTGTGATCATCATGATCCTGATCCCGGAAATGATGGATGACATGGAAGAAAACCAGGACGAATGGTTTTCATTTGACACCGATGAGATCTTAAAAGAATCAAAAATGACGAATAAGAAATAACAGGGGAAAGCGGGGATCTGCGCCGGGGCAGATCCCCGCTTTCCGCATTTCAGGAAATTAATTGGTATGGCGGCAGTTTTCTTATGCCGGTAGACTATACATATCAGATAACAGAAAAGGAGGAAAGTATTATGTTAATTTCAGCAATCTTAGTCGCGCTGATCGCCATTGGAAGCCAGTGGTGGTTCAGCCACGCAATCACCCGTACATGGCTGTATCCGATCTGGGCAGGTTTCCTTGTGGCGGTAGCTATGGGAGAACCGGTCCTTGGCATGAAGGCCGCAGCCTATATCCAGCTTACATACCTTGGATGGATCACAGCCGGAGGAACCATGCCGGGCAACCTGATGGTAGCCGGAGTGTTCGGAACGGCGCTGACCATCATTTCCGGGGCATCTCCGAACCTGGCGCCGACCTTTGCGGTGCCGTTCAGTCTGCTGGGAATCCTGATCAACCAGGCCTATATGACTATCAACAGTTTTTGGGTACATAAGGCAGACCAGTACTTGGAGAAAGGCAACATCCGCGGATTAAGGCTTATGAACTACCTGCCGTCCGGAATCACTGCCACAGTCCTCTACGGAATTCCGGCATTTGCCCTCGTATATTTCGGAGGAGATTTTGCAACCAACGCCTTAAAGGCAATACCGGAGCCGATGATCGCAGCGTTAAATGTGGTTGGGGCACTGATGCCGGCACTTGGAATCGCAATGTTGTTAAGCTTTCTCGGCAAAAAGAAAATCGTGGCATTTTTCTTTATCGGTTACTTCCTGACCATCTACGCGAAAGTTGATACCATGGCGGTGACTGTATTTGCAGCGGCTGTAGCAGTCCTGATCTATCTCTTTACAGGAAAATCAGAACAGGCCGCTGAGGCGGAACAAATCGAAACAGCTTCTCCTGAGGAGGCCGATGTGCAGACCGGCGGCAAAAAACTTTTGAAAAAAGATCTGGTCAAACATTTTCTTCTCGGATACTCCAGCGAGACCTGTTATAACTATGAGCGTCTCCAGGCACTGGGTACAACCAATGCCATGGTACCGATCGTGAGAAGGCTCTATGAGACAAAAGAACAGCAGGCAAAAGCATTAAAGAAGTATATGGTATTTTTCAACACGGAGCCTTCATGGATTGGAACTGTGATTCATGGAGTCGCCGCATCTATGGAAGAACAGTCTGCCAACGGAGCGGACATTGACGCGGAAGACATCAATGCGGTTCGTACAGGATTAATGGGACCGATGGCGGGAATCGGGGACACAGTTTCCCAGGGTATCGCTTATCCGATCTTAGCCGGAATCGCCTGCAGCCTGGCATTGGCCGGAAATGTAGCCGGACCGATCCTGTTTGAGGTTGCGTACAAAGTTCTGATGATCGGTATGGGATATGCCATGTATATGATGGGATATAAACAGGGAAAAAGTGCCATCGTAAAAATCTTAAGTGCAGGAACTTTAAACAGAATCACCGAAGCATTCAGTATCGTGGGACTGATGGTTGTCGGAAATATGGCGGCTACAAGGGTTAATATCAAGACTCCGATCGCATTTAAAGTCGGGGAAGTAGGAATCAATCTTCAAAATATCTTAAATTCTCTGCTTCCTGGAATGCTGCCTTTGATCGCGACGCTGCTCGTGTGGAAGCTTTTGAGCAAGAAGGTGAAGCCGACCTATATCATCGTTATTATCTTTGTGGTAGGTGTTATCACATCCCTGATCGGCCTGCTGGCTGTGGCATCATAAGACGGAGGAATGAGACATGGTTGGAGTTTTATTAATCAGTCACGGACTGCTCTGCCAGGGACTTGCTGACAGCGTCTCCATGGTAGCAGGAAACATAGAGCAGTCAGAATGTATATCTCTGAAACCGGGCCAGGACCCCGGGGAGTTTAAGGAAAAGGTAAGACAGGCAGTGGAAGAGCTGGACACCGGCATGGGAGTCCTTGTGCTGACGGATCTTTTAGGAGGGACACCGTTTAACAGCATTGCCATGCTGTGCCAGGAATATCCGGCAGCGGTCATCACCGGAGCCAATATGGCTATGGGGATCGCCGCGGCGCTTCAGAGGGAGGAGGACACGACACTCTCAGAACTTGCGGAGATCTGTGAACAGGCGGGACATGACGGTATAAAGAGGCTCGACATTCAGGAGAAAGGAACGGCGTGAAGATGAAAGCAGTGAGACTAAACAAAATCGGAGATTTCCGGATGGAAGAAGTGCCCCTTCCGGAGGTAAAGGGAGAAGAACTTCTCGTGAAGGTGGAGGCCTGCGGGATCTGCGGATCCGATCTTCCCAGAGTATTTGAGCTGGGAGCACATGTTCACCCTATTACCATAGGACATGAGTTCGCGGGGACGATCGTAAAAGCAGCAAGGGAAGAGGACCAGGAACTGGTGGGGAAGACGGCAGCCGTCTTCCCGCTCATCCCATGCGGAGAGTGTGAATTTTGTAAAACCGGGCACTACGCCCAGTGTTCGAATTATAACTACCTGGGGTCCAGGTGTGACGGCGGTTTTGCGGAGTACTGTGTCATCCCTTCCCGTTGGAATCTGGTATTTTCAGAAAATCCGGAAGTGACAAAGGAAGAACTGAGTCTGGTGGAACCGGCCACAGTGGCTCAGCATGCGGTGAGAAGATCAGGGATCAAAGCCGGGCAGACCATTGCCATTTTTGGCGCAGGACCCATAGGAATCATGGCGGCCCGCTGGGCAGAAATTTTCGGCGCCGGGAAAGTGGTCTTGTTTGACATCAGCGAAGAAAAAATTGCATTTGCAAAAGAGCGGGGACTGACGATTTTAAATTCCATGGAAGAAGATCCAAAAGACGGCCTCCTGAGAGTGATGGGAACGGATCATGTGGATGCAGTCATTGAGGGAACCGGGACTTCTGCAGCCCTTAACCAGTCAGTGGAGATCGTAAGAACTTTCGGACGGATTGCCATGCTCGGAAATCCCCACAGGGATACTTCTTTAAAGCTTAAGAATCACAGCAGCATCCTGAGAAAAGAAGTCGATATCGCAGGCGTGTGGAATTCCTATTACGCACAGATGCCTCTCAATGAATGGCAGTATACGGCAGAGATGATCGACGCGGGCAGACTCAAGGTGAATGACCTGATCACCCATACGTCCGATCTGGAACATTTGAGTGAGCTGTTTGAGCAGATTTATCATAAAGAAATCACGATCTGCAAGGCAATTTACAGCTCTAAGGCTTGAGAGAAAGGGGACAATTTTATGAAAGAGAAGTTTTCTGTCTCCCTGATGTGTATGGATTTTCTGAATGTCGGGGAACAGCTTAACATATTAAATGACTGGGTGGGAATGTACCACGTGGACATCATGGACGGTCATTACTGCAAAAATATCACCCTGTCACCGGATCTGGTGAAGAGTTTTAAGAAGGTCTCCAAAGTTCCGCTGGACGTACATCTGATGACGACCAATCCGGAGGACTGGATTGACCCGGTGGCAGAGGCAGGTGCGGATATCATATCTCTGCACGCTGAGACGATCAACGGGCAGGCATTCCGGCTGTACAACAGGATTGAGGAACTGGGATTAAAAGCAGGGCTTGTTTTAAACCCGGCAACTCCTCTTTCTGAGGCGGCTCATTACCTGAACCGGATTGACCTGCTGACCATCATGACCGTGGATGTTGGCTTCGCCGGGCAGCCGTTTATCGAAGAAATGCTCGTCAAGATCCGGGAGGCAAAGCGGATAAGGGAAGAAAAGGGATACCACTATCAGATACAGATCGACGGGTCCTGCAAGTCTTCTACGTTTAAAAAACTCACCGAGGCAGGTGCGGACATTTTGATTCTCGGAAGCTCCGGGCTGTTCGGACTGGACAAAGACCTGAAAACAGCCTGTGTGAAAATGACGGAAAGTTATAAAGCAGCTCTGGAGTGACAGGGAGGATAAAGTGGAATATAAAGATTTTAAAGAATTGATTCTGGGAGAACTTGACCAGTCACTGGCAGCGGTAGACGGACAGGAGGTCCGGACACTGACGGAGATGATACTTCATGCGGAAAAGATATTTGTCACAGGTGTCGGAAGAGTCTTCATGATGATGGAAGCTTTTGCCAAGAGGCTGAATCATCTGGGTATCGATGCATTTTGTGTGGGAGATGTGAATGAGCCCGCGATCACCGAGAAAGACGTGTTAATCGCCGGTTCCGGCTCAGGAGAGAGTCTGATTCCTCTGGGACTTGTGAAAAAGGCAAAACAGTTCGGCGTGTCGGTGATCCATATCGGTTCCAATGCGGAAAGCTCCATGGCTCCCTATGAGGATCTGTTCGTGAGGATTCCGTGCAGGACAAAGCTTGGCCTGCCGGACGAGATCGAGTCCGCACAGATCATGAGCAGCCTGTTTGAGCAGAGTCTTCTTTTGCTCTTGGATGCGGCGGCGCTGATGATTATGCAGGAAGAGCAAATTGACGACGTGGATTCTCTGTGGGAGAAGCACGCAAATCTGGAATAGGAGGATACAAAGATGGAACAATTATTGCTTGCAAGGGTAGATGACCGGCTGATTCACGGACAGGTGATGACCGCGTGGATGAAGCTTCTGCCTGCAAAAGAAATATTAATCGCAGATGATAAGGTGGCAAAGGACCCGTTTATGACACAGGTGCTCACCATGGCGGCTCCGGCAGGGGTAAAGGTGAAAGTCTATTCTGTAGAGGAGACGGCAAAAGCGCTGAAAGACGGTCTGAAAGTCCCGTCCATCATACTGGCAAAGACACCGCTGACCTATGAAAAGATCGTGGACCTGGGGGCTCATATTCCTGAGATCAACATCGGAGGCATGGGAATCAGCGGCGAACGAAAGACTTTGTATAAAAATATTGCAGCTGATCCGCAGGAACGGGATGCCATCAGAAAGTTTCTGGATCAGGGAATCCAGGTGAAGATTCAGGTGATTCCTGCCGACAAGGTTGTGGATGTCGCCGGTCTCTTATAGAATGGGGGATACAGGGATGAAAGCTATGAGACTTCATGAAATAGGGAAATTTACACTGGACGAAGTGGAAGTTCCAAAGCCGCAGGGACACGAGATCCTTGTGAAGGTGGAAGCCTGCGGGATATGCGGCTCCGACATTCCCAGAGTCTATGAGCTGGGAACAAAGGTTTATCCGGTTACCCTCGGACATGAATACGTGGGCACGGTTGTGAGTGCCGGAAGTGAGGAGGATCAGGAACTTATTGGGAAAACCGGAGCAGTCTATCCGGTGGTTCCGTGCATGGAATGCCCCAGCTGCCGGATCGGCCAGTATGCCCAGTGTGAGAGCTACAAGAATTTGGGTTCCAGAACGGACGGCGGCTTTGCCGAGTACTGTCTGCTACCTTCGAGGAAACACCTTATATTCCCTGAAAATACAAAGGTATCTGCCGAACAGCTGGCTCTTGTGGAGCCTGCCTGTGTGGCCCTCCATGCGATTCGCAAGGGGGAGATCAAAGGCGGAGATACGGCAGTGATCTTCGGTGCAGGGCCCATCGGCATCCTGACGGCCCGCTGGTGCGGACTGTTCGGCATCCAGGCCGTATTGGTGGAGATCAGTGAGGAAAAAACAGAGTTTGCCAGGGAAAAAGGACTGGAAGTCATAAGTCCTGCGGACGGAGAGATACCGGAACAGATCCGGGCAATGACCGGAGGACACATGGCGGACGCGGTTATCGAAGGGACCGGAAGTTCTCCGGCATGGAATCAGGCAGTGGAATGTTTAAAACCTTTTGGAATGCTGGTGCTTCTTGGAAATCCTCATCAGGACACAGTGCTCAAACTTGACAGCCACAGCCAGATACTGAGGAAAGAGTTACGGCTTACCGGGGTGTGGAATAATTACTATAATGACCTTCCGTTCAACGAATGGCAGTATACCGCGGACAGGATCGCCGATAAAAGTCTGAAAGTAGACGACCTGATCACCCACAGCGCCGATCTTGAACACCTGAAGGAATTGTTTGACCAGATATATAACAGAGAAATAACCATATGCAAGGCCGTCTGCCGGCCTTAAAAATAAAAGTCTGTATCACTCCTATAGTCGGAGGAGGATACAGACTTTTTCATTTCAGTAGGAAAGTTCTGCGACCTTCCCCATGAAATAAAAACGCTCTGCAGGTTGTGCACAGATGCGTAAGGAAATCATTTGACTACGTCAAATCGCATCTGGCACGCAAAGTTTAAAAGCCCCTCAAAGATTGAGATTATTCATAAAATCAGAAAAACGAAACATACTGATGAAAAGTAAAAAACAAACAATGGAGATAAACACATGAATTTGTATGACATTATGGGGCCGGTTATGGTAGGCCCGTCCAGTTCCCACACGGCAGGAGCTGTCAGGATTGGCCTGATTTCCAGGAAGCTTTTAGGAGAGAAAGTTCAAAAGGCCGAGATTTTATTTCACGGTTCTTTTTTTGCCACCGGTATCGGACACGGCACAGACCGGGCAGTCATCGCGGGACTTTTGGGAATGGCACAGGATGACCTGAGGATTCCGAAAAGCCTTGAGCTGGCCCGGAAACAGGGAATGGAATGGACGTTTGGAAGAGCGCACTTGAAAGATGTTCATCCAAACAGTGTAAAGCTGTGCCTCACAGGAGAAAGCGGAAGAAAACTTGAAATCGTGGCGAGCTCTCCCGGAGGCGGAAGAGTGGAGATCTGTCAGATGGATGGTCTTTACACGTCTTTTTCCGGTGATATGCCTGTACTGATCGTTCACAACCAGGACAGCCCCGGACATGTGTCTGCGGCTGCATCTCTGCTTGCAGACGCAGGAATAAATATAGCGTCCATGCGGCTCTCCAGGGATCGGAGAAACGGCAGTGCGGTCATGGTGCTGGAATGTGATCAAGAGATACCGGAAAAAACGGTGAGACAGATCGAAAAGATGAAAGGAATCCAAAAAGCCGCCAGTCTGGCGGGCATGGATTGAGGTGAAGGAACATGGGCTTTATATCGATGGCGGATATGGAAAAGGCGGCAGCAGCTGCGGGGATTCCTCTCTGGAAAGCGATCATGGAGGAAGACATGAAAGAGCGCAGTGTATCAATGCAGGAGACAATGGATAAGATGAGGGAGCGTTATCATGCCATGAAACAGGCAGATGAGGACTATGAGCAGAATTTAAAATCTTTCAGCGGCCTGTCCGGCGGTGACGGTGCAAACATGCATCGGTTTGTCCGGGAAGGAGAAGCCGTCTCCGGCGGCTTTATGGGGATGGTCGTCACAAGAGCATTGAAAATGGGAGAATCCAACGCCTGCATGAAACGGATTGTGGCTGCGCCCACGGCAGGAGCCTGCGGCGTGGTGCCGGCAGTCTTTCTGACGTATGAACAGTTTTATCGGATACCGGAAAGAACGATGATCGAGGGGCTTTTCATGGCCGCTGGAGCCGGTCAGGTCATTGCCCGCAGAGCCAGTATTTCCGGTGCACAGGGCGGCTGCCAGGCGGAGGTTGGGACCGCGTCTGCTATGTGCGCGGCGGCGCTGACCTCCATTCGGGGAGGAAGTAATGAACAGATCCTTTCGGCAGGAGCATTTGCCATGAAAAGCCTGCTCGGACTGGTCTGCGATCCTCTGGGAGGACTGGTGGAAATTCCGTGCATCAGAAGAAATGTGGCGGGAGCCGTCAGCGCAGTGGCCTGTTCGGACATGGCGATGGCTGGAATTCTTACGAGAGTGCCATTTGACGAGGTGATCGATGCCATGGGAGAAATCGGAGAAATGATGCCGGGAGGACTCAAAGAGACAAGCCAGGCAGGGCTTGCCGTCACAGAGACCGGAAAAAGGGTCGCTCTCGATCTGGCCCAGAGGAATCAGACTCCCCAATGTTAAAAAAATACCCGGCCTGTAAATGTTAAGGCCGGGTATAAGTATCTTTATTTTAATTTAGTAACGGTTCTGGCTGTTGCACATCTTGATCTTTTCTTCCACAACAGCTGCCATTGCTTCTTTTGCTTCCTTTGTGTAAATCCTTGGATCGTTGGCATCCGGATTTTCAACCAGGGTCTTTCTCAGTTCCTGAGAGTAAGGAATTTTTAATTCCGTAGCAATGTTGACCTTACAGATTCCAAGCTCGATCGCACGTCTTACAGCGTCGCCCGGGACACCGGATGCACCGTGGAGCACAAGCGGTATAGATACTTCCTCACGAATCTCTGCCAGACGGTCGAAGTCAAGCTTTGGCTCCTCTTTATATAAACCGTGGGCGGTACCGATGGCTACAGCCAGGGAATCAATGCCCGTGCGGGCTACATAGTCGGCAGCCTGTGCAGGATTTGTGTACATGGAGTCCTTTTCGTCTACCACAAGGTCATCCTCGCGTCCGCCTAAACGTCCGAGTTCTCCCTCTACGGTAACATCATGGAGATGAGCATAAGCCACGACTTTCTTTACTTTTTCTATATTCTCTTCATATGGAAGGCTGGAAGCGTCGATCATAACAGATTTTGTGCCAAGGTCGATGGATTCTTTGATACCGTCAAATTCTTCATGGTGGTCCAGGTGAAGTGCCACCGGAACATTATATTTTTTAGCAGTTGTCTCGACGATCGCCTGAAGATAATCACGGTTTGCATAAGAAAATGTACCCGGAGTGCCTGCCAGAATGATCGGAGAGCCAAGCTTTGCAGAAGTCTCTGCCACTACCTGAATCGTCTCTAAGTTGTGAATGTTAAATGCCGGCACGGCATATCGTTTTTCCTGTGCATCTAATAACATATGTCTGGTTGATACCATCTTACTCATATTCATCCTCCTAAAGCTTTCCTGCTTTTTGTCTTAGTTTAACCATTTACATTATAAAAAAACCGGGGGTGAAAATCTTTTCAGGTTATGAAAACGGATGAAAATCATGTATAATAAAAAAGATCTTTCACACAGACAGGAGGGACGAGTGATGATTATTGAAATAAACAGCAAGATTGCAGAAAATCTGTCCAAGACCGAATTGGGAGTTGTCAACTATATCAATGACAATGAGGACAAACTTTCAGACCTGTCCATAGTAGATATTGCTTTTGAAACATTTTCCTCCCCGGCAACCGTGTCCAGAGCCATCCGCAAATGCGGGATCAATGGGTTTAACGAGCTGCGGTATAAATTAACGGCAAAGACGGAAGATACAGAAGTGAAAGACTTGAATGAAATCATGAACAAGTCTCTGATCGAGGCGACTTCCGTGATTGAGCATATGTCCATTCCCAATGTGCTGGATATTCTGCATGCCATGAAGGATGCCAAAAGGGTTCTGATCTTTTCCAGAGGGCCTACACACTTGGTGGCGCAGGAGCTGAGCATGAAGCTTCAGGTGCTGGATTTTTTTGTGGTGGATGTGGAAGACCCGCAGATCATGAGGATCATGTCAAAGAACTTACAGGAAGATGAGGTTGTGATCATCCTGTCGTTAAACGGGGAGACCAAGGAGCTGATCGACTCAGCCAGGAACGCAAAACTCAGAGGCTGCAAGGTGATCACGCTCTGCTGCAGCAGTACCAGTGAGCTATTTGAGTATTCAGATTATACATGGCTCGGATACAAACACTCTCACATTGCAATAAGAAACTATGAGGTAACGTCCAGGCTTCCGCTGTACATTATGTGCCGAATCCTCGTAGACTTTTTAGTCGAGAATATAGACCATAAAAAATAAGGCCCAAAGAGGCCTTATTTTTTGTCCATTCTTGTATTCTATTCATGATATCCAGGGGAAGACGACTTCTTCGGATAAGGTGTGACAGCATCTGTACGGTCCATCAGATAATCCAGGCTGGTATTATAAAAATCTGCTAAAAGCAGCAGATTTTCAACTGTAGGGATTGATTCCCCTGTCTCATATTTTGAAATAGTACTTTGGCTGATTCCGGTCTCCATTTGTACTCTTAATTGGGTGATATCCCTGGAAACCCGGATGAACTTTATATTCTTCATTTCTGTTACCTCCATACTATGATTCTCTCAAAAAAAAGATATATAATTTATGATAGGATGATATAAATTATTCCAATATTGAATATTAAGGCTAAGGGTACAGAATCACTTGGTTTTCTTACATTGTAATATTTCTCAGAGGAGGTAGAAAAACTTGACATTTATTCTTATTAAGAATAATATATTCTTGTATCGAATAAACAGATATGGATTGAAACAAAACAATGTAAACAACAGGAGGTACGTAGTATGAAAAAGAAGCTTACGGGGAAACGTCTTCGTAAATCGGCAGTGAGCCTGGCATTATCAATGGCAATGGTGTGCTCGACAGGGGCACCGGCTTTTGCTGCAGGACCAGTCTCAAATAAGGCAGTAAATGAGGCAGTGAAAAGAGCGACGGAAGGACTGAGCTTCTCCGTTGGGGGAGCAGCCTATGAGAATGGGGCTTCCATTCCTTGGGGAGCAACTGTCAAAGTGGAGGGAACTACAGATGAAAGTACATACAGCTGGAAACAGGATGGAGAAGCCATTGAGGGTGAGGAGTCTTCTATAGATATCTCTGGGAAAGAAACGGTAGGACACACTTATACAGTGACGGAGACGTCAGAAGACGGAGAGACCACGTCAGAGGCATCCTTTACTGTAGGAAAAAAAGAGGTCAAAAAATTATCGTTTTCCGATGAAAAACAGACATATGATGGAAAAAGCCATGAGCTCTCCATCAAAAAGATTGACGGTCTTGATTTTTCTGAGGAAGAGTTTGGAACTGTAATACCGGAATACAGTGAGGATACAGTAAATGCCGGAACTGTGACGGTGACGGCGGGTGTGAACAATAAGTATTATGAAGGAACAGCTGCGGGAAGCTATGAGATAGAGAGAGCAAGTTTAACAGGGAAAAGCCCGGAAGTAAGTGTCTCAGGTGATTTCACTTATACAGGGGAACCTGTGGTGCCCGGCAAGTCTTCGGTAACCGTAAAAGTAAACGGACAGATTCTGAGGGATAAAGATTATACAGTGGAGTGGTCCGACAATACAAAAACAACAGATACACCAAAGGCCGTGATCACAGGTGCAGAAGGCGGAAATTATGCTGACAGCAGTGAACAGGTTGAGGTTTCCGGCTTTAAGATTTCAGCAAAAGCGGATGAGAGTCTGACAGCCGATCAGACAGCAGATCTTACCTATACCGGATCAGCTCTGACTCCAGTACTGAACGTCATGTCCGGCGATAAGGAGCTGTCAGGTGACACAGATTACACTGTTACTTACCACAAAGGAGAAACAGCAGAGGGAGATACAGTAGAGCCGGAAGAGTTGATCAACGCCGGAACCTACACAGCCCAGATCACCGGAACCGGCGATTATGAAGGATCAAAGGGAAGCGTGACATTTACCATTGCTCCGAAAAAAGTAGGAGAAATGACCGTAAAGCTGGAGGATGAAAGTCAGGATATCACTTATGACGGAACGGAAAAGAAGCCTGGCATTAAGGTTACATATGAAGACGGAGAAGAAAAGACATTAGAAGCTGCAGATTTTTCAGTAGAATATAAAAATAATGTCAATGCTGCGCAAGCAGATGCTGAAGCGGCTCCTACTGCAGCCGTCACCGTCGGGGGTGGAAATTATGAATATACTGGCAGTGATCCTCTGGAGGTAAAATATACAATTGAAGCATGTGATATCAGCAGCTATAAAGTGGCATTCGCAGAAGGTGCAGAGACATCATTTGTATATAATGGAAAAGCTCAGGCTCCGGCCGCAAAAGATATCATCGTGAAAGAGGGGGATGACAGCACACCATTAACTTCAGATGATTTCACAGTAAAACCGGAGGAGTTAAAAGGAACCAAAGCGGAAAACGGCATCAAGGCTGTGGTAGAAGGAGCGGGAAACTATAAAGGAACCGTGGCAGGTGAGACAGCGGAGGCTCTTACCTACAACATTACTCAAAAATCGATCTCAGATGTTTCCATTGAAGGCATCCAGGATAAATACCGCCAAAAGGACGACGGTTCAGCAATTGACGAACCAGAGGTCGTGGTAAAAGACGGTGATACAGAATTAGTTCTAGATACTGACTACACTCTGGAATATCAGACGGAAGACGGAACAAAATTAGAAAATGGTGCGGCTGACCTAAAGAATGCAGGACAATATAAACTCGTGATCACTGCAAAGGAAGGCGGCAACTATAAAGATTCAGCGGTGAAATCATTTGAGATCACAGCGGCTGTGGATATCTCAGATGAAGCTGTAAAAGGTGAAGTCACCACTTCCTATATTTATGACGGAACAGCCAAGAAACCGGCTGCAGAAGATATCCAGCTGACAGACGGAAAAGGCAGTGTGATCCCGAAGGATGCCTACCGTATCAGATCTTATAAAAATACAACAAAGGCGGGAGACAATGCAAGTGTCACCGTAGAAATACTGGATTCCTGCGCGGACTATAAAGGTACAAAAGAGATTAAGTTTACCATCACTCCGCAGGATATTTCTGAAAACTACAGTGACAAAGTAACAGGATTGGATGCCGTAACCTATAACGGAAGCGGGCAGACACCAACAGTAGAGGTAACGGGACTGACGGAGGAGGATTATACCGTCGTATTAAATTCCGGAATTGAGATGCTGAATGCACAGACATATGATGTCGAGATCAATGGAATCGGCAACTATACAGGAACCATTAAGAAGACATTTACAGTAAATCCTGCCAATGCCGCTGGAAAGCTGACGGTTCCGTATATGCTGGAGGATCAGGTGTACACAGGTTCAGAGATCAAACCGGCTGTAAACTTAAGCGCTATAAACGAGGAAGATGAATCTACATATCCATCAGTAAACCGTTATGCCGACAATGTAAATACGGGAATGGCAGTTGTATACACAGATGCAGTAGGAAATTATACAGGTACATTTGTGACTGTATTTAAAATCACTGCAAAGGATCTGAGGGATGCAAAGATCACAGCTGCGGATCAGACCTACACAGGAGGTGAATTAAAACCTGCTGTGACAGTTACAGACGGGTCAAGAGTTCTAAAGGCAGGCACAGATTATGATACAGCTTATACAGGAAATATCAATGCGGGAACTGCCAAAGTGACAGTGACCGGCAAAGGTAATTACAAAGGAACAGCAGAAAAGACCTTTAAGATCTCAGCGAAATCCATCGCAGGTGCAAAAGTGACCGCGGCAGATAAGACCTATACCGGAAAGAATCTGACGACTTCTGTCACAGTAAATGACGGCAGCAGGACTTTAAAATCCGGAACAGACTACACGCTTTCATACAAAAACAACAAAAACCCGGGAACGGCAACAGTGACCGTGACTGGAAAAGGAAATTATGCTGGAAGTGTATCAAAGACATTCAAAATCACAGTAAAGGTTTCCAAAGCTTCCCTGACAAGCGCAAAGAAAACATCCAAGAAGGGCCAGCTGAAAATTAAATGGAAGAAGGTTTCCGGTGCGACAGGATATCAGGTATATGCTGCACAGAATAAAGGCTTTACCAAAAAGGTGAAGAAGGCTACCATCAAATCAGGAAAAACAGCAAGCACCACATTAAAGGGACTCACAAAGAAGAAGACTTATTATGTACGCATCCGTGCAACAAAGAAAATTGCAGGAAAGACATACTACGGTGCATGGAGTACGGTAAAGAAGACAAAAACAAAATAATAAATCCATGAGGATATGAAATCCCGGAGGCTTTACAGGCTTCCGGGATTTTTCTAATTTTATGGTATTTTGTCCGCTCTTCTTTCGTTTTCAGGATATGAAAAGATTTTCATGGAATACTTGTCTATAATAAAGACTGTAAAAAGAGATTGTATTCTATGGAGGAGCAGTATGATTTATACGTTAACTACAAATCCTGCCATCGATATGAACATTTCCACAAAAGGAATGGAACGTGCAAAAGTAAACCGCACATTCGATACGGTTTACACTCCCAATGGAAAAGGTGTCAACGTCACGCTGACATTAAAGCATTATGGGGTTGATTCCACGGTTACTGGATTTTTTGGAGGATTTTCGGGAAAATATATTGTAGAGGAACTGGAAAAAAGACAGGTGGCGGTCAAGCCGGTCTGGGTCGGTGACACAACAAGGATCAATATATTTTTAAATGATGGAGAGGGCGAATTCAAATTTGTCAACAGCGGATCGTTTGTCGGAAGAGACCAGCAGGAAGAAATGCTGAATCTTTTTGAGACAGCCGAAGATCTGAGCTGCCTTGTGATCAGCGGCAGTCTTCCGCCTGGAATCGAACCGAGTTATTATGAAAGTATTATGTCAATCTGTAAAAAGAGGGGCATTGATGTGGTGCTGGATATCAGCTCCCCGAAACTCAAAGACTTATTAAAATACCAGCCCTTGCTGATCAAACCAAACGATGAAGAGATTGAAGAGATCTTCGGGATCAAGATCAAGGACGAAGAAGACATTCTGCATGTCCTTACCTTTCTGAAAGAACAGGGGGCCAGGAATGTACTGCTGACGCTCGGAAGCAAAGGAGCGTATTTCAGTAACGGAGAAGATGTGTATTATTCATCTTCCCAGCCGGTTAAGTTATTAAGCTCGGCGTGTGCGGGAGATGCCGCATTGGCAAGCTTTTTAAGCCTTTGGCTCGATCATCCGGAAAATGTTGAGGATGCATTGAAGCGTTCGGCTGCCACAGGGGCAAATGTGGCGGAGAGCAACGCACTCGGTGATTTTGCCAAAGTAGATACTTACTTTCACAATATCAAAATAAGAAAGGTGGAGAAATGATATGAAAAAACTATTAGGTGTTACAGGTTGCCCAACCGGGATCGCCCATACTTACATGGCGGAGGAAGCTTTGAAGGAAGCTGCCGAAAAGCTGGGCGCTGAAATGAAAGTTGAGACCAACGGAGCTGTTGGTGTCGAGAATGAATTGACTGCTGAGGATATTGCTGAATGTGACGGAATTATTGTAGCTTGTGATAAAAATGTAGACATGGACCGTTTTAACGGAAAACCAGTCATAGAAGTGCCGGTCTCAGACGGGATCAGCAAAGCGGAAGAATTAGTGCAGAAGATGCTTGATGGAAACGTTTCAGTAAGAGGCGGGGAAGTGAAGGCAGCCGGAAGCGAAAAGAAAGCAGAAGAAGGAAAAGATTCTATTGGACATCAGATCTATAAGCATCTGATGAACGGTGTCTCCCATATGCTTCCGTTCGTTGTAGCCGGTGGTGTATTGACAGCCATCTCTTTCTTATGGGGTATTTATTCAGCAGACCCTACAAATGCTCAGTATAATGAAATAGCAGCCACTATCAAGACCGTCGGCGGTACATCTATGGGAATGATGGTTCCTGTGCTGGCAGCATTCATCGCCCAGTCAATCGGTGACCGTCCGGGTATGATCGCAGGTTTTGTAGGCGGTATGATCGCCAACACCACAGGGTCTGGATTTATCGGAGCCATCATCGCAGGTTTCTTTGCAGGATACTTATGTAAGTTTGTTGTAAACGCTTTAAAAGGACTCCCAAGACAGCTGGAAGGTTTAAAGTCTATCTTCTTTATACCGATTATCACAGTGGCCATCGTAGGTATTTTGATGCAGATTACCGCAGGGCCGGTTTCCGGGATCAACAAGGGAATGATGGATTTCTTAGCAGGATTACAGAACTCCAGCCCGATCATCTTAGGACTTGCTGTAGGCTGTATGTCTGCATTTGACATGGGAGGCCCAATCAACAAAGCGGCTTATGTCACAGGAACAACACTTTTAGCACAGGGAAACTTCTACTTTATGGCAGGTGTGTCCGCTGCATGTATTACACCGCCGTTGATCATCGCGCTTGCAGCGACATTTGCACCAAAGAAATTTACAAAATCTGACCGTGCAGCAGGACTTGTAAACTATGTATTAGGATTTACACACATAACAGAGGGAGCGATTCCGTTTGCAGCCAAGGATCCGGTAAGGGTACTTCCGATCTTAATGGCAGGATCTTCTATCTCAGCGATTCTTTCCTACGTGATGAAGGTCCAGGTTCCGGCACCTCACGGCGGATTCTTGATCCTTCCATTAGTACATCCGGCTGTCACATGGGTATTATGTATCCTGGCAGGTTCTGTAGTAGGCGCAGTACTTTATGTTCTCACTGCAAAGGATGTAGAACAGAAATAAACGTTTACCCTACTGGGTATTAGAAAGGTTGGTAACTTTTATGGAAATTATGGAATTATTTGATGAGTCAACAATGAATCTAAACTTACAGGGAGAGACAAAAGACCAGATCATTGAAGAAATGGTAACACTTTTAGATGAAGGCGGAGTGCTCGCTGATAAGGACGACTATAAAAAAGCGATCTATGCCAGAGAAGAACAGTCCTCCACAGGACTTGGATTTGACATTGCGATCCCGCATGCCAAGACCGCAGCAGTAAAAACTGCACGGGTGGCCTTCGGAAAGTCTGACAAAGGATTTGATTTCGGAGCCGAGGACGGGACAAAAGCACACCTGATTTTCATGATAGCGGCAACCGATACAGACAGCAACCTGCATCTACAGGCGCTGGCGACACTCTCAAGAAATTTGATTAAAGCAGACTTCAGAGCGAAGCTTCTGGCAGCCAATACTGCAGGAGAGGTTATGGATGTGTTGAAGACTTTATAATAGCAGATATCAGAAAAAGCGGCGGAATTTATTTCTGCCGCTTTTCTAGAACGTTTACAGGTTCAAAAATTTTATTGATTTACACTTAATTGATAAGACCTGGTTTGATACGTATTGTCTTTTCCTTTAGGATCTTTTACTGTTGTTATTTTTATATTTTTTTTGATTGTTGCTCTAGCTGCCTTATGCGAGTCTTTTAGCAGATGAAAATAATCAGCAATCCCTTGGGCATCCTTCTCAGCCATTTCTTGAATTTTTTCATCGGAAGAAAAATATGATTGAAATTCATCTATATTATCCATATATCCGTGTTCAATAATAATAGCGATCATATCCTCATTAATTCCACCTTTTACGATCGCATAATAGTCACATAATCTGCCATTTCTATAGGTATTCCTGGTCTCAGACAATCTACGCAGCAGCCCTCTGTTTTTCAGCCCAAGTTCACTGATGCGGTTTAATATATTTGCACCTAATTGCTCTTCCTCTTGTGCCAGATTTTCTTTTTCATTTCCGCTGGCAACCAAAACGTAAGCGCCGTCTTTTGCATTAACAATGCTGCCTTTGGCATTATGATGAATACTTATCAATGCGTCCGCCTGATCTTTTTTTGCTTTTTCCACTCGTTTCTTTAAAGATATATTTTTGTCTGTCTTGCGAGTCATAGAAACAGTAACTCCCTGATATTTTTCTAACTCTGTTTTCAAGTACAAAGATAATTTTAAATTTAAGGTTTTTTCATAGGTTACTGTCCCATCTGCTGTAATCTGGGCACCTGTATCAACACCGCCATGTCCGGGATCGATTTCTATTCTCACTTTCTCAACCTTATCCTTATTTGAAACTGTCACTTCGGTTGCCTTAGCAGCTGTCCTTTTATCCGTTTTATTCGGCACATTTATTTTCTTTGCATAGATTAAAAAGATAAGCACACCACAAACAACAAAAACAAAGAATGTTAGTTTTTTCATGGGCAGCCTCTATGATTCGTCAGACAGAAATTCATTGTATGTTCGGATTTCCTTCGTTGAACCGCTGAAAGATGCTCCGCGGTAAAAACAGTCAGCCATATAATCTGCCTGGCCCTTTGGATTATCACTCTTATCATCTGCTTTATATTTAAATTTAAGAATGTAATCATAGGTTCCATTAGAAGCAATGATCATATATTGACCTATGGTTTTATCACTATTTAAGTGACCGCCATAAATTTTTCTGCAAAAGGCTCCTGACTTTTTAACCCCCTCTGTTGGAAACTTAAAATAAAAGTGGGAGAATTCATCTTTATAATCTTCCGCCAGATTTTTTACTTCCTGCTGCGCGGATCCAGCGGTTGCCTTTTGAGAAAATACAGTATATTCAGTCACCCCGTCGTCTGCCGAAAAAACATATTTCCCATCTTTATTAATATCTACACGGTTGAAGAAGTTCTTAGGATACACAAAGCTATATCCCCCGCTGGTATTGCAAGTTACCTTTTTATATAATTGGGTATTTAGGCATTTGCTGTAGTCATTGGTACTGTTGACATCCACTGCAATTTTACTATTGGTGTTATCGTTGTTTTTTCTTTCTGTAGCTGACTCGGATGTAGTCTTTTTTGCTGCCGTAGTTTTTTCTTCCTCTGCAGCTGTGTTTTCAGTTGTGACGTTATCAACTGTGGGAGCGCTTGGCGTCTGTTCTTTATTTGCAGACACATAGCAAACAATATTTAAAATAATGGATAAAGCGACTGCAATGCTTAAACCAAGAATGATTTTCTTTTCTTTTTGTCTCATATTTATCTCCATTTCTTTCTCAAATGTATCACTGTTTTATCAAAAGCATTATGATTACATGGCTATTTTCCAGGCTCCATCCACATACACCATATAAAAATCTTCATCAATGGAGAGCGTATCTTTTGTAGCTTGTCCCCAGAGTTCGTTTGTATAAGTATATTCACAACTTGCATTAAATGAAATATAAGGCTCCTTGAAGTTCTTTGCCGGACTTTCCATAATTTCACCTGTTTTAGGCTGAGTCTGAATGTCTGCTTTGGAGTTCTTGGTACCTCCATAAACAGTATAGGAAGAGATAAAGCTTTCCGCATCTTCTTTTGAATAGAAATAATCTTGGATCTCATCAGCAGAAACATCTTTTTTTCCCAGATAGTTGGTCCACTCTTTTAAAAAATTTATCATTGTGTTTTTTGCTGCCTGAACTTGCTTATTGCTATACTTAAGTGAAAGTTCTTTTAAAGAACCCGTGTTTAACTCATAAGTATCTTGTGATAAAAAATCATCCTTATCCTCAAAGGTTACAGTGTGATTGCCTTCTAATACTTCAATATCATAATATTTTTCATCTTCCTCTTCTTTCAGATAAATATCTTTGATCCTAGTTCCGTCTATAGAAACTGGACACTGTTGAATATATGGAATTTCTACTTGGACAGTATCAACCTTTAAGTCAGCTAATTCCCACTGGTCAAAGAAAAAATATCTTTTTTTATTTAACTTTTGAACATTGCAGTAGTAATCAGACCCAAAATAAACCTGTTTTTCTGCTGAGTCTTTATCATTACTGCTATTGATCTCACCTAACTCACCTGTTACATTTGCCATGACTTTTTCATAAGAGGCTTTCGTAATAAATTCTGTTTCGGTGATATTTGTCATGTCATAGATTTTATCCCACTGTTGATTGTTGTAATACTTACGATATTGCTCCGCTGTTTTTTCGGCGGTATTAAATTTACTTCCTTCTATGTAAAAAAAACCAACACTGATACATAAAATGAAAATAAGAATTCCAATAATGGTTTTACCTTTCTTTGAGAATTCTTCCCCTTTCTTTTTTGTCTTTGCCGGTTTTCTTTTTGTTTCTTTTTTTATATGCAAAGAGGAACCACACTCTTCACAAAAATTTCCGTCGGGTACATCTTTTCCACAATTTGGACAAATCATAATTTTATCTTCTCCTCTATAATCCCATAAACATATTTCTTCCATAGCTGCTTACTATATTGGTAAGAGATGTTTTAAGAACAATATATAAAACAAGACTCACAACAATAAATACCACCGCAAGAATATACATAGTTTTTTCTTTATCTGCGCCTTTCACTTCATCAACCGCTTTTCCCATCAAAAAAGTAGAAGCAAGCTTCCCGCTGATGAAAACAAGGATACCGAATCCTGGATTTAATAACAGGCAGATGATACCTAGTACTAAAAATAGAATATTAATTGCTGCTGTTGTTGCCGGTACGGTCATAAAATCAACATAGGCTGCGTCACTCTTGCTTATCATTTTTTCCAATGCCCAAAGCACAAGTGTCGTCAGTGCGTTCATTCCAATGACAAACAAAAGTGCATAGAAAAATATTTTTGGATAAGAGACCATCTGACGTCCAAAATATGATGATCCTAAAGTGGATGATACAAGTATCATCAAACAAATGCCTGTAATAATGCCCTCACCCAGCCAAGTTACTGCACTCTCTTTCAGCGAAAACGATGCAGTAATTTGTTTTGCTCCGGAGGCAGGTTTCACTAGTACTTTTTTTATTCCGCTTGAAATTTTATTTTTATCAATATCTTGAAAGAAACTTGTTTCATCTTCTTTGATCTGACAAGTACAAACCTCCCCGTCTTCTAACCTTTTTCCGCAAAATTTACAGTATTTCATACATAATTCCTCCCTTTTCTCTTGTAACTGTATTATTATACCAATAATTGACTAAAATTTCAATTACCTCATCATCTTGTAAAACGATTTTATGAATAAAAAAAGGTCTCATGCAAAATTGTCTTTGCATGAAACCTTTTGTTTTGACATGCTTATCTAGCAGATACTGCGTCCGTGTTCTACATGATTGGAGTGAGGCATTCTAAGAGCCGAACGGAAATCATGTGGAACATGTTATACCAAGATAACTTCCGTGAGCTCACTCAGTGTCTTATAGGTAGCGGACGGAAGTTCTTTATCCGTGATAAAGTAGTCGATATCCTTCCAGTTAGCGTACTGTACTAAAGAGCAGATATGGGCCTTGGAGCTGTCAGAGATGACAACAATGATCTTAGACTGTGGGATGATGGCCTGCTTGATCTGTGCATCTGTGAATTCTGAGACTGCCGGCCCGTTGTGCTGCTCAAATCCGCTGGTCCCCAGAAATGAGATATCTACCTTGATAGTGTTGATAAAGTTGGTGGTCTGGAACCCTTCTGTGGACATATTGTTCGGGTTCAGCTGGCCGCCGGTTAAGATGGTCACATTGTTGCCGTTATTTAAATGGTAAGTGGTGTTGATGGCATTGGTCACAATGGTATAACCGGATTTCTGGCTTAAAAGCTGTGCCATGCACTGCATTGTGCTTCCGGCGTCAAGATAAATGACACCCTGTTCCGGGATCAATTCCAATCCCTTCTCACAGAGGGCATACTTTACGGAGCTGTTTTCGCTGACCCGTGTTTCGATGGGGATCGGGCGGAAGCTTGAGACCAGGGTGGCGCCCCCGTGGCTGCGCTCTATAGCCCCGATCTCCTGAAGATGAGTCAGGTCTCTTCTGATGGTTTCTTTTGTCACTTCAAATTTATCTGCAAGATCGCCGATCTTAGCACTTCCTGTACTGTTGATATATTCGACGATTTCCTTCTGCCGTTCTTTTGCGAGAAGTTTTCCCATGTCCGTTCCTCCTTTTTTACTGTATAAGTTCTCGGAATTCTAAGCTCTTATTTTTCAAGGCTTTTCATCCCTTTATTA
>OBXM01000049.1_pt1 | contig 161021 bp, 136 predicted proteins | sample 1538141 | NCBI WGS metagenome assembly OBXM01 (sample SAMEA2580153, study PRJEB22360) | human gut metagenome | biome: human gut; feature: human-associated habitat; material: faeces | place: Denmark | collected 2008/2010 | reverse complement strand
CATGGTCGGCGCGGGGAAAGAGACGGCTGCACCATCCGCCGATATGGCTGTCATGCCCGGTGAAGTCAGCGTGGAGGCCCAGGTTACCGTGACCTTTGAACTTGAATAAGGCACACTGCCCTAAAGAGCAGGGGGTGCAGTAAACATTATACACGTTTAAATAAACCGTATCTTCCGCACAAACCTATCTCTGCGGGGGATACGGTTTTTGTAGTGAAAAACCACCTGTTTCCCTAAACCTGTAATAGCCTTTTTGCTGCACTGGTTTACACCTTGACAACAGTAAGGTACAGCGCTGGCCTCAATTAACTACAGAACCGACTGCATGGGACAGGAACCATACAGTAAGCGCTGCAAAAATTTTGGGGTTTGATAAGAATAACAATCTTTGATAAGAAAAATATGCTTATATATGAGGAAAATTGTTTTGATAGTAGTTTATTCGTTGGCAATCAGGAAAAAATATAAGAAATAATTTCGACAATTTCCCTCTCAAAACGCCGTTTATAAACCAAAACGCCTGCCCTGCCATGAATGGTTGATACCAATTTCCATGGATCAGGACAGGGATTTAAGAAGACATCTCTGTCTTATCCTTCCAGTGCACTCATGGCCTTCCTGAACTGGAAGAAGAACAGGACAGCTGTAAAGGTGACTGCAAAGAAATCTGCTGCCGGTTCGGCCATATAGACGGCTGTGGTGGGATCAGAGGGCATGAGCCGGGGCAGGAGATAGATCAGGGGCAGCAGAAGAATGAACTTGCGCATAACTGCTACGATGATCGCGGCCCTGGCATTTCCGATGGAGGTAAAGGTCATCTGGCAGGCCATTTGGATGCCGAAGAGGAACATACAGCCCATGTAGATCCTGAGCGCGTGCTTGGTGAAGGCAATCAGAGCCGGATCTGAGGTAAACATAGCTGCAAATGCCTGGGGAACGATCATGACGCCCAGCCACAGCAATGCCGCATAGGAAACGCTCAGCGTGAGAAGCAGCTTATAGGCGGACCGCACGCGGCCGGTGAGTCTGGCGCCGTAATTGTAGCTGATGATGGGCTGCGCTCCCTGTCCAAGCCCCTGAAGGGGCAACATGGCAAACTGCATGACGCTTGTTAAAATGGTCATAGCACCTACGGCAATGTCTCCCCCGTATTTTAAGAGAGAGGAGTTAAAGCACACGGAGATCACGCTCTCGCTGGACTGCATGATAAAGGTGGACAGTCCCAGGGCCAGGCTGGGAATGATGATGGATCTGGTAAGCTTTAAATTGGCACTATGGATCTTGATAAAGGACTTTTTGCCAAATAGGAATGCCAGCACCCAGATACAGGACATGGCCTGTGACAGGATGGTAGCCAGGGCTGCGCCGCGTACGCCCATTCCCAGAACAAAGATGAAAATGGGGTCTAAAATGATATTGGCGGCGGCTCCGATCATAACGGAAAGCATACCTGTTTTTGCAAAGCCCTGGGCAGTGATAAAGGCGTTCATGCCTAGAGTCAGCTGTACAAAAATGGTTCCCAGGGCATAGATGTTCATATAATCCACACCGTATCCTACCGTATTTTCACTGGCTCCGAAAGCCAGAAGAAACTCACGGTTCCACAGCAGCAGCACTGTTGTAAGAATTACGGAAATGATGATCTGGACGGTAAAGCAGTTGCCCAGCGTTTTTTCCGCGGCAGCCTTGTCTCCCTGTCCCATGAAAATGGAGGCTCTTGGCGCGCCGCCGTTTCCGACCAGGGCCGCAAATGCAGATACGATCATGATCAGCGGCATACAGACGCCTACGCCCGTAAGGGCCAGGGCACCGTCTCCTGGAATGTGGCCTATGTAGATACGGTCTACGATATTGTAAAGCATATTGATGATCTGGGCTGCAACCGTAGGAAGGGCCAGCTTCAAAAGAAGATGCCCAATGGGTTCTTTTGCCAGAAAATCCTTGTTCTCATTCATATGTGTTCCTGCCTTTCATAGCATTTTTTGTATTCTCCATGATCCGTTCTGAAAGCTTCTGATAGCAGTCGAGCTCTTTTTGGGAAAATCCCTGAAACAGATACTGTCTGTATTCTTCCATCATGCAGTCGATCTTTGCGGTGATGGGATCCGATGACGCAAGAAGAACCAGATGAATCCGACGCCGGTCATGAAGGTCAGGGATTCGCTGTAAAAGTCCTTTTTGAATCAGGCTTTCCACAGCCTGGGAAACATTTCCCTTTGAGAGCATCCGAAACTCTGCGATATCGGCGGCAGTGTCTTTTCCTGGATTATTGTGGAGAAATGCGATTACTTTTCCTTCAATGAGAGTCAGGTGGCAGGTTTCACAGATTTTTTTTAAAAGAGTTTCATGAAGCTTGACGGAAGTCCGGATACTTAAAAGAAAATCAGTGTTTGAGGCCATGAGATCCTCCCTGAATAATAGAGATTTTTAAAAAGTTCTAAAAAGAACTGTTCTAAAAAGAAATTATACGCCTTAACGAAAAATTGTCAAGAGGAAGATGGTATGGTATAATGGACATAATCAAGAACACAGGGAGAAGCAGCCTATGCAGACACTGAATCAGGATATCAGGGATCATTCCTTTAAACGGGTATATCTTCTCTACGGCGAGGAAGTATTTTTGAAAATGAGCTACAAAAACCGTTTAAAAGAAGCGGTTACCGCCGGAGATACCATGAATTTTAATCACTATGAGGGAAAGGGAATGGATGTAAATGAAATCATCAGCATTTCCGATACCATGCCTTTTTTTGCAGAACGCCGGCTGGTGCTTATGGAGGACAGCGGCTGGTTTAAGGGAGGTTCGGGGGCAGAGGAGATGAGCGCCTATCTGGAGCATATCCCGGAAACCACCTGTCTGGTATTTGTGGAAACAGAGGTGGACAAACGGGGAAAAATGTTTAAGGCAGTGAAAAAACAGGGCTATGCTGCGGAACTGGGCCGTCAGGACTCAGCTCAGTTGGGCCGCTGGGCCGCAGGGATTCTGGCAAAGAATGGGAAAAAGATTACCGGACGGACCATGGAGTTTTTTCTGAGCAGGACAGGAGACGATATGGAAAATATCAGTTCTGAGCTGGAAAAACTCATCAGCTATACCCTTGGGCGTGAGGTAATTACAGAAGAGGATATTGAGGCGGTCTGCACGGTTCAGGTCACAAATAAGATTTTTGACATGATTGCGGCTATTGCCAACCGTCAGACCCGAAAGGCCATGGATCTTTATGAGGATCTGCTTACGTTAAAGGAGCCTCCCATGCGGATCCTTTTTCTTATTGCCAGACAGTTTAATCAGCTTCTTCAGGTGAAGGAGCTGGTGGGACGGGGGGAGGAGAAGAGTGCCATTGCTTCTAAGCTGAAGCTTCAGCCCTTTGTGGCGGGAAAGATCATGCTTCAGGCAAAGGCATTTTCAAAGGAGCAGATTCTTTCCTATGTAAATCTTTGCGTGGATGCAGAGGAAGGGGTAAAGACAGGACGGCTTACAGACCGTCTGGCAGTGGAATTGCTCATTGCTAAAAAATATTAAAACAGGCTGCGTACAGGAAATGTGAAGGTGCGCCATGCCGGCAGGAGGAAGATGAAAATGGAAGAATTACAGTTAGAAGAGATCCGGAAACAGGCAAAAGAGGTTCTGCGGGAACTTCTGGAAACGGCAAAACTGCAGCCGGGGCAGATCCTGGTGGCAGGCTGTTCCTCCAGTGAAATCGGAAACTTTAAGATAGGTTCTCATTCAAACGGGGAGATTGGCCGTGCAGTGTATGAAGCTTTATATGAGGAATTGAAGCCTGCGGGCATTTATCTGGCGGCCCAGTGCTGCGAGCATCTGAACCGTGCAATTATATTAGAAGAGGAGGCGGCTGCAAAATACGGCTGGGAGCCGGTGAACGCAGTGCCTCAGCTGAAGGCGGGAGGCTCCTTTGCAACAGCGGCTTATCAGACGCTGGAACATCCGGCAGCTGTGGAGCATATCAGAGCTCATGCCGGAATCGATATTGGTGATACGCTGATTGGGATGCATTTGAGGGATGTGGCGGTTCCAGTGCGGACGGCAAGGAATAGGATTGGGAAGGCCCATGTGGTCTGCGCCAGGACAAGACCGAAGTTTATCGGCGGTGAGAGAGCCTGTTATGATGAACAGAAAAAGTAAAAAGAAATCCCTCCGGCGGGTTAATCCGGAGGGATGTTTTATTTTTATAAAATTAAGCCAGTGTGTTGACAGCCTTGGTCACGCGGGACACTTTGCGGGCAGCATTATTCTTGTGATAAACGCCCTTAGTGCAGGCCTTCTCAATCTCTGTGATTGCCACCTGTAATGCAGTCTGGGCAGCAGCCTTATCCCCAGCAGCAACAGCAGCCTCAACCTTCTTGATCGCGGTCTTAACTTTGGATCTGATTGCCTTGTTTCTTGCAGCCTTAGTCTCGTTTACTAAGATTCTCTTCTTTGCAGATTTAATGTTAGCCAATGAAATACACCTCCGTTCGGTTTTCTCTTCTTAATCGTTGTGTTTTCCATCAAAGCCTGGACACGGACAGTTCAATGTAAACATACTATTGTATTCTAGCGAATCCCTACAGGAATGTCAAGCAGAATTTGGCGTTTTTTTGAAGTTTATGGGAATATTTTTTCCAGGCAGGAAGAGAATAGGATAAGACAGCTGTTTTGGACGGCAAAGCATGAGAATTTGCGTAAGGCCATTGAAAGACGCATCATATGAGGAGGACATGGCATGGAAGAAAAGGATAAAGGGATGGAAAAAAGAAATCAAAGGAAAGAAAATCTGATGGAGGAAACCGCAAAAGGACACAAAAAGGCAGAAGGCCCGCTCCGCCGGGAGTTTGATATACGGACCGATCTGGCTTTAGAGGAGAAGGAGAGCTTTGAAGGCAACGGAGGAGAATTACCGGGAGTAGTCTTAAAGGAGAAAAAAACGGAGGGCGGGTCGGTGAAGCTGACGGAGGTAAGGATTTTAAATGAACAGGGGGCCAGGGCCATGGGGAAGCCGGTAGGAGCTTATCTGACGCTGGAGGCGGATGAGCTGCAGACACCGGATGAGGACTATCACAGCCATGTGGCGGATGAACTGGCAGAGCAGCTGAAGGGACTTATGAAAGCAGCGGGATGGAATCAAGAGAAAGCCCCTTCGCTTTTGGTAGTGGGACTTGGGAACCGTTTTGTAACTCCTGATTCCCTGGGGCCGAGAGCCGTGGGCAATCTGCGGGTCACGTCTCATCTTGTAAAAGACGGGATAGAAGGCAGAAAGCAGGCTTATCCAGCGCTCAGCGCGATCGCTCCCGGCGTCATGGCTCAGACGGGGATGGAAACGGCTCAGATCCTTCATGGCATCATACAGGAAACAGAACCTGACCTGGTGATCGCTATCGATGCCCTGGCGGCCAGGAGTGTGCGCAGGCTTGCTACCACGATCCAGCTGACGGATACCGGTATTCATCCTGGCTCCGGTGTTGGCAACCACCGCCACAGTCTCACGCGTGAGAGCCTGGGAGTACCGGTGATCGCCATTGGCGTGCCTACCGTGGTGGGAGCGGCGGCCATTGTGCACGATACCATTTCCGCCCTTCTTGGGGTTTTGCAGGAAAATGAATCTTCAAGAAGCACGGGAGAATGGATCCGTCAGATGGATCCGGAGGGACAGTATCAGCTGATCAGAGAACTTCTGGAACCGGAATTCGGCCCCATGTATGTGACGCCGCCGGATATCGACCAGTCAGTGCAGCAGCTGAGCTTTACTATTTCTGAGGGGATTCACCGGGCAGTGTTTGAAAACGGCAAAAACATCTGACGGTGCTGTCCGCTGCCGGCATTTTCTCTGACGCCCCGTCATATCATAGGATACAGCACTTTGGCACGGAGCAGACCAAAAAGGACAGGCGGGGATCGTGATATGAGCAAGGGAGCGAGAGGAAGGAGAACACTTGTGAGGATATTTCTCGCCGCTGCAGTAATGGCGGGAGCTGCCTTTGGGATAAAATGGTTTCTTAAGACAAGCATAACCGCTCTGACCACTGTGCCCTGGGAGCAGCAGATCCGTCAGGCCGGGGAACAGCTGGTGGAGCTGCTCTGGGAGCAGGTACATCCCGCAGGAAGCAGGGAAAAGGAGGGATGGAGTAAAACTGCAGTATCAGACAGAATACTTACTGGCAGCGCCGCGGCCGGCGGTGTGGATGCAGACCCCTCGTACCGCCGCCATATGGATGCGCGTCAGTTTTACCGGGAGCATACCTACCTTGCCTGGTATGGAGATGAAACGACCGGTGCAGAGAGCACGGGAGAGGAAAAGACAGGTTTTCAGGATATGGCTGCAAAAAAGGATGACCCATCCGCCAGCCGGCCGGCAGATACTTCCTCCGCAGTAGCTTCATCGGCGCTTATGATGGCCGGAACACTTCCGCTTCCTGTTACTGGAACGCTCTATCAGCCCCAGCAGCTTCAGGATTACGATTTTCTCATAAAGCATTTCTACAGCGTACATACCTCCACTACGGCGGACCGCAGTCTTTTAAATGCCGACGATCTTTTAAAACGTGACCTGACCATGAAAAAAGATGCGTCAGTCCCCCAGATCCTGATCTACCACACGCATTCCCAGGAATCATTTAAAGATTCCGCTCCCCAGGGTCAGACGGTGGCAGACATAGGAACGTATCTGGCGGAGCTTCTCATAGAAAAGGGGTATGGCGTTTATCATGATACCACGGTCTATGACTTGAAGGACGGTATTTTGGACCGCAGCAAGGCCTACAATTATGCTCTGGAGGGAGTAAACCGCATTCTGCAGCAAAACCCGTCTATCCAGGTGGTTCTTGATATCCACCGTGACGGAGTGAATGAGGGGCTTCATCTGGTTTCTGAGGTAAACGGAAAGCCTACGGCTCAGATTATGTTTTTTAACGGTCTCAGCCAGACGCCGGAGGGAGAGATCGCCTATCTTCCCAATCCTTACCGGTCTGACAACCTGGCCTTCAGTCTGAAAATGCAGCTGGGCGCTCAGGCATATTTTCCCGGACTGACACGGAAAATCTATTTAAAAGGCCTGCGCTACAATCTTCACCTGAGGCCGCGGTCCGCCCTTGTAGAGGTAGGCGCGCAGACAAACACCTATGAAGAGGCCAAAAACGCGATGGAGCCCCTGGCACAACTTTTGGATATGGTGTTGCAAGGGGAATGAAAAAAAGGTATAATGATACACACGGTTTATTCCAATTTTAAGAAGAAAACGAGGATAAAGAATGGCAACGATTGACCAGAGTAAAATACGTAATTTTTGTATCATCGCCCATATTGACCACGGCAAGTCCACCCTGGCTGACCGTATCATTGAAAAGACAGGGCTTTTGACCAGCAGAGAGATGCAGGAGCAGATCCTTGACAATATGGACCTTGAGAGAGAGAGGGGCATTACCATCAAGTCTCAGGCGGTCCGCACGGTATACAAGGCTAAGGACGGTGAGGAATATATTTTCAACCTGATTGACACTCCCGGCCATGTGGACTTTAACTACGAGGTGTCCAGAAGCCTGGCCGCCTGCGACGGAGCGATCCTGGTGGTAGATGCCTCCCAGGGAATTGAAGCGCAGACGCTGGCCAATGTATATCTGGCTTTGGATCACGATCTGGATGTGTTCCCTGTGATCAATAAGATCGATCTTCCCAGCGCTGATCCCGACCATGTAGAGGCTGAGATTGAGGACGTGATCGGCCTGGAGGCTCATGACGCTCCCCGGATCTCCGCGAAAACGGGCCTTAATATTGAGGACGTCCTGGAAGCGATTGTCCATAAGATCCCGGCTCCCAAGGGCGATCCGGATGCTCCTCTTCAGGCGCTGATTTTTGACTCTGTTTATGATTCCTACAAAGGAGTAATCATTTTCTGCCGCGTTATGGAAGGCACTGTAAAGAGAGGAACCAGAGTCCGCATGATGGCAACGGGAGCAGAAGAAGAGGTGGTGGAGGTAGGCTACTTCGGAGCCGGACAGTTTATCACCTGCGATGAACTCAGCGCCGGAATGGTGGGCTACATCACGGCCAGCATTAAAAATGTCCGTGATACCAGAGTGGGAGATACGGTTACAGATGCCTCCCGCCCCTGTGAGAGCCCTCTGCCCGGCTATAAAAAGGTAACACCTATGGTATACTGCGGCCTTTATCCCGCAGACGGAGCCAAATACAATGATTTAAGAGACGCTCTGGAAAAACTTCAGCTTAATGACGCTTCTCTTTTTTATGAGCCGGAGACCTCGGTCGCACTGGGTTTTGGTTTCCGCTGCGGGTTCCTTGGACTGCTCCATCTGGAGATCATTCAGGAACGCTTGGAGCGGGAGTATAATCTGGATCTTGTCACAACGGCTCCGGGCGTAGTGTACAGGGTCCATAAGACAAACAAGGAGATGATTGAACTGACCAATCCGTCCAATCTGCCGGATCCCAGTGAGATCGAATATATGGAGGAACCCATTGTCAGCGCTGAGATCATGGTGACTACCGAATATGTAGGCTCCATTATGACTCTGTGTCAGGAGCGCCGGGGCGTGTACCTTGGGATGGAGTATATTGAGACTACCCGAGCCCTTTTAAAATACGAGCTGCCCTTAAATGAGATCATCTACGATTTCTTTGACGCCTTAAAGTCCAGATCCAGAGGCTATGCTTCCTTTGACTATGAGTTAAAGGGCTATGAGCGTTCTGAACTTGTAAAGCTGGACATCCTGGTAAACAGGGAGGAGGTGGACGCCCTTTCGTTTATCGTCCATGCTGCCTCTGCCTATGAAAAGGGCCGCAGGATGTGTGAGAAATTAAAAGAGGAGATTCCGCGCCATCTGTTTGAGGTGCCCATTCAGGCGGCTGTAGGCGGTAAGATCATCGCCAGAGAGACAGTAAAGGCCGTTCGCAAGGACGTGCTGGCAAAGTGCTACGGCGGCGATATTTCACGAAAGAGAAAGCTTCTTGAAAAGCAGAAGGAAGGCAAAAAGCGTATGCGTCAGATCGGAAGCGTGGAGATTCCGCAGAAAGCCTTTATGAGCGTCCTGAAGCTGGATGACGAGTAAGAGGAAAAGTGAGACGATCACCTTATGACAAATGCAAATAAAAATACCATTGAGCTGTATATCCACATTCCTTTTTGCGTGAAGAAATGCTTTTACTGCGATTTTCTTTCCTTTCGGGCGCTGGCCTCGGATCACGAGGCCTATGTGGATCAGCTGGTAAGAGAGATTCGGGCCAGAGGGGCTTTCTGTCAGGAACTGACGGTTGCAACTGTGTTTATCGGCGGTGGTACCCCTACTGTGATGGAACCGGAACTGATTCGCAGGATTATGGAGGCAGTGGGGGAGAATTTCACGCTGGAACCTGACGCTGAGATCACAATTGAGGCAAATCCCGGAACTCTTTTATACAACAAGCTGCCGGTATACCATGATTGCGGGATCAACCGCCTGAGTCTGGGCCTTCAGTCGGCAGACAATGAAGAACTTAAAAATCTGGGGCGGGTTCATTCCTTTGAGGAATTTTTAAAAAGCTACCAGAGTGCCAGGATGTCCGGGTTTACAAATATCAGTGTGGATCTGATGAGCGGGATCCCCGGACAGACTCTGGAATCCTGGAAAAACACGTTAAAGAAGGTAACGATGCTTAAGCCGGAGCACATTTCCGCCTACAGCCTTATTATTGAAGAGGGAACTCCCTTCTGGGATCAGTACGGGCCGGGAGCGGGGCGAGTGAAAGCGGGAGCAGCCTTCCCTCTGCCGGATGAGGATACAGAGAATCGGATCTACCATCTGACGCGGGATTTTCTTCGTGACATGGGGTATAACCGGTACGAGATTTCAAATTACGCAAAGCCGGGGAAGGAATGCCGCCACAATATTGGCTACTGGACTGAGGTGTCCTATCTGGGGCTGGGGCTGGGAGCCTCTTCCTACATGGACGGCTGCCGTTTTTCCAATGAAAAGGATATGAGGCGGTATCTGTCGCTGGATCTGGAGCATGACTGCGGAGAAGGCTTAAGGGAACTGGCAGGTCCGGTGGAGCAGCTTTCCCGAGAAGCCCGTATGGAAGAGTTTATGTTTTTGGGGCTTCGGATGACAAGGGGCGTATCGGAGATGGATTTCGTCCGTCTGTTTGGAGTGAAGATGGATACCGTTTATGGAGAGAAAATCCGCCGTCTCATGGCCAACGGCCTATTGAAAAAAGACGGGGTATGGCTGTCTCTGACGGAGTGGGGCATGGATGTGAGCAACTTCGTACTCAGTGAATTTTTGCTGTCCTGACGGGAATGGATACCAGTATAAAGAGGAGGGGAGCATATGGAAAAATACATTATGGCGTTTGACGCCGGTACTACCAGCAGCCGATGTATCCTTTTTAATGAAAAGGGAGAGGTATGCAGCACAGCACAGAAGGAATTTACCCAGTATTTTCCAAAACCGGGCTGGGTGGAACATAATGCCAATGAGATATGGTCTACTCAGCTGGGAGTGGCAGTGGAGGCCATGTCAAAGATCGGGGCTCTGGCAGCGGATATTTCAGCCATCGGCATTACCAACCAGCGGGAGACGACCATTGTCTGGGATAAGGCTGCCGGGGAACCGGTGTGTCCTGCTATTGTATGGCAGTGCCGGCGGACGGCTGATTACTGCGATTCCTTAAAAAAACAGGGGTTTACCGAGATGATCCGGGAAAAGACGGGCCTTGTGCTGGATGCCTATTTTTCCGCCACCAAACTGAAATGGATTCTGGATCACGTGCCTGGGGCCAGGGAACGGGCTCAGAGGGGAGAACTGCTTTTTGGAACAGTGGAAACCTGGCTGATCTGGAAACTGACCAGGGGAAAGGTTCATGTGACGGATTATTCCAATGCGTCACGGACCATGCTGTTTAATATCAATACGCTTACCTGGGACGCAGATATTTTAAGGCTTCTTGATATACCAGAGTGTATGCTCCCGAAGGCGGTGCCCTCCAGCTGCGTCTACGGTATGACGGACAGGCAGTTTTTCGGCGATCCCATTCCTGTAGGAGGGGCGGCGGGAGACCAGCAGGCCGCCCTGTTCGGGCAGACCTGCTTTGAGCCGGGAGACGCTAAGAATACATATGGAACCGGCTGTTTTCTTCTGATGAACACAGGAACAGAGCCTGTATTTTCAAAGAGCGGCCTGGTAACAACCATCGCATGGGGGTTGGATGGAAAGGTGACGTATGCCCTGGAAGGATCGATTTTTGCGGCAGGGGCGGCGATCCAGTGGCTCAGGGATCAGCTGCGGATCATTGAGTCTGCCGCTGATTCCGAGTATATGGCTGCCAAGGTAAAAGATACTAACGGCTGCTATGTGGTGCCGGCCTTTACAGGGCTGGGAGCGCCACACTGGGATCCCTATGCAAGAGGGGCTATCCTTGGGCTTACCAGAGGGGTAAATAAGTACCACATCATCCGCGCCACACTGGATTCCCTCTGCTATCAGACAAACGATGTGCTGGAAGCCATGAAGGCGGATCTGGGCCGGGATATCCTGCGTCTGAAGGCAGACGGAGGGGCCAGCGCCAACAATTATCTTCTGCAGACACAGGCGGATCTTACGGGCGTACAGGTGGACCGGCCTTCCTGTGTAGAGACGACGGCTATGGGAGCGGCGTACCTGGCTGGCCTGGCGGTTGGATTCTGGAAAAATAAGGATGAAATCGCCCGTAACTGGAAAGCAGACCGCAGCTTTTGCCCTGGGATTGAGCAAGAACAGAGAAACCGGATGTTAAAGGGCTGGCAGAAGGCGGTCCGGTGCTCTTATGGATGGGCGATGGAGGAACCATAGCTTACGATTTCCAGAGAATATCGCGGTTGACGGTCTGATAAAAGAGCCGGCGGATCTCCTGTGGATCGCTGGTCTGGCCCAGGATCCACATGGTCTTTGTGACTGCGGCTTCCAGCGTCATATCGTAGGCCTCCAGAAGGCCGAATTCCTTTTTGAGGTTTTTTCCCACCTCATAGACGGACATATTGCTACCTTCATTGGTGACCTGGGTGGTCATGATCACGGTTTTTCCCAGACTGGTCCAGCGGCTGACGGCCCGGTAATAATCCTCCCTGTCATAAGATGGCAGTCCTCCTACGCCAAAGGACTCGATGATCACGGCGTCATAATGTTCTGCCATATAGTCCAAAAGGGAGGCGTCGGTGGAGGGGATCAGCTTTAAAAGCCCTACATTGGGATTGAGCCGGCGGAAAAATATGACCGGCTCTGTGATCAGGGCCTTGTCATCCAGATAAAAGAGAATGTGCTCTTCCTGGATCATGGCAATATAGGGGAAATTGATGCTGGAAAAGGCGTTGTAGCTTTTGGTCCGCTCCTTTTTTCCGCGGGTTCCCGCGATTACCTTGCCGTCAAAGACAATATTGATTCCGTGGGCCTGGCTGTGGGAGGCAAAGCGGAGACTGTCGGCCAGATTGGTACGGGCGTCTGTATTTTCCATATCAATGGGCTTTTGGGCACCGGTGATCACAATGGGCTTTTTCGAGTTTCGGATCAGGTAGGAGAGAGCCGCTGCCGTGTAAGCCATGGTGTCTGTACCGTGGGTGATGACAAAGCCGTCATAGTCCTCATAATGCTCCTCAATCGCCCCTGCCATGGCCAGCCAGTGAGAAGGCTGGATATTGGTGCTGTCGATGTTTAAGACCTGAATGGCGTCAATGGAGCAGAATTCTTTGCTGGCTGGAACATAGGAAAGGATTTCTTCTGAGGAAAGAAGGGGCTTTAGCCCTTCGGGGGTGCGCTTACAGGCAATGGTGCCGCCGGTGCCAAGAAGCAGGATACGTTTCATAATGGATTCTCCTTATAAAATGCCGGTGCTGCCTGATGGAAGCTGCCGGAACTGATGGTCTGTCTGTATTCTAACGATTCTCTTACGATTTGTCAATTTTTTCATTCCCATATTTGAATATAACTGTAAATATGCTACAATGGGTATATCTTTCATCAGCAGGGAGTTTCTTCTCTGGATGATGGGAATTATATCCGTACAGGAAGCACGTATGCTGCTTTTGCGTGCGGTTCTTTGGAAAGGAGGAAAAAGCAGATGGCTGTATTCTGGATCGGTGCATTTATTGTGTTTGTGGCGGCAGAGGCGCTTACAGTTTCGCTGACCTGCATCTGGTTTGCCGGCGGCGCGCTTGGGGCTTTGGCGGTGCAGGTCCTCGGAGGCGGCGTGAAGCTGCAGTTTGCCTTGTTTGCTGCGGTCTCCTTTGGGCTTCTTCTTATGGTGCGCCCCCTGGCTTCTGGCTGCTTAAAGACAAAGCGGGCCAGAACCAATACAGACGGGCTGATCGGAAGGAAGGTCGTGGTGAAGGATACCATCGATAACATCCGTGGAACAGGAAGCGTTTTGCTGGCAGGGGAGACCTGGCTTGCAAGAACCGTTCGGGAGGATCAGATCCTTGAGCCGGGGACTGCGGCCGTTATACGGGAGATCCAGGGCGTTAAGCTTTTGGTAGAGCAAGAAGGAAAGAACGAAGAAAAGTAGGAGGTAGGTTATGTTTGGTGTGATCGGAGGATTTATGGCATTTATTATTATTGCGGTTATTATTCTGGTGATTCTTTCATCCTGTATCCGTATTGTGCCCCAGGCCCAGGCTCTGGTGGTAGAGCGGCTGGGAGGATATCTTGGAACCTATGGCGTGGGTGTTCATTTTCTGATGCCCTTTGTGGATCGTGTGGCCAAAAAGGTCAATCTGAAGGAACAGGTAGAGGATTTTCCGCCCCAGCCTGTAATCACAAAGGATAATGTTACCATGCAGATCGATACAGTAGTCTTTTTCTACATTACAGATCCCAAGATGTATGCGTACGGTGTGGAACGGCCGATTCTGGCAATCGAAAATCTGACAGCTACTACTTTAAGAAATATCATCGGAGATCTGGAACTGGATGAAACGCTGACCTCCCGTGAGACCATCAATGCAAAGATGCAGGAGTCTTTGGACATTGCAACGGATCCCTGGGGCATTAAGGTGACCCGTGTGGAACTTAAGAATATTATACCGCCGGCTGCGATCCAGGAAGCCATGGAGAAGCAGATGAAGGCGGAGCGTGAGCGCCGTGAAGCCATCTTAAAGGCAGAGGGAGAGAAGAAGTCCATGATCCTGGTGGCGGAGGGCAATAAAGAGTCTGCCGTACTGAACGCGGAGGCGGAGAAGGAGGCGGCAATCCTCCGGGCAGAAGCAGAGAAGGAGAAAAAGATCAAGGAGGCAGAAGGCCAGGCAGAGGCCATCCGCACCGTGCAGCAGGCAACTGCGGAAGGCATCCGCTATATCAAGGATGCAGGGGCAGATGAAGCTGTGCTCCAGCTTAAGAGCCTGGAGGCTTTTATAGCGGCGGCTGACGGCAGAGCCACCAAGATCATCATTCCCTCCGAGATCCAGGGGATTGCAGGCCTTGTAAAGTCCATCACAGAGGTGGCGGGAGAGGGAAAGGCCGGGAAGTAAGCCTAAACAGACGGCCCCGGCGTTACAGACAGAAAAATCATGACGGATATGAGGAGATAATGGAATGGATGCGGAATGCAGGGGAAAGAAAACGCAGGTAAATGGAATCACAGAGGGGAGTATTTTCGGACAGCTCCTGCTGTTTTTCTTTCCTATTTTATTTGGAACATTTTTCCAGCAGCTGTATAATACGGCGGACGCTGTGGTGGTAGGACGTTTTGTGGGAAAACAGGCTCTGGCGGCGGTAGGCGGAACTACCAGCACTCTGATCAATCTGATGGTAGGTTTTTTCGTAGGACTGTCCAGCGGCGCTACGGTGGTTATTTCACAGTACTATGGGGCAAAGAAGGCGGATAAGGTGCACTGGGCGGTTCATACTTCCGTGGCCTTTTCCCTCATAGGCGGGATCTGCTTTATGGTGATCGGCCTTGTGGGAGCCAGATGGGCCCTGACGGCCATGCACACACCGGAGGATGTAATGGACCATGCGGTGACATACATCCGCATCTATTTCCTGGGAATGATCCCGAATCTTCTTTATAATATGGGAGCGGGTATCCTGCGGGCAGTGGGGGACTCGAAACGGCCTTTATATTTCCTCATAGGGAGCTGCTTTGTGAACATTGTGCTGGATGTGCTTTTAGTGGCTGGGTTCCATATGGGAGTGGGAGGAGCGGCGTTGGCAACCATTTCCTCGCAGCTTTTCTCCGCCATTATGGTGATCTGGTGCCTGACACATACAGAAGATATGTATAAGGTGGAGTGGAAGAAGGTAAAGATCGACGGCCGTATGCTTCAGCGGATCGTGCGCATCGGTATCCCGGCGGGAATGCAGTCGGTGATGTATAATATATCCAACATTATCATCCAGGCCGGAGTCAACAACCTGGGTACGGACAACGTAACCGCTTGGGCGACCTACGGAAAGGTAGATGGACTGTACTGGATGATGATCAATGCTCTGGGCATCTCTGTTACGACCTTTGTAGGACAGAACTTCGGAGCCAGGAGAATGGACCGGGTGCGTAAGGGCGCCGGGGCCTGTATGGCTATCGGTGTGATTCTTACAGCAGCTGTATCAATTGGCCTGTATTTTTGGGGCTACCTGTTTGTGGAACTTTTTACGGCTGACCAGCAGGTGCAGCAGATCAGCATGGATCTGATCCGCTTCATGGCGCCCACGTATATTACCTATATCACCATTGAGATCCTTTCGGGTACGCTGCGCGGCGTGGGAGATGCCTGGATGCCGCTTATTATTACCGGCATAGGCGTCTGCCTGGTGCGTGTCCTGTGGATCATTTGTGCCATGCCTCATTTCCAGTCTATTCTGGCGGCGGCCTTCTGTTATCCTCTGACCTGGACTTTAAGTTCCATCGCCTTTGTGGTGTATTACTATTTCTTCAGCAGCTTAAAGCGGGTGGATTTAAAGAAAATTCTTTTGAAACGTCGGTATAGATAGGAAAGAGAGGGATAAACTTCCTGTATAATGATTACAGGAGGTTTATCTATGACATCAGGAGAGGTTGTTTTCAAAAATGTGGAGGAGATCATCTGTTTTGTGAACCAGGCTGAGAAGGTGTGCTGGGACGTGGATGTCTGCCTGGGGAGCTGTGTGGTAGACGGAAAGTCTTTGCTGGGGGTCATGAGCTTCGGCACGGGAAAGCGGCTGAGAGTAGTGATCCACGACTGAATCGCTGCAAAATGATCCCTATGGGGGAAGATGAGGAAAGGAAGCGATACTGATGATACAGGATATTGAGCCAAAGAAATATGATCCGGCCTTTAAAAGACGCAGGCCCAAGGATGAGGATATACTGCTTCATTACGAATACAATAAAGTCATGCTGATAAAGGAGGGAGAAGGCTGTCGTCTCCCTTCTTTTAAAGACTTAAAGGACGAGGGCAGCTTTAAGGAAAACGCATATTACCTTTTTTCCATTGACGGAACGGGATATTTTCTGTCAGATGACGCAAGGCTGCCAGAATTTGGCGGCTTTGTGATGGAAGGGCTGCAGATCTTCCGGTTTTTTGAGCCTATGGAGGCTGCCTTTGCCGGGATTACGGGAAGTCAGATCTATCGCTGGCGGGAAAGCAGGAGGTTCTGCGGCTGCTGCGGCGGAAAAATGGAGCCGGGTACAAAGGAGCGGTCCATGGTCTGCACGGCTTGCGGCCACACGGAGTATCCGAAGATCAGTCCTGCAGTGATTGTTGCCATTAAAAACGGGGATAAGCTTCTTATGTCCCGGTACGCCAGAGGAACCTACCGCAATTTTGCCCTGATTGCAGGGTATCTGGAGGTGGGAGAAACCTTTGAGGACTGCGTCAGACGGGAGGTAATGGAAGAGGTTGGCCTTAAGGTGAAAAATATCCGTTACTATAAAAGCCAGCCCTGGGCCTTTTCCGATACCGTGATGATCGGTTTTGTGGCGGATCTGGACGGGGATGATGCCATCCGTCTGGAAGAAGAGGAACTGGCGGAGGCTGGCTGGTATACCAGGGATGAGATTGTGGAATACCCGCCCTATATCAGTGTGGGACATGAGATGATGAAAGCGTTTAAGGAAGGAAAGCTCTGATGAGGAAAAAGAAGTACATATTATTCGATCTGGATGGAACGCTGACTGATCCGAAGGAAGGGATTACAAAATCGGTGCAGCATTCCCTTCGCCGCTTTGGGATTGAGGAGGAAAATCTGGATGCGCTCTGCCCGTTTATCGGCCCGCCCCTAAGAGACAGCTACATGAAGTTTTACGGGTTTTCAGAAGAACAGGCAACAGAAGCCATAGGGGTATACCGGGAGTATTTCTGTAAGGATGGCTGGGTGCAGAATAAGGTATACCCAGGTATCCGCAGGCTGCTTAAAGATTTAAGGTCGGCGGGCAGGAAACTGTATGTAGCTACTTCCAAGCCGGAGCCGTTTGCGGTGCAGATACTGGAGCATTTTGAACTGGCAGAGTTTTTTGACTTTATCGGCGGAGCGGATTTAGAGGAAACGCGGGTGAGAAAAGGGGATGTGATCGGCTATGTCCGAACACGCTGCGGCCTGCTGCAGAACGCCCGGAACGGGATTGCAAAGACGGATATGGTGATGGTAGGCGACAGGGAATATGATGTACTGGGGGCGAGAGAACAGGGGATCGGGTCTATCGGAGTGCTGTATGGGTACGGAAGCAGAGAGGAACTTGAGGGCTGCCGCGCAGAGCGGATCGCACAGACCGTAGAGGAACTGAGGGGAATCCTTTTGTGAAAGGTTTAAATGTATAACCTGAATTTATGATAACCATTCCCTTTATACATTTGACAAATAAAATAATGGTTGCTATTATAAAAACTAATATGCGGCACGGGGAATTTTCAGACAAATTCCTGCAAAGAAACAGCAGGAAAACGGCTGAGAGACAATGGGCCGATATGGAGGAATCAGATATGATGGATGACAGAATCGTATTGTCACTCCTGGTAGACAATACGGCCGGTGTTCTGGCCCGTGTGGCCGGTCTTTTCAGCCGCCGCGGCTACAATATTGAAAGTCTGACGGTAGGCGTTACGGCAGACCCCAGATATTCCAGGATGACCGTAGTGTCTCTGGGGGATCAGACCGTTCTGGAACAGATCAAGAATCAGCTGGACAAGCTGGAGGATGTAAGGGATATTAAGGAATTAAAACCGGACCGCTCTGTATACAGGGAGCTGATGATGATTAAGGTCAGAGCCAATGCCCAGGACCGTCAGGCAGTCAGCGCCATATCGAACATTTTCCGCGCTACCATCGTAGATGTGGGCAGGGATTCTCTGACCGTCATGCTGACAGGCGATCAGTCGAAGCTGGATGCTCTGATCAATCTGTTAGAGGACTATGAGATTCTGGAACTGGCCCGTACGGGACTGACCGGACTGGAACGGGGCAGCGAAGATATCCGCTATCTGCCTTAAAAGGCGCAGGCGGCTGGAGTATGATTACATAGCAGGTTATACCATTAAAAAAGGGCGTTTCTGTGCAGGGAGCGCGCCACAGGTTTCAAGGAGGATAAGAATATGTCAAAGATCTATTATCAGGAAGATTGTAATTTATCCATGCTGGATGGACAGACCATCGCCATCATCGGCTACGGCAGCCAGGGCCACGCGCACGCTCTGAATTTAAAGGAATCGGGATGCAGGGTGATCGTAGGCCTGTATGAGGGCAGCCGTTCCTGGAAGAGGGCTGAGGAGCAGGGGTTTGAGGTTTATACAGCGGCAGAGGCAGCAAAGAAGGCTGACGTTATCATGATTCTGATCAATGATGAACTGCAGGCAGATATGTACCAGAGGGATATAGAGCCAAACTTAAAGGAAGGCGCCATGCTGATGTTTGCTCATGGCTTTAATATCCATTTTGGCTGCATCAAGCCTCCGAAGAACGTAGACGTTACCATGATCGCTCCCAAGGCTCCGGGCCATACGGTACGCAGCGAGTATCAGGCGGGCAAGGGAACGCCCTGTCTAGTGGCGGTAGAACAGGATTATACAGGAAAGGCTTTAGACCGTGCGCTGGCATATGGCCTTGCCATTGGCGGAGCAAGAGCCGGACTCCTTGAGACCACCTTCCGCACAGAAACGGAAACAGACCTCTTTGGCGAGCAGGCAGTTCTCTGCGGCGGCGTATGCGCCCTGATGCAGGCAGGATTTGAAACGCTGGTGGAGGCAGGATATGATCCGAAGAATGCATACTTTGAGTGTATCCATGAGATGAAGCTGATTGTAGATCTGATCTACCAGTCCGGCTTTGCGGGAATGCGTTATTCCATCTCCAATACAGCCGAGTACGGTGATTACATCACCGGACCAAAGATTATTACAGAGGATACAAAGAAGGCTATGAAGAAGATCCTTTCCGATATTCAGGACGGAAGCTTTGCCAAGGAGTTTTTGGTGGATATGTCTCCGGCCGGCCGTCAGGTACACTTTAAGGCAATGAGAAAGCTGGCTTGTGAGCATCCGTCGGAGCAGGTTGGCGCTGAGATCCGCAAGCTGTACAGCTGGAACAACGAAGAGGATAAGCTGATCAACAACTAAAACATAACCGTCCACAGGGCGAAAAAGGGATCCAAAGAAAGAGGCGGGTTTGCCCGCAGGCTTCTCTTTGGATTCTTTTTTGTATTTATTGAAACTTCCGCATCCGTTTTTGTATCTATACATACAGAGAGGAACAGACTGCTCCTCTCAATATACAGATGGAAGGTAATCTCATGAGACAGGATCTGTACGAAACAATCACCGCATATATCATCGAACACCAGAATCAGTTTTACCGTTTGGCTTACAGCTATGTACGCAATCAGGAGGATGCGCTGGACGCAGTGCAGAATGCGGTCTGCAAGGCGCTTGAGCACTATGGCGCGCTGAAGAATGAACAGGCGATCAGAACCTGGTTTTACCGCATCCTGGTCAACGAAAGCCTTGGGATCTTAAAAAAGAAGAAAACGGAGTTTCTTTCAGACGGAGAGGACTGGGATATCCCTTATCACGAAAAGGGTTATGATGCAGAGGATGATCTGTATGAGCAGATCCAGCGTTTGGAGGAACAAACCCAGACCATCATAAAACTTCGTTTCTTTGAAGAATTGTCTTTAAAAGAAGTGGCAGAGATCACGGGGCTTAATTTGAACACGGTAAAGACGAAGCTGTATCGGGGATTGAAACAGTTAAAGGAGAATATTCAGGAGGTGGAAGCATGAATCGAATGGAGGATGCGAAGAAAAAGTACGAAGACATACCTGTGCCGGAGGCGCTTGGACAGCGGGTGCAGGCAGCTGTTGCACGGTCAAAGAAGCAGCAGAGAAAGAAACGGATCACGCGCCTGTTTTACAGGGCGGCCGGCAGAAGCCTGACAGCCGCTGCGGCCGTGGTGGCTGTCTTTACCCTGATGGTAAATACAAATACCGTATTTGCGGATACGGTCAGCGAGATTCCTGTTGTAGGCGCGGCGGCTAGGCTTTTGACCTTCCGTTCTTTTACGGAGGAAAATGAGGATATGAAGATTGCGGTCGAGGTACCTGAAATTGAGACGATAGAGCAGGATACGGGCGGTCTGGCCGATTCCATAAACCAGGAGATCTACAGGCTGTGTCTGGAATATGCCGAGGGGGCAAAGAAGCGGGCGGTGGAATACAGAGAGGCCTTTTTGGCCACAGGAGGGACAAAAGAGGAGTGGGCGGCCCACAATATAGAGATATGGGTGTGGTATGAACTGAAGTCGCAGACAGCCGATCGGATTTCCTTTGTGGTGCAGGGGACGGAAAACTGGTCCTCTGCTTATAATGAGGGAAAATATTACAACCTGGATCTGAAAAACGGAAAGCGTCTGTCTTTAAAGGATATCCTGGGAGAGGATTATAAAAAGATTGCGGATGACGCTGTCCGTTCTCAGATACCTGAAAAAGAGCGTGAGACTGGTGTGAAGTTCTGGAAGGCAGAGGAAGGCGGCTTTGAGGGCATCACAGACGAGACACCTTTTTATATCAATGAGGCAGGGGAGCCGGTAGTGGTGTTTGCGCCCTATGAGATCGCTCCCGGCGCGGCGGGAGAAGTGGAGTTTGTCATCAAAGGATAAGACACAGCCCGTCCATATGGCTGCACAATCAGTCTGCGGCGCGGTTTTTAATATAAAAATTCCAAAAAGGTTTTAAGGGCCATGGCCTGATTTCCGGTATGATAGGCGAAACCGATGGTTCGCCTGTGGATAGGAGCCTGAAGGGGGAGCTCGATGAAAGCGCCGCTGTCAAGCTCCTTTTGCACCAGTTCACGGATGACGCAGGCGATCCCGAGTCCGATTTTTGCAAATTCAATCAGAAGATCCATGGCAGTGACCTCCAGAATCTGATGGGGGGAAATAGAGTGCTCCGCCATGTATTCGTCCACATGGGTTCTGGTTATATTGCTCTGATCTAAGAGCATGATATTTCCCGTCTCGAATACATTGGTGTCCCGGCCCTCCCGCAGATAAAGATTTTCCAGATAGGTAGGGGTTGTGACAAAGGTATCCTGAATCTCCATCACAGGGATAAAGGACAGATCTTTGCGGGAAGAAGGCTCTGCGATCAGTCCCAGATCCAGCTTGCGCTGCTCCAGCCGTGTGATGGTCTGGGCCGTGGACTGGCTTTCAATGGTTATCTTCATATGGGGATACTGATCGATAAAGGTCTTAAGATAGGGAAGGAGCACATACTTGCAAAGGGTATTGCTGACGCCGATGCGCAGATGGCCGATGTCAAATTCCTGAATACGTTTCAATTCCTGTTCACCCCGGTTTAGAGCATCAAAGGCTTCGGCGGCGTGTTCAAAGAGAACCTGGCCCTCAGGCGTAAGCTGAACTCCTCTGGAGCTGCGGCTGAACAGGGAAAGGCCCAGGCTGTCCTCTAATTTACTGATGGCTTTGCTGATAGCCGGCTGGCTGATATAAAGCTCCCTGGCGGCGCGGGAAATATTTCCGGTTCGTGCCACTTCATAAAATATTTTGTACTGAGAAAGATTCTGATCCATGATCCACGCTCCTGTATAATATTTTTTCATATGTACTATTCATATTATATATTTTTATTATAACAGTACCTGTGATAAAATGTAAAGTACAGAAATAAAGAACCTATTATATGGCAGGATGCAAATACCGGCCATCAGTGAGGAGGATAAAGCGATGGGAATGACCATGACCCAAAAGATATTAGCCGCTCACGCGGGGCTTTCGGAGGTAAAGGCGGGACAGCTGATCGAAGCGGATCTGGATCTGGTGCTGGGAAATGATATTACCTCTCCAGTAGCCATAAACGAAATGAAAAAGATGAACCGGCAGACGGTTTTTGATAAGGATAAGATCGCCCTTGTCATGGATCATTTTATACCTAATAAGGATATTAAATCTGCGGAAAACTGCAAATGCTGCCGTGATTTTGCCTGTCGCCATGAGATCAGCCATTATTTTGACGTAGGAGAGATGGGGATTGAACACGCCCTTCTTCCGGAAAAGGGACTGGTGGTTGCAGGCGATGCGGTGATCGGCGCGGATTCTCATACCTGTACATATGGAGCTCTGGGAGCTTTTTCTACCGGTGTGGGAAGCACCGATATGGCGGCCGCCATGGTAACGGGAAAGGCATGGTTTAAGGTTCCGTCTGCCATTCGCTTTGAGCTGGTAGGAAAGCCCTCCAAATGGGTTTCAGGCAAGGATGTGATCCTGCATATTATCGGTATGATTGGCGTGGACGGGGCGCTTTACCGCTCCATGGAATTTACCGGTGAAGGCATTAGGCATCTGTCCATGGACGACCGCTTTACCATCTGCAACATGGCCATTGAAGCCGGAGGAAAGAACGGTATTTTCCCTGTGGATGATACGGCAATTCAGTATATGAAGGAACACTCAAAGAGAGGCTTTAGTGTATATGAGGCAGATGCGGATGCAGAGTATGATGAGACGTATGTGATTGATCTGTCAGAATTGAAGCCTACTGTATCATTTCCGCATCTGCCATCCAATACAAAGACCGTTGATCAGGCGGGCGATATAAAGATTGACCAGGCGGTAATCGGCTCCTGTACCAATGGGCGGATCGGAGATATCCGTGCAGCGGCAAAGATCCTGAAAGGGAAAAAGGTGGCAAAGGGCGTTCGCTGCATTGTGATCCCGGCAACCCAGTCCATTTACCTTCAGGCTATGAGAGAGGGGCTTTTGGAGATCTTTATCGAGGCCGGCGCTGTGGTGAGTACACCTACCTGCGGCCCCTGCCTTGGGGGATATATGGGAATTCTGGCAGCCGGTGAGAGATGTATTTCCACTACAAACCGCAATTTCGTAGGACGTATGGGCCATGTGGATTCGGAGATTTATCTGGCAAGTCCGGCCGTAGCGGCAGCCAGCGCTGTGGCAGGAAAGATCACAGCTCCCGGCGATGAAATATAAAAGGCAGGGAAAAGAAGGGAGAACAGCATGAACGTATGTGGACATACTTTTAAATATGGTGATAATGTGGATACGGATGTGATTATTCCGGCCCGCTATCTGAACGCCACCAGCGGCGAGGAGCTGGCAAAGCATTGTATGGAGGATATTGATCCCGGATTTATAAATAATGTGCAGGCTGGGGATATCATTGTGGCATCGAAAAATTTCGGCTGCGGTTCCTCCAGAGAGCACGCCCCCTTAGCAATCAAATGCGCCGGGATCAGCTGTGTCATTGCCGAAACCTTTGCCAGGATCTTCTATCGCAATGCCATCAATATTGGCCTGCCCATCATAGAATGTCCGGAGGCGGCCCGATCCATCTGCGCCGGAGACGAGATAGAGGTGGATTTTGACAGCGGTCTTATTACCAACCGCACCAGGAATGAAACCTATCAGGGACAGTCGTTCCCGCCTTTTATGCAGAGGATTATCCAGGCAGGAGGATTGGTGGCCTATATCAACGGGAAAGAGGCAGACTGAAAAACGTTTGCATACTGCTTAAAAAGAGGAGTGCGGCTGACTGGCCAGTTTTAAAAATTCCGCCATTTCCCGTGTAACCCATTTATCACGGTGGTATACGATTTGCCGCCAGGTCTGGATATGGAAGTCTTTGGCGTTCAGGATGCAGAGACGGCCATCCTCTACCGCCTGCCGGACGGTGAACGCAGGGAGAAAGGAAATTCCCTGATTATGCTGTAAAAATTTCAGAATAAAGTCTGTATTCCCTGTTTCTAGAAAGGGATGCAGCGTAATCCCCTCCGATGCCAGATACTGGTCCAGAATGAACCGGTAGCTGGCATCTTTTTCTGTGAGGACGAAAGGGTAAGACAGGATTTCTGTCAAAGAGAGCGGCCGCTTTCTGCTGGCTAAAGGGTGATCGGCGGAGGCGGCAAACAGGATCTGCTCTGGCTGTTCCATTACCTTTTTCCATTTGCAGTCGTAGATCCGTTTGTCCAGAAAATAGACGATATCGATGGCATTTGCATTCATCTGCTTCAAAAGCCGGTCTGGGGAATCGGTGATAATACTGACCTTTACATCAGGGTGCAGCCGGTGGTATTCGGTCAGAAGCTCTGGAAAAATGGAACTGCATATGGATTCAATGGTTCCAAGGCACAGCTGGCCGGTCAGCTGCACCGGATCTGCCATGGCGTCTTTCGCCTGGGCCAGATCCCGCATGATGGCAGAGGCGTAGCCGTAAAATACCTGTCCCTGGTGGGTGAGCGTCGTCTGCTTGCCGATACGGTCAAAGAGATGGACGCCAAGTTCCCGCTCCAGCTGCTTGATCTGAATGGTGACGGCGGCCTGTGAGTAACCCAGCTGACTGGCAGCCTTTGAAAAACTCTGCAGCTTGGCAGCCTGTAAAAAGGTGGCAATTTCGCGAAATTCCATGGAAGCTCCCTTCTTTTAACAGAATGATTAAAAATATTTTAACCATATCTTAAAAAGCTTAAATTTTACAAATGTATAGTTGTATGGTACAGTAAAATAACAGAAAAAGCAAGGAAAACGGATACTGGATTGGCGGTAAACGGGTTGTCGGGAGGAAGAAAGAGATGGAAAAAACGGATATCAGGTATGGCGCATACGTTCAGATTTTAAAGGAAGAGCTGGTTCCGGCCATGGGATGCACAGAGCCTATCGCTCTGGCTTATGGAGCTGCCAGGGCGAGAGAGGTGCTGGGTCAGATGCCGGACCGGGCAGTGATCGGTGCCAGTGGAAGTATTATAAAAAATGTCAAATCTGTGATCGTGCCGAATACGGATCATCTAAAGGGGATTCCCGCAGCTGCGGCCGCCGGAATTGTGGCCGGTGACGCAGATAAAAAGCTGGAAGTGATCGCAGCCGTATCGGGGGAACAGATTGCGCAGATAAAGGATTTTCTGGAACAGGTACCGGTTACGGTGGAGCATATCGACAACGGCATTACCTTTGATATTGTGATAACCCTTTATAAAGGGGACGCCTGGGTCAGGGTACGGATCGCTAATTACCATACCAATATCGTTCTGGTGGAAAAGAATGGGGAGATTCTGGAGAAAAAGGAAGTGGCCGGAGAGTCGGAGGAGGGGCTTACGGACCGAAGCATTTTGAATATGAAGGATATCCTCGATTTTGCCGGGACGGTTGATATAGAGGATGTGAGAGAAACGCTGGAACGCCAGATCGAGTACAACTGGGCGATTGCAGAGGAGGGCATACGCGGCAGCTACGGAGCCAATATTGGAAGCGTGCTTTTGGATATGGAGGGCGGAAGCGTCCGTGTCCGCGCCAAGGCCATGGCCGCCGCCGGATCTGACGCAAGGATGAACGGCTGTGAACTGCCGGTGGTTATCAATTCCGGAAGCGGCAATCAGGGAATTACTGCGTCTGTGCCGGTGATTGTTTATGCCAGGGATATGGGAGTTGGCCATGAAACCTTGCTGCGCGCCCTGACGGTTTCCAATCTGACTGCTATCCACCAGAAAACGCCGATTGGAAGGCTGTCTGCTTACTGCGGCGCTGTCAGCGCAGGGGCAGGCGCAGGGGCGGGGATTGCCTATCTGAATGGCGGCGGCTATCAGGAGATCGTGCATACTGTGGTAAATGCCCTTGCTATTGTGTCCGGGATCGTCTGTGACGGCGCGAAGGCCTCCTGCGCGGCAAAGATTGCCTCTGCGGTGGATGCGGGCATTTTAGGATACCAGATGTACATCCGCGGTCAGCAGTTTTTTGGCGGTGACGGCATTGTCACAAAGGGAGTGGAAGAGACATTGAAAAATGTGGGACGGCTGGGAAAACAGGGAATGAAGGAGACGAATGAGGAAATCATTAAGATTATGATTGGGGAATAATATAAAAGAGAAAGTGATAATCGGATTCTGCCGCTTTAGGGATATAAACCTAAAGCGGCATTTTTGATAAAAAAGACATGGTTTGAATAAAATAAAACATTTACACCATAAATCAAAATAAAAATTGTATAATAAGTAGAAAAATGCATGAAAATCGGTAGAAAAATTATTCTAAATAGTCAAACGGGGTGCCATAATACACAATAAGGAAAAGTTCCTTAAAGTGCAGCAAAAACAAGGGAAAGGGAAGGAGAAAAAATGAAGAGGAAAAAGCATGGACGAAGAATCCTGTCCTGTGTTCTGGCGGCCTCCATGGCAGTGCCGGCAGTATCGGTTCCTGTCACTGCCTATGGAGCCTCCGGTCTGGTTCGGGACGCTTACGGCGTATCAGGAAAACGTTCGCAGGATGGCGCGCTGGAGGAGGTTGGAGGGCTCGAGCTAAAAGGAGCCTATCTGGATACGGATTCTGAACGGGGAAACGTTTTAACAGTGACAGGGGGATGGAATAACCAGAATTCCGGCCATGCAAATATCCCCAATGGAGCAGACCTGTTTGGAAAAAAGTCATTTACCCTGCTGGCGGATATCAAGATGACAGACACAGAGGATGATGCTGCGAATGATAAAAAGGCAGCCTTTACCATTGGTAAAGAAAGTCAGAATCTTCATATATTTACCTTGTCAGGCAAGCTGGGATACGGAGATTCCGCTGCAAAAGGAGGAATCAGCGAAAATAATATTGAGCTTGCAAATATCGATCCAGACGGCTGGAATTCCATGGCATTGGTTTATGAGGAAAAGGATGACAGAAATGGTTCCGTCTGTGTCTATATCAACGGTGAAAAAGCGGGGGAAATTGCCGATATAGGGTTTAAACTGAGTACAATGTCAGATCAGATAACCGCTATGGTGGGACGTTCCTTTAAAACAAGCTTCCTGCTTAACGGCTTATATGACAACATTGTGGTAAAAGATACGGCTCTTTCGGAAGAGGAGGCTGTAAAAGAAACAAGACAGAGGGTTCTGCAGCCATTAAAAAAAGAACTGAAAGAGCTGCTTGCCGAGGCCGAGGCGTATACGGAGGGGGATGGAGCTGAAAATCAGGAGTTAATGGAGTTGATTTTTGCAGGACAGATCCTGTTGAATGATGAATCTGCCTCTATTGGGGATATTTCAGATGTAATCAGCCAGATCCGGGCAATTTTACCGGCATACGATGCTACGATTGTTATCAGGGGAAAAGATGTAGATGCGGCGGCCAGGGTGCCCGAAGGACTTTCTTACAAGGGCTGGGGGCTTTTAAGCTGCAACGGCACCAGCAATCTTTTGATGGACTATAAGGCAGAAGCGCCGGGAAAGTATTGGGAGCTAATCAATACGCTTTTTGGAGGGGATCATCCTATTTTTACCCATATAAAAATTGAGATGGGGAATGATGGAAATACTTCTACAGCGGCAGATCCGGCTACGATCCGATTTGAGGGAGAGGAGGCAGATGCATCCAGGTCTCCGGGCTGGCAGCTGGCGGCGGATGCAAGAAGCGTTAATCCTGAGATGAAGATCAGCGTTCTGCGGTGGCGTTCCCCAAATTGGACCAATGGCAATACGAATACGGAAACAATTTACCGGTGGTATCGGGATACCATTTTTGATGCCTATGAAAAGTATGGGATCATGCCGGATTATGTGGCGGCAGGAGTGAATGAGGCCAGGAGCAATGATGTGCCGGTCAGTGTCCGCATGATGAATGAATTTACAGAACGGATGGAAAATGAGAGTGATTTTCCTGAATATATGGAAGATGAGGAGATACAGGATGCCTACCGCAGCATAAAATTTGTATCAGCAGACGAGATTGATTCCTGGTCTATTGTGGATCAGATGTATCAAACGCAGACAGAGCCGGACGGGGCCTGGGAAAACACAGATGCGGTAGGAATTCATTATGTAACGGGAACGGATCAGAAAACAAGGGATCTGGCAGATAAATACAATAAACAGATCTGGTACAGCGAAGGCTGCGCCTCTTTTGGTCAGACGCCTCAGTCAGAACGCCGTACCAATACATATGTTCCTATGGGGGGCAAACAGGGGCCGCTGGCCATGGCAGACGGATTTTTAAACTCATTTGTGTTTAACCGGATGACCCACTATGTATTCCAGCCCGCAGTTGGAGCCTTCTACGATGGGCTTCAGTACGCCCATAAGGATCTTGTCAGCGCAAGGGAGCCCTGGGCGGGATATGTCCGTTATGATGAGGCTCTTTATCTGACAGCGCATTTTACCCAGTTTTCACAGGCGGGGTGGCCGGATAAGGAAAACAGCAACGGGATTTGGCTTGGTATTCCTCAGGCCAGCGGTGCCTATGCGGGAGATAACAGCACAAATGAACATCTCTCCAACGAGGAGGGGGAGCCCAGTTATATGACTCTTGCGGATCCCGACAAAACAGATTTTTCTGTGGTGGCGGTAAACAACAGCAATAAAGAGCTTACATACCGCATCAAGGCAGAGGATATGGAGATTCAGGAGGGAACGCCTCTGGAGATCTGGCAGACAAAGGCAGATGAATACATGAAATTTAAGGGACAGGTGGAACCGGATGGCGCCGGGTACTATGTCGTTACCATAGATCCGGGCGCGATGGCGACCTATACGACCCTGGATTATGCAGAGAATACGGAGGAAAATGAAGAGGATCGTGCGCTGGATCTGCCGGAGAATATACCATCTGGAGAAAAAGCGGTGCTGGATACCGATGATGATGGAAAAATGGGAGAAGATTTCACGGAGGTAACAGATAACGAGATCCTGTATGCAGACGATTTTGACTATGAGGAAGAGGGAGATGTTCTGGTTTGTGCGGCAGGGGGAAAAGAAGAGCAGGACTACCTGTATTCCAGAGGAAATGAACCACGGTATCTGATGGATACCCACGGGGCCTGGGTCGTAGAAGAGGACGGAGACGGAAACCGGCGTTTGGGGCAGATTCTGTCTGAAAAGGTCAGCGAATGGAACGGCGGCGATCCTGAGACGATCGTGGGGGATCATCGCTGGATGAACTACCGCGCCAGCATTGATGTACAGGCGGATAACGGGTATGCGCTTTTGGGAATCCGCCAGCAGAGCGGAATGAACAGCGATAACAGTGGTTACAATCTGCTGATTGAACAGGGAAAATGGAAACTTAGAAAGAAAGGCACTGTTCTGAAAGAAGGGCTGCTTCCAGAGCGGGACGGGGATTATTATAATCTGGCTCTTGAAGGAAGAGAAAATATGATCACGGCCTATGTAGACGGCCAGATGATAGCGTCTTATACCGATAATGATAAGCCGTATCTTACTGGCCGTGTATTCCTGGGAAGTGCATGGAAACAAACGTATTTCGATCATTTAAAGGTGGAGCAGATTCCGGGATACATTCCTTATGCTGACGCATTTTATGATGATCATGATGATGAGGTGCAGTATACGGGAGACTGGGCGCTAGATGGACCGGGAGAAGGAAGCGCAGACAACTGGTACCGCACAACTGCTTACAATAAAAAGGAGGGTGTTTCTGTAAGTTTTAAGGGAACCGGAACCGGATTTACATTGGTGGGAGAGAATAAAGAGAAGGCGGTGGTCGATATCTATGTGGACGGTCAGCTGAGAGTCGGCGGCCAGGAAAATATGGAAAGCGATAAACGCTATTCCACAATTCTGCTTGACGGAGAGGAAAATAAGGAGCATGAATTTAAGGTGGTTGTCACATCGGGGCAGCTGACCATTGACGGCGTGTATATTCTGGGCGATCCGGTGCCGGGGGGAGGCACAGAGGCCCTTAAAGCACTGGTGACAGAATGCAGCGGATTGTATTCCGGGGACTATACATCAGAAACATGGACTGTGTTTGAGAAAACACTTCAGAAAGCGCAGGAGATACTTGAAAAGGAGGATGCAGTTCAAATTGAGATTGATCAGGCAGATGCAGAACTTCGTAGCGCCAGGAACGGACTGCTGCGGCTGGATGAAGCTGTGGAGATCACAGATACAGAACTTCCGGAACACCTGGCAGTCTTTATTGGGGATGAACCGGAGAATATGCCTGAAAAGGTAAAGGTAAAACTGGCAGATGGTTCAGAGGAAAAAAGAGATATTGTCTGGGAGTTTGATGATGAAGAGGCAGCGGTTTATGATACCGCAGTGGTTACCGGTACAGTTGCAGGAGATAGAATACTCAAGGTGACAATCCCTGTGGAAATTGTTCCAAGAAATCTTGTTTACTTTATGGACAGCTTTTCTGCTTCGCCGGAGGAAAATGCAGTGACACCGGTATATGAGGCAGTCCGGCGGCTGACGAAGAATCAGCTGCTCAATGAGGCGGCTGACCAGGTATCCGATGGAAGCAGGTGGGGATTTGATGCGGCTGGTGTGAACGAAAAGGGCGGTACGGATATCAATGACAAATATGACTCTGGCTATTATATGTCAGGAGGAAAACCTGCAACCTACTATCTTCCCCTGGAGGCTGGCACCTATTCCATTACTGCAGGAGCGAGAGAGTGGTGGAATAAGGATCGCCATATGAAGGTAACTGCTTATTTGAACGGGCAGGAGGCGGCCTCGGATGAACTGGCTGTAAGCGGAAGTGACACGGATGGCCGTGTGACCCTGGAAGTTACGCTGGATCAGCCCTCCACGGTTATACTGAAAGCAGAAAAGACGGAGCACAGCGATGATCCTGTGATCAGCTGGGTAGCCGCAGCAAGGGCGGATGAGGTAAGGCCTGTGGGCATTGAGATTAAGTCTCTGCCGGATCAGATGATTTATCGGATAGACGAAGCCTTTGATTCTCAGGGACTGGAAGTAGAAGCCATTATGAGTGATGGGACACGGGTGATTCTTAATCAGGAGGATTATACACTGGAGGGGTATGATTCGGGAACTGTAGGGGAAAAGGTGATTACAGTTACCTATACAGACGGGACAGGAAAGGAATACCGGGAACAATTTACAGTAATAGTAGCACAGTCCAGATATTATACCGTTGGAATTGAAATAACAAAAGCCCCGGATAAAACAAAATATTATACAGATGAGGAATTTGATCCTGAGGGTATGAAGGTTGAGGCCATTAAGGCGGCCACTGCCAGTGATGCCCAGCCCATCCGTGTTCCGATCCAAAATTTTAAAATAGCAACGTCAAGCAATGCAAAAAAGGCTGGAGCAGGTGTTAGAACAGCCAGTTCCAGTGAGGCAGTCCGTGTTCCTTTGGAACAGGATGATTACCTGACAGAATATGATTTCTCACAGCCTGGAAGTTCGGAGGTAACGGTGATTTACAATGACCTGGATGCAGACGGGGAGCAGACGGAATTTAAGGATTCACTTCATGTGACAGTGATGAAAGAAGAACTGTTTTATACCGCCAGGATCCGCATTACAGATAAACCGGATAAACGGATTTACAGAATTGGCGAGGAGTTTGATCCAGAAGGCATGAAGGTGATTCAGGTATTGAAGGGAGATCTGTCCGGCAATACGCGGGAGGAAGAAATTTCCCTGGATGATCTGGAATATTTCTATGATTTTTCACAGCCTGGAACACAAACAGTGAAGATTTGCTATTATGGAGTTGACAAAGAACAGGAAGAAAAGGCGTTCTATGATAAGATTACTGTACAGGTGGCTGAGGAAGCACCGGAAGGTTTCTATACGGATAAAATCGAGATTGTTTCTTTGCCGAACCGTCTTGTTTATGAAGAGGGGGAGCGTTTTGATCCCGCAGGCATGACGGTAGTGGCTCATCAGATCAATCGGAGTACAGGAGAAAAACAGCAGATGGAGGTTTTCAATTATCAGGCCAGTCCGTCTGTATTTATGAAGAGCGGCAATATAAAAGTAGTCATTTCCTATACTGGATTGGATATAAATGGAGATCCCAGAGTGTTCAGGGACAATGTTTCCGTTACCGTTCGGCCTTATGAAAGAAGTGACAGCGATGGAAATGAGGATTCCTCTGCTGCGGGCAAGGCCTGGGAAGGGAAGGCGGCGCAGACTGGCTGGCCATCCGGTATTATGGATGGAGGAAACTGGAAACGGGATCCTCAAAGTCATGTATGGACATATATTAAAGCAGATGGAAATGCTGCGGTCAGTGAATGGGGCTGTATCAATGGAACCTGGTATTTCTTCGGAGCAGATGGCCGCATGGTTTCTGATCAGTGGATAAAGGATGGCCCCAAGTGGTATTTTGTCAATGAAAGCGGCGGAATGTGTATGGATCGCTGGGTTCTTTATGAGGATAACTGGTATTATCTGGGAAAGGATGGTGTGATGGCAGAAAATACGGTGACAGCTGACGGATATTCCGTGGATTCTGAGGGAAGATGGATCCATTAGGAACAAAAAAATAAAGAAGGAGGAGCGCTCTGTGGAAAAAGGATTGTTTCCGGGAGCGCTTCTCCTTCTTTGAGCATCAGGAACGTAAAAAGACAGTCTGATATCCTGTGGGGAGTGGTAATACGGTGTCAGTCATTATCCGGCAGCAGCTTGATCGTTACCATGATAAATTTGACAAAAGAGCCCTCTTCCAGTTCGATATCGTCCACATGGCTGGAAGGCGGGATATCACAGGCATCCTCTAATTCCACCGTGATCCAGTCTCTTGCGGCTTCTCTTGCGTTCTCTACGGCATCCTCCAGATCCGGGCCGTCGGCTACGCAGCATTCCAGATCCGGGAAGTAAGCGTGAAAGCCCTTGTCGTCTTTGTGGGGAGTAAAAACTGCGGGATATGTAAATGTCATTGAAAAATACCTCCAGTATTTGATGTGCATTGTGACTATTATACCCCAGTCGGTTTTGTTTGTACAGGCCGCATTTTGTTAAAAAGCAAAGACGGGATGGGAGGAGAGTGAAAGGTAAAAGAAAAATATTTTGTCTGGATTTGCAACTTGAAAAATAATTCCTGTGTGATATACTGAAACTAAAGAAAACGATGCAGTACGGCAGGAAAAGGAGAACAATATGCGTATTCAGGGAAAACATATATGGATCGCAGGTCAGTTTATGGCCGCGCAGCTGTTGATCGAGGAGGGAACCATAAGAGAGGTTCTTCCATACGGAGCCGGTGAGGCGGATGAGGATTACGGAGATAACCGGGTGCTTCCCGGCTTTATCGACATCCACACCCACGGCGCTTACGGCTATGACACAAATGATGCCCAGCCGGAGGGCTTAAGAGAGTGGATGCGCCGGATCCCAGAAGAGGGCGTTACATCCATTCTGCCTACCACGGTGACTCAGATGCCCGACGTCCTCACGAGAGCGGTATCCAGTGTGGCAGAGGTAGTGGAGGAGGGCTACGAGGGAGCCCAGATTTTGGGAATCCATTTTGAAGGCCCCTATCTTGATATGGATTATAAGGGAGCCCAGCCGCCGGAGGCTATTGCGTCTGCCTCTATCGAACAGTTTCAGATGTATCAGGAGGCGGCAAAGGGGCTGATCCGCTATATTACTCTTGCACCGGAGCACGATCCCGGCCATGCCCTGACCCGCTACTGTGCTTCTCACGGGGTGACCGTCAGCATGGGCCATTCCTCCGCTTCGTATGAAGAAGCTCTTCTGGGAATCGCCAACGGCGCCACCTCCATGACTCATGTGTATAATGGCATGACGCCTTATCATCACCGCAAGCCAGGGCTGGTGGGAACCGCACTCAGGGTCAGGGATATTTACGGGGAAGTGATCTGCGACGGCTGCCATTCCCATCTGGCGGCTTTAAATAACTTTTTTACAGCCAAGGGCCGTGATTACGCCGTTATGGTCAGCGATTCCCTTCGGGCAAAACACTGCCCGCCCGGCGGCAATTATCAGCTGGGCGGCCATGATATTGAGATCGGAGAGGACGGCCTCGCAAGGCTGAAGGGAACAGACACGATTGCGGGAAGCACTCTGCGCATGAACCGGGGGCTTAAGATACTTATCGAGGAAGCCATGGTTCCGGTGGATGCAGCCATCAATTCCTGCACGTTAAATCCTGCCCGCTGTATTGGCGCAGACCGCACCAAGGGACGGATCGCAGCAGGCTGTGATGCCGATTTGGCTGTGCTGGATAGGGATTATAATGTGGTTCAGACCTGGTGCCGCGGCAGGAAGATGCTCTAAGACAGCAGAAGGCTGTTTTCTGCAAAAAGCCTGATTTTCATAAAAAAAGCTTGCATTTTGTGAGGTCTGATGGTATAGTATACGTGATAACAGATATTTTTACTGAAAGTAAGAGTGGGCGGCGGTCCACTCTTTCGTATTGTAAGGGAAAAGAAAGGTGGTGGAACGATGGCAAAGAAGGAAAGCTATGAGAGCAGAGTGGAGGCATTCCTCCTTCCTCTGATGGAAGAGAATCATTTCGAGCTGGTGGATGTAGAATATGTAAAGGAAGCAGGAACCTGGTACCTGCGCGCATACATTGACAAAGAAGGCGGCATTGCCGTAGATGACTGTGAGGTCATCAGCAGACAGCTGGGAGACTGGCTGGATAAAGAGGATTTTATTTCCGAAAGTTACATCCTGGAGGTAAGTTCTCCTGGTCTGGGACGTCCTTTAAAAAAGGAAAAGGACTATGTCCGCAGTATGGGCAGGGAGGTAGAGGTGCGTCTTTATAAGGCCATTGACCGTCAGAAGGAATTTACTGGTATTTTAAGCGCATATGATGATAAGACGGTCACTCTGACCATGGGAGACGGCAGCGCTCAGACCTTTGATAAAGCAGGGATTGCGCTGATCCGGCTGGCGTTTGATTTTTAAGAGGCATAGATAGGAGGATAATCATGAACAAGGAACTGTTAGAGGCGATGGAGATATTGGAAAAGGAGAAAAATATCTCTAAGGATACCATGATCGAGGCGATCGAGAATTCCCTTATCACCGCCTGCAAGAATCATTTCGGAAAGGCCGATAACGTAAGAGTGGCAATGAACCGTACCACAGGGGATTTCGCCGTGTATGCAGAGAAAACCGTGGTAGAGGAGGTGGCAGATCCGGTCATGGAGATCAGTCTGGCAGATGCCCGTATGATCAGTCCAAAGTATGTGCTGGGCGATACCGTACAGGTGCCCCTTGACTCTAAGAAATTTGGCCGTATCGCCACACAGAATGCGAAGAACGTGATCCTGCAGAAGATCCGCGAGGAAGAGCGCAAGGCCCTTTACAATGACTATTACAGCATGGAAAAGGATGTGGCAACCGGTATTGTTCAGCGTTATCTGGGCAGAAATATCAGTATTAACCTGGGCAAGGTAGACGCCATTTTAAATGAAAGTGAGCAGGTAAAGGGAGAGACCTTCCGCCCCACAGAGCATATCAAGGTCTACATCCTTGAAGTAAAGGACACTACCAAGGGACCAAGAATCTCTGTATCCAGAACGCATCCGGATCTGGTAAAGCGCCTTTTTGAGGAGGAGGTTTCCGAGGTTCATGACGGTACGGTAGAGATTAAGGCCATTGCAAGAGAGGCTGGTTCCCGTACAAAGATCGCCGTTATGTCAAACGATCCCGGTGTGGATCCCGTTGGCGCCTGCGTTGGTGTAAACGGAGCCAGAGTCAATGCCATTGTAAATGAGCTTCGCGGTGAAAAGATCGATATCATCAACTGGGATGAGAATCCGGCTTACCTGATCGAGAACGCATTAAGCCCTGCAAAGGTAATCTGCGTTGTGGCAGATGAGGAGGCAAGGGAAGCGCAGGTGATCGTGCCTGATTACCAGCTGTCCCTGGCCATCGGCAAAGAGGGACAGAACGCAAGACTGGCAGCTAGGCTGACCGGCTTTAAGATCGATATTAAGAGCGAAACCCAGGCAAAAGAAATGGGACTGTTTGAGCAGATGGGCTTACAGTACGGCGATAGCCCGGCTCCTTCCTATGAGGAAGAAGAGTATGCAGGCGAAGAGGAGTATGAAGTTTCCGGCCAGGAAAACGCGGTTCAGGATGACTACCAGGAAGAGAACGGCGAACAGTAGGAGGAGACCTAAGGATTAGGAGTGATAAAGAGTGAGTGGAAAGAAGATCCCGCTGAGGCAGTGCATCGGCTGCGGTGAGATGAAGAGCAAGAAGGAAATGATAAGAGTGATAAAGACCGCTGAGGGCGAGATCCTGTTAGACGCCACAGGCCGCAAAAACGGCAGAGGCGCTTACCTGTGCCCATCCATGGAATGTCTGAAAACGGCTGTCAAGGGCCGCGGACTGGAACGCTCCTTTAAAATGGCGATCCCCAAAGAGGTGTATGAGACTCTGGAAAAGGAGATGGAAGAGCTTGGTAAACAGTAAAAAGCTGCTGAGCCTGATTGGCCTTGCGACCAGGGCAAGAAAGGCGGTCAGCGGAGAATTTTCAACGGAAAAGTCCGTCAAAAGCGGCAGATCCCGCATGGTGATCGTATCAGAGGAGGCTTCGGACAACACAAAGAAAATGTTCACAAATATGTGTGCTCACTATAAAGTCCCGATCTATCTGTTTGGTACAAAGGATGAACTCGGTCATGCCATGGGGCAGGAGTTTCGGGCTTCCCTGTCTGTGGAGGACGCAGGGTTCGCAAAGTCAATGGCAGCACTGATGAATGTAAATGGAGGTAGTTTGAATGAGAGTAAGTGAACTGGCAAATGAACTGGGCAAGTCCAGTAAAGAGGTATTAGATATTGTGAAGCAGAAGGATCAGTCTGCCTCTCTGTTTGCCGCATCCAGCTTATCCGGAGACCAGGAAGCCATGGTGCGGGCGGCGGTGAATCAGAAAAAAGAAGCGCCTAAGACAGAAGGCGGAGCAAAGGCAGAGCCTGCAAAGAAGAAACTTACTGCTGTATTCCGTCCCCAGAACGCACAGCAGCAGTTAAAGCGTCCGGTTTCCAAACAGACGCCAAAGAAGGAAACGCCTGCCCAGACGGCCCCTGAGACGAAGGTTCAGGCGCAGTCAGCCGCCCCTGCCAGAGCAGAGGCACAGGGTGAGGAGCGTAGCCAGGGCGCACAGGCAAGAGATGGCCGCAGGGGCGATGGAAGAAGTCAGGGCGGATTTACCGGCGGCAGAGACGGAAACCGTGAGGGGCGTCAGAATACAGGCAGAGGCGACGGACGAAGCCGCGACGGAAGAGATGGCCGTTCTTTTGGAAACCGTGATGGAAGAGACGGCCGGCAGGGCGGATTTACCGGCAGCCGCGATGGAAACCGTGACGGAAGAACCGGCGGTTTCGGAGGAAGAGACGGAGGAAACCGCGATGGAAGGAATCAGGGCGGTTCCTTTGGAAATCGTGATGGAAGAAGCCAGGGCGGCTTTGGAAACAGAGACGGCCGCTCCGGCGGATTTGGCGGAAACCGTGACGGCCGTACCGGAGGCTTTGGCCGCGGAGGCGAGGATAAGGACAGGGATTCCAGAAACGGAGGCAACCGTGACAGCCGCCGTTTTGGCGGAAGAGACAGCGGTCGTTCTTCCTCCTTTGACAGTCCTATCCAGACAAAGCCAAGCAGCACCCGTCAGACCAACAAGAATGCTCATAAGAATGACCGTTTTGACAAGAGAGACAGGGATGAGGACGGAAAGAAGGCACCAAAGACAGGAAAGGGAGCTTTCATTATGCCGCAGCCTAAGAAGGAAGAGGCAAAGGTTGAGGATGTAAAGACCATCACCCTTCCAGAGCGTCTGACAATTAAGGAACTGGCGGATAAGATGAAGCTGCAGCCATCCGTGATTGTTAAGAAGCTTTTCTTAAAGGGTCAGATGGTAACCTTAAACCAGGAGATCGACTACGAGCAGGCAGAAGAGATCGCCATGGAATTTGACGTGCTCTGTGAACAGGAAGAAAAGGTGGACGTAATCGCCGAGCTTTTAAAGGAAGATGAGGAGAATGCAGAGGATATGGTTTCCAGACCGCCCGTTGTCTGCGTGATGGGTCACGTTGACCATGGTAAGACCTCTCTTCTGGATGCTATCCGCCAGACCAATGTAACTGCTAGAGAGGCAGGAGGCATCACCCAGCATATCGGTGCATCTGTGATCGAGATGAATGACAGAAAGATCACTTTCTTAGATACACCGGGACATGAGGCATTTACAGCGATGCGTATGAGAGGCGCCCAGTCTACGGATATTGCCATCCTGGTAGTAGCGGCAGACGACGGCGTGATGCCTCAGACCGTAGAGGCGATCAACCATGCAAAGGCAGCCGGCGTTGAGATTATCGTTGCCATCAACAAGATCGACAAGCCCAGCGCCAATATAGATAAGGTAAAGCAGGAGTTATCCGAGTATGAGCTGATTCCTGAGGATTGGGGCGGCAGCACCATTTTCGTGCCTGTTTCCGCACATACAAAGGAAGGCGTCAAAGACCTTCTGGAAATGGTTCTTCTGACAGCGGATGTCCTTGAATTAAAGGCAAATCCAAACCGTAAGGGAAGAGGCCTTGTGATTGAGGCAGAGCTTGATAAGGGCAAGGGTCCTGTTGCCACCGTTCTGGTGCAGAAGGGAACCCTAAGAGTAGGTGAAACCATTGCGGCAGGAGCCTGCTATGGAAAGATCCGCGCCATGATGGATGACAGAGGCCGGAGAGTAAAAGAGGCAGGGCCATCCACACCTGTTGAAATCCTGGGCTTAAACGATGTTCCTCAGGCCGGAGAGGTCTTTGTTGCGACTGAGAATGAAAAAGAGGCAAGAAGCTTTGCAGAAACCTTCATTTCTGAGGGCAAGAACAAGCTGATTGAGGATACAAAGGCAAAACTGTCCTTAGATGACCTGTTCAGTCAGATCAAGGCAGGAAACGTAAAGGAACTGCCATTGATCATCAAGGCAGACGTACAGGGATCTGTAGAGGCAGTAAAACAGAGCCTCACAAAGCTCTCCAACGAAGAGGTAATGGTAAAGGTGATCCACGGCGGCGTAGGCGCTATCAACGAGTCCGACGTTTCCCTGGCATCTGCATCCAATGCTATTATCATTGGCTTCAATGTGCGTCCTGACACAACGGCCAAGTCTATTGCAGAGCGTGAAAAGGTAGACGTTCGTCTCTACAGGGTTATCTACCAGGCCATCGAGGATGTAGAGGCAGCTATGAAGGGTATGTTAGATCCCGTATTTGAGGAAAAGGTCATCGGCCATGCAGTAGTTCGCCAGCTGTTCAAGGCTTCCGGTGTAGGCACCATCGCAGGTTCCTATGTACTGGACGGAAAGTTCCAGAGAGGCTGCAGCTGCCGTATCACAAGAGAAGGAGAGCAGATCTACGAGGGCCCGTTAGCATCTCTGAAGCGTTTTAAGGATGATGTGAAGGAAGTAGCCGCAGGCTATGAGTGCGGTCTCGTATTTGAAAAGTTCAATGACTTAAGGGAAGATGACACCATTGAAGCCTATACCATGGTAGAGGTGCCAAGGTAGGCTTATTTCGGGCGATGCATACCGGAAAGGAATTATCATGCGTAAAAACAGCATCAAGAACACAAGGATCAATATGGAGGTTCAGAGGGAATTAAGCGAGATCATCCGGTCGGGGATCAAGGATCCGCGGATCCATCCCATGACCAGTGTGGTTGCCGTAGAGGTGACGCCAGATCTCAAATACTGCAAGGCATATATTAGTGTTCTGGGCGATGAGGAGGCTGCAAAGGCTACGGTTGAGGGCCTGCGCAGCGCCTCCTCCTTCGTGCGCAGGGAACTGGCAAAAAGAGTCAATCTGCGCAATACGCCCGAGATCAGGTTCATACTGGATCAGTCCATTGAATATGGTGTAAATATGTCAAGATTGATTGACGAGGTTACCAGAGATCTTCACGATGAGGAAGAGGAGGGACTGTAAATGACGGTTCTGGAACAGATGTTAGACGGCGCAGGCTCCGTTGTTATTCTGGGCCATGTGAGGCCAGACGGTGACTGTCTGGGATCCGCCCTGGGACTCTATCACTATCTGCAGATCAGCCGTCCGGATATACGGGCGGCTGTGTACCTGGAGGAAAGTTCGCCCAAGTTCAGCTATCTGAAAGGCTATGATGCCATCCGCCATCAGGCAGATGACGACAGCTATGAACTCTGCATCTGTTTAGACAGCGGAGATGAGGAGCGGCTGGGAGAGTTTGGGATCTATTTAAAGAGGGCAAAAAAGAGCCTGTGTCTGGATCATCACATTACCAATACCCGCTACTGCGAAGTCAATCTGGTGGCTGAAAATGCAAGCTCTACCTGTGAGGTTTTGTTTGAACAGCTGGATGAGGAAAAGATCGATAAAGCCACTGCCGAGTGTCTCTATACAGGCCTGATTCACGATACAGGAGTGTTTAAATACTCCTGTACCAGTGCCCGGACCATGGAAATTGCGGGAAAGCTGATGGCAAAGGGGATTGATTTTGGAACCATTATTGACGACAGCTTTTATAAGAAAACCTATGTCCAGAATCAGATTCTGGGCAGGGCTCTCCTGGAGAGCGTTACGTTCTTTGATGGAAAATGTATTTTCAGTGCCCTTCGTCAGTCAGAAATGGAGTTTTATGGAGTAGACGGCAAGGATATGGATGGTATCATCGACCAGCTGCGCCTGACTGAGGGCGTGGAGGTTGCTATTTTCATGTACCAGACCGGACCACAGCAATTTAAGGTCAGCCTGCGCTCTCACAGCCAGGTGGACGTGAGCCGGATTGCGTCCTATTTCGGCGGCGGCGGCCATGTCCGCGCGGCCGGCTGCACCATGTCTGGAAGGATTCATGACGTAGTTAATAACCTGTCTCTCCATATCGCCAGGCAGCTTGATGCGGCCGGCGGCCAGGAGGAATAAATGTATCACGGAATCATCAATGTATATAAGGAGCCGGGCTACACATCCCATGATGTGGTGGCCCGGCTCAGAGGGATTTTAAAGCAGAAAAAGATCGGCCATACCGGTACTCTCGATCCGGCGGCAGAAGGGGTTCTGCCGGTATGTCTGGGGATGGGAACCAGGCTCTGCGATATGCTGGCAGACCGGACAAAGACCTATGAGGCAGTGCTTCTTTTAGGCCGTTCCACAGACACCCAGGATACTACGGGCCTTACACTGACCCGGGATGAGACAGGGGCCCTGGCGCTGGATCCTCAGAAGGTCCGGGAGGTTATCCTGGGATTTAAGGGTGATTATGACCAGATTCCGCCCATGTATTCGGCCTTAAAGGTAGATGGAAAGAAACTCTGCGACCTGGCGCGGGCGGGAAAGGAAGTAGAGCGAAAGGCCAGGAGGGTGGAGATCCTGGACATTTCCATATTAAAGCTGGAACTGCCGCGGGTATCCATCCGCGTTACCTGTTCTAAGGGCACCTACATACGGACACTCTGCGATGATATCGGGAGGATCCTTGGGGTAGGCGGCTGTATGGAGCATCTGCTGCGCACAAGAGTAGACCGTTTTCAGGTGGAGGACAGCCTGAGGCTGGATCAGATTGAACAGCTGAGAGACCAGGGGGACATTGAAGGCTGCCTTTATACTGTAGAAGAGGCTTTAGAGGCTTATCCGGCGGTGTATACCCTGCCGGAAGGCGATAAGAATTTGAAAAACGGGAATCCCTGCTTTAGGCAGCTGCTGGATTCCGGGCGGTCCGCACCGCTGGAAACAGCGAAGGATGGAGACCGGTTCCGCTTTTACAACAGTGAGGGAATCTTTAAGGGAGTATACCAGTATCAGCAGGAAAAACACTGGTGGAAACCCTGGAAGATGTTTGACCTGGATCCCGATACCTTTAAGGGGGCAAAGAAACTATGAAATACATTGCAGACACCACAAAGTTTCAGCTGACAGAGCCTACGATCGTCACGCTGGGGAAATTTGACGGCAGACACAGAGGGCATCAGAAGCTTCTTCGGACGATGAAGGCGCTGAAGGAAAAAACGGGCTGGTCCACAGCTATTTTTACGTTTTCCATCGCCCCGGCCGCATGGATGAAGGGAGAGCCGGAAACGGTAATCACGACCAGCATGGAGCGCCGGCGCAACATGGAAAAAATGGATATTGACTATCTGGTGGAATACCCCTTTGACGATCAGGTGCGGCATATGGAGCCGGAGGAGTTCGTAAAGGACATCCTGGCAGGCAGAATGAAGGCTGCCGCCATTGTGGTGGGGCCGGACTGCAGCTTTGGCTATAAGGGAGCGGGAAACGCAGAACTTTTAAGAAAGCTGGCCGGTGTCTGCGGCTACAGCCTCTATGTGATCGAAAAGGAACAGGACGAGGACAGGCACAGGGATATCAGCAGCACCTATATCAGAGAGGAATTGGATAAAGGAAACGTAGCCAAGGCCAATGAGCTTTTGGGAGAGCCCTACGCCATCCACGGACAGGTAGTGCATGGGAACCATATCGGCGGCGCCGTACTGGGCTTTCCCACAGCGAATCTGATCCCGCCGCCGATCAAACGCCTTCCAAGATACGGGGTCTATGTTTCCAGAGTTCTGGTAGACGGCCGGTACTATGGCGGCGTCACAAACATCGGAAAAAAGCCTACGGTAGAAGGGGACAACCCGCCGGGAGCAGAGACCTTTATCATAGGCCTGGACCGCGATATCTACGGCAGTACCATTGAGGTACAGCTGCTTGATTTTATCCGGGGAGAAAAGAAGTTTGATTCCCTGGAGGAATTAAAGCAGCAGATCAGCCATGATAAAGAGACGGCTGTGCGTTTTTTCAGGGAGCATCCGGGGGAATGAAAGAAAGCGGGCTGAAAATATGAAAAACCAGTTTACAATCCCCGCTCCCTATGCTATACTTAGCCAGTATGAACAGACGCCGATCCCCCGTTGCCCGGTGACTCCAGCCGGCAGCCTGGTTTACGGTGAGATTCAGTAAATTTATTTTAACAGGAGGAAGTTACCATGATTTCTAAGGAAAAGAAAGCACAGATTATCGCAGAGTACGGCCGTAAGGCTGGAGACACAGGTTCACCAGAGGTTCAGATTGCTATTCTCACAGAGAGAATCACAGAGCTGACTGCTCATCTGCAGCAGAATCCAAAGGATCATCACTCCAGACGTGGTCTGCTGATGATGGTTGGTCAGAGAAGAGGTCTGTTAGACTACTTAAAGAAGACAGATCTGGAAGGCTACCGTGCACTGATCGAAAAGCTTGGCATCAGAAAGTAATTCCGGAAACACCAGGGTGGAGCGCAAGTTCCACCCTGTTTTACAACTGTGCGTATGAGAGTCAGGTACGTGCGGCGCGTCGAGGCTGTATGGATTTTTCATGCAGGGACACGCAAAAGAGAACATTTGCGGCAGCTGCAGAAGGTTCACTCCGGGACCGCTGATGTGTTCCAAAGGTTTCTTTGGCCCAGATCAGTAGTTTCGGCGTCTTTCTGTATACCGGCAGATGTCTCGCTGTTTTCTGACCGGCTTAACAAAAAAGAAAAGGAGACAAACCATGTTTAAAAGTTTCAGTATGGATCTGGCTGGCCGTAAGCTGACCGTAGAGGTGGGCAGAGTGGCAGCGCAGGCAAACGGCGCAGCGTTTATGCACTACGGCGATACCGTTGTTCTTTCCACCGCAACTGCATCCTCCAAGCCCAGAGAGGGGATCGATTTCTTCCCCTTAAGCGTAGAGTATGAGGAGAAGCTGTACGCAGTCGGAAAGATCCCCGGCGGATTCAACAAAAGAGAGGGAAAGGCCTCTGAAAATGCCATTCTGACCTCCCGTGTTATCGACCGTCCGATGCGTCCGCTGTTCCCAAAGGACTACCGCAATGACGTAACCCTGGACAATGTAGTTATGTCTGTAGACCCGGACTGCAGCCCGGAACTGACTGCCATGTTAGGCTCTGCCATTGCAACCTGCATTTCCGATATTCCTTTTGACGGTCCCTGCGCAACCACTCAGGTAGGCCTTATTGACGGCGAGTTTGTCATCAACCCCACTGCAGATCAAAAGCGCGTATCCGATCTTGCTCTGACCGTGGCTTCCACCAGAGAAAAGGTGATCATGATCGAGGCAGGCGCCAACGAAGTTCCTGAGCAGAAGGTTCTTGACGCTATTTTTAAAGCGCATGAGGTTAATCAGGAGATCATCCGCTTCATTGATACCATCGCAGCGGAGTGCGGCAAGGAAAAGCATATCTATGAAAGCTGCGCTGTGCCGGAAGAACTCTTTGCGGCTATCCGGGAGCTGGTTCCTCCTCAGGAGATGGAAGAGGCTGTATTTACCGATGACAAGCAGACCCGCGACAAGAACATGGATGCCATCACAGCCCGTCTGGAAGAGGCATTTGCAGAGAATGAAGAATGGCTGCCCTTAGTAGGAGACGCCATTTACCAGTATGAGAAAAAGACGGTCCGCAAGATGATCTTAAAGGATCACAGGCGTCCCGACGGCCGCGCCATTGATCAGATCCGTCCTCTGGCAGCCGAGATTGATCTTCTGCCGAGAGTGCATGGCTCCGGTATGTTCACCCGCGGTCAGACCCAGATTTTAAATGCCTGCACCCTGGCTCCTTTATCTGAGGCACAGAAAATTGACGGCATGGATGTAAATGAGACCAGCAAGCGCTATATGCACCACTATAACTTCCCCTCCTTCTCTGTAGGTGAGACAAAGCCAAGCAGAGGACCAGGCAGAAGAGAGATCGGACACGGCGCGCTGGCTGAGAGAGCCTTAGTTCCCGTTCTTCCAAGCGAGGAAGAGTTCCCATACGCCATCCGTACCGTATCTGAAACCATGGAGTCCAACGGTTCTACCTCCCAGGCAAGTATCTGCGCTTCTACCCTGTCCTTAATGGCAGCAGGCGTGCCGATTAAGGAAATGGTGGCAGGTATTTCCTGCGGCCTTGTAACCGGCGATACAGATGATGATTACATCGTTCTGACGGATATCCAGGGACTTGAGGACTTCTTCGGCGATATGGATTTTAAGGTAGGAGGCACAAAGAACGGCATTACCGCGATCCAGATGGATATCAAGATCCACGGCCTTACACGCCCCATCATCGAGGAGGCCATCGCAAGGACAAGACAGGCCAGAATGTATATTCTGGATGAGGTGATGAAACCTGTGATTTCCGAGCCGAGAAAGCATTTAAGCCCATATGCTCCAAAGATCAAGCAGATCTCCATTGATCCTCAGAAGATCGGTGATGTGGTAGGCAAGCAGGGCAAGGTGATCAACAAGATCATCGAGGAGACCGGTGTAAAGATCGACATCACAGACGATGGAGCCGTAAATGTGTGCGGCACAGACGAGGCTATGATCGACCGCGCTATCGATATCATCACCAGTATTGTTACTGATATCGAGGCTGGCATGGTATTTACAGGCAAGGTAGTCCGCATCATGAACTTCGGTGCCTTTGTACAGCTGGCCCCAAATAAGGACGGTATGGTTCATATTTCCAAGCTGTCCGATAAGAGAGTGGGCAAGGTAGAGGATGTGGTAAACATCGGAGACGAGGTTACTGTAAAGGTAACAGAAGTAGACAAGATGGGACGCATCAACCTGACCATGAGACCAAGCGATCTGGCAGAATAACAGGATGACAAAAGGAAAAGGCAGTGCCGTCAAAGGGGCATTGCCTTTTCTTAAAGGCCGTTATATAATGGACTTTGAAGCAGCATATTTTCAGATGGAAAAACTATAAAATTACGGGAGAAAACAGACCATGAAAGTAAGAACAAGGTATGCACCCAGTCCTACGGGCCGAATGCACGTAGGTAATTTAAGAACCGCTCTTTACGCCTATCTCATTGCCAAGCATGAGGGCGGCGATTTCCTTCTAAGAATCGAGGATACAGACCAGGAACGCTATGTAGAGGGAGCTGTAGACATTATCTACCGCACGATGGCTGAAACCGGTCTGATCCATGATGAAGGCCCTGACAAGGACGGCGGCTGCGGCCCCTATGTCCAGAGCGAGCGTCAGGCCTCAGGCATTTATATGGAGTATGCCAAGAAACTGGTGGAAAAGGGAGAGGCGTATTACTGTTTCTGCACGCCGGAGCGCTTAGAGTCCCTGCGAAAGAATGTAAACGGAGAGGAGATTATGTCCTATGACAAGCACTGCCTCCATTTATCAAAGGAAGAGGTAGAAGCTAACCTGGCGGCAGGAATCCCCTTTGTAATCCGCCAGAATAACCCGACTGAAGGCACGACCACGTTCCATGACGAGATCTACGGTGATATCACGGTGGATAATTCTGAACTGGACGATATGGTTCTGATCAAATCCGACGGCTATCCTACCTACAATTTTGCTAATGTTGTAGACGATCATCTGATGGGGATTACTCATGTAGTTCGTGGAAATGAGTACCTTTCTTCTTCTCCCAAGTATAACCGGCTCTACGATGCGTTCGGCTGGGAGGTTCCGGTTTATGTGCACTGTCCGCTGATTACAGATGAGAACCATCACAAGCTCAGCAAGCGCAGCGGCCATTCCTCCTTTGAGGATCTTATGGACCAGGGCTTTGTATCAGAGGCCGTGGTAAACTATGTGGCTCTTTTGGGCTGGTCCCCGGAGGGAAATCAGGAGATATTCTCGTTAGAGGAGATGATAAGGGAGTTCGACTACTGCCGTATGAGCAAATCCCCGGCTGTATTCGATATGACGAAACTGCGCTGGATGAACGGTGAATATATCAAGGCTATGGACTTTGACCGATTCTATGAGATGGCAGAGCCTTATATCCGCAGTGTGATTACAAAGGAACTGGATCTTAAGAAGATTGCGGCCATGGTAAAGACAAGAATCGAGGTATTCCCGGATATCCAGGGGCATATTGACTTCTTTGAGGCTCTTCCTGAGTATGATACTGCCATGTATACCCATAAGAAGATGAAAACAAACAGCGAAACCTCTCTCAAGGTTTTAAAGGACGTTCTTCCTTTGCTGGAGGCACAGGAGGATTACAGCAATGACGCGCTGTATGAGCTGCTGTCCGGGTATGTCAGCAATACTGAAGTAAAGACCGGCTTTGTCATGTGGCCTATCCGCACCGCCGTTTCAGGGAAGCAGATGACGCCTGCGGGAGCTACTGAGATCATGGAAGTGCTGGGAAAAGAGGAATCCCTGGCGCGCATCCGCAGGGGCATTGAGCTGCTGGAGGCATAGAATGTCATTTAGTGAAGCACAGAAGAGGGCCATCCGTCATAAAGACGGACCGGCCCTTGTACTTGCAGGACCCGGTTCGGGAAAGACTACGGTCATTACCAACCGGGTTCGTTATTTAACGGAAAAATACGGTGTTAAACCGGGCAGTATCCTGGTTATCACCTTTACAAGGGCGGCTGCCAGGGAGATGAGGGAGCGGTATGAGCGCATGGCGGATCAGGGAGGCGGCAGAGTTTCCTTCGGCACTTTTCATTCCATATTTTTCCTTATTTTAAAGCTGGCCTATGGCTACCAGGCGGCCAACATTGTAAAAGAGGAGCAGCGCATCAGCTTTATCCGGGAGATGATCGACCGTATGGACTTTGATCTGGAGGATCCGGGAGAGTTTACAGCCTCTGTTTTAAGGGAGATCAGCCTCATTAAGGGAGAACTGATGGATTTGGACCATTATTATCCCAAAAGCTGCTCGGAGGAAGTGTTTAAGGCTCTCTATAAAGGGTATGAGGAACGGATGCAAAGAGAAAAACTCCTGGATTTTGACGATATGCTGTCCATGTGCTACGAACTGTTTAAGGCCCGGCCGGATATCCTTTCGGCCTGGCAGGGCAAGTATCAGTATATCCTGATCGACGAATTTCAGGATATCAACCGGATCCAGTATGAGATTGTGAAAATGCTGGCCCTTCCTCAGAACAATCTTTTTATTGTGGGGGACGATGACCAGTCTATCTACCGTTTTCGAGGTGCCCGGCCGGAGCTTATGCTGGGCTTTGAAAATGACTACCCCAAGGCAGAACGCATCCTTCTTGATACCAATTACCGCTCCGTCTGCACCATCACAGAAAGAGCAGGAAGAGTTATTTCTCATAACACAACCCGTTTTCCCAAGGATATCCGGGCCGCCAGAGGAGAGGGACGGCCAATAGATATACGCCTGTGGCCGGATCCGGTCCACGAGACACTGGCGATCGTTTCCCAGCTGCGGGATTATGTGCAGATGGGAGTTCCTTATGAAGAGATGGCGGTGCTTTACCGCACCAATCAGGGCCCCAGGCTGCTGATTGAGAAACTGATGGAGTATAATATTCCCTTTCATATGCGGGATACAGTTCCAAATCTCTATGAGCACTGGATCTCAAAAAATATATTCGCTTACATAAAAGCGGCCAGAGGCGATGTCAGCCGTGCCAATGTCCTTACCTTCATCAACCGGCCCGCCCGCTATATCAGCCGGGATGCACTGGAGGGAACAAGGGTAAACTGGGAACAGGTCAAGTCATTTTACCAGGATAAGAACTGGATGCTGGATCGGATCGAGCAGCTGGAATACGATCTTTCCATGCTGGCGGATATGCCGCCGGCCGGCGCGGTAAACTATATACGCAAGGCGGTGGGGTATGATGATTATATCAGAGATTACGCCCAGGAGCGGAGGCTGAAGCCGGAGGAACTGTTTGAGGTGCTGGATGCTCTGCAGGAAAGTGCAGGGGGATTTAAAACCTGTGAGGCGTGGTTTGCCCATATGGAGGAGTACAAGGAGGAACTGAAACGTCAGGCTGCAGACCGGGAATCGAAGGGAACCGGCGTCAGCCTGATGACCATGCACAGTTCCAAGGGGCTGGAATTTAAGGTGGTTTACATCCTGGATGCAAATGAGGGAGTTACACCTCACCACAAGGCGGTGCTGGATCCCGATATGGAGGAGGAACGCCGGATGTTCTATGTAGCTATGACCCGCGCCAGGGACCGGCTTCACATTTTCTATGTAAAGGAGCGGTTTCATAAGAAACAGACCGTGTCGCGGTTTGTGGAGGAGACAGGGCTTTTGGAGACTGCTGGAAAAGAGAGAAGGGGATAAATGAAAGACAGAAACGAAAACAGAGGGCTGATACACATTTACTGCGGTGATGGGAAGGGAAAGACCACAGCCGCCATGGGAGCAGCCGTCCGGGCTGCGGGCCGGGGATACCGGGTGCTGATCCTGCGCCTTTTAAAGACGGATGACTCCGGGGAGGTAAAGGCGCTTTCGTCCCTTTGCGGCATCCGGCTGCTCCCCTGTCTGCGTTCCTTTGGGTTTTCCTGGAATATGACGCCGGAACAGAAAAAAGAGGCGGCCGTTTATTACAGCGGACAGCTGGAACTGGCCTGGGAGCTGGCGGCAGGGAAAGGGGGCGAAAAGATGCCTGCGGATCTGCTGATCCTGGATGAGGCAATCGGAGCCTGCAGCCAGGGCTTTATTGAGGAGGACCGGCTTATAGGGCTTTTAAGATCCCGCCCCCGGTCTTTAGAGGTAATCCTCACAGGAAGAAATCCCTCTCAGGCGCTTCTTGATGAGGCGGATTATGTCACCGAGATGGTTATGGTTCGCCACCCTTATGAAAAAGGGATCAAAGCAAGAAAAGGGATTGAATATTAGGGCGAAAATCTCTTGCAATTTTTTCCATCCTCTGGTACATTGTAAGTGGTAAACAGACCCTATCTGAGAAAGGAAACCATTATGGCAGACGAGAAGAATTTAAATGAAGAAGAGGAAATGACCGTTACCCTGACTCTGGATGATGATACAGAGGTAGAGTGCGTGGTTCTCACTATTTTTACAGCCGGCGACCGTGATTATATCGCCCTTCTTCCTATGGAAGGAGAAGATTCTGAGGAAGGTGAGGTATATTTATACCGCTACAGCGAGACGGAGGACGGCACCCCTGTCCTGGATAACATCGAGGATGATGATGAGTACGAGATTGTAGCTGATGCCTTTGACGAGATGCTGGACGATCAGGAGTATGATGAGCTGGTAGGAGAGGATGAGGTAGAGTGAGTTTTCTTCTGCGGCAGTAAAACTTTATAATCACATCAAAAGGAGGCGGTTCCTGTCAGGTATATAAAAGACAGAAACCGTCTCTTTTTGATGCCTTCTATCGGAGCCGGCGGTTTCGTTTTTCCTGTCTGCGGATGATACAGCTGCAAAAGCTGCGGGGATCCGGAATGATTTTTTTCGTCAAAGCATAAGTTTCAGAAAGAGGCGGCCCCAGGATCGATGGGCCCGGAAGGCGGCAGAGGAGATAGAAACGTTGGATGTAGTGGATCAGAAACGGGAAAACCTGTTAAATCTTGCATTGAGCGCCACTCAGGAGGAGCGGCTTAAGTCGGAAAATCTGGAAGTCGGGTACGATCCGGCAGATAAGACCTGGGAGCTGATCCTGCGGTATTCGGGAAATTTGGACCGTCTGCGGGAAATGTCTGCCCGGGGGGTAGAGGTTCATGAGCTTTTAAATGGCTATGCAGTAGCCCGTGTACCGGAAGGAATGCTGGATGCGGTCAGTAATTTAAGTGAAATCCAATATGTGGAAAAACCTAAGAGGCTGTTCTTTGCCATTCATATGGCACGGGCGGCCTCCTGTCTGTCAGGTATCCAGGAGAGAGCGGGAGCGCGGCAGACAACAGGCCGGCTCCGACTCATCAACGGGCTGGATCAGGGGCTGAGCGGACGTGGCGTAATTGTGGGAATTATTGATTCCGGGATCGATTATTTTCACCCGGATTTCAGAAATGAGGATGGCAGTACCAGGATTTTGTATCTGTGGGATCAGGATCGGGGACAGGTGTATGAGAAAGAGGACATCAATCGGGCGCTGGAGGCCTATGACGGCAGAATTACTGATCAGGAGGAGGCCCCTTTGAATCAGGGAAACCGTACCGCCGCTCTGGCTGTCGTTCCATCTGCAGATTCCAGCGGCCATGGCACGGCGGTGGCGGCCATTGCCGCTGGAAATGGCCGGGAGAGCGGCGGCGTTTACCGGGGAGTGGCTTACGAGAGTGAACTGATCATTGTGAAGCTTGGAACCCCGCCTGCGGGCAGCTTTCCCCATACCACCCAGCTGATGGAAGCCCTGGATTTCGTCATAAAGCAGGCGGCTTCCCTTAACCGTCCGGCCGCGGTCAACTTAAGTTTTGGAAATACCTATGGTTCTCATGACGGCACCAGCCTCTTAGAAACCTTTATGAATGAGGCTGCCAACTACAGCCGGAATGTGATCGTTGCTGGAACGGGAAATGAGGGGGCTGCGGCCGGTCATACCTCCGGTCGGCTGACCGAGGGCCGCTTTGAGGATATCGAACTGTCTGCCGCCCCCTTTGAAACCAGCTTCAGCGTGCAGCTGTGGAAATCCTATGCGGATCAGTTTACCATCACTATCATTGCTCCTGACGGAAGGAGCATTGGCCCTTTGGAGGAACGGCTGGGACCCCAGCGGGCGGAGTACGGCAAAACCCGCATTCTCATCTATTATGGAAAACCCAGCCCATACAGCCGCGCGCAGGAAGTGTTTTTTGATTTTATCCCGCTGGGCGACTACGTAGACAGCGGGATCTGGACGTTCCGTCTGACGCCGGTTCGCCTGGTGACCGGAGTGTACGATTTCTGGCTGCCCTCGGGCCGTATACTGAATCCCTCCACCCGTTTTTTAAGGCCTGTACCGGACACCACCCTTACGATCCCATCTACCGCCGCAGGGATTATTTCCGTGGGAGCCTACAATGATTCTACCCTGGCCTATGCCGATTTTTCCGGCCGCGGTTTCACCCGCCAGACCCGTCAGGTGAAGCCGGATCTGGCAGCCCCCGGTGTGGATATTATCACAGCCAGGGCCCAGGGAGGATACGGAGCCGTTACAGGCACCTCCTTTGCGGCGCCGTTTGTCACCGGAAGCGCTGCCCTTTTGATGCAGTGGGGGATCATAGATGGTCAGGATCCCTTTCTCTACGGAGAAAAGGTAAAAGCATATCTGATACGAGGCGCCCGCCCCCTGCCCGGCCATGCCCTGTGGCCCAATGAGCAGCTGGGATACGGAGCGCTGTGTGTGAGAGACAGTCTGCCTCTGTGAGGCAGTCCCAGTACAATATAGTTTGAAAAAATTTAATTCCCGTCAATCCAGAAGAAGAATTCCTCCCGCCCCTGTGGTACATTGTAAAAGCCGGGAGATGTTTAAAGGCTGTGCAGGCGCACCTTTACAAAACGTCGGCAGAGGAAGAATCCAAAGCGCAGGCGTCCTGCGCCTCTTTGAACTGATTGGCATAAGTGACCGTATTCAGGGTCTTGCGGTATTTGAGAGGCGAGAGTGTGGTATAGTGCTTAAACATCCGTTCAAAATAAGTCAGACTCTCATACCCCAGAAGGTGAGAAATCTCGGAGATGCTCATATCCGTCTCTTCCAGATACCGTTTGGCTTTGCGGATGCGGTGAATATTGGTATATTCACTGACCGTATATCCTGTTACCTCCTTAAAAATCCGGCAGATGTAGGATTTGCTCAGGTAAAAATGTCCGCAGAGTTCATTTAAAGTAACCGGACGTTCGCAGTGCTCCGTCAGATAGTCGGCAATGCTGTATGCGGCCCGGTATTTGGGATCATCCGACTCTATTGGCATCTCCTGATGCCGCTGTCTGGCAAAATCCATAATCTTAAAGAGCCAGGCCAGAATATCCAGATCAATGCCTGTGCGGTAATTGCGGGTGCGATTGGAAAGCCCGTGACGGATGCTTCGGAACAGGGAAAGGATCAGAACCCTCTGTTCTTCGTTAAGATGGTAAATTCCATAGTAATCATCGAAAAATTGGATGAGATGAAGCGAGGGAAACATGGTCTCATAGGAGTTCATCTTTTCACGGCTGATGTAGAGGATGATCCGGTTATGTCCCGTATCCGAACCGGAAGCAGAACGGGTCATGTGGATCAGATTGGAATTTACAAGGATCAGATCCCCGGCCTTAGCCAGGTATTCCCGGTTATTAAAGAAAAAGATGCGTTCCCCTTCCACGATATAGAAGATTTCATATTGGGTGTGAAAATGCTTCACCCGCATATCAAATTTTCCTGAACGGACCATCTGCTCTAAGGAAATGCCCTCAGTTTCGCCGTAGTAAGTCACTTTTTCCATGGAATCCACACCTTTTTAAAGAGTTTTGGCTGCTCCTTGGGACTCATTTTAGACCATTAGAGACAGCCATTCAAATTATATAACAGGAATGAAAAAAAATCCAGTGCGCTCCTGGAAACTGCGGTGGCGCACTGTGACCACAGGGAGGAAAATATGAAAGGAATCAATAAGGAAGAATTAGAAAAAAAGCTGAATCTGGTCATCGAAAAGCTGATGAATCTGGGCGGGCCGGAGGATGAAAAAGAGCTGGAAGAAGGCGGAGAAAAGATTGGATTTTTCCGCAGGGATTTCGGGATCAGAGAGTGGGACTGGCCCCAGGGAGTAGGGCTTTACGGCCTTTTAAAGATCATGAAGGAGAAAAAAAATCAGGAATACCGGGATTTCTTATACCAGTGGTTTAAAGACAATATCCGTCAGGGGCTTCCTTCTAAAAACATCAACACCACCACACCGCTGCTGACATTGGCGGAACTGAATGAAGATTTTAAGGACCCTGAATTTGAAACGCTCTGCCTCAAATGGGCCGACTGGCTGATGAACTGCCTTCCCAGGACAAAAGAGGGAGGATTCCAGCACGTTACCAGCGCCAACGGAGACCGCCAGGGCGTCCGCCTCAATGAAAATGAAATGTGGATTGATACCCTGTTTATGACCGTTCTCTTCTTAAACCGTATGGGACAGAAATACCGCCGGCAGGATTGGATCGACGAATCTATTCATCAGGTGCTGATGCATATTAAATATCTTTGCGACCGCAGAACCGGCCTGTTTTACCATGGCTGGACCTTTAATGAGAAAAACAATTTCGGGGGTGTTTTCTGGTGCCGCGGCAACAGCTGGTTCACTCTGGGGATCCTGGACTACATTGATATGTTTGAGGGAAGCATGAACGCCGGTTTAAAGACCTTCGTAGTAGATACCTACAAGGCTCAGACCGAGAAACTGAAGGAACTCCAGGATCCAAAGACCGGTCTGTGGCATACGGTGCTTACCGATCCTGACAGCTATGTAGAGACCTCTGGTACGGCGGCAATTGCGGCAGGCATTTTAAAGGGCATCCGGTATGGTATTTTAGATGACTCCTATCTTCCCTGTGCAGCAAAAGCCATCCAGGGCATATTAAATAACATCGACGAGGACGGCACGGTTCTTCAGGTATCCGGCGGCACTGGAATGGGCGCTAATGAGGATCATTACAAAAATATTCTGATTGCTCCCATGGCCTACGGTCAGTCCCTGACTATCCTGGCGCTGGCAGAGGCGCTGAATAGCTGAGAGGGCGTACTTTGAATAATGGCTGTCAATCTACCCCCGATATTCCCGACAGCTCTCCCTGCCTGCAATATAAAACGGAAAGTGAATCTTCATAGGCAGGGTGTGGCCGCCCTCGATCCGGTCGATCAGTGTTTTTGCAGCCATTTTTCCCATTTCCTCAATGGGGATGTGGATGGTGGTCAGCATGGGGGTGAGATACTGGGCGGTATCAATGTCATCAATGCTTATGATAGAGATATCGTCCGGAATCCGAAGGCCGTGCTCTTTGACAGCCCGCATGGCTCCGATGGCGGTCATGTCATTGGAGCAGAACCAAGCGGTTGCATCGCAGTCCCTGTCAAAGAGTACATTGGCTCCGTGGTATCCGCCTTCGGAGGACAGTTTCACATTGCTGATATATCCTTTTAAAACAGGGATACCTGCCTCTTTAAGCGCGCGGCAGTAACCGCCGTACCGCTCCTCTTTGTCTGTTTCGCCGATATAGGCGATTTTTCGGTGCTTCAGTTCGATCAGGCGGTTTACAGCGGTGAAGGCTGCCTGGCCGCCGTCGCAGATGATCTGGTCATATTTGGCATCCAGGCTGTTGAGTCCTGCATAGACCACATATTTAAAGTGCTGCTTCAAAAATTTCAGCAGTTCCTTATCACAGCGGCCAAGAACCGCCACGCCGTCTGCCTGATTGTCCTCAATCAGACGAAAGGTACCGGGATGGCGGATGTCAAAGGCAGAAAAAGAATATTTTAAAATATAGCCGTGACGGAAGGCTTCTTTTTCTATACTTCTTGCCAAAGGAGTAAAGAAACTGTCAGCAGCGCCGTCCTCCACCCTGGCAAAGAGACAGGCCAGGGAACGCGACAGAGGCTCCTCCCTGACGGAGGAGCCCTTTTTTAATTCTCTTGCTGTGTGGTTGGGCGTATAGCCTGTGCGCCGCACAATCTCCCAGATCCTGTCCTGCACTTCTTTTCCAGCAGGTGTTCTGGTGCTTTTGTTGATCACTCGTGATACGGTGGAAATGGATACGCCGGCCTCTGCGGCAATCTCTTTAAGCGTCACTGCAGCTCGCCTCCTTTTTATATATCCCAGTATAACGTATCTCAACGCAAAAGGACAGAGAAAAACGCAAAATAAACAAAAATTGCAGAAAAAATAACGCAAACGTTTGTCTAGAAACGAAGTGACATTTTTGTATAATATGATATACTTAATTCATAAAAGATGGGGATAATTTGGCAAAGAACACAAAGAATAATAGCCAAAAATAAAAAACAGGAGGAAAAATTATGGCTTCTGATGAAAAAAGGAAGAAGGATGGTACGGAGCGTGACGCTGTCAGCCGTATCCCAAACTGGGGATGGCTGCTGATCTCCTTTCTGGCAGCCATCCTTCTATGGAAATGGCTGTCGGTAAACGAGACTACGGCCCGCAGCTTTCCCTTTGTGCCGGAGGTTTTAGCGGCTCTTGGAACCATGGTACAAAGGGGAGTGCTGTGGGAGGACTTCAGCAGCAGTATGATCTCCGTGATCCTTGGTTTCGTATTCGGATTCATAACATCGGTTCCCGTGGCATTTCTTATGGCCTGGTACCGGCCTGTGCGCTACATTGTAGAGCCCTGGATTCAGTTCATCCGAAACATTCCGCCTCTGGCTTATGTTCCGCTGGTGGTTATCTCTGCCGGAGTAGGAAGAAGGCCTCAGGTAATCGTAATCTGGATGGCGACCTTCCTTATTATGACCGTGACAATTTATCAGGGAGTCCGCAATGTGGATGAGACGCTGATCAAGGCGGCCAGAGTGCTGGGGGCAAAGGACAGGGATCTGTTTGTAAAGGTGATCTTCCCGGCTACCACGCCCTTTATCATCACAGCGATCCGCCTGGGCGTATCGGTAGCCCTGACAACACTGATCGCCGCAGAATCCACAGGTGCCTACGCCGGTATGGGTATGCGTATCCGTTCGTTAAACAACAGCTTTGAGGTGGCCCCCATGCTGCTCTACATCATTATCATCGGCGTGATCGGCATTACCAGTGAGAAGATTATCAAATATCTGGAAAGGAGGTTCACCGGATGGCAGGAGACGAGAAACGTGTAAAGGTAAAGATTGATCATGTGGAGAAGGTCTATGATGGCCGCAAGGGCCGCATGGTCGCCTTAAACGGCGTGGATCTTGATATCATGGAAAATGAATTTATCTGTGTGGTAGGGCCTTCCGGCTGCGGAAAGTCCACACTGCTCAACATCATAGCGGGTCTGCTGCAGCCTACATCCGGCGCTGTATATGTGGACGGAAAGAAGGTAGAGGGGACAGGAACCGAGCGCGGCGTGGTATTCCAGCAGTACGCGTTATTCCCCTGGCTGACCGTTCTTAAAAATGTCATGTTCGGCCTGAAATTAAAGGGAATGAAGGATGATGAGGCCAGGGAGCTGGCCATGAAGTACATAAAGATGGTTCAGCTGGAGGAGTTTGTGGATGCCTATCCAAAGGAGCTTTCCGGCGGTATGAAGCAGAGAGTGGCCATCGCAAGAGCGTATGCGGTTCAGCCGGAGGTGCTTTTGATGGATGAACCCTTTGGAGCGCTGGATGCACAGACCAGAACACAGCTTCAGTCAGAGCTTATAAGAACCTGGCAGGAGGAGAAGAAAACCTGTTTCTTTATTACCCATGATGTAGAAGAAGCGGTTATTCTGGCAACCAAGGTTATTATCATGAGCGCAAGGCCGGGACGGATCAAAAAGATTGTGGATATAAATCTTCCATATCCGAGAACTCAGGAGATGAAGATGGAGCTTCCATTTTTGGATCTTAAGACGTATATCTGGGGTGAGGTATACAAGGAATATCTGGAAGTCAGAAAGTAGGAAAGGTACGTGCTTCAAAACTATATAATGTTTAAGGAGGACATTTATTTATGAAAAAACGTTTTTTAGCAGCAGCAATGGCATCTGTAATGGCACTGTCTCTGGCAGCCTGCTCCGACGGCTCCGCTTCCGGTTCTGCGGCGGCTCCCTCTGAGACGGAGAAAACCGCAGAGGCATCAAAGGAAGAGGCTAAGACAGAAGATGCCGGGGAGAGCGGGGAAGAAAAGAAAAAGGACGGGGCAGAAAAGGAGCCCATTACTCTGAACATTGCATATATGCCTAACTACGGAAGTCTATGGTCTGTTGCGGCGGCTCAGGCCCAGGGGTATATGGAGGAAGAGGGCATTACGCTGAATCTGGCAGAATTTGCAGACGGTCCCACCATTATTGCAGCTATGGAATCCGGCACCATCGATATCGGCTATATCGGCCAGGGCGCCCATAAGCTTTGCGTCAACGGTCAGGCAAAGATCGCTGCACTGTCCCATATTTCCAATGGAGACGCTCTCATCGGCGGCCCGGAAGTAAAGACCATGGAGGATTTAAAGGGCAAGAAAGTGGCTTACTCCTCCGGTACCTCCAGCGAAGATATTTTAAATAACGCACTTTCAAAGGCAGGCATGACCATGAGTGATATCACACCGGTAGACATGGACGCATCCGGTATCGTGACCGCTATGATTTCCGGCGGCGTAGACGCCTGCGCAACCTGGTCTCCCAACAGCTTAAAGATCCTGGAAGAGGTTCCGGAGGCAACCAAGCTGGCAGACAACATGACCTTTAAGGATACTACCGTTTCTCTGGCAAGCTGGATCGTAACTCCAAAGTATGCAGAGGAGAACCAGGATAAGATCCTCCGCTTTACAAGAGCCCTCTTTAAGGGAATGGATTATGCGGCAGATGATCATTATGAGGAGACTGCAAAGGCAGTGGCGGCCATAACAAAGACAGACGAGGCGAGTGTATTTGATCAGAGAGGCGACGCTGACTGGCTGACTGGCAAAGAGGTGGCTGAGGGCGCTGCAGACGGCACAGTAGAGAACTATTACAAGATCCAGCAGGATAATTTCATTGCCGGCGGACAGGTAGAGAAGGAAGTTCCAGTGTCCGATTATGTGATGCTTGAGAATATGATCGAAGCAGGAAAATAGATAAAATCATCGCGGAGAGCGCCCTGGGGGCCGGTATTGGGCGCCGGGCGTTCTCTTTATGCATATCAGGCTGCAGGAGACGAGAAAGGAGCACCCATGAGACATGACTATTACAGCTATACAAAAGAACAGCTGCTGGCAGATCCGAAAATAAAGCTGTTCTGCCTTAAGGATAATGCATCCGTATTTAAGCAGATGGCAGAGGAGATGGCAGAGGAAATAAGGACGCACAATGCAGAAGGGAAGAAAACCGTATTTATCTGTCCCGTAGGCCCCGTGGGTCAGTACCCCTATTTTGTGGATATGGTAAATGAACAGAACATCAGCCTGAAAAATGTCTGGTTTATTAACATGGACGAATATCTGGATGATGAGAAGCACTGGATACCGGCAGAGCATCCCCTAAGCTTTCGGGGGTTTATGAACCGGACGGTGTATGACAGAATCCGTCCGGAGCTTTTGATGCCGCCAGAGCAGAGAGTATTCCCCGATCCCCTTGATACTGGCCGGATCCCAGAGCTGATCGAAGAACTGGGGGGCGTGGATATCGCTTTTGGAGGAATTGGAATCAATGGCCATGTAGCCTTTAATGAGGCTGATCCCTCTCTGACGAATGAGGAATTTCTGGCTCAAAAGACCCGTGTTTTAGAAATTACGCCCCAGACACGGACTGCCAACGCCATTGGGGACTTTAACGGAGCCCTGGAGGATATGCCCCGTTACTGTGTCTCCATCGGCATATATGAGATCGCTCATGCGGGAAAGATCCGTCTGGGCTGTTTCAGAAACTGGCATCGTGCAGTGGTGCGTCGGGCAGCCTACGGCGAACCATCATCCGCTTTTCCGGTCAGTCTGCTTCAGGGCCATCCAGATCTGACGCTCACCTTTACAGACTATGTGGCGGCTCTTTCTGACGGAATATAAGTGTGATATGTACAGGAAAAACAGGCTGTGAAAATGGCCGGAAGGCAGGTTGGCTTATGAAAAATAATGTACTGGTAGTTCACGGAGGCGGCCCTACGGCGGTGCTCAACGCCTCCTTGTATGGTGTGCTTGCACAGGCCAAAGAAAGCGATAGGATCGGCGCAGTATATGGGGCTATCGGAGGCAGTGAAGGGATTTTGAAGGAGCGTTTTTTGGATCTTTTGGAGTTTGCCGGAGACGAAGGCAAGAAGCTTCTTTCTACCCCTGGAACAGCCATCGGCTCTTCCAGATATGCGCTGGAAGAGGAGGATTACAGGGCGATGGAGCCCATTCTGCGAAAATATGGAATCCGTTATGTGCTCTTTAACGGCGGAAACGGCACAATGGATGCCTGCGGAAAGCTGGCTCGCGCCCTGGGAACAGATTCTGATATTAAAGTAGCCGGGATTCCCAAAACCATAGACAATGACATTGGCATAACAGATCATACTCCGGGCTATGGAAGCGCGGCTAGATATATTGCCAGGACAACAGCGGAGGTGGGGGCGGATGTGAGGTCTCTTCCGATTCATGTGTGCATCCTGGAGGCCATGGGGAGAAATGCCGGCTGGATTACAGCCGCTTCTGCCCTGGCAAGGAAAAACAAGGGGGATGCGCCCCACCTGATCTATCTGCCGGAACGCCCTTTTAAGGAAGAAGAATTTTTGGAGGATGTGAAGGAACTGTATGAGAGGCTGGGCGGAGTGGTAGTGGTTGCCAGCGAGGGATTAAAGGATGAGAACGGAACTCCCATCGTTCCTCCTGTTTTCCAGACAGGACGGTCGGTATATTATGGGGATGTGGGAGCGTACCTGGCACAGCTGGTAATCAGAAAGCTTGGGATCAAAGCAAGGAGCGAAAAGCCGGGGATCTGCGGCAGGGCTTCCATCGCCCTTCAGTCCCCTATAGACCGTAAGGAGGCTGTTTTGGCGGGCAGAGAGGCTTTAAAAGCTGCCATGGAGGGGGAAACCGGCATCATGATCGGCTTTGAACGGCAGCCGGGGGAATACTGTATCCGTCCCATACGTATTCCCATCGATCAGGTTATGCTTACAGAGCGTACCATGCCGGAAACGTATATCAATGACCGGGGAAATGATGTGACAGAAGCTTTTGCAGCATGGTGCCGTCCCCTTACGGGAGAGGACGAACCGGACTACATTGATTTTCAGGAGATATACAGGAAAAGAGAAGAGGGAAGAGGATGAAGCATATTTTTTTAAACCTGAAACGTTTTGACATTCCAAAGGAGTACGGCGGTGTCAATGCCATTGCCCCGGTGGAACAGTGGGGCTCCTTCATCGTAAGAAATACCCAGGAGGCGCTGAAGGTCTATAAGGGGCGGGATACAGAATTTGTCATGTTTTTCCCGGAGGCCCATGTGCTGAATGCGGTGGGAGCCCTCTGTGAGGACAGTCCGGTAAAGGTTGGCTGTCAGGGGGTCTTTCGTCAGGATACGGCCATCGGCGGCAACTTCGGCGCATTTACTTCCAGCCGCACGGCCAATGCGGCAAAGGCTCTTGGCTGCAGCTGCGTGCTCATCGGCCATTGCGAGGAGCGGAGGGATAAGGCGGGGATCCTGGAGGCCGGAGGCGGAGATCCATCGGCAGTAAACAGGATCCTAAATCAGGAGATCCGGGAGGCTGTGCGCTCGGGGCTTAACGTTCTTTACTGTATTGGAGAGACGTCTGAAGAGCAGCCCCGGTGGCAGGAGGTTTTAAAGGAGCAGCTGGATGAAGGGCTAAAGGATACGGATCGGACAAAGGTTACCATCGCTTATGAACCAGTATGGGCTATCGGGCCGGGAAAGACGCCTCCGGATTCGGATTATATTGGAAAGATCGGCGCTTTTGTGAAGGAGACGACGGGAGGCATGGACGTAGTTTACGGCGGCGGCTTAAAGCAGGATAATGCGGCCATGGTGGCAGCGGTACCGGATATGGACGGCGGTCTTATCGCCCTGACGAGGTTTTCCGGTGAGATCGGCTTTTATCCCAATGAATATCTGGAGATTGTGAGGCTGTATCTGGACGGCGGAGAGAGGCGGGAAACGAAAGGATCAAAACGGTCTGACTTGTAAGCCGCAGCATCAATAAAAACGGATCTGCGGATCCGGGAAGGAGAACATTTATTATGAAAGTATCATTTGAATACGGGCAGGGGATGGTAGATGCCGTTCTGCCGGACAATACAGACATTTTTATCCCAGGAGAAACGGTACCGGATCCGCCCTGTATCCCGGAGGATAAGCTGGAGGAGGAAACCTTAAAATCCATCCGCAATCCAATGGGGATGCCGCCGCTGACACAACTGGCTCATAAAGGCTCCAGGGTTGTGATTATTTTCCCGGATATCGTAAAAGGGGGGCTTCAGCCTACGGCACACCGGAAACTCTCCATTAAGCTGATCCTTAAGGAACTGTATTCTGTGGGCGTGGAGAAAAAGGATATCCTGATGATCTGCTCCAACGGCCTTCACCCCAGAAGCACGGAGAAGGAGATACGGGCGATCCTGGGGGAAGAGCTGTTTCATGAGTTCTGGTATACCCATCAGATCATCACTCATGACAGCGAGGATTATGACCATATGGTAGATCTGGGTACCACAGACCGGGGAGATCCTGTCCTCATGAACAAATATGTATATGACAGCGATGTTGCAATCCTCATTGGACACACCCAGGGAAATCCCTATGGAGGCTATTCCGGCGGCTATAAACATTGTTCTACCGGCATCACCCACTGGCGTTCCATTGCTTCCCACCATGTACCCCAGGTGATGCACCGGAAGGATTTTACACCGGTCAGCGGCCATTCCCTTATGCGCACCAAGTTTGATGAGATTGGCCAGCATATGGAAAAGTGCATGGGAAAGAAGTTTTTCTGCTGTGATGCGGTGCTGGACACCTATTCCAGACAGATCGAGATCAACAGCGGTTACGCAAAGGTAATGCAGCCACATTCCTGGATCACGGCCGATAAGCGGACGTATATCCCCTGGGCAGAGAAGAAGTACGATGTGATGGTCTTCGGCCTTCCCCAGAATTTCCACTACGGCGATGGAATGGGAACCAATCCGGTGATGATGATGCAGGCCATTTCCGCCCAGGTAGTGCGCCATAAGAGAGTGATGAGCGATCACTGCGTGATCATCTGCTCCTCTATCTGCAACGGATACTTCCATGATGAAAGATGGCCTTATATGAGAGAGCTTTACGACCTGTTTCAGAAGGATTACATGAACACGCTGCCGGATCTGAACCGTTACGGCGAGTATTTTGCCACCAATGAAGAATACATCCGCAGGTATCGTTACTGCAATGCCTTTCATCCCTTCCACGGTTTCTCCATGATAAGTTCTGCCCATATTGCGGAAATGAACACAGCGGCCATCTACGTATGCGGCGCTCAGGAACCCGGATACGCAAGAGGGATGGGACTTAAGACAAGAGCCACCATCGAGGAGGCCCTGGAGGATGCCAGAAAGAAGTTTACAGGGCCTGAGCCTAATATTCTGGCTCTGCCAAAGACTTTTAAGCTGGGAGCAGTCCATCTGATGATGAAGGAGGGAGATCCATGTCTTTAATTCCACTGCGGCCTCTTTTGGAGGCTTCCATGAGATACGGCTTCGGCCAGGGCGCGTTTAATGTAAATGCGGCGGCCCAGGCCAAAGGGGCCATTGAGGTCCATGAGATGTTCCGTTCCCCGGCCATTTTACAGGGGGCGGATCTGGCCAACGGCTTTATGGGCGGAAGAACCGACTTTATTCATGCTGCTTTGGAGGATAAAAAGGCCGGCGCCCGCAATATTGCAGCCGTCGTAAAGAAATACGCCGAAAATACGTCGGTTCCGGTGGTGCTCCATCTGGATCATGGACGCGATTTTGATTCCTGCGTGGCAGCCATTGAGGGCGGATATACCTCGGTTATGATCGACGGCTCATCTCTTCCCTTTGATGAAAATGTGGAACTGACCCGTGAGGTGGTAAAATATGCCCATCCCAGAGGCGTCAGCGTAGAAGGGGAGCTGGGGGTTTTAGCAGGGGTGGAGGATCATGTATTTGCCGCGTCCTCTACCTATACGAATCCCTTGTCTGCCGTAGAGTTTTTCCAGAAAACGGGAGTTGATGCCCTGGCAATTTCCTACGGAACCATGCATGGGGCCTCCAAGGGGAAGAATGTGAAGCTGCGTAAAGAGATTCCGGTGGCGATCCGGGAGTGTATGAATCATCTGGGAATCTTTGGAGCGCTGGTTTCTCATGGTTCTTCTACCGTTCCGAAATATATTGTGGATGAGATCAACGCCCTGGGCGGGGAGCTGGAAGACACCCATGGGATCTCCATTGAAGAGCTGAAGGCCGCCGTCGGCTGCGGCATCAATAAAATCAATGTAGATACCGATATCCGTCTGGCAGTGACCCGGAATATGAAGGAGCTGTTTGCGGCCAGGCCCCAGCTTCGCAGCAGTCCGTCAGTTGGCGGGATCTATGAGCTTTTGGAGACAAAAAAGAATCAGTTTGATCCCAGAGTATTTCTTACGCCGATCATGGATACCGTGATGTACGGAACGGTGAAAGATGAGGATCGGGCAGCCATTGTGGACTGTATTGAACGGGGCGTAAAGGAAGTGGCAGGAATATTGATTGTGGAGTTCGGTTCCTTTGGAAAAGCGCCTCTGGTGGAGCAGGTTTCCCAGGAGGAGATGGCAGAACGCTACCGGAAAGCGGGAATTTAAAGCCAAAAACAGATAAGGCCAGCAAACGGGCCGGCGGCAGAGAAGAGAGTGTTTCTCTGCCGCCGGTTTTTGCGTCATTTCCCGTAAACTGATTGACGTTTTCAGGCATGAAAGGTATAATTAAATAAGATTTGGAAAATTTCGACAACATTTACAGCCCGGACAGGAGACAAGTGATGATCGCATTAAAGGCCGAGGATGTTAAGTCCTTTACTTCCAGACTCTTTGTGAAAGAGGATTTTGACTCATTCTGGGTTAAGGAAGTAAATATCGTTACATATAACAGCTTTACCATGGATGGGCATACCAGACAGGGGTATTATACAGAGGAAGAGCGGGAGGAGCAGAAGATCGGGGAGTTTTCTTCCTGGAAAAAGCTGCGTCCTTTTTGTTTTTCATTGATTAAGGGGAAAAAGCTGCCGGAAAGCTTTAAGATCGTGCTGCAGCTTCCGCCGGAAAACACAGAGCGTTTTGCGGCCAGCAGCGGAGCGGGTATTGAGGGAGACCAGATACAGGGACTTTATCTGAATATCCGGTATGAAGAAGGGGAATTATACTGTATTACAGGGACCGCGCTGAAGTTTTTCACCATGGATAAGACGCTGGATACACAGTGGGATCAGGCGGTGAGAGACTTTTTCCGCTCTCATCAGATTCCATGCACTGAGGCAGCAGACCGGTAGGAAACAGAGCGGATAAGGGATCGGCTTTAAGACGCAGGAAGGGGAGCATTATGGATAAAACGAAATGGACGAAGAAACTGGAGGAACTGATGGCTCAGGCAGAGACCAACGGAGGCCGGCTGGAGATGACGCAGGTACTGGACTGCTTTGCCCAGGATGCGGTAACGCCTGAGGAGATGGAGGAGGTTTACGCCAGACTGGAAAAGCGGGGAATTCAGGTTCTTTCGGATGAGGGCGCAGAGACTCCGGGAGATGAGGGACTGCTTTTGGAGGATGAGGATGATTCAGATGAGGCAGTATCTGACCTGATTGGCAGCAGATACCGCTGGAATCGTGATTCCTCTGAAGATGAGGACGAGGACTTTTCTCCTTCTTCCGACGAGGGTGAGGACGAGGAAAATGCGCTGCATGAGCAGCTTCTGGAAGGCGTTGCCAGTACAGACCCCATCCGGGAGTATTTAAAAGAGATCGGTTCCATTCCCCTGCTGACGCAGGAACAGGAGCAGGAGCTGGCAAAACGAAAGGCAGAGGGGGATACTCTTGCAGGACAGAAACTGGTGGAAGCCAATCTGCGGCTGGTAGTCAGTATTGCAAAACGGTATACGGGACGGGGCATGAGCTTTTTGGATCTGGTTCAGGAGGGTAATATCGGCCTTATGAAGGCAGTGGAGAAGTTTGACTACGCAAAGGGCTATCGTCTGAGTACCTATGCTACCTGGTGGGTTAAGCAGTCGGTCACCCGCGCCCTGGCTGACCAGTCCCGCACCATCCGGCTTCCGGTTCATATGGTAGAGGCAGTGAACCGGGTGCGCAGAGCCCAGCGGGCGCTGGCTGTGCGTCTGGGCAGAGAGCCTTCCAATGAGGAGATTGGAAAAGAAGTGGGAATGTCGGAAAAGAGAGTCACAGAACTGATGCAGTCCTCCGGCGATACTGTATCCCTGGAAACGCCTGTAGGGGATGAGGACGGTTCTAATCTGGGAGACTTTGTAGCCGATGATGCCAACGCATCCACCGAGGAAAAGGCAGAAAGCGTATTTTTAAGGGAAGAGATTGATCAGATGCTTCAGGGATTAAACCCAAGGGAGCGGGAGGTGATCGTTCTTCGTTTCGGTCTGGAAACGGGTCATCCCATGACATTAGAGGAGGTGGGAAAGCGCTTTAAGGTCACTCGCGAGCGCATCCGCCAGATCGAGACTGCGGCGCTGAGAAAACTGAGAAATCCTTCCAGAAGCAGGAAGATACGGGATTTTCTGCCGTAGGCGGAAACCAGCCTGCTCTTTAACAAAATATGAGGCCCGAAAAAAGGGATACAGCTCCTTTTTTCGGGCCGGATCTGTTTTTACAGGAGGATCTGTTTTGAGCCATATACCGATTCTGCCTGATCCCGGCCGGTCATTCACGATGCTTGCTAGCACTCGATTAAAATGAGTGCTAATTTTTTGTTGACATTTCACCTAACTGGTACTACAATGGTATCTGTGAGCGGACAGCAGAAGGAAAAACAGGCTGCTGCCCCTGAAAAATATTTGCAGACAGTGGAACAGAACCGGAGAAAATTCCGAGGTTCCAAATGATATGATTTTAAGAAAAATTCAGAAGAAAGAGGCGCATATTATGGCAAAGAAAGGCAGTTTATCCATTACCAGCGAGAATATTTTCCCGGTGATCAAGAAGTGGCTTTATTCCGATCACGATATTTTTTACCGCGAGCTTATCAGCAATGGCTGCGATGCGATCACAAAGCTTAAAAAGCTGGAGTTAATGGGAGAGTATGAGAAACCGGAAGAGGTAGAATACAAGATCCAGGTCAGTGTAAATCCAAATGAAAAGACCATTACCATTAAGGACAACGGCCTTGGCATGACAGAGGAAGAGATCGACAAGTACATCAACCAGATCGCGTTTTCCGGTGTTCAGGACTTTATGGCGAAGTACAAGGATAAGGCAAATGAGGATCAGATCATCGGACATTTCGGTCTGGGATTTTATTCCGCGTTTATGGTGGCTGACAAGGTTACCATTGACTCTCTGTCTTACCAGAAGGACGCGAAAGCCATCCACTGGGAGTCCGAGGGCGGTATCAATTTTGAAATGACAGAGGGCGAGAAGACAGAGGTGGGTACCACCATCGTTTTGTACCTTAATGAGGACAGCACTGAGTTCTCCAATGAGTACCGTGCAAGAGAGGTCATTGAGAAATACTGCGCGTTCATGCCTGTAAGCATTTTCCTGGAAAATGAAACGGCAGAGCCTCAGTATGATACCATTGAGAAGGATGAACTGACAGATAAGGACAAGGTAATTGAGACGGTTATCGAGCCTGCAAAGACCGAGGAAAAGGAGAATGAGGACGGAACCAAGGAGACAGTGGAGATCGAGCCTTCCAGAGAAAAGTATAAGATCTTACGGCGTCCGGTGGCGTTAAACGATACTAACCCTCTGTGGAATAAGCACCCCAATGAGTGCACGGAGGATGAGTATAAGGATTTCTACCGCAAGGTGTTCAGAGATTATAAGGAGCCTTTATTCTGGATCCATCTGAATATGGATTACCCGTTCAACTTAAAGGGTATTCTGTACTTCCCCAAGATCAACATGGAATATGAGAGCATTGAGGGGACCATCAAGCTGTACAATAACCAGGTATTTATCGCAGACAACATTAAAGAAGTGATCCCTGAGTTTTTGATGCTTTTAAAGGGTGTGATCGACTGCCCGGATCTGCCTCTGAACGTATCCAGAAGCGCTCTGCAGAATGACGGCTTTGTAAAGAAGATTTCTGATTATATTACAAAGAAAGTGGCTGACAAGCTGTCCGGTATGTGCAAGACAGACCGTGAAAACTATGAGAAATACTGGGACGATATCGCTCCCTTCATCAAGTTCGGCTATATTAAGGATGAAAAGTTTGCAGAGAAGATGGGCGACTATATCCTGTATAAGAATCTGAACGGAACGTATCTGACCTTACAGGATTGTCTGGATGAGAATAAGGAAAAGCATGAAAATACCATTTTCTATGTGACCAATGAGAAGGAGCAGAGCCAGTATATCAATCTCTTTAAGGAAGAGGGCATTGACGCTGTAATCATGCCGGCTGCGATTGATAATCCATTTATCAGCCATGTGGAGCAGAAAAAAGAGGGCGTGAAGTTCTTACGGATCGATACAGATCTGAACGCTTCCTTTAAGGAAGAGGTGAAGGAGGATGACGAGGCGTTTAAGAAGTCCTCTGAGGAGCTGACTGAGTTATTTAAGAAGGCTTTAAACAACGATAAGATGGATATCCGGGTGGAGAAGATGAAGAATACAGGCATCGCCTCCATGATCACTGTATCCGAGGAAACAAGAAGAATGCAGGATATGATGAAGATGTACAATATGGGCGGCATGGATATGAGTATGTTCGGCGGAGCCGGTGAGACTCTGGTACTCAATGCAAACCATCCTCTGGTAAAGTTTGTTCTGGAACATAAGGACGGTGCAAACACGGAAAAGATCTGTGAGCAGCTTTACGATCTTGCAAGTCTGGCTCATGGAGCGCTCTCTCCTGAGAGAATGACAAAATTTGTCAGCCGCAGCAATGAAATTATGATGATTATGGCTGGACAGAAGGCAGAATAAAGAGTAGAATAAAACTACGGCAGAGGCTGTGAGCGACTCTGCAGGGGAAGCCGGTGCGGTAAGGGACTGCATCGGCTTTTTGCTGCCGTCAGTAAATTCAGGTCTGCACAGGAAAAGGGCAGACTGCATCAGGAGGAAACAGAGCATTGAAAGCGACCAGATATGAGAGCGGGAAACGTTGGATAGAACAAAGACATTTGAACAGAAGAACGCGCAGGGGAACTGACGCTGCAGCAGGCAGGCTTTCGGGTCGTCTGCTGCGTGTGTGCCTGAGCTTTTCAGTGGGGGCGGCCCTCTCCCTTTGGGGAGCCTTTGGAGCTTTTGGGGAGCCTCTGGGTTTAAGCACCATTGACGGACAGACCGTGACCAGCCGTATGGGAGGTTTTGTCGTTCAGGTTCCCCAGGAGTATGAGGTAGACCGTACAGGCGGCTCCTGGGAGCTTTCCAGACAGCTGGTGGCGCAGATGAAATCCACAGATCAGGTACAGGTGGATTTTGCGGCGTCTGAGGTTAATGAGGCGGATAAATCTTATATAGTCAATATGGGGCTTGTAATGCCGGCAGACGATGGAACAGGAACCTCTTTTAATGTTGAGACTCTGAAGGCGGAACTGGCGCAGTCGGGGTTAGATGAAGCGGCGGCCCAAAGCGGAAGAATTACTCTGGGTACAAAGGAATACGAATATCTGAAGGTGGATTACGGAAAGCTGATGGCCGACTCCATGCGGGACTATTTAAACACGGCGGAACTTTCCGACCTTCAAAAGCAGACGGTTCAGGCGTATATCGTGCAGATGGAAAAAATGCTGGTCAATGATTTTTACATCCGTCAGGAGGGAAACCAGATCTATGTGCTGTGCCAGACCTATTCTGCAGATCAGTCAGACCGGGCGGCTGCATTTTTAAGCTGTCTTACGCCCTACAGCGGGATCGAGGGCTGGGAACAGACCGGTGAAACGGGCTGGAAATACCGGCTGGCTGACGGGAGTTTTGCTGCAAACTGCTGGAAGCAGGATGAACTGGGGCTGACGTACCATTTGGATAACGAAGGAAAGATCCAGTACAGTGCCTGGATCCAGGATGCAGGAGGCTGGAAATATGTGGATGAGCTGGGCCATATGGTTACTTCCGTTACGAAAGCGGTGGATGGGGTGGAATACACCTTTGGGGCTGACGGATATATGGAGGAGGGCAGCGAACGGCCAAAGGAGGAATTTACCCTGGGAACCCTTGAGGGAAATCACTATACCAATCCATGGGCGGATCTAACGCTGACTTTTCCGGAGGAAGCCGTCGTGCTAAAGGGGGATGGAAGCAGCCGGACCTATGCGCTGGTAGGAGGTGAGCACGTGGATCCCGATGACCCGGAATTAAGCTACCGTGTGACGGTGGATTTTACGGAAGCGGATGTGGAGCTAGACCGGTTTATGGATGTATTGAGACAGTATGGGAGCACAGAGGGATATCAGGTGGACAGCTCTGAAAATGTGGAGCTTGGAGGCCATACATACCGTTCCTGCCGGACTTCCACCCGGTTTGCGGACGGTACCTCCCATCACTCCGACTGGTATGTGAGACAGATCGAGGATAAATTTGTGATCCTGCATTTTGACTACTATGAGGAGTTAAAAGGCCAGGCGGATCAGGTATATCAGAGCATTGGTCAATAAATCATGAGCCGTACACTGCCGGGTGCGTTTTGGCGCTATCCTGCGTCTGGGTCTTGCATTTTATAAAGTATGCTGTTATAATAAGTAGTAATCAAAACTACGTGTTGAAGAACGGACATGGTATTTTCGGAGGATAGGATTATGACTTATAAGATCATTGGAGACAGCTGCTTGGATCTGACAGAAGAATTAAAAAGGGATCCAAGATTTCAGATGGTGCCGCTGACCCTGCAGGTAGGCAGTGCACAGGTGGTAGATGATGAGACCTTTGATCAAAAATCATTTATAGATATGGTAAAGGCCTGCCCGGAGTGCCCCAAGACGGCCTGCCCTTCGCCGGAGCGTTTTAAGACGGCATATGAGGAGGCAGAAGCGGAGGCTGTCTTTGTGGTGACTCTTTCCAGTCATCTGAGCGGAAGCTATAATTCTGCCGTTCTGGCAAAGGAACTGTATGAGGAGGAAAAAAGGGAGGCCAAAGAGACGGCAACAAAGAAAATTGCGGTTATTGATTCCCTTTCTGCCTCATCGGGAGAGCTTAATATGGCTCTGTATATTCAGGAACTTTGTGAGGAGGGACTGGATTTTGAGGCAGTAGTGGAGAAGGTGCAGGCGTTTTGCGGCCATATGCAGACCTATTTTGTTCTGGAGAGCCTGGATACGCTTCGCAAGAACGGACGGCTTTCAGGACTTCAGGCATTTTTTGCCACGGCGCTGAATATTAAACCGGTGATGGGCGCAGATAAAGGCGTGATCATCAAGCTGGATCAGGCAAGAGGAATCAATAAGGCTCTGCAGAGGATGTGTGATATCGCGGTAAAGGAGGCCGGAGACATGGTTTCCCGGAAACGGGCGGTGATCTGCCATGTAAATAACCCGGAACGCGCCCGGTATGTAAAGGAAGAGCTGGAGAAGCGCGCCCGGTTTAAGGAAGTTGTGATCACAGAGGCCGCAGGCGTGGCTACGGTCTATGCCAATGACGGCGGTATTGTGCTTGCCATGTAGAACAGGATGTGCAGATGAAGAAACGAAGATGGATTTGGGCTGCTGCAGTATTCTTCGGACTGCTGTTGGCAGCCCTTGGTATATTTGCCCTGGGATATGGGAACGAGGGCAGCTATGTAAGCCCCTCCAGTCCAGGAACAGAAAAGTCTGAAGCTGCAGAGGAACCCCAGGAAATCTTTATACAAAATGAGAACGAGGAAGAGGCCAGGGAGGACGCTCCCGTCCGTCTTGTATTTGCAGGGGATATTCTTCTTTCGGATCACGTATTAAATGCCTATTCCAAGGGCGGAGGAATCCGGGGGATTCTGGATTCAGGCTTTCAGAAGATGATAGATGAAAGCGATATTTTCATGGCAAATGAGGAATTTCCGTTCAGCAGCCGGGGAACGGCGGCGGAGGATAAGCAGTTTACCTTTCGGCTTCCTCCAAAGAATGTGTCCATATTCCAGGAAATGGGAATTGATATTGTTACTCTGGCTAATAATCACACCTTGGATTTTGGAACGGAGGCTTTGATGGATACCTGTGATACACTGGATCAGGCTGGAATTTACCATGTGGGAGCCGGCAGGAATCTTGAAGAGGCAAAACAGCCGGCTGTTCTTACGGCAAAGGGAAAGAAGATCGGTTTTCTGGGAGCGTCCCGTGTGATTCCTGTCGCTTCATGGAATGCCGCTGCCGCTGCACCAGGGCTGCTGACCACCTACGATCCCACGCTTTTGCTGGAAGAGATACGCACTTTAAAGGAAACGTGCGACTATGTGGTGGTTTATGTCCACTGGGGCATCGAACGGAGTGAACGGCCGGAAGCCTATCAGCGTTCTCTGGGACAGCAGTACATTGATGCCGGGGCAGATCTGGTAATCGGCAGTCATCCTCATGTGCTCCAGGGAATAGAATATTATAAGGGCAAGCCCATTGTATACAGTCTGGGCAATTTTATATTTGGAAGCAGTATCCCAAAGACAGCTCTGCTGCAGGCGGAATGGGACGGAAGGGAGACAAAGCTGTCCCTGATCCCAGGCGTTTCCTCGGCCGGGTATACCAGGATGCTTCAAACTCAGGATGAGACCAGGGAGTTTTACGAGTACATGACCGGAATTTCTTATGGAGTGACGGTGAATGAGAATGGACAGGTGTCAGAAACAGAGTAAACGAGGGCGTATGCCCGGCTCTGTTTTCTCGCACGGTTTAACCGCAGCATTCCATGCTAGACTGTGTTCTGGGGATTCCACAGCTTTCCCTGCCATGTATCCCGCTCATTGAAACGTTGATGGAGCGTGTTTAAGACCCTTTTTTTATCTTGGCTCCAAAGCGGTGCGATCAGCAGCTGCCTGGGGCCATCGCCGGTGAGCCGGTGGATAGTTAAGGAAGGCGGAAGAATTTCTACACAGTCAATCACAAAGTCAATATATTCCTCCATGGAAAACACGGGAAAGGGATGGTCCTGGTATAAAGCTGCCAGATCCGTCCCTTTTAATATATGAAGCAGCTGAAGCTTGATCCCGTCAATGGGCTGGCAAGACAGCCAGGAGACTGTTTTTTTCATCTGCTTTTTCGTTTCTTTCGGCAGGCCAAGAATTACATGAACAATAACCGTGATTCCCGCCTCCTTCAGCTGTTTTAGGGCAGATTCAAACACAGGCAGTTCATATCCCCGGCGGATCAGACGGGCCGTATCCTCATGGATGGTCTGCAGTCCCAGTTCTACCCATACTGGCTTTATCCGGTTCAGATCAGCTAACAGTTCTACTGTTTCCGTTTCCAGACAGTCCGGCCGGGTACCGATGGACAAAGCGGCGATCTGTGGATGGGAAATGGCCCGTGAAAACAGGGGGGAGAGATAGGAAATCGGCGCATATGTATTGGTAAAGGACTGAAAATAGGCCACGTAGGCCGGCTGGCTGCCGGTTAAAGGCATTTTCAGACGGATCCGTTCTTTGGCAGCTTCAATCTGATCCCAGACGTCCCTTCCGGCCGGAATGGCAAAGTCGCCGGAGCCGCCTTCGCTGCAGAAGATACAGCCCCGGTTTCCGCAGGTTCCGTCCCGGTTGGGGCAGGTCATGCCGCCGTCCAGAGAAAGCTTGTAGAGTTTTCGGCCAAAGGTATGCTTCAGTTCATAGTCCAGAGAATGATAGGGCTTTCCATTCCAGTTTTTTGGGGTCATAGGCGTATCCTTTCTTTAAAGGGGGATAAAAAAGAACTTGGGGCTGTCAGCAGAACAGCATGATTCTGAGGGTATTATAACAGAAAAAAACAGTCTGTCCAGAAAATTGTAGGAACACAGGAAAATATTGTATTGAAGGTAAGCTCCATCTTATGATAAACTGTGCGTAAAGGGGGTGTGTGATCAGGGAAGGTAAGCTTTTTGCCCTGTAAGGACGCCGCCCTATGTGTTTTAAGAAGGAGAGGTAAAACAGGGATGAATGTAAAAGAAACGATCCAGCTTTTAAAAAGTGACAAGGCGGCTGCTCTGATGGCAGAGTTTTACGGCAAAGAAGGGGCAGCTGCAAATGAGGCCCGTTATGAAAGAGTGCTGACAGGCTTTGAACAGGAATTTGGGGATACCGGGGATATTCTTTTATTCTCTTCTCCGGGGCGCACGGAGATCAGCGGAAACCATACGGATCATAACCACGGAAAGGTGCTGGCAGGAAGCATTAACCTGGACTGCGTAGGCGCGGCTGCAAGAAATCAGTCGGATTTGGTTCATATCATCAGCGAAACCTATGATCAGGACATTACCATCGACTTAAATCAGCTGGAGCCAAGCGCTAAGAAAGCCGGAACCGCAGATCTGATCAAGGGGCTTTTAAAAGGCTTTAAGGAATCCGGCTGCAGGATTGGCGGATTTGACGCTTATGTGACCAGCAACGTGATCAGCGCTGCCGGCGTCAGCTCCTCTGCCTCCTTTGAGATGCTTCTGTGTTCTATGCTCAACACATTTTTCAATGAAGGCCGTATGGACAACGTGGCCTATGCCCATATTGGAAAATACTCAGAAAACGTGTACTGGGATAAGGCTTCCGGCCTCTTAGACCAGATGGCCTGTGCGGTGGGCGGCCTGATCACCATTGATTTTGCAGAGCCGTCATCCCCCAGAGTAGAGAAAATTGATTTTGATTTTGGCTCCCAGGATCACAGCCTGATTATCGTACAGACAGGAAAAGGCCATGCGGATCTCAGCGCCGACTACTCTTCGGTTCCAAACGAGATGAAAAAGGTAGCCCGGTTTTTCGGAAAAGAAGTGCTGGTCCAGGTATCAGAGGAGCAGGTGATCGAACATCTGGAAAAGGTACGTGCGTATGCAGGAGACCGCTCCGTTCTGCGCGCCCTTCATTTCTTTGAGGAAAATAAGAGAGTGGAAGAGGAGGTGAAGGCTTTAAAAGAGGGCCGGTTTGAGGACTTCCTCAGAAACATCACCGCCTCTGGCAATTCCTCATGGAAATGGCTCCAGAATTGCTTTACTGCCAGCGCCTGCCAGGAACAGGGCATCACAATCGCACTGGCGCTTACAGAACTGTTTATCGCTGAAAAACAGAGAGGTGCCTGCAGAGTCCATGGCGGCGGTTTCGCCGGGGTCATCATGGCTATGCTGCCGAATGATTTGACCGATGAGTATATAAAGTACATCGAGGGCTGTCTGGGCGAGGGCTGCGCGTATCGTATGAGTATCCGGCCTTATGGGGCGGTCTGCGTCAATGAGCTGCTGAAATAATGCCGGAAAAATAAAGAAATAGTCTTGCCGTATCCAGCAAAGGGCGCTGCAGATACCATCCTGGCGGATGATTCTGCAGCGCCCTCCGTGTTATATCATTTCCTGGCGTTTTAATCCATTATTTTCTGTGGTAAGTATCTAACAGCTGATTCTTCATATGCCATAATTCATGGGACAGATCCACATGAACCTTGTGGGGGTTGACAAGACGTTTGGATTCATCCCACAGGGTATCCAGTTCCTGTCTGCAGTAAGCCTGAATGTCCATCACCTTTGGCGTTTCGTAAACACATTCGCCCTTTAGGAAAATGGGAACGAGAAGTTCCCTCATGGTGTAGGTTCCGGGTGCCAGCATGGTTTTTTTCCAGGTTTCGATGGGATCAAAGAGCAGGAGAGAGTGGCTGGTGTCAAATGTTTCGCCTACCAGACAGATCAGGTCTGCAATGATCTTTCCCGTTTCCTTATCATAGATACGCTGGATGGTTTTATTGCCGGGGTTGGTGATCTTTTCCGCATTTTCGGAAAGCTTGATCTTGGGGATGAAACTGCCGGTGGATTTATCCTTTACCGCAGCCAGTTTGTAGACGCCGCCGAAGGAGGGGCAGTCTTTAGCTGTGATCAGATTGGTTCCCACGCCCCAGGAATTGATAGTGGCGCCCTGCATCTTTAAACTGTCGATCAGGTATTCATCCAGATCATTGGAGGCTGAGATTACCGCATCAGAAAATCCGGCAGCATCCAGCATCTTTTTCGCTTTCTTTGACAGGTAGGCCAGATCGCCGCTGTCCAGACGAATTCCGTAGAAGGTGAGCGGTATACCGGCGTTTTTCATTTCCTTAAATACCTGAATGGCATTTGGGATGCCGGAGTTCAGGGTATCATAGGTATCTACTAAGAGGATACAGGCAGAGGGATAGAGTTTTGCATAGGTGCGGAAGGCGGTCAGCTCGTCCGGGAAGCTCATAATCCAGCTGTGGGCATGAGTGCCTTTTACGGGAACATCAAACATCTTTCCGCAGAGCACGTTTGAGGTGCCTATACAGCCTGCGATCATGGCGGCTCTTGCGCCGTAGGTGCCGGCATCGGGGCCCTGAGCCCGGCGCAGACCAAATTCCATCACGCCATCCCCCTTGGCTGCATAGACGATGCGCTCGGTCTTGGTGGCGATGAGGCTCTGGTGATTGATGATGTTAAGGAGAGCCGTTTCCACTAGCTGAGCCTGCATGATGGGAGCGATTACTTTTACAAGCGGTTCTCTGGGGAAAACCACCGTACCCTCGGGAATAGCGTAGATATCTCCGGTAAAGCGGAAGTCTCTCAGATAGTCCAGGAAATCTTCTTCAAAAATTCCCACGCCTCTTAAATAATCAATGTCGCTTTCGTCAAAATGGAGATCCCTGATATATTCAATCACCTGCTCCAGCCCGGCGCAGACAGCAAATCCGTTTCCGTGGGGATTGTTCCTGTAAAACATATCGAAAATGACCGTTTCGTTGGCGTCTTTTTCCTTAAAATAGCCCTGCATCATGGTAAGCTCATACAGGTCTGTCAGCAGTGTAAGATTTCTCTGGTCCATATGGTTTTCCTCCCTGGTTTGGCGGTGTCCTCCCTGTACGGGACGGCAGCAAACTGTGTATTGACAGTAGTATAGCACAAATTTTACAAAAGACAAGCGAATTGTTAAAAAAATAACAAGATATTCAGCTCCGGCAGAAATAAAAATTTCTGATCAAGGACAGAGGTTGCAAAACGAGAAATATTTGATAGAATGAAACTGTTCAAGAAGATACCCCGTCCTGAATCGCTGCGAATATTAAAAAAGCAGCGGGAATTTTGCGGGAACCAACAGGAGGAGGCCCATGAATTACACAGGATATGAGCTCTTATGGCTGTTTGCAGTCTATTCGGCGGCAGGCTGGTGGCTGGAGGTGGGAGCGGCAGCAGTCAAACGGCACCGGTTTGTAAACCGGGGCTATTTAAACGGGCCGTTCTGCCCGGTATACGGTCTGTCGGCCGCCGCCTTTGCAGTGTTTTTGCCGGAGTTGAAGGAACATCTGGTGTTTTTGTTTCTTGGCGGCATGATACTGGCGGCATTTACAGAATATATATGCGGCTTTCTCTTAGAGCGCATATTCCGGCAGAAGTGGTGGGATTATTCGGAAAAACGCTTTTGTGCTGGGGGCTATGTGGCTCTGGAAACTTCCATTTTCTGGGGAATATGCGCTGTACTCTGCATCCGGGTGTTTAACCCGTTTCTGATAAAGCTGATCCACATACTTCCGGCCGGTGCAGGAAAGCTCCTTTTGGGGATCATTTTAGGAACAGCGCTCTTAGACGGCCTTGGTTCTTCGGCGGCTGTATTTCAGATGCACCGCCGGTTAAGGAAGATGGCCAGCCAGGTCAGCGGCGATATGCAGCGGCTGGCGGACTCCTTTGGAAACGCCCTGACCCGGAGGATTCAGCGGCGGATGATGGGGGCATATCCCGGCTTAAAGGCAGAGCGGCTGATTGCAGGACAGAGACATGAGGCGGCCGAAAATGAGCACAGCGCAGAGAAAACGGTTTTTGCCGCCGGCTGCTGTTTTTACAAACTGACAGCGCTTTTCTTTATCGGAGCCTTTCTGGGGGATATCACAGAGACTGTTTTCTGTTACAGCCGGACGGGAATTATCATGAGCCGAAGCAGTGTGGTATACGGGCCGTTCAGTATCGTATGGGGATTCGGCTGTGTCCTGCTGACTGCGTTTTTATATCCTTACCGGGAGAAAAATGACCGGTATATCTTTCTGGCAGGCACCATCTTGGGCGGAGCCTATGAATATATATGCAGTGTGTTTTCCGAACTGGTTTTCGGCACCGTATTCTGGGATTACAGCGCCATTCCTTTTAATCTGGGCGGTCGGATCAATCTGCTCTACTGCTTTTTCTGGGGCATTGTGGCGGTAGTATGGCTTAAAATACTGTATCCCTTTCTGTCCAGGGCGATTGAACGGATTCCCGTGAAATGGGGGAAATTCCTCTGCAACGGACTGATCCTTTTTATGGTCTTTGATATGGCGGTATCCGGCCTTGCCCTGGGACGGTATTCGGCCAGACAGGATAAGGAAGTCCTTCAGAGCCAGATGGGATCCCAGGAGGCCTCCCTGCAAAAAGCGGCGGGAGAGGAAGAAAGGGCCGGGACAGAGATGAGGCGAGAGGAAGGAAACACCCTGGCAGAGGGGCTGAACGGCTGGCTGGATTATCATTTTCCAGATGAGCGAATGAAACGGATCTATCCCAATGCCAAATTTGTAGACTAGCACAGCTTGACATTTTATGGCCCAGTCATTATAATAAAATCGTTATAAGAAAAAGGCCATGAAGGAGACAGTAGCCCTTTCCGAAGGCAAAAGAGAGCCGGTGGCGGTGGAAATCCGGTGTCAGTAGGAAAGATGCGAAGATCGCTCCGGAGCTGCCGGCTGAACGCTTAAGTAGGCCCGGCCGTTTTTCCTGCGTTAGAGGAACTCATATGACAGTATGCAGTAACAGGTGGTTAAACGAATCCAAGACTTTCGTCCTTTTACGGGGACGGGAGTCTTTTTTTATAACAACGAGGTGTTCGCAGGGCGCCGCCTTGTTGTTTGCAGTTCAGAAAAGATTCTTTCCTGTGAGGCATCGCAAAGGCTGCGGCTTTTCACATAAAGAAAAAGCTGCCAAACCGTGTCCTCTTGGAGGCTCTGAGAGTGCACAATATCGAATGGAGGTAGACTAGGATGTACAACAAGGTCCCCACAGACTTAAAGTTTGTAGAACGGGAAAAAGAAGTGGAAAAGTTCTGGGAAACAGAGCATATTTTTGAAAAGAGCATCAAGATGCGCGAGGGCTGCCCGCCCTATGTGTTCTATGACGGCCCGCCGACAGCCAACGGGAAACCTCATATCGGCCATGTTGAGACCCGTGTATTTAAGGATATGATTCCAAGATACAGAACCATGAAGGGCTATATGGTACCGAGAAAGGCCGGCTGGGATACTCACGGACTTCCCGTTGAGCTGGAAGTAGAGAAGAAGCTGGGCTTAGACGGGAAGGATCAGATCGAGAAGTACGGCCTGGAGCCGTTTATCAAGGAGTGTAAGGAAAGCGTCTGGAAGTACAAGGGGATGTGGGAGGATTTCTCCGGCACCGTAGGTTTCTGGGCGGATATGGAAAACCCTTACGTCACCTATGACAATAATTTTATCGAATCCGAGTGGTGGGCATTAAAGCAGATCTGGGATAAGGGCCTTTTATATAAGGGCTTTAAGGTAGTTCCGTACTGCCCCCGCTGCGGAACCCCCCTGTCATCCCATGAGGTGGCTCAGGGCTATAAGGATGTGAAAGAGCGCTCCGCCATCGCCCGCTTTAAGGTAAAGGATGAGGATGCTTATATTCTGGCATGGACCACTACGCCATGGACTCTTCCAAGCAACGTGGCTCTCTGTGTAAACCCGGATGAGGAGTATGTAAAGGTAAAGGCTGCAGACGGTTATACCTATTATATGGCTCACGCTCTGGTAGAGAAGGTGCTGGGCGAAGAGACTCAGATCCTCGAAACCTATAAGGGAAAGGAACTGGAATACAAAGAGTATGAGCCTCTTTATGACTGCTCTAAGCCATACTGCGAAAAGCAGCACAAAAAGGGCCATTACGTTGTCTGCGACACCTATGTAACCCTGACGGACGGTACAGGTATCGTACACATCGCGCCGGCCTTTGGTGAGGACGATGCCAATGTGGGCCGCAAATACGACCTGCCTTTCGTACAGCTGGTAGATGCAAAGGGTGATCTGACAGAGGACACTCCGTTTGCGGGCAGGTTTGTAAAGGATGCGGATCCCCTTGTATTAAAGGATCTGGAGGAGAGAGGGCTTCTGTTCTGCGCTCCTGATTTTGAGCACAGCTATCCACACTGCTGGCGCTGCGGGACCCCTCTGATCTACTATGCAAGAGAATCCTGGTTCATCAAGATGACCGCGGTGAAAGACGATCTTATCCGCAACAACAATACTGTAAACTGGGTGCCCGATTCCATCGGAAAGGGCCGTTTCGGCGACTGGCTGGAAAATATCCAGGACTGGGGAATTTCAAGAAACAGATACTGGGGTACGCCTCTTAATATCTGGGAGTGTGCCGGCTGCGGACATCAGCATTCCATAGGCAGCATCCAGGAGTTAAAGAGCCTTTCAGACAACTGCCCCGATGAGATCGAGCTGCACCGTCCTTATATCGACGCAGTGACCATCCCGTGTCCTCACTGCGGCGGTGTGATGAAGAGAGTGCCGGAGGTGATCGACTGCTGGTTTGACTCCGGAGCTATGCCGTTTGCACAGCATCATTATCCGTTTGAGAACAAAGAACTGTTCGAGTCCCAGTTCCCGGCTCAGTTTATTTCCGAGGCCGTAGATCAGACCAGAGGCTGGTTCTACTCTCTGTTAGCAGAGTCTACCCTGCTCTTTAACAAGGCTCCTTATGAAAATGTCGTTGTGCTGGGGCTTGTATTAGATGAGAACGGACAGAAGATGAGCAAGTCCAAGGGAAATGCCGTTGATCCCTTTGAGACCCTGGCAGCTCACGGCGCAGACGCCATCCACTGGTTCTTCTACACCTGCAGTGCACCGTGGCTTCCCAAGAGATATCAGGATAAGGCAGTGACCGAGGGACAGAGAAAGTTCATGGGTACTCTGTGGAATACCTATGCCTTCTGGGTTCTCTATGCCAATATCGACGAGTTTGACGCGACAAAATACAGACTGGAGTACGATAAGCTGCCTGTTATGGACCGCTGGCTCTTATCCAAGATGAATTCCATGGTAAAGGCGGTTGACAATAACCTGATGAATTACCAGATCCCTGAGGCGGCAAGAGCGCTCCAGGAGTTTGTAGACGATATGAGCAACTGGTATGTGCGCAGAAGCCGCGAGCGTTTCTGGGCAAAAGGTATGGAACAGGATAAGATCAATGCCTATATGACCCTGTACACTGCCCTTGTGACCGTTGCAAAGACAGCGGCTCCCATGATCCCGTTCATGACAGAGCAGATCTATCAGAACATTGTAAGAACTATCGACGGGAATGCGCCTGAGAGTGTCCACCTGTGCGACTTCCCGGAGGTAAAGGAGGAGTGGATCGACCTGGCCCTGGAGTCCGATATGGATGAGGTGCTGGATACCGTCGTTATGGGCCGCGCCGCCAGAAACACCGCCAATATCAAGAATCGCCAGCCCATCGCTCAGATGTATGTAAAGGCGGATCATGAGCTGTCTGATTTCTATGTAAAGATCATTGAGGAAGAATTAAATGTAAAGAAGGTAACCTTTACAGAGGATGTACGGGCATTTACCTCCTATACCTTTAAGCCTCAGTTAAAGACCGTTGGGCCCAAGTACGGAAAGCTTCTTGGGAAAATCCGCCAGGCCCTTACAGAGCTTGACGGCAGCGCAGCCATGGATACCCTGAATGAATCCGGCGCTCTGACCTTTGATTTTGACGGTCAGGAGGTTGTCCTTACAAAGGAGGATCTGCTTATCGACGTGGCAAAGAAGGACGGCTATGTGACAGAGGAGGATAATTCTGTGACCGTTGTTCTGGATACCAACCTGACGCCTGAACTGATCGAGGAAGGTTTTGTACGCGAGGTGATCAGCAAAATCCAGACCATGCGTAAGGAAGCCGGCTTTGAGGTGATGGATCATATTGCCGTATATCAGGATGGGAACGACCGGATCGCAGAGCTTGTTAAGGCCAATGCCGACGAGATCAAGAATGAGGTTATGGCAGACCACATCCACCTGGGCCAGATGAAGGGCTTTGTAAAGGAGTGGAACATCAACGGCGAAAGCGTAATGCTTGGCGTTGAAAAGCTGATGTAGCAGGGACAGGAAGCTGCGAGGGCAGATGGGAGTATTTAAAAGCAGAGCGTACTCCCGGCAGTGGTTCTCCATAAATGTGAGAATATGCGGGAGTACACAGAGAAGAAGGAGGAGAGTCCAATGAGTCGTCCGGATTTTGATAAGGCCGCATTTAGGAATTCCGTGATCTATAATGTGAAAAATATGTTCCGCCGCACCATTGACGAGGCGACACCTCAACAGGTGTTTCAGGCAGTGGCCTATGCGGTAAAAGACGTGATCATTGATGAGTGGATTGCCACTCACAAGGAGTACGAGAAAAGGGATGTCAAGGCAGTTTACTATCTGTCCATGGAATTTTTAATGGGCAGGGCGCTGGGCAACAATATCATCAATATCTGTGCACGCAAAGAAATTGCCGAGGTATTGGAGGAGCTTGGTTTCGACTTAAACGTCATTGAGGATCAGGAGCCGGATGCAGCCCTTGGAAACGGCGGTCTGGGCCGCCTGGCCGCCTGCTTTCTCGATTCTCTGGCAACTCTGGGATATCCGGCCTATGGCTGCGGCATTCGCTATCGCTATGGTATGTTTAAGCAGAAGATTGAAAATGGCTATCAGGTGGAGGTGCCGGATAACTGGCTGGAGAACGGCAATCCCTTTGAGATCCGCCGCCCTGAGTATGCCGTAGAGGTAAAATTCGGCGGTTATGTGCGCATTGAAAACCGGGACGGCATGGATCGTTTTGTCCAGGAAGGATACCAGTCTGTGAGAGCCGTGCCCTATGATCTGCCGGTGATCGGCTATGGAAACAACATGGTCAATACCCTGCGGATCTGGGATGCGGAGCCGATTAACACCTTCAATCTGGATTCCTTTGACCGGGGAGATTACCAGAAGGCAGTGGAGCAGGAGAATCTGGCCAAAACGATTGTGGAAGTGCTCTATCCTAACGATAACCACTATGCGGGGAAGGAACTGCGCTTAAAGCAGCAGTACTTCTTTATTTCCGCCAGCGTGCAGCGCGCAGTGATCAAGTATAAGGAACTTCACGGCACAATCCGCGGCTTTCAGGATAAGGTGATATTCCAGTTAAATGACACGCACCCTACAGTAGCAATCCCTGAACTGATGCGCATTCTTTTAGATGAGGAAGGGATGACCTGGGATGAGGCATGGGATATTACTGCCAGAACCTGTGCCTACACCAACCATACCATCATGTCAGAGGCGCTGGAAAAATGGCCCATCGACCTGTTTTCCAGACTTCTCCCCCGTATCTACCAGATTGTGGAGGAGATCAACCGCCGCTTTGTAAATGAAATCCAGGCCCGTTATCCGGGAGATCAGGAGAAGATCCGCAAGATGGCTGTTGTCTACGACGGCCAGGTGCGTATGGCTTATATGGCCATTGTGGCCGGATTCTCCGTAAATGGTGTTGCCAGACTGCATACGGAGATTTTAAAGCATCAGGAATTAAAGGATTTTTACGAAATGATGCCGGAGAAGTTCAACAACAAAACCAACGGCATTACACAGAGGCGTTTCCTGCTTCACGGCAATCCCTTAGAGGCAGACTGGGTGACTTCCAAGATCGGAGACCAGTGGATCACAGACCTTCCCCATATTGCAGAGCTTCTTCCCTGCGCGGAGGATAAGGCGTGCCAGAGGGAATTTATGGAGCTAAAGTACAAAAACAAGGTCCGCCTTGCTGCGTACATTAAGGAGCACAATGGAATTGACGTAGATCCCAGATCCATTTTCGATGTGCAGGTAAAGCGGCTTCACGAGTATAAACGCCAGCTGATGAACATCCTTCATGTGATGTATCTGTATAACCAGTTAAAGGATCACCCGGATATGGATATGGTGCCCAGAACCTTTATCTTCGGCGCCAAGGCGGCTGCCGGCTATAAGAGAGCCAAGCTGACCATTAAACTGATCAACTCCGTAGCAGATGTGATCAACAATGATAAATCCATCGGCGGCAAGCTAAAGGTGGTATTTATCGAGGATTACCGCGTATCCAATGCTGAGATTATTTTTGCGGCGGCGGATGTGAGCGAGCAGATCTCTACGGCCAGCAAGGAGGCCTCCGGTACAGGCAACATGAAATTTATGTTAAACGGCGCGCTGACCCTTGGAACCATGGACGGGGCCAACGTGGAGATCGTAGAAGAGGTGGGAGCGGAAAATGCCTTCATCTTCGGTATGTCCTCCGACGAGGTGATCGCCCATGAGAAGAACCGCGATTATCAGCCTATGGACATCTTTAATAACGATCAGGAGATCCGCCGGGTGCTGATGCAGTTAGTGAATGGCTTCTATGCACCGGACGATCCGGAACGGTTCCGGGATATTTACGATTCCCTCTTAAATACAAAGAGCAGCGACCGCGCAGACACATATTTTATACTGAAGGATTTCCGTTCCTATGCTGAGGCTCATAAGAAGATCGATCAGGCATACAGAGATTCTTCCTGGTGGGCAAAGGCGGCGATCCTCAATATTGCCCACAGCGGAAAGTTTACCTCTGACCGCACCATTGAGGAATATGTGAGAGATATCTGGCATCTTAAAAAGATCACTGTGGAAGTGTAATAGACCGCAGCTGCCATCCATGGATGGGAGAAGATCGTGAAAGATCCGGCTCCGGCGTCTGTAACAGGGCGCCGGAGCCTTTCTGGCCCTGAGGGCTGCATACAAAAGAACCCCGGAGAGAACATCTGTGGGTATACATTATACAAGGGAGGTCATGACATGAAGATACGTGACATTTTAGCAGAGGGAAAGCCGACCCTGTCATTTGAGGTATTTCCGCCAAAAACCCAGGATGCGTTTGCGTCGGTGGAACGGGCGGCAGAGGAGATCGCAAAACTGGATCCGGCTTTTATGAGCGTTACATACGGAGCGGGAGGGGGAACCAGTGACTATACGGTAAAAATTGCATCAGAGCTTCAAAAGACCTGCGGGGTAACGCCTCTGGCCCATCTGACCTGCGTATCCTCTACCAGAGAAAAGGTACATCGCGTTCTGGAGGAATTAAAGGCACATAAGATCGAAAATATCCTGGCTCTGCGGGGAGATATCCCCCAGGACGGAAATACACCAAAGGTGTACCATTATGCCTCTGAACTCATCCGCGAGATCCGCGAGGCGGGAGATTTCTGTATTGGAGCTGCCTGCTATCCAGAGGGCCATGTGGAATCGGCCAACAAAACGGTGGATATGGATTATCTGAAGGAAAAAGTGGAGGCAGGCTGTGATTTTGTCACCACACAGATGTTTTTTGACAACAGTATTCTTTACAGCTATCTGTACAGGATCCGGGAAAAGGGGATTACCGTGCCTGTGATTGCCGGGATCATGCCTATCACCAATGTAAAGCAGGTGAAGCGGAGCATCCAGATGTCCGGGTGCTATATGCCGGCCCGTTTTATGTCCCTGGTGGATAAGTTCGGGGATGATCCGGCGGCCATGAAGCAGGCGGGAATCGCCTACGCCACGGATCAGATCATTGACCTGATTGCAAACGGGATCCGGGGAATCCATGTATACACCATGAATAAGCCGGATGTGGCTGCAAAGATCCGGGAGAACCTGTCGGATATCATAAAATAGGAGGCCTCAGAGATGGATATTTCCGCTGTGAGCAGGAAAGAAGTGCTGCGTTATCTGGGATATAAGGGAACTATGGAAATCCAGGGGGCGGTAGAGGACGAAGTGGAGGCCTGTCTGGAACTTTTAGGGCAGAAGGCGGAGCCGAAGCATCTGGTTCGTTCCTTTCCCCTGCGTTTGGGGACGGAATATGAGATCGACTGCGGCTGTTTTTGCACTCGAAGCAAAAAACTTTCTAAAAATCTGCAGGAATGTGAGATGGTGCTTGTGTTTGCAGCCACTCTGGGCCTGGGAACCGATTATGTCATTCAAAAATATAACCATTTACAGATGAGCCGGGCCGTGATCCTTCAGGCAGCGGCGGCGGCTATGATTGAAGAATACTGCGATCAGGTCTGCAGAGAGCTTAAGGAAAGGTATGAAGCTGGGGAGTGGTATCTGCGTCCAAGGTTCAGTCCGGGATACGGGGATTTTCCGCTGGAATGTCAGTCCTCCCTTCTGGACGGCCTGGAGGCGGGAAAACGCCTGGGAATCCGGCTGACGTCCGGGTGTCTGATGATGCCCTCCAAGTCCGTTACAGCGGTTATGGGACTTAGCAGGAAGCCTTACCGGTGTGAAGTAAAAGGCTGCGAGGCCTGCGGGAAAACAGATTGCGCCTACCGGCGGGAAACATAAGCGAGGTTTAAGGTATGAATATTTTACAGGAAATGAGACAGCGCCGCCTTTTTTTTGACGGCGGTATGGGAAGCCTGCTTCAGGCAAAAGGCCTGCGGGCGGGAGAACTGCCGGAGCGGTGGAATGTAACCCATCCGGAGGAAATTACCCGGATCCATCTTATGTATCTGGAAGCCGGGGCGGATATTATGACCACCAACACCTTTGGGGCCAATGGATTGAAGTATGGGGATGAACTGGAAGAAATTGTAAAAGCAGCGGTGGAGAATGCAAAAAAGGCGGTACAGGAGGCGGGGCACGGCTATGTGGCGCTGGATCTTGGGCCGACGGGAAAGCTGCTGAAACCTTTGGGGGATCTGGAATTTGAGGATGCGGTATCTCTTTATAAAGAAGTAGTGTCTTACGGTGTCTCAGCCGGGGCGGATCTGGTGCTGATTGAGACCATGAGCGACAGCTATGAGCTGAAGGCAGCGGTACTGGCGGCAAAGGAAGCGGGGATTTCTCCTGAGACGGGTGAGAGGCTTCCCATTTTTGCTACGGTCATTTATGATGAAAAAGGAAAGCTTCTTACCGGTGCAGATGTGTCTTCTACGGTAGCTCTCTTAGAAGGCCTGGGAGTGGATGTGCTGGGAATCAACTGCGGTCTGGGGCCGGTGCAGATGAAGGGTATCCTTAAGGAGATCCTTCAGGTGTCGTCCACTCCGGTGCTGGTAAATCCCAATGCAGGACTTCCAAGGAGCGAGGGCGGAAAGACCGTTTATGACATTGACGCGGCTGAGTTCGGACAGGTGATGGAAGAAATTGTAAAAATGGGCGCGGTGATCGTGGGCGGCTGCTGCGGAACCGGCCCGGAACATATCCGTGAGACGGTGATGCGGTGCAAAAAACTTCCGGTGAACTGGCCGGAAAAGAAACGCCGGACGGTGATCTCATCCTATTCTCAGGCGGTGGTATTCGATCGCAGGACAGTGATCATCGGAGAACGGATCAACCCTACAGGAAAGCCGAAGTTTAAGCAGGCTCTGCGTGATAACGATCTGGAATATATTCTGCGGGAGGGAGTGAACCAGCAGGATAATGGAGCGGATGTTCTGGATGTAAATGTGGGGCTGCCGGAGATCGACGAGCCTTCTGTGATGGAGGCGGTGGTAAAAGAACTCCAGGCGGTAATTGATCTGCCGCTGCAGATTGATACGTCTGATGTTGAGGCAATGGAGCGGGCATTAAGGGTTTATAACGGAAAAGCGCTGATCAATTCGGTTAATGGAAAAAAAGAGGTCATGGAACAGATTTTTCCGCTGGTGGCAAAGTACGGCGGCGTGACGGTGGGACTGTGCCTGGATGAGGATGGAATACCGGAAACGGCAGAGGGCAGGATCGCGGTGGGAAGAAAGATCATCGAGACGGCAGCCTCTTATGGAATCGGGCCGGAGGACATTATTCTGGACGGTCTGTGCATGACGGTAAGTTCCGATAATAAAGGGGCGCTGACTACACTGGAAACCCTTCGCAGGATTCGGGATGAGCTGGGCGGCAAGTCCGTGCTGGGGGTGTCCAATATTTCCTTTGGGCTGCCTCAGCGGGAGATCATCAACAGTGCTTTCTTTACCATGGCTATGGAATGTGGGCTGAATGGGGCTATTATCAATCCCAATTCTGAGGCTATGATGCGGGCTTACTACAGCTTTAACGCTCTGATGGACCGGGATCCCCAGTGCAGCCGGTATATCAGCATTTACAGCGGACAGACAGGCAGTCTTGGGCAGACCATACGGCAGGGCGGAAAGGAAGGAGCGCAGGAAAGCACCGGCAGCGCATCCTTAGGGGCCTGCATTGAGCGGGGACTTAAGGAGGCTGCGGTGGAAGCGGTAACCCTCCTTTTAAAGGACAAAGAGGCTCTGGAAGTGATCAATACAGAGATGATTCCGGCTTTGGACCGGGTGGGAAAGGGCTTTGAGAAGGGAACCGTATTCCTGCCCCAGCTTCTGATGAGCGCCGAGGCAGCCAAAGGCGCGTTTGAGGTCATTAAGGCAGAAATGGAAAAGACCGGCCGGGGCCAGGAGAAAAAAGGAGTCATTATCCTTGCTACGGTTAAGGGGGATATCCATGATATCGGAAAGAATATTGTTAAGGTTCTTCTGGAAAACTACAGCTACGAGGTCATCGATCTGGGAAAGGATGTACCGCCTGAGACCATCACAGAGGAAGCGGTAAAACGCCATGTTCCTTTAGTGGGGCTGAGCGCGCTTATGACGACCACTGTTCCAAGCATGGAGGAAACCATTCGCCAGCTGAGGCAGAAAGCGCCCTGGGCGAAGGTGATGGTGGGCGGCGCTGTGCTTACCAGGGAGTATGCGGATACCATTGGGGCAGATGCCTACTGCAAGGATGCCATGGCGTCGGTTCACTATGCAGAGACGGTGATTGGATAAGGGAAGGCAATGCCGCCGAGGCGGCAATATATCAGAAAAGAGGAAATATATGCTTGATAATCAAAGAGAAAATATAAAGACTCTCTTAAAGGGAGCCTGGGTCGGCGGCACGATGACCGTGCCTGGAGTCAGCGGCGGGTCGATGGCCATGGTGCTTGGAATTTATGACCGCCTGATTACCTCTGTGAGCCGTATTTTTAAGGAGCCGGGAAAATCCATCCCCTTCCTTTTGTGGTTTGCGGTGGGAGGCTGTGCCGGGATAGTGCTTTTTTCCAGAGGCATCAGCCTGCTGCTTACCACAAAAGCGGCAGTTTCGGCCCGGTTCTTCTTTTTAGGAGCCGTAGGCGGAGGGATCCCTCTGATCTTTAAAGAAGCGGGAATCCGGCGGTTTGGCTCAAAGGATGCCATTTTTGTGGGAATCGGTATTTTAAGCGCGCTGCTGCTGACACTGATTCCAACCGGCCTGTTTGCGCCGGGAGAAAGCGGCAGCCTGTCCTCCGTTCTTTTACAGGCTGTCGGCGGCGTGATCATCGCAGTGGCTTTAGTCCTTCCAGGCATCAGCGCCTCTCAGATGCTGTATATGCTTGGAATCTATGAAAGCACCCTGCAGGCAGTCAGCCATCTGGATATCATGGCCTTAATCCCTCTGGGAATCGGCGGCCTGGCGGGAACCTTTGTATCTGCGAAGGTGCTGGAGGGACTTCTGGAAAAGCACACAAGACCCACATTCCTAATTATACTGGGCTTTATGTTCGCCTCATTGCCGGAGCTTTTTCCAGGGATCCCCACGGGAATGGAACTGGTGTACAGCCTGGCGGCCCTGGCGGCAGGATTTTTCCTTCTGTTTAAAATAGGAAAGGTAAGCTGACCGCATTTTAGGCGTTTTTGAGAAAAAATCTGAATGAGCAGAAAGGGTACGCTCTAGCCAAGGCCCGTTTTCTGTGATATGATAGATACCCTTAGAGGGTGGAAGCGTTTCCGCCTTCTGGGGGTATTTTACCATCGGTGCAGCAGAGCGCGGTTTGCGCGGCTGCCGGGGCAAAAAAACGTGGTATGGCGGGGACACGGATCAAGACAGGGAGGAAATCGGTTATGTATAAATGCTGTATTTTTGATTTAGACGGCACTCTGGTAAATTCCATTTATGCGCTGAAACAGTCTGTAGACCAAACGCTTCAGCATTTTGGCCTGGGGCCTGTTTCCATAGAAGATACGAAGCGGTTCGTGGGCGACGGCTATAAAAGACTGATCGAGAGGTCTTTAAAGGCATACGGGGATCCGGAACTGACCCACTATGAAGAAGCGCTGACCGTATATAACGAAGTATTTAAGGAATGCTGCCTTTACCGGGTGGAGGCCTATGAGGGAATCCCGGAGCTGCTGTCATTTTTAAAGGAACAGGGGATTTTCTGTACCGTCCTTTCCAATAAGCCTCATCAGAGGACACTGGACAATGTAAGTCATGTTTTTGCTCCAGGCACCTTTGACCGTGTATACGGGGAGCGGGAGTCCCAGGGGATCCGCAAAAAACCGGCTCCGGACGGAGTGAACGCTCTGATCCGGGAACTGGGCCTTGAAAAGAGCCAGTGCCTCTATCTGGGGGACACCAATACAGATATGGAAACAGGACAAAATGCTCAGGTAGACACAGCAGGTGTCCTTTGGGGTTTCCGTGGGAGAGAGGAATTAGAAGGATTCCACCCCAGGCTGCTTGCGGCTCATCCCATGGATGTAAAGGAATTCATTAAGGATGTGAACCATATTGAGTAAAAGAAGAGAAAAAGAAAAAAAACGGATGCCTTGCGGGAACCCATTGAGACTGGCCTCACTGCTTATGGCAGTTCTTTTGTGTCTGGGGCTTGCAGGCTGCGCGGGGCGTTCTGGAGGCAGTGAAGGGGAAAATATCTCTGGGAGAGATGGGGGCACAAAGGAGGATGAACGTCTTTTTGTGGCCACAACCATTTTCCCGTATTACGATTTTGTACGCCAGATCGGCGGGGACCGGGTGCGGCTGAAACTGGTAGTGCCTGCGGGAATGGACAGCCATTCCTTTGAGCCGACTCCGGCGGATATGATTACTCTGCAGAACGCAGATCTTTTGATCTGCAACGGCGGGGCTATGGAGCAATGGGTGGAAAAGGTGTCGGATTCCCTGGATACCAGCCATATGAGGCGTCTTACCATGATGGATTATGTGGATGTGGTGGAAGAGGAAGTTGTGGAAGGAATGGAGGAGGAGGGCCATGATCACAGCCATGAGGATCACGACCATGCCGGCCATGATGAGGCAGACCATAACCATAAGACAGAACAGGCGTCTGGAGCTCATGAAACGGAGGATGAGGCGGAAACATCAGGAACCGAAGGCGTTTATGAGCCTGCCCGGTTTGAAACTCACGATGGACAGGAGTTGGAGATCGAATATGATGAACATATCTGGACTTCTCCTGTCAATGCGATGGAAATTGTGAAGATCATTTCAGACACTCTGGCAAATATGGATCCCGCCAACGAAGCCTACTACCGGGACAATGAGGCGGCCTATCTGGCAGAACTTTCCGAACTGGACAGCCAGTTCAGACAGGTGGTATCTCAGGGACGCCACAGGATGATGGTAGTGGCAGATAAATTCCCTCTGCGGTATTTTGCCGACACATACGGTCTGTCGTATCGTGCCGCATTTTCCGGGTGCAGTACAGACACGGAGCCCAGTGCCAAGACCATTGCCTATCTCATTGACCGCGTTCGGGAGAATCACCTGACAGCCGTATACTATCTGGAACTTTCCAGCCATCGGACAGCAGATATTATCAGCGAGGAAACAGGGGCCAAGCCTCTTTTGTTTCATTCCTGCCACAATGTGAGCCGCAGAGAATTTGATGAGGGCGTCACGTATCTGCAGCTGATGCGCCGGAATGTGGAGAATCTGCGGCAGGGACTTAAGTAGGAGGAGAAATGGAACCATTGATCAGATGTGAGCATATGGATCTCGGATATGAGAATCAGGATGCAGTGGTAGATGTAAACATGGAAGTATGCCCCGGAGATTATCTCTGTATCGTGGGCGAGAACGGTTCGGGAAAAAGCACGCTGATGAAGGGGCTTCTGGGCCTGCTAAAGCCTTCAGCGGGCGTTCTTACGGTATCGGAGGAACTGAAAACTACCGGAATCGGTTATCTTCCCCAGCAGACGGCCGCCCAGAAGGATTTCCCGGCGTCGGTCCGTGAGGTGGTATTAAGCGGCTGTTTAAGCAGAAGAGGACGACGTCCCTTTTATTCCCGGACGGAGAAGCGGATTGCCGCAGAAAATATGGAGCGTCTGGGGATCACACCTCTGGCAAAACACTGTTACCGGGAGCTTTCCGGGGGGCAGCAGCAGCGGGTGCTCATTGCAAGAGCGCTGTGCGCCACTACGAAACTCCTTCTTTTAGACGAACCCATCACGGGGCTGGATCCCATGGCGATCCAGGATTTTTATGCAATGTTAAGAAAACTGAACCGGGACGATGGGGTTGCGATCCTCATGGTATCCCATGACCTTCGAAATGCTGTAGAGGAAGCCAATAAGATCCTTCACCTTCAAAAACAGGTTCTGTTTTATGGCCCGGCCCATGATTATATGAACAGCAGGGCCGCCGGCCATTTCTTCCATGAGAAGGAACAGGGGCAGTGCGTGCCTACTGCTGCCTGCCACATGGCCCGGCAGAAGGATGAAAATGAGAACTCTCCCTTAAAGGAAGAGGACGGCTGTAAAGGAGGCTGCTGCCATGACCATACTAAGTGAAATGCTTTCCTATCCATTTTTAGTCCGCGCCCTGGCGGGAGGTATGTTAGTGTCTTTGTGCGCTTCCCTGCTGGGTGTGAGCCTGGTATTGAAACGATATTCCATGATTGGGGACGGCTTGTCTCATGTATCCTTCGGCGCGCTTTCCATCGCGCTGGCCATGGGCTGGTCCCCTCTTAAGGTGTCTGTTCCGGTGGTGGTGCTGGCGGCATTTTTTCTGCTGCGCATTACGGAAAACAGCCGGATCAAAAGCGATGCCGCTATTGCCATGATCTCTGCGAGCGCCCTGGCGATCGGCATCATCGTTACATCCCTCACCGCGGGAATGACCACGGATGTAAGCAGCTATATGTTTGGAAGCATCCTGGCCATGACAAAAGAGAATGTGGTTTTTGCCGTGGCGTTAAGCCTGATTGTGCTGGGGCTTTTCATCCTCTGCTATAACCAGATGTTTGCTGTGACCTTTGATGAGAACTTTGCAAGGGCCACCGGCGTCAATGTGGGTTTTTACAACATGGTGATCTCCGTGCTGACGGCGGTTACCATCGTGCTTGGAATGCGGATGATGGGCGCTATGCTGATCTCAAGCCTCGTGATCTTTCCCTGTCTCACCTCCATGCGGGTATTTAAAAGCTTTGGCGGGGTCATGATCTCATCTGGGATTCTGTCACTTATCTGCTTTGTTCTGGGAATGATGGCCTCCTACCAGTTTTCCACTCCGGCGGGAGCCAGCGTGGTAGTGGTAAATCTGCTGGCCTTTGGCATTTTCAGCGCATGGAAGGTGCTTGGCAGGAGAAAATAGGACGCGTACGCGCCGGGCCCCATGTGGAGCCTGTGTCAGAGCCTTGACATTACTGACGGGATGTGCCACAATATTAAGTTGGTAAGAGTTTATGAATCAGCAGAAAGAAGGAAAAATCAGATATGACAAAAATTGATATTATCTCCGGTTTTCTTGGGGCCGGAAAGACTACATTTATTAAAAAACTGTTAAAAGAGGCTGTGTCCGGCGAGCAGGTGGTGCTGATTGAAAATGAATTTGGCGAGATCGGCATTGACGGCGGATTTTTAAAGGATTCCGGTATTGAGATCCGGGAGATGAACTCTGGCTGTATCTGCTGCTCTCTGGTGGGAGATTTTGGAAAATCCCTGGCAGAGGTGCTGTCCACCTATAAGCCGGACCGGATCATCATCGAGCCATCGGGAGTAGGCAAGCTGTCCGATGTTATGAAGGCCGTGATCGACGTGTCCGCAGATATGGATGTGGCGTTAAACAGCGCTGTGACCATTGTAGACGCTGCCAAGTGCAAGATGTATATGAAGAATTTCGGCGAGTTCTTTAACAATCAGATCGAAAATGCGGGTACCATTGTTTTGAGCCGTACCGATATCACAGACGCGGATAAGATTCAGAAGGCTGCAGATATGATCCGTGGGAAGAACCCAAAAGCAGTGATCGTTACAACTCCGTTGGCAGAGTTGGGCGGAGATCAGCTTCTTGAGATTATTGAGAAAAGAGACACCATGCTGGATGATCTGATGGAAGATGTGAGAGAGCATCATCACCACGACGGCGAGTGCGGCTGCCACGGCCATGAGGGTCATGAGCATCATCATCACGACGGCGAGTGCGGCTGCCACGGCCATGATCACGAGGGCCACCACCACGCAGATGAGGTGTTCACCAGCTGGGGGATGGAGACTATCGTTCCCGTGACAAAGGATCAGCTGGAGGATATCTTAAAGTGTCTGGCAGACACGAAGGAATTTGGAGATGTACTCCGCGCAAAGGGAATGCTGCCCACGGAAAATCCCGGCCAGTGGCTGTACTTTGATCTTGTTCCTCAGCAGTATGAGATCCGCGAAGGCCGTCCGGATTATACGGGTAAGGTATGCGTAATCGGTGCCAGTTTAAAGGAAGAAGAGTTAAACAGCGTATTTGCAAGAGGCTAAAGAGGTTTATATGATGGGAAATGAGATAGATGATAATGTAATGCCGGTGTTTCTGATCAACGGCTTTCTGGAGGCTGGAAAAACCCAGTTTCTGGAATTTACTATGAATCAGGAATATTTTCAGGCAGAAGGAAAGACGCTGCTGATCGTGTGCGAAGAGGGGGATACAGAGTATGACGAGAAAAAACTTAAAAAAAATCGCACGGTAGTGGTGTATGTAGACGATTATTCCAAGCTGACCCCGGAATATCTCAATGAGCTGGAGGTGATCTACCGGCCGGAGCGTGTGCTGATGGAGTGGAATGGTATGTGGAATCAGGATGAATTAAAGCTTCCTGAGGATTGGGCCGTTTACCAGCAGATCACCATTATTGACGGCTCTACCTTTGAACTGTATCTGCAGAATATGAAGCCGCTTTTAGGGCCTATGCTGCGCAGCTCCGAGCTTGTGATCATGAATCGCTGCGACGGTATTCCTGATGAGAAGCTTACCTCTTACCGCCGTACCATCCGGGCCATGAGCCGCGACAGCGAGATCGTGCTGGAGGATAAGGACGGTGAGATTGAGCAGACTACGCTGGAAGAGGATCTGCCCTATGATATCAATGCAGAGGTGATCCGGATCAAACCGGAACACTATGGGATCTGGTATATTGACTGTATGGATCAGCCGGAGCGCTACCAGGGAAAGACAGTGGAATTTACCGCCATGGTCTTAAAATCCCCTAAATTCCCCAAGGGACATTTTGTGCCGGGCCGTATGGCTATGACCTGCTGTGAAGCGGACATGACCTTCTTAGGGTTTATGTGCAGATGGAAGGATGCGGAGCAGTACCGCACCAGGCAGTGGGTTAAGGTTCGCGCCAGGGTGGGGATCGAGTATCAGAAGGATTACCACGGTGAAGGCCCTGTGCTTTACGGAGAATATGTGGAGCCGGCTGAGGAGATCAAGGATATTGTTCAGTTTTAAAATGCTGTAAAATAGTTTTATGAGGGTACAGGTCTAAAGAGGCAGGTATCCTCATATTTTATTATCAGCTACGATAAGATCCGGAGGTACAGGGATGAAGCAGCAGATAGCATACGGGCTGGCCCTTTCCGGCGGAGGTGCCAGAGGGGCTTCCCATATCGGCGTTTTAAAAGCCCTGGATGAGGCAGCCCTGAAACCGTCCTGGATCGCCGGCACCAGCGCCGGGGCCCTGGCAGCCGGTCTGTATGCCTCAGGGCTGGAAATTTCAGAGATGGAGGAAACGGTGCATTACTTGTCTCGTTGGGGAAAGCATTATCTGGATCCCCAGTACAAAGCCATGGCGGCCCTGATTCCCAGGCTGTTATCCGGCCGCCCGCTGACTCTTTCGGGGCTTTTAAAAGGAAACCGCCTTCAGTCTTATTTCTGCATCCTGACCGGGGGCAAAAAGCTGGATGAAGCTCTTCTTCCGCTGGTGATCCCGGCGGTGGATTTGAACACCGGCGATACGGTGGCATTTACCAATGTGGAAAATCCAGAGAAGATGCCCCATGTCCAGTGGGAATGGGAGGCACGTCTATGTGAGGCTATGATGGCCAGCGCCAGCTTTCCGGCTGTCTTTTCGCCAAGGCGGATGGGAAGCCGGCTTTTAGTGGATGGAGGGGTGGCGGCTAATCTGCCCGTCCGGCTGTTAAAACGTGCAGGGGCAGGGCCTGTGCTGGCGGTGGATGTGGGAAACGCCTATGACCCGCCAAGGGACGATTCTCTGCCGGAGGTGGTGACGCATTCTTTTTCCATTATGAGCCGCCGCTTAAAGGACTGCAGTTCCCTTGGAGAGGCGTTTCTTTTGACGCCGCCCCAGCCGGAGGGAGCTGGCCTTCTTACCTTTGATACGATGGAAATGTCCATGAAAATGGCGTACAGCTACACAATAAAGAAACTGCCTTCTATTCGGGCGGCACTTCAGACGGCAGGAAGCTATGCGTGCAGTCAGTAAGTCTATGGTTTTGGGCCCGAGGCGTTTGTATCCACAGGATTAAAAAATATCTTGACAATCATGCAGCAGGGGGATATACTCAACTCATAAATTAAATAAAATCTTCAGGGCAGGGTGCAATTCCCTACCGGTGGTACAGCCCACGAGCCGTAAGGCATGATTCGGTGAAACTCCGAAGCCGACCGTATAGTCTGGATGAAAGAAGATTGTGGAATGCAGAAAGAAAGATTGCTTTCTGTGTATAGCATAGTGCTCTGGTGTGTATTACATTCCAGAGTTTTTTTGTGTATATTGATCGCAGGAGTTTCCTGCGGCGTTCCCCTTGGCTCTGAACGGTTTTGTTCAGGGCATTTTTTTATCTGGAGGTGATGAGATGAATGACAGCGCATATATGAATCTTGCGCTGCGGCTTGCAAAGAGAGGCCGCGGCTGGACATCTCCCAATCCTATGGTGGGGGCTGTCATTGTAAAAAACGGGAAGATCATCGGGCAGGGATGGCATGAAGCATATGGCAGGCCCCATGCAGAGCGGAATGCTCTGGAAACCTGCACGGAAAATCCCAAAGGCGCGGTTATGTATGTGACATTGGAACCGTGCTGTCACTATGGGAAACAGCCACCTTGCACGGAGGCCATTATAAACGCAGGTATTTCCCGCGTAGTGACCGGTTCCGCCGATCCAAATCCGAAGGTTGACGGGAAGGGAATTCAAATTCTGCTAGAGCATGGGATCAAGGTGACAGAGCACGTTTTGCAGGAGGAATGTGACCGGCTCAATGAAGTGTTCTTTCACTATATTTTAACGAAACGTCCCTTTGTAGTGATGAAGTATGCGATGACCATGGACGGGAAGATTGCCGCTTACACGGGTGCGTCAAAATGGATCACAGGAGAAACCGCACGAAATCATGTGTGGAAACAGCGCCGCCGGTATACGGCAATTATGGCAGGGGTTGGAACGGTGCTGGCAGACGATCCCATGCTGGACGGCCGGATAAAAAACGGGAAAAATCCCATACGCATCATCTGTGATACCCGACTTCGCACACCGCTTCATGCACAGGTTATTTCCACAGCCGAACAGATTCCCGTCATTCTTGCGACCTGCTGCAATGACAGGGATAGGAAGCGTATTTACGAGGAAAAGGGTTGCCGTATCTTTACGGTTGAGGAGAAAGAGGGTCATGTGAATCTGGAAAAGCTGATGGAAAGGCTGGGGCGGGAGCAGATTGACAGCATTTTGCTGGAGGGCGGCGGTACGCTCAACTGGGCGGCGCTTGAAAGCGGCATCGTTCAAAAAGTACAGGCTTATATTGCCCCGAAGCTGTTTGGCGGAGAAAAAGCAAAGACACCGGTAGAGGGCGCAGGCGTTGAGTTTCCTTCTTCTGCGTTTCAACTAAAAAACAGCACAGTCATACGCCTGGGTGAGGATATTCTGATAGAAAGCGAGGTGAAGCCAAATGTTCACGGGGATTATTGAAGAAATCGGAACCGTAAAGCAGATCAGACAGGGAACGGCCTCTGCGGTTTTGAATATCCGTGCAGAGCGTGTGCTGGAGGGAACAAAGGTGGGCGACAGCATTGCGGTTAATGGGATCTGCCTGACCGTTACATCCCTGTTTCCCGACGCCTTTACAGCGGACGTTATGCACGAAACACTGAACCGTGCGGCAATGTCAGGGCTTGCCTGCCAAAAACGCGTGAATTTAGAGAGGGCCATGCAGATAAACGGCCGTTTTAACGGGCATATGGTAGCCGGCCATATAGACGGAACAGGAAAAATCATCCATATACATAGAGACGATACGGCAGTCTGGTTTACAATACAGACAAAGCCGGAAATAATGCGTTATATTGTGGAAAAAGGCTCTGTGGCGATTGACGGCATCAGTCTTACCGCGGTAAATATTAAAAAGACCGGTTTTTCTGTTTCAGCCATTCCACATACGGTAAGGCAGACCATTTTGCAGGATCTGAAAGAGGGGGAGCTTGTTAATCTGGAAACCGATCTTATGGGGAAATATGCGGGAAAATTTCTGTTTCCCTCTGCAGAGCAGCAGAAGGGTCATAGGATCACAAAGGAATTTTTAACCAATTGCGGATTTTAGGAGGTAAGGATGAGAGCATTTAACACAGTGGATGAGGCAATAGAAGATTTAAAAAAGGGGAAAATTATCTTGGTCACAGATGATGCGGAGCGTGAAAATGAGGGGGATTTTATCTGTGCGGCAGAGTTTGCCACCACGGAAAATATCAATTTTATGGCAACCTACGGAAAAGGGCTGATCTGTATGCCTATGTCAGAGGACTACGTGAAAAAGTTAGAAATCCCTCAAATGGTAGATAAAAACACAGACAATCATGAAACCGCTTTTACGGTGTCCATTGATCATGTATCAACGTCTACGGGGATTTCAGCAGCAGAACGCTCGGCAACGGCGCTTGCCTGTGTGGCAAAAAATGCGAAGCCAAAAGATTTCCGCAGACCTGGACATATGTTTCCTCTGCTGGCAAAGAAAAACGGCGTACTGGAACGAAACGGACACACAGAGGCTACAGTGGATTTATGCCGTCTGGCCGGTTTGAACACGTGCGGGCTGTGCTGTGAAGTGATGGGAGATGACGGGACCATGATGCGTACGCCGGAACTTTTGGAGCTGGCGCAGCGTTTTGGGATAAAAATCATCACGATCCGGGATCTGCAAAATTACAGAAAGTGTCATGAGAGGCTGATCGACCGTGTAACTTCGGCCAAAATGCCCACAAAGTACGGGGATTTTACTGCCTGCGGATATGTGAATCGGCTGAATGGAGAACATCATGTGGCGCTGATAAAAGGCGAGGTTGGCGATGGAACGGATATTTTATGCCGCGTTCATTCCGAGTGTCTGACTGGTGATGTCTTTGGCTCTCTGCGGTGCGACTGCGGACAGCAGCTTGCCGCCACTCTGATGCAAATAGAAAGAGAGGGACGGGGAATTCTGCTTTATATGCGGCAGGAGGGGCGCGGGATCGGGCTTATCAATAAAATGAGGGCTTATGAACTGCAGGAAAAGGGGATGGATACGCTGGAGGCCAACCTCGCGCTGGGATTTTCCGGGGATGAGCGGGAATATTATATTGGAGCGCAGATTTTGAGGGATTTGGGCGCTACAAGTATCAGACTTTTGACGAATAACCCGGATAAGGTATATCAACTGGAAGAATTTGGAATGAAGATAACTCAGCGAGTACCGCTTCAGATGGCGGCTACGGCCCATGATTTGTTTTATCTGAAAACCAAGCAGGCCCGTATGGGGCATATTTTAAACTATTAAGAGTGAAAGTGAGGAAAATGGATATGAAAATATTTGAGGGGAAACTGGTATCACATGAAATAAAAATCGGTATTGTTGCGGCAAGATTTAATGAGTTTATCACTTCAAAACTGTTAAGCGGAGCCGTGGACGGACTGCTCCGTCATGATGTGAAAGAGGAGGATATTCATGTTGCCTGGGTGCCGGGAGCGTTTGAGATCCCTCTGACTGCGTCAAAAATGGTCAAAAGCGGAGCCTACGACGCGGTGATCTGCCTAGGTGCGGTCATTCGCGGTTCAACCAGCCATTATGATTATGTATGCAATGAGGTTTCAAAGGGAATTTCAGCCGTATCGCTGGAAAGCGGAGTCCCTGTGCTGTTCGGTGTTCTCACGACCGAGAATCTGGAACAGGCCATTGAGCGGGCGGGTACAAAAGCCGGGAATAAAGGCTATGACTGCGCGGTAAGCGCTATTGAGATGGTGAATCTGATCCGGGAAATAGAAAAATAGAGAATAAGGCGGCGGGGGATTCTTCCGAAAAAACTGGACACACCGCATATTTTGTGCTAAACTACCATCATTGTGAGTAAGACAGATGGCCGCTGCTGCGATACCAAGAGGCCGCAGGAGAGGAAAGTCCGGGCTTCACAGGGCAGGGTGCCAGATAACGTCTGGCGGAGGCGACTCCAGGGATAGTGCAACAGAAATATACCGCCGGCTTTCGGGCTGGTAAGGGTGGAAGGGCAGTGTAAGAGACTACCGCCCGGCTGGTAACAGGCGGGGCATATGTAAACCCCACTCGAAGCAAGACCAAACAGGAAGCATATGGCGGCCCGTCAGCTTCCGGGTAGGTTGCTTGAGGCTGCCGGTGACGGCAGTCCTAGATAGATGGCCATCCAATGACATAACCCGGCTTATCGTTTTGCTCACAGTGCAAAGAAGATCACAGAGATCGGAAGAGACTCATTCCGTCCCGGTGGTCTTTTTTACTGCACAAACTGTCTTGTCATATGTCAAAAATGATTGACAAGACAGTGGCGGGGCGGTAAAATGAAAATCGTTTAGATTCCGGTTTGTAAAGCCGGAGAACAGGGAGGAAATGATGATGAACCATATTTTCAAGACAAAATTCAATGCAGCCTGTTTCGTGCTGATTCCGGCCTGCATCGGCATCAACTATCTGGGTAAGCTGTTTGCTTCTGTTTTAAAGCTGCCCCTGTGGCTGGACTCTATTGGCACCTGCATCGGCGCTGTCCTGGGAGGACCGGTGATCGGAGCGATCTGCGGCGCGGCTAATAACCTGATCTACGGCTTTACCACAGGAGATGCCATTACTCTTATCTATGCCCTTACCAGCCTGTGTATCGGCGTAGCAGTGGGAATCATGGCAAGACTGGGACAGATGAAGAGCCTTAAGGGTGCTGTCCTTACTGCCTGCGCAGGAGGTTTTACGGCTGTTGCGGTCTCCACCCCGCTGAATATCCTGTTCTGGGGAGGCACCACAGGAAATGTATGGGGCGATGCTGTATTTGCCTGGTCTCAGGCATCGGCTATGCCGGTTGCCCTTGGCTCTCTCCTTGATGAGATAGTGGTGGATGTGCCGGATAAGCTGATTACTCTGTTGATCACCTATGCTATTGTAAAGGGGCTTCCCAGGAAGCTGACCTCCCTGTATGATGTAAATGAGGAGATCGAAAGGCTGGATTGACCAGACGGGGAATGACCAAGGAAAGGGACGGATATGAAACGGATCACTCTTTATGTGGAACAGGACACCTGGCTTACCAGGCTCCATCCATTTTCAAAACTGTTTTACATACTCACAGCGGTGGCGGTTCCCCTGGCCGGGGGAGCGCTGTGGATGTACGGGCTTATGATTGCCATAAGCCTGTGTTTTCTCATCAGCGGAAAGGTAATCGGGCGGGTGCTGCCCCTGATTGCCTTTTCCTTTACCATTATTCTGACGGTATTTCTGATCCATGGATTGTTTAACCAGAACAATCATGACCTGCTGTTTCAGGCAGGTCCTCTTAAATTTTACAGAGAGGGCCTTTTGTATGCCCTCCGCATTGGCTGCAATATTTTAAATATGCTTCTGGCTTTTGCTGTGTTCGTGCTTTCTGTGCGCCCGGCGGATCTGGTAGAAGATCTGGAGCAGCTGGGCTTTTCGCCCCGTTTTGGCTATATGATCAATTCCGTTTTTCAGATCATTCCGCAGATGATGGGAACGATGAATATAATCATGGATGCCCAGAGGAGCCGGGGAATGGAGACGGAGGGGAATCTTATTACCCGGGCAAAGGCATTTATCCCCCTGATATCCCCTGTAGTCAGCAGTTCCCTGATCAACACCAGGGAACGGGCCATTGCTCTGGAGGTTCGGGGGTTTGGGAGCGGCGAGAAAAAGACCTTCCTGCGGGAACGCAGGATGGAAAAAAGAGACCACGGGTTTATGGCCTGTATGGCGGCGCTTGTGATTATTTCTGTGGTTTGGAGGATCATTCATGTCATTTATTAGTGTGGAACATTTAAAATACCGTTATCCCCATGGAAAGAGGCTGGCTCTGGATGGCCTGGACTTTCAGGTGGAAAAAGGGGAATTTATCGGCATAGCAGGAGCAAATCAGGCAGGAAAGAGCACGCTCTGCCAGGCCCTTGCTGGACTTGTTCCCAATATGTTTAAGGGAGCTTACGGCGGCAGAGTGTGGGTGGATGGTCTGGAGACGGAAGCAGTGCCTGTGGCCCGGCTGTGCAAAAAGGTAGGGCTTGTTTTTCAAAACCCCTTTAACCAGCTTTCCGGGGCAAAGGATACCGTGTTTGAGGAAGTGGCCTTCGGCCTTCAGAACCTGGGAGTGCCGGCTTCTGAAATCCGGCGGCGGGTGGAGGAAAAACTGCGTCTTTTAGAGATAGAAGGGTACAGAGACCGCAATCCCTTTGATTTGTCCGGCGGCCAGATCCAGAGGGTAGCCCTGGCGGGTATCCTGGCCATGGAGCCGGATGTGCTGGTACTGGATGAACCAACCTCCCAGCTGGATCCACAGGGCAGCGATGAGGTGTTTCAGGTGGTGGAGAAGCTGGCCCATTCGGGTATTACTATTTTTATGGCAGAGCATAAAGTGGAAAAACTGGCCTCCTACTGTGATAAGATCCTTCTGCTCCATGAGGGAAAACAGATTGCCTTTGATACGCCGGAGCGTATTTTCTCCAGAGATGATCTGGAAATGTTTGGAATGGAGGCACCTGTATTTACCAGGGTCAGCCGCAGCTTTGGGGTGACGCTGGGATATCTTAAGGATCAGACCTCAGGTCTTTTATACCCTGTCACAGAGGAGGAGACAAAGGCGCTTAGGGAACAGTTTCCAAAGGAGACGCTTAAGATCCTTGAGAAAAGTACCGGCGAAATGAAAGAGCCGCATAAAGGCGAAGAAAATACAGGTGCTATCGGGCGGCAGGAGGAGTCTCAAAAGGAGGATGCAGTATTTGCTCTGGATCAGGTTTCATTTTCTTATACAGCAGATACGCCTGTTCTGCAGGGACTGGATCTGACTCTGGATACACGCCCTACGGCAATCGTGGGCCAGAACGGAGCGGGAAAGACCACGCTTATAAAGCTTTTAAAGGGGCTTTTAAAGCCGCAGTCCGGGCGGATTTTATTTCAGGAAACAGACCTGGCAAAAAAGACGGTGGCGGAACTGGCAGGCAGCATCGGATATGTATTTCAGAATCCCGACGATCAGATTTTTAAAAACCGCGTGCTGGATGAAGTAATGGTCGGGCCTTTAAATATAGGGATGGACCGGGAAAAGGCTCTGCGTCACGCAGAGGAAGCCCTAAAGACAGTAGGACTGTGGGAGGTCAGAGACGAAAACCCCTATGATCTGGATCTGTCGGAGCGCAAACTTACAGCCATTGCCTCTGTCCTTGCCATGGACACCAGGGTTCTGATCCTGGACGAGCCGACCATCGCCCAGGACGTAAGGGGGCGCCGCTGCATCGGAGAGATTGTCAGAAGGCTCAGATCCCAGAAAAAAGCGGTGATCGCTGTTTTGCATGATATGGATTTTGCGGCAAAATATTTTGAGCGTATCATCGTCATGGCCCATGGACGTGTACTGGCGGACGGAGACGGGCGGAAGGTGTTCTATGACGCGTGTGCCTTAAAGGAGGCTCGTCTGGAACAGCCTCATGTTACTGCTCTCTGCGCCGGGCTGGGCTTTTTGGGGAGATATTTGACAGTAGAGGATATGGAAATTTTAAAGGAGGAAGGAAGATGACGGAAGGAGAAAAGAGAAGAGAAGGGATTATAAAACGCCTGAGCACAGCGGATGCCCCTGTATCCGGAACGGAGCTTGCGAAGGAATTTAAAGTCAGCCGCCAGGTGATTGTCCAGGATGTGGCTCTTTTGCGGGCAGAGGACAGGGGGATTCTTTCTACCTACCGGGGCTACGTCCTTCAGAAAAATACCGGTCGGGAAGGCTCCTGTATCCGGGTGTTTTCTGTGGATCACACAACGGAGGATACGCTGGATGAGCTGCAGACGATTGTTGACTGCGGCGGCCGTGTGCTGGACGTATCGGTGGAGCACAGGCTCTATGGACAGATCCGGGCGGATCTGATTATAAACAACCGCCTGGATGCGGCGGAATTTACGGAACAGATGGCCCGCTGCACCGACCAGCCCATGAAGGCTTTGACCGGCGGATGCCATTATCATACTGTGGCTGCGCCCTCTGAACGCAACCTGGACCGGATTGAGGAGGAACTGAGAAAGAAGGGATATCTGATGAAAAAGGAGGAAAGGCTGTAATGGTATGATGAATTTACTGTACAGGAAATGAAAGACCCGGCGTATAACGTAAGTCATGCTTTTAACTCAGGATAAAATCTGTGATCGCAAACAACCTATTAAAAACGGTGAATATATGCAAAAAAGAGTATTGTAAAATTGGAGAAAATTACGATATTGCTTTTTACAAAATAAAAAACTATAATATAAAACATCAGATGAATTTGGGGAAGAATAGGTTATCACTAGGAGAAAATTAAAATAAAACGGGGTAAAATCACAAGTTGGGCAAAAACATCAGATGAATCCAGGAGGAATAAAAGAGAATGACGGAAACCACCTTTGCGGCAGAGCCTGTAAGACTGCTGATAGCGGCAGCGGCAGGGATTGTCTGTCTGCTTGTACTCATCATTAAATTAAAGCTGCATCCGGTCATATCAATGATGATTTCAGCTATTGTGATCGGAATCGGGGCCGGTATGCCTTTGGCCATGATTTCTGATACAGTAGAAAAGGGAGTGGGCGAAACCCTTCAGGGAATTGCTCTGCTTGTAGGATTAGGATCCATGTTCGGCGGAGTGTTGGAATCCAGCGGCGGAGCGAGAAGGATCGCACAAACGCTGGTTGGGAAATTTGGGCAGGAGAAAGCCGGATGGGCACTGGGCCTGACTGGACTTGTTATAGGTACAACCGTATTTTTTGAAGCCGGCGTAGTCGTACTGATCCCTCTGGTATTCAGTGTGGCGAAACAGACTAAGAAATCCACACTGTATTATGCAATTCCCCTGCTTTCAGGGCTTGCCAGCGGTTACGCCTTCGTACCTCCGTCGGCGGCCTCTGTTTTGGCGGCAAATGCTCTTGAGGTCAATCTGGGGACGATGATCATGGTAGGAGTTCCCATGGCAATCCTCTGCATGGTGACTGGGGGAATTGTCTGGGGAAGATGGATCGGAACTAAAATATTTACTTATCTTCCGAAAAATATAGAAGAGATTCATGATGAGGATGAAACGCTTCCGTCATTTGGTCTGGTATTTTTCGTGATACTGGTTCCTCTGGTGCTGATCCTTTTAAGTACGGTTTCGGCGTATCTGCCCGTTGCAGAACACATAAAGAGTATAATGGAATTTCTGGGCGAGCCCTTTTTGGCATTGACGATTGCCACCCTGCTGGCTATCTATTTTCTGGGGATCAGAAGGGGATTCTCCAAGAAACGGATCAAGGAGATTCTGGAACATTCTTTAAGGCCAGTAGGCATGATCCTTTTGGTAATTGCCAGCGGAGGCGTTATCCGATGGATGCTTCAGGATTCCGGCCTTGGCAATGTAATCGGCCCTCTGCTGGAAAACAGTGATATGCCGTTGATTCTTATAGCATTTTTAGTTGCGCTCATGGTGCGGGCATCGGTGGGCAGTTCTATTGTGGCAATAACCATGGCTTCAGGAATTATGGCTTCCATGCCGGCGGTTATGGGAGAGAGTATGGTGTACCGGGCAGTCATGTGCTGTGCCATCTGCGGAGGCGCAACGGCATTAAGCCATGTCAATGATGCCGGATTCTGGCTGGTGGGAACATTTTTGGAAATAGATGAAAAAACAACGCTAAAATCCTGGACGATTATGGAAACGGTCATTGGACTTACGAGTCTGGCTGCTGGCCTGATTATTTCCATGTTTGTATAGCCCATCATTTGCGTGCCGTCGATACATAAAAACGGGAAACATTCCTTTTGCCGAATGTTTCCCGTTTTTACCTGTTTATTATTCCACTGTCTTTAAATCAAACCCAAAGTAATTTACAGCGTTATTGTAGCAGATACCCTTTACGATCTTCTCTAAGGACTTCATATCTGCGGGATACTCGCCGTTGTCTACCCAGCCGCCGATCAGCTCGCACATGATGCGGCGGAAATATTCATGTCTGGTGTAGGAAAGGAAACTTCTGGAGTCGGTCAGCATACCGATGAAGTTTCCAAGGCATCCCAGGTTTCCGAGAGAGGTCATCTGCTCGGTCATGCCGGTCTTGTGATCGTTGAACCACCATGCGGAGCCCTGCTGGATCTTTCCTGGGAACTTCTCCTGGAAACAGCCGATGATAGTGCCGATGGAGGCGTTATCATTCGGATTCAGAGAGTAGAGGATGGTCTTTGGAATCTCGTTGGTAGCGCTTAAAGCGTTTAAGAAATCAGCCATCTGTGCGCTTGGAGCGTAGTTGTTGATGCAGTCAAAGCCGGTATCGGGGCCAAGCTGTTCAAACATATAAGCGTTGTTGTCACGCTTGCAGCCATAGTGCAGCTGCATGATCCAGCCGAGTTTATTGTACTCTTTTGCAGCGAACAGCATGAATGCAGTCTTGTACTTTAATTCTTCCTCACGGGAAACAGCCTCGCCCTTTAAGCTCTTGGCGATGATAGAGTCTACTTCTGCATCGGAAGCAGGAACGTACATTACATACTCCAGAGCGTGGTCAGATACGCAGCACTTCATGGAATTGAAAAATTCCATACGGTTTCTGATGGCTTCCTTTAAGGATGCGAAATCCTTTACCTCAATGCCGCTTACACTGGACAGCTGCTCGATATAAGCTGCATAGGTCGGTTTCTCAACATTAAGAGCCTTGTCCGGTCTCCATGCAGGGAGAACCTGTACGTCAAAGGAATCATCCTCAGCTAACTTCTTGTGAAATTCCAGAGAATCAACAGGATCATCTGTGGTGCAAAGCAGAGTTACGTTAGACTGCTTAATCAGGTTGCGGACGGTCATGGAGTCCTCCTGCAGCTTTGCGTTGCACAGATTCCATACTTCCTCAGCGGTATCGCCGTTTAAATATCCCTCATAGCCGAAGTATCTTCTTAACTCCAGATGGCTCCAGTGATACAGAGGATTGCCGATCAGCTTTGGAAGCGTTTCAGCCCATGCCTGGAATTTCTCTCTGTCGGTAGCGTCGCCGGTGATGTACTTTTCATCGACGCCGTTGGAACGCATCTGACGCCACTTGTAATGGTCGCCTCCAAGCCATACCTGGGTGATGTTCTCGAACTTGCGGTCCTCGCAGATCTCCTGGGGATTGATATGGCAGTGATAGTCCAGAATAGGCATCGTCTCAGCATAGTCATGGTAAAGTTTTTGTGCCATCTCTGTGGATAATAAAAAATCCTTGTCTAAAAACTGTTTCATTTTAGTGCAGCCTCCTTAAAAATTAGAAATTTGTTGTGTTTCTTTTTATAAGCTCAGAAGCGATCGTAGTCCGTCCTGGAACCGCGGCGCCGCTGAAAACTCTCATAAGCGTCTGAACCGTCGTAGTGCACAAAAACTCCACCCTGCTGTCAATGGAAGTGATTTCAGGATCGGTGCAGCGGGCCAGAAGAGAGTTATTATAACCAATGACGCTGAACTTATCCGGGATGGAAATATGTCTGGCATGGGCGTACTTTACCGCGCCCACAGCGAGAGAATCATCGGAAGTTACCACCGCGTCAAAATCAATCCCCTGTTCTGCCAGACGCAATAACAGGTCTCTGGCGTCCTCAATGTTTTTGGGACACTGATGGATCAGATCTTCCCGAACAGGAAGGCCGCAGGAGATCAGGGCTGATTTATAGCCGTCCATCTTGTTGAGGCCGCTGTAGGAATAACTGGTATAAAGATACAGGATCCGTCTGCTTCCTGAATGGATCAGACGGGAAACGGCATCGTATACGGCTGCGTAATCATCGCAGACGGTGCTGTAGATATTTTTGCCCTCCAGATAGCCGTTTACAAGCATAACGGGGATCTCGGCGGCAGCTTTTAAGATATAGTCATTGTCCTCCGGGCGCAGTTCCACGAATTTGGAACCGGCCAGGATAATGGCATCCACACGCTTGGAGCGCAGCAGGTTGAAATACTTCTGCTTGACCTTTAAGTCATAGCCGGTGCAGCATAGGATGGAGTCGTAGCTGTGGCTGCGAAGCTCACGTTCCAGATAGTAAATAGCGCCGGCCAGATAAGGGTCTGAGGAGTCGGAACACATGATCCCGATGGTCTGCATGGTGTCAAGCCCCAGCCCTCTGGCAAATACATTGGGCGTGTAGCCAAGCTCATCCATGACCCGAAGCACCTTCTCCCGGGTGCGCTCGCTGACGTTGGGGTTGCCGTTTAATACACGGGATACCGTAGCAATCGAGACTCCGGCGTGCTCAGATACATCGTAAATGTTCATATTGGAACAACCTCACATTCTGTAAGCGCTTACAAGCTGACTTTATTATACATATTTTCGGTAAATATTGCAAGAGTTTTCTATTTTTTTATTGACTTCCTACGAGAAAGTGGATAAAATGAATGTAAGCACTTACATAAACCTGCAGGCGCCCCACAAAAAGAGCCGGCAGGCGAAGCGCACCAATAAAGAACAGGAGAATAGAACGATCATGCAGGATATTGTAAAGATCAATCAGAATGACAATGTTGCCGTCGCCCTTCGTCCTTTAAGCAAGGGAGAGGTGCTGCACGTGGCGGATGCCGATGTAGCGCTTATCGAAGATATCCCCCAGGGCCACAAATTTGCCTTAAAAGCCATCAAAGCGGGAGATGAGGTTGTAAAATACGGCTTTCGCATCGGCTTTGCCAAAGAAGAGATCACTCCCGGACAGTGGGTACACGTTCATAATGTAAAGACCGCGCTTGGAGAGGTTCTTACCTATGATTATAAGCCGGAGGGCCATGAGGATGTAGAACCCACCGGGCATACTTATTTTGAAGGTTACCGCAGAGCTGGAGGGAAGGCGGGCATCCGCAACGAGATCTGGATCATTCCTACCGTTGGCTGCGTTAATTCCATCGCGAAGGCATTGGAGACGGCGGCCAGAAAGTTTGTAGGCGGAAATGTGGAAGATGTGATCGCGTTTCAGCATCCCTACGGCTGTTCCCAGATGGGCGATGATCAGGAAAATACCCGCAGGGTTCTGGCAGATATGATCCGTCATCCAAACGCAGGCGGCGTGCTGGTGTTAGGGCTTGGCTGCGAAAACAGCAATATCCCGGTACTTATGGACTACATCGGCGAGTATGATGAACAGAGAGTAAAGTTCCTTCAGTGCCAGGATGTGGAAGATGAGATGGAGGAGGCCATGAAGCTCATCGAAGAACTGGCAGCCTACGCAGGAGCATTTTCCAGAGAAAAGATTGATGCCAGCGAGTTAATTATCGGCATGAAATGCGGGGGCTCCGACGGTCTTTCCGGCATTACGGCAAATCCGGTGGTAGGAGCGTTTTCCGATCTGCTGGTAAGCAAGGGCGGAACCACCATCCTGACAGAGGTTCCGGAGATGTTCGGAGCGGAGACCCTCCTTATGGATCGCTGCGCTACACCGGAACTGTTTGAAAAGACGGTGGATCTGATCAATAACTTTAAGAATTATTTCACCAGCCACAATCAGACCATTTATGAGAATCCGTCCCCGGGAAACAAAAAGGGCGGTATTTCCACTCTGGAGGACAAGTCTCTGGGCTGTACCCAGAAGTCAGGAAGCTCTCTGGTAAAGGGTGTGCTTGAATATGGGGAGCCTGTTAAGGTAAAGGGACTGAATCTTTTAAGCGCACCTGGAAATGATCTGGTAGCTGCGACGGCCCTGGCTGTATCCGGCGCTCATATCGTGCTTTTTACCACCGGACGAGGCACACCGTTTGCTTCTCCGGTTCCCACCGTGAAAATCTCCAGCAACTCAAAGCTGGCAGGCCATAAGAATAACTGGATCGATTTTAACGCGGGCCGCATGGTAGAGGATAAGACAAAGGAAGAGCTTGCACAGGAGCTGCTTGACTATGTGCTTGAGGTGGCTTCCGGCCGGAAGGTAAAATCCGAGGAAGCAGGTTTCCATGATATGGCTATTTTCAAGCAGGGCGTGACTCTGTAGCAGGGATCGGACTGCCGGCCGGTTGGTTCGGCCTGAGAGAAAAAGGAGACTCGATGAAACTAAACAGGACTGCGCTGAGAACCGTGGATATACTGAAGCTGGTGTCCAAAAAACCGGACGGCATTACTCTGGATGAGATCTGTGAGCAGCTTTCCATCCCGAAAACAAGCGCTTATGACATTTTGACAACCCTGGTTCACACAGGCATGATCCATGTGGCCAGGGAGCAGAAGCAGCGCTATACCATCGGCCTTACGGCATACCGGGTGGGAATCAATTATACCAACAATATGGACTTTATCAGCACCATCGACCCGGTGCTGAAGGCATTTGCAAGGGAAGTGGGAAAAACGGTGTTTTTCGGTGTACGTGCGGATGATGAGATCGTATATATCTGCAAGTATGAGCCGGAAAATCCTATTATCACCACGGCAACCGTCGGCACCAAAAATCCCATTTACTGCACCTCACTGGGAAAGGCCATCCTGGCTTATTCTCAGGAGGAGGAGAGAGAGGCTCTTATGGCCAGGATCCATTTTAAGACGTACACGGACCGAACCATCAGGAACCGGACTGATTTTCTGAAGGAACTGGAGCTGGTGAGGGAAAAGGGCTACGCGCTGGATGCCAGAGAGCTGGAGGAACATATGGAGTGCGCAGGCGCTCCTGTTTTCGGCCCTGACGGAACTGTGATGGGCGCCATCAGTGTTTCCAGCCTCTATAAGCCCACGGAGGATTATGAAGCTCTGGGACGCACGGTCTGTAAAAAGGCGGTTCAGATCTCAAAACTTTTGGGATTTATTGGAAAAATATAAGGATGGGGGGCTGCGGCCTTCCTCTTTGGTCTGCAATGTAAAAAGTGCCCGTTTATGCGTATAAAAATGTGCATTTTTCCACAGGATTTCTGTTGACAAATCATGCGGTAACTATTAAAATTTAAGTATAAAATCGTAAATATGAAACTTATTCGCATTTACGAACAAAGATGAAAGAAGGAGAAGAGAAATGAAAAAAGAACAAGTTCTGGCAAGACTGAAAGAAGATTGTCTGGTAGCTGTGGTTCGCGCAAAGAATCTGGAGCAGGGCGAGAAGGTGATCGACTCTATCGTAGCCGGCGGCATCAACTTCATCGAGATCTGCATGACAGTTGATGAGGGAAGCCCTATTGATCTGATCGCTAACATGGTTGAGAAATATAAGGACAACGACAAGGTAGTCATTGGTGCCGGCACCGTTCTGGATCCTGAGACTGCAAGAATGGCTATCATGGCTGGCGCTAACTATGTAGTAAGCCCAGGCCTGAACCTTGAGACAATTAAAATGTGCAACCGTTACAGAGTGCCTATGCTTCCGGGTGTTATGACCCCAACCGAGGCGATTACAGCGATGGAAGCAGGCTGCGACGTAATCAAGATCTTCCCAGGAAATATCGTAGGACCTGCTGCGATCAGCTCCTTTAAGGGCCCCCTTCCACAGGGCGAGTTCATGCCTTCCGGTGGTGTTGATGTTGACAATGTTGACAAGTGGATCAAGGCAGGCGCATACGCAGTCGGTACCGGCAGCAGCTTAACAAAGGGCGCAAATACCGGCGACTTCGCAGCTGTTACCGCAAAGGCTCAGGAGTTCGTAGCAGCTGTAGCAGCAGCACGTGCAAAATAAAACAGCAATTTTTGCTGCCCTGGCGCAGGAGAGGCAGAGGCCTGGCCTTTGCGCGATCTAAAGGCGCCCCAGAAATCAGAAACCGCCGCCCGGGTCTTCCGGGCGGTGCAGATACAATTAAAGTTAAGAGGAGATCATAAAAATGGCAAAGATCGTTACCATGGGCGAGATCATGTTAAGATTATCTACCCCCAATAATGAGAAATTCATCCAGGCAGACGAGTTCGACGTAAACTACGGCGGCGGTGAGGCTAACGTAGCTGTATCCTTAGCAAACTACGGTCATGATGCAGAGTTCGTTTCTGCAGTACCTGCAAACCCAATCGGCGATTGTGCAGTAGCAGCTTTAAGAAAGTACAACGTAGGCACAAAGCATATTGCAAGAAGCGGCGAGAGACTGGGTATCTACTTCCTGGAGACCGGTTCTGCCATGAGAGCTTCCAACGTAGTTTATGACCGCGCGCACAGCTCTATTTCCACAGCTACTCCTGACGAGTTTAACTTCGATGAGATTTTCGAGGGCGCTGACTGGTTCCACTTTACAGGCATCACTCCAGCTGTCAGCGATGCAGCGATCGAACTGACTGAGGCAGCTTTAAAGGCAGCTAAGGCTCATGGCGTGACTGTTTCCGTAGACTTAAACTTCCGTAAGAAACTGTGGTCATCTGAGAAGGCACAGAAGGTTATGACAAACCTGATGCAGTATGTAGATGTATGCATCGGCAATGAAGAGGACGCTGAGAAGGTTCTTGGCTTCAAGCCAGGCAATACTGATGTTACCTCCGGTGAGCTGGAGCTGGCTGGCTATGTTGATATCTTCAATCAGATGGCTGACAAGTTTGGCTTTAAGTATATCATCAGCTCTCTGCGTGAAAGCCACAGCGCTTCCGACAACGGCTGGTCTGCCTGCATCATGGATGGAAAGACACGTGAGTTCTATCATTCCAGAAAGTATCACATCACTCCTATCGTTGACCGTGTAGGCGGCGGTGATTCCTTCGCAGCAGGTCTGATCTGCGGTCTGGCTGACGGAAAGGATATGAAGGCAGCTCTGGAGTTTGCAGTAGCAGCTTCCGCATTAAAGCACACCATTCCTGGCGACTTCAATCTGGTTACCCGTGCAGATGTTGACAATCTGGCAGGCGGCGACGGATCCGGCCGTGTTCAGAGATAATCATTTAACGAACACAATCTATACCTTATAAACAGCGGAGCCTGTATGAAAATTGCGTTTCAATGATGGATTTTCAGACAGGCTCCCTGTTATATGAAAACAATTAGGAGGATATAAAAATGGAAGAGAGTAAGAGAAGAAGCTTTGACCTGCTGACACTGGGACAGGTGCTTTTGCGGCTTTCACCGCCGGACAATGACCGTCTCTCCAGAGGAGACACCTTTGTAAAGCAGGTAGGAGGAGCCGAATTAAACGTAGCCGTAGGCGCATCCCTTTTAGGACTGCGCACCGGCGTTATTTCCAAGCTTCCTTCCCATGACATCGGAAGCTTTATGAAGGGCAAGATCCGTTCCTTCGGAGTCAGCGATGATTTCTTTATGTATGATGATTCTCCTTCCGCCCGTGTGGGCGTTTACTTCTATGAAAATGGAGCGTATCCCAGAAAGCCAAAGGTGATCTATGACCGTCTGAACAGTTCCTTTTTCAGTCTGAATATCGATGAGATTCCGGAGGAGGTCTATACTGCCTCCAAGTGTTTCCATACTACCGGCATTACTCTGGCCTTAAGCCCTCAGATTCGCGAGACTGCCATTGAGATGATCAAGCGTTTTAAGGAGGCCGGCACGCTGGTATCCTTTGATGTAAACTTCCGGGGAAATTTGTGGAGCGGCGATGAAGCGAGGGAATGTATCTTAAAGATCCTTCCCTATGTGGATATTTTCTTCTGCTCTGAGGACACAGCCCGTCTTACCTTTTTAAAGACCGGTACTGCAAAAGAGATGATGAAGAGCTTTACCGAGGAATATCCGATCTCCATCGTGGCTTCCACTCAGCGGATTGTACACAGCCCCAAGCGTCATACCTTTGGCTCTGTGATTTATGACGCGGCAAGAGATATGTATTATGAGGAAGAGCCGTACCATGATATTGAGGTAGTAGACCGGATTGGAAGCGGAGACGCCTATATCTCCGGCGCGCTCTACGGGCTGTTAAGCAGCGGCGGCGACTGCTCCAGGGCCATTGCCTTCGGAAATGCCACCGCAGCGGTTAAGAACACTATTCCAGGTGACCTTCCCTCTTCCAATCTGGAGGAGATTGAGACCATCATAAAGGCCCATAACCAGACCGGGCCTCAGAGCGAAATGGCAAGATAAAAGCAGCGATTTAATCCTTATGTCATAATTGTTAAGAATTCCTTTATTGGATTTTCCGGAAAAATAGTATATACTTCAAAAAATGATGGTATCATCAGCAGACAGGGAAACGCAATTAAAGGAGAGATTATAATTGAAAAGATATGGTTTATATGCAGCAGCTATCTGTACAGCAGCAGTTGTGGGAGTCGGCGGCTGTGCAGCCACGGCAAAGGCAGATTCCACAGAGCTCCAGTCAGAGACGGCAGTGGAGACGACGAAGGAGGAAAGCACCACGGTGGTTGAGCCTGTGAGCGGCGCGATCGAGAGCGCAGAAGGGAGTCAGCCTGAGAAGATGGAGGCTGTTCGGATCTACGGCCCGGTGACTCATATGGAGGACGGGCGTCTTTCCATTGATAATCAGTCGGACGCCAGCTCGGCAGGTGAGATCATTTTAAATGTATCTCAGGAGTCTACGTATGTTCTGGATGCGGTTTCCGGTATGCCGATGGCCTTAGAAGACATCAGGGACGGAGATACGGTCTACGCCTATATTGGCCCGGCTATGACTATGAGCCTGCCTCCTATGACCAATGCGGCAGTGATCTTTGCCAATATTCCGGCAGATTTTAAGGTGCCTGATTATGTAGAGGTCAAATCTGTTGTAACGGATGCCCAGACCTCACATACTGTGCTGACCGGGGCAGACGGCACAGAGTATACATTGTCTGAGGACTGTGAGATCTTCCCGTATCTGACCAGAAATATCGTGACCCTGGATGATCTGACCCAGGGGAGAAAGGCGGCAGTATGGTCCGATGAGGACAATACGGCTACCAGAATCATGGTATTTGCAGAGTAAAAAGCAGGCGTTCCTGTTTTATGGCAATGATTCAGGACGGGGCATTTTCTTTGGCTGTGAGAGCAGTTGCGTTTTATGATGATAAGAGCGGATGAGAATCGCCGGGGACAGACCGGCGGGTTTCATCCGCTCTTTTTTGGGAACATGGATCTGATGAGGCGCGGGAAAATCAGTTTCCGCACTCAATGCTGATCTCATTGAATTTAGTCAGAATATCATCGATCTGGATTGCATCCTTTTCTTTTCCTTCTTTATCCATAATGGCATGGCCCTGGTGCATCATCAGCAGGCGGTTCCCATACTCTACGGCGTAGCGCAGGTTGTGCGTCACCATGATGGTAGTCAGTTCCTTCTCCTTTACGATACGGTTCGTCAGTTCCATGATGGTTTCTGCTGTTTTTGGATCCAGGGCGGCGGTGTGCTCATCCAGGATGAGAAACTCAATGGGGGTCATGGTGGACATAAGAAGCGCCATGGCCTGACGCTGGCCGCCGGAGAGAACACCTACTTTAACATCCATCTTATCCTCCAGTCCAAGGCCCAGGGAGCGGAGGCTTTCCCGGTAAAAATCCATCCGGTGTTTGTTGGCTCCGGGGCGCAGGTTGAAGAATTTCCCCTTATTGTCTGCCAGAGCCATATTTTCAGCAATGGTCATGGAAGGACAGGTGCCCATGGACGGATTCTGGTATACCCGGCCGATGCGGCGCTGGCGCTTGTATTCCGGCATCCTTGTAATGTCTGCATTTCCGATGCGGATGGTACCCTGATCTAAGGGGATGCTGCCGCAGATAATATTTAAAAGAGAGGTTTTTCCGGAACCGTTGCTTCCCACCACGGATACGAACTGGTGGTCTTTGACCGTCAGGTTAAAATCATCAAACAGGCACATCTCGTTGACCGTGCCGGCATTGTAGTATTTATGGATGTGTTGCAGTTCAAGCATGGCTCTTTACCTTCTTTCCGCCCGCAGGACTTAATACGAGAATGATTAAAAACAGCACAGAGGTGATGAGCTTTAAATCCGAAGCAGTGACCGGGATGGACCATCCGCCGATGCTCAGATCGCCGACCAGGAGGGCTGCGGAAACGCAGGCCTTGTAGATGATGGAGCCGATTATAACAGCAGTGGTAGATTTTACAAAGCCAAACCGTTTAAAAAGCTGGGTGCCGATGATTACATTTGCCAGACCGATGACCATGGTGCCGGTGCCGGTGGAAATTTCAAAAAAACCCTTCTGCTGACAGTAAACGCTGCCTGCCAGAGCAGCAAAGCCGTTTGCGATCGCCAGACCGATGATCTTTACCATGCCCTTGTCTTTGGCTAAGGCGGTGACTAAGGCCTCGTTGTCGCCCACGGCCCTTAACAGGTAACCAGAGCGCGTCTGCAGGTAGGCGTCTAACAGGATCTTGCAGACGAGAACCAGTACAAGAAGAATCAGGGTGGTAGTAAAGGGCTTTAAGGCTTCCGGCACATGGGCAAAGAGAAAGTCGTTTGTAAAAATGGTTTCCTTACTAAATATAGGAAGGTTTGCCTTCCCGGCGATCCGCAGATTGATGGAATAGAGGGCTGTCATGACAATGATGCCGGATAAAAGGTCGCGAACCTTTAATTTCACATGGATCAGACCGGTGATACAGCCGGCCAGTGCGCCGGTTAAAAAGGCGACAGCCAGAGCGGCGCCCGGTGAGAGAAAGCCTCCGGCGATGCCTGCGGCTGTGACAGCGGCTCCCAGAGGGAAGGTGCCGTCTACGGAGAGATCCGGAAAATCCAGGATCTTATAGGTGATATAAACCCCAAGGGCCATGATGGCGTAAACCAGACCCTCTTCAAGGATGCCTAAGATGATTGTCATGATATTCCTCCAAACATACTCACAGCTGCCGTCCGTCATATAAAGGGCGGCAGCCGGTGGTTTTACTTACGCGGATAACGGATCATTCGGTGACCGTATCGAACATCCCGGCCGCTGTGCCGGTGAGAGATTCAGGGAGTGTGATGCCCAGGTTTTCAGCAACCTTCTGGTTTCCATAGAAGGCGGCCTCCTTGATAGTTTCAAAGTTCATCTCACTGGCCTTTGCTTCGCCCTTTAAAACCTTCGCAGCCATCTGTCCGGTCTGCTTGCCAAGTTCTACATAGTCAAGGCCCATGGCGGCCAGACAGCCTACTTTTACCTGCTCGATCTCGCTTCCGAATACAGGAATATTTTTAGCAGAAGCCTTGCTTAAGATCACAGGAAGGGAGGCAACCACGGTGTTGTCTGTTAAGTTGGTGATGCAGTCTACCTTTCCGATCAGTGTGTCCGCAGCCAGAGGGATATCGGCAGAAGAGGAGATGCCGGAATCTACGATCTCAAAACCATATTTGGGAGCAAGCTCTTTATACTCGGCAATGGCGGATTCGGAATTTACCTCGCTGGTAGTATACATGATGCCGATATTTTTGGCCTCAGGAAGGATTTCGCGGATCATCTGCAGCTGCTGTTCGATGGGAAGCTTATCACTGGTACCTGTAACCTCGCCGACGGGAGTACCGTCCGCATTGGCCAGCTCGGCGGCTACCGGATCGGTAACTGCGGTAAAGATGACGGGGATATCGGATTTCATGGCCACGCTGTATTCTGCCTGGGCCATGGGGGTTGCGACTGCGCACATCAGATCTACATTTTTGCCTGCATAGGTATTTGCAATCTGGCTGGCTGTGCCGCCGTCAGCCTGTGCGTTGTTATAAAGAACGGTCAGGTTTTTCCCTTCCTCAATACCCGCCTCAGCCAGGCCCGCAAGAAAGCCCTCCCGGCAGTTGTCTAAGGAGCCGTGCTCCGCAAACTGACCGATACCGATGGTGTAAGTGCCGTCCTCATCCGCCGTGCTTTTTCCGGAATCGCCGGTATTTGCTCCAGCGCTGGAAGGAGCTGTACTGTCAGCGGCAGACTGGCCGGAAGAGCTGCAGCCTGCTAAGAGGGAAACGCCCATTGCTGCTGTTAAAAGGATCGCCATTGATTTTTTCATAATAAGTTCCTCCTTGATAATAATAAAAAAGTCCCAATTACAACCAGGTTGTAATTGAGACGAAATAAATCCGCGGTGCCACTCAAATTGACTGAATAAAAGTCCACTCTCACATACTATCATATGTGCTGCAAATATAACGGGTGCAGAATCCGTCAGTCCCTACCCTGACCGCCAAAGCGGATATCCATACCGTTCAGGACTGCCCTCGAAAGTCCATTCAGCTGCCTGCATAATACCGCGATCCCACCGCCCGCGGCTCTCTGTAAAAATGCCCTGGAAACTTACTCCTCTTTCTCATCGGTTTAGCTTATTGATTCGTATCTTAATACAGGATGCGTCATTTGTCAACTACTTTTTTGATTCCCCATATTCCCCAATATATAAATTTGTGGTATTATAATAGTGATATCGCGGGCCAGGGGCTCATGTCCGCTATGCCTGTATGAACAGACATGAGCCTGAGACGCCGCAAATACCGGGAGGAGTGAAACTGTGAAAAGATTGCTGGCAGTAGTAGATATGCAGAAGGATTTCATAGACGGAGCGCTGGGAACAAAAGAGGCAGAGGCCATCGTGCCGGCTGTGAGGGAGCGGATTAAGGAGTATCTGACAGCAGGGGATGAGGTGGTATTTACCCTGGATACCCATGAAAAGGACTATATGGAGACGATGGAGGGAAGGAAGCTGCCGGTTCCTCACTGTATCCGGGGTACGGAGGGCTGGGAGTTGGATTCCTGCTTAAAGGATATGCCGGGAAAACGGTTTGAAAAGCATACATTTGGAAGTATGGAACTGGCGGCCTATATAAAGGCCGGAGGATATGACAGGATTGAACTGATTGGCCTGTGTACCGATATTTGCGTGATCTCAAATGCCATGGTGATTAAGGCAGAGGTACCGGAGACGGAGATCTGCGTCAGGGCAGGCTGCTGTGCGGGTGTAACGCCAAAGAGCCATGAAAATGCTCTAAATGCCATGAAGATGTGTCATATTGATGTGATCTAGGGCTTATGTCCTGACAGTCTGATATAAGCGAAACCATAAAGGAGGCTTGAATTTATGAGCAGCAGACATTTTGTAATTACCGTTGAACGCCAGTACGGAAGCGGAGGACGCCTGACAAGCGAGCGTCTGGCCAGGGAGCTGGGAATCCATTTTTATGACGAGGATATTTTAAAAATGACCTCAGAAACCAGCGCCATTGGAGAACAGTATTTCCGTCTGGCGGATGAGAAGGCGGGCAATAACCTTCTGTACCGTATTGTGACGAATATAAAACCGGATCTGACAGAGCCGGCCCAAAACGGCCATAATATTACCTCGCCGGAGAATCTGTTCCGTTTCCAGTCCTCTGTGATCCGTAAGCTGGCGGCTTCTGAGAACTGCATTATCGTTGGGCGCTGCGGCAACTATGTGCTCCAGGATCAGTTAGATGATGTGATCCGCATCTTTGTTTACGCGGATACGGTTACCAGAGTTCGCAGGATCATGGATGTGGATAAGGTAGACGAGGCGGAGGCTCTGCGCCGGATGAAGCGCATTGACCGAACCCGCACGGAGTATCATCGGTATTTTACTGGAAAAAACTGGATGGATATGGAGAATTATGATCTTCCAATCAATGCCAGCCGCATTGATTACGATCAGATGATCGTGCTGATCAAGAATTATATGAAACTTCGGGGCTTTCTGGAAGATTAGGCGGGAAAGGAGAGAAAAGGCGTTTTCGGGGACAGTGGCGCGTACATAATATGAGGTGAAAGATGAATATATTTGCAGGGATTATGATCCCTTTTCTCGGAACGACGGCAGGAGCCGCCTGTGTCTTTTTCCTGCGGGGTGAACTAAAGCCTGGGGTGCAGAAGGCATTCCTGGGCTTTGCCTCCGGTGTGATGGTTGCGGCTTCTGTGTGGTCTCTTCTGATCCCGGCCATGGAGATGAGCGGGAATATGGGAAAACTTGCCTTTATTCCTGCCGCAATGGGATTTTTGCTGGGAATGGGCTTCCTGCTCCTTCTGGATACAGTGGTGCCGCATCTTCACATGGATGCTGACGAACCGGAGGGAGCAAAAAAAAGCCTGAAAAAAAGCACCATGCTGGTGCTTGCTGTGACCCTTCACAATATTCCTGAGGGGATGGCCGTAGGCGTGGCTTTTGCGGGAATGATGGCCGGGAGCCATACCATTTCCATGACCGGTGCATTGGCACTGGCTTTGGGAATTGCAATCCAGAATTTTCCGGAAGGAGCGGTCATCTCTCTTCCCTTAAGGGAGGCGGCGGGCCAGAAAAAGGCCTTTGTCTATGGGATGCTTTCGGGCATTGTAGAGCCGGTGGGAGCGGTTGTCATGCTCCTTCTGGCTGATCAGCTGGGGTCATCCCTTCCCTATTTTTTATCCTTTGCCGCCGGAGCCATGCTCTATGTAGTGGTAGAGGAGCTGATTCCGGAGGCCTCCGAGGGAAGTCATTCCAATATAGGAACCATGGGATTTGCCGCCGGATTTGTACTGATGATGGTATTGGATGTAGCCCTGGGGTAGCGTTTAACGCCCGCCCAGGGCTTTTTGATTTTGACGGGATCAGAGATCGATCCAATATCTCTGTGTCACGACGCCATCGTCCTGTTTTATTTCGTTTTCCAGGATTCCGCCGTTGTTTATAATGCTTTTGGCAGAGCCGATATTGTCTTTTCGGCAGGTCATAAGAACCCGCTTCAGGCCCAGCTTTTTACATTCTTCAAGGCCAAGGGCGATCATCCGGGTGGCGATGCCCTTTTGGCGCTCTGAAGGCCTTACGCCGTCGCCGATATGGCCCCCGTGTTTTAATAGATTGTCATTGAGATAATGGCGTATATTGATGGCTCCCACCATAAGATTTCTGTCTGTATCCAGGCAGAAAAAGGTAGATTCAGGCACCAGGCCGTCGGCCGTCCCCGTTTGTTCCAGGCTGTCCATATAGGCCGAAAAGTCACGGATATCCGCTCTGTCAATGGCCCAGGGGACAATGGCCTCGCCGCTTGTCTTCCATTCGCGTATCATGTCCTCAGCCAGACTGCGGTACTGCGGCTCCATTTTGACTAACTGCAGATTCATTTAGCGCTTACCTCCTTTTTCCGGAAAGGTTCATCAGATCCTCATAAAAACAGGGATAGGAGATGCTGACACATTCTCCGCTTCTTATCTCGGTTACGCCTTCGGCACACTGGGAGGCCACGGCAAAGGTCATGGCGATCCGGTGGTCCAGATGGCTTTCAATGGCTGCGCCGCGGAGCGGTTTTCCGCCACGGATGATCATGCCGTCCTCCGTTTCCGTCACATCCGCGCCCATGGCAGTCAGGTTTTGTGCCATGACGGCGATCCGGTTGGATTCCTTTACCTTAAGTTCACCTGCATCGCTGATTCTTGTTTCGCCTTCTGCCACAGCTGCCATGGCGGCGATCATTGGGAGTTCGTCAATGAGTGTGGGAATGATGGCTCCTGCGATATCTGTGCCGTGAAGCCTGCTGTAGCGTACCAGAATATCAGCGGTAGGTTCACCCTCCTGGCCGCGCACGTTAAGCAGGGTAAGATCGGCTCCCATAGCCCGGCATACATGGAGAATACCATCACGGGTGGGGTTGATGCCTACATTTTTAATTAAGATTTCAGAACCGGGAATCATCAGTCCGGCTGCGATAAAGTAGGCGGCAGAGGAAATATCTCCCGGCACCATTACCTTTTGACCGTAGAGCTGTCCAGCGGGGCAGATGGAAACTGTGGTTCCCTCTGTGGAAACAGAAGCTCCGAACAGCTTAAGCATTCGTTCTGAATGGTTTCTGGATACAAAAGGCTCAGTAACCTTTGTGATGCCCTCCGCATAGAGGCCTGCCAGAAGAACCGCAGATTTTACCTGGGCGGAAGCCACAGGGGATGTATAGTGGATTCCGTGGAGGCTTTTTCCGCGGATGGAAAGAGGAGCACAGCCGTTTCCGTGTATGCTGGTGATATCGGCACCCATCTGGGATAAGGGTTCTATGATCCGCTTCATAGGCCTTTTCTGGATGGAAACATCTCCAGTGAGCGTCACATCAAAATTCTGGGCGCTTAAGATACCGGAGATCAGGCGGGTGGTGGTACCGCTGTTGCCGCAGTCAAGAATTGTCTCGGGCCGCGTAAGTCCGTGAAGGCCGCGGCCTTGAACCAGCACTGTATCTCCCCTGTTTTCTATGGAAATCCCCATTTTCTCAAAACAGGAGATTGTGGAAAGGCAGTCTGCCCCCTGGAGAAAGCCATGGATTTCCGTAGTTCCCTTTGCCAGGGAACCAAACATCACCGCCCTATGGGAGATGGATTTGTCGCCGGGGACAGTGATTTCTCCCCGAAGGGGACCCCATTTTCTTAATTCCATATGTATGATTCCTCGTTTTTCTAGACTTTTAAATGTAACATACCATCAGCAGACAAGGGGACACACGGTTCTGCGCCGCAGATTCGTGAAACTGGGGCAGTGCCTTACAGGACCGCAAATCTGTGACGAAGAACTCCCTCGGACTCCCAGCGGTTGGGGCGTGTGTTCTCTTATCAGCTGATGGTAACATTCTACACGAAATTTTAACCGGTCATGGGGTTTGTGTCAATGCCTTTGCCATGAGGGACAGATTTCTCTACAGCCGCACCAGGTCGAATTTGTACTTTTCGAGCCGCTCCCAGGCCTCCTTCATGGAAGTCTCGTTGTAAAAGGCGATTTTTAAAGCGCCTTCGCCCCGTTCCCTGTTGTTATTGATGCCGATATTTTTGATGCTGATGCCCTTGGCAGCCAGAATCACCGCAATGGTGGAAATAGATCCCACCTCATCTGCCACATCCACAGAAAACTCATAGGAGGGCTCTATGGGGCCTTTGGCCCGGTCTGATATAGAATTGCGGTAAGAGCGGGACTGGTCAAAAAGCCGGTAAATATCCCTGCCCTTATGTCCGCGGATCTGTGCCAGGATTTCCTGTAAAGAATAGATATACTGTTCTAACATATCTCCGATGGGAGCCGCGTTTGTCATACAGATCTGCTCCCACATCTCCGGTGAAGAAGAGGCGATCCGGGTGATATCCTTAAAGCCTCCAGCGGCGATCCGGCGCATGGTTCCAGCGGCGGAATCATTGTCTTTCACAAGATTTACCAGGCTGGATGCAACCAGATGGGGCAGATGGCTTACCGCTGCCGTTACCCGGTCGTGCTCCCTGTAATCAAGAACCAGTGGGATCGCATCCACTGCCTGAGCCACCGCCAGGATGCGGCGGACGTTCTCTGTATATTGGGCGCTTTCCCCGCTCTGTCCCTCCGGCGGGGTCACGATATAGTAGGCATTTTCCAGGAGATGATCCGTGGAATTTTCATATCCTGTCTTTTCCGAGCCGGTCATGGGATGGCCGCCCACAAAGCAGTGCTCCAGGCCCTGACGCCGTATTTCCTCATGGATATCTGTTTTTGTACTGCCCACATCGGTGATCAGCGCTCCGGGCTTTAAGAAAGGCCGGATGGCGGAGAGATACCTGGCGTTATATTCCACCGGAGTGCACAGAAAGATGAGATCACATTCCCGAAGTTCTTCTCCAATGCCTTCTAAGATTACGTCTACGATGCCGTCCTTTTGCGCCTGCTCTAATTTGGCGCGGGTCCGCATATAGGCCATAATGCGGATATCAGGTCTGGCCCGTTTGATTCCCCTTGCGAGAGAACCTCCGATCAGTCCAAGACCGATGAATGCCATCGTGGAATCCTTGATAGCGAATGGTTCCATAGCGCATCCCCCTTGCTTTTTTAAAATGAGATTCTTCTTCCGGACAGTTCGCAGTAGGGCTTTAATTCATCCATAAGCTTCTCAAAGGCATCAAAGGTCAGTGACTGAGGGCCGTCGGACAGAGCGCAGGCCGGGTTGGGATGTACCTCGATCATCAGTCCGTCCGCTCCTGCTGCTACAGCCGCCTTTGCGAGAGGCCCCACATAGGCTCTTACGCCAGTGGCATGGCTGGGATCAACGATCACCGGAAGATGGCTTTTCTGGCGGATCACCGGCACGGCGCTGATGTCTAATGTATTGCGGGTAGAGGTCTCATATGTGCGGATTCCTCTTTCGCAGAGGACGATATTGGGATTTCCCTCTGAAATGATATACTCAGCAGCATTGAGCCACTCGTCGACGGTGGCGCACAGCCCTCTCTTTAAGAGTACAGGCATACCGGATTTTCCCGCTTCCTTTAAAAGCTCAAAGTTCTGCATATTTCTGGCTCCGATCTGGAGCATATCTACATATTTGGAAGCCGCTTCGATAGCATGGGCGCTTGTGACCTCGCAGATGACATTTAAGCCGGTAGCCTCTCTGGCTTCTTTCATATATTTTAAACCTTCTTCCTCTAAGCCCTGGAAGGAGTAGGGGGAGGTGCGCGGCTTGTAAGCGCCGCCCCGCAGGAAGGTAGCCCCGGCCTTTTTTACGGCAAATGCAGTTTCCATCAGCTGTTCTCTGGACTCGATGGCGCAGGGGCCGGCCATAACGGTAAGGTTTCCGGGGCCGATATGGGTATTTCCCACCGGGACCACAGAATCGTCAGGATGGAACTTTTTGTTGACCAGTTTGTAGGATTCTGTGACAGACACTACCTTATCTACTCCTTCGCTTATCTCGATGTTGCTGCCGGCTAAGCGGCTCTTGTCCCCTACCACGCCTACGATAGTCACCTGGGAACCCTGTGAGAGATGGGGAGTAAGCCCCTTGGATTCGATCAGATCGGTTACTTTTTTTACAGCCTCTTCGGAGGCGTTCGGCTTCATGATAATGATCATAGCAGTATTCTCCTTTTTCGGCTGGCCCATGTATCTGCAGGGCCGCTGTTTTATTATATCCCAGTGTATCGCCTGAATGTGAAAATGTCAACACTTTATTACTTTAAAGTTCGACGCTTTTATGTGAGAAAATGAAGGCGGATGCAATGGCCTCTTATAAAAAGAGCACAGAGATAGGATAAAAATGTTTTGTTTTATAATGTTTCACGGAATGTTTTGAAAGAGATAAAAATTTAGTTGTACAAATAAGTCAAAATACTTGAAAAAAACTGAAAAATTTAGTAAAATAAATACATGGCTTGAATATCATGTAGCTCTTGGATTCGAGCGTACACTTAACGCACAGGAGGGAAGTTTATGAACGTATATGGTACTGAACAGATCCGCAACGTCGTATTACTTGGACACGGAGGCGCCGGTAAGACGACCGTTGCGGAAGCTCTGGCATTTATTACGGGTGTGACAAAACGTATGGGAAGAGTACCCGACGGCAACACCATCAGTGATTATGACAAAGAAGAGATCAAGCGTCAGTTCTCCATTTCCACCACCATGATTCCGCTGGAATATGAAGGCGAGGACGGCCCGATCAAGATCAATCTCCTGGATACTCCCGGTTTTTTTGACTTTGTGGGAGAAGCAGAGGAAGCTATCTGCGTAGCGGATGCTGCTGTTATTGTTGTAAACTGCAAGGCCGGAATCGAGCCTGGCACTGAGAGAGCATGGGAGATGTGCGAAAAGTACAATCTGCCCCGTCTGATTTTCGTCACCAATATGGATGACGACCGCGCCAGCTATCGTGAGCTGGTTGTAAAGCTGGAGAAGAAGTTTGGACGAAAGATCGCCCCCTTCCAGCTGCCGATCCGTGAAAATGAAAAATTTGTTGGCTTCGTCAACGTGGTAAAGCTGGCGGGACGCCGTTTTACGACCTACAGCGATTATGAAGAGTGCCCCATCCCTGAGTACGTTCAGAAGAATCTTACCATCGCAAGGGACGCTCTTATGGAGGCCGTTGCCGAGACCAGTGAAGAATATATGGAGCGCTATTTCCTGGGTGAGGAGTTCACACAGGAGGAGATCTCCCAGGCATTAAGGACCCATGTAATTGAGGGTGATATCGTTCCTGTTATGATGGGATCCGGCATTAACTGCCAGGGTTTTAAGGTACTTCTGCAGGCTATGGATAAGTATTTCCCGTCACCGGATCACTTTGAGTGTATTGGCGTGGACGTATCTACCGGTGAGCGTTTTACTGCAAAGTACAATGACGACGTATCCCTGTCAGCCAGGGTATTTAAGACCATTGTGGACCCCTTTATCGGAAAGTATTCTCTGATGAAGATCTGTACCGGCACCTTAAAGGGAGATACCACCGTATATAATGTAAATAAGGATGCTGAGGAGAAGATCGGAAAACTCTATGTGCTCCGGGGAAAGGACGTTATAGAGGTTTCTGAGTTAAGGGCTGGTGATATCGGAGCCGCTGCAAAGCTCACTGTGACCCAGACGGGCGATACCATGGCTGTGCGCACGGCCCCGATCGTGTACCACAAGCCTCAGATTTCCACTCCATATACATATATGGCCTACAAGGCAGTCAATAAGGGGGAGGATGATAAGGTATCTACCGCTCTGGCCCGTATGATGGAAGAGGATCTGACGCTGATTGTAAAAAATGACGCGGAAAACCGTCAATCTCTGATTTACGGCATCGGTGACCAGCAGCTGGAGGTAGTGGTGAGCAAGCTCCAGACCCGTTACAAGGTAGAGGTGGAATTATCAAAACCCAGGTTTGCATTCCGCGAGACGCTGCGCAGGAAGGTAAAGGTACAGGGCAAGCACAAGAAACAGTCCGGCGGACATGGACAGTACGGCGATGTCATTATGGAGTTTGAGCCTTCCGGCGATCTGGAGACGCCGTATGTGTTCGAGGAGAAGGTATTCGGAGGTTCTGTGCCGAAGAATTACTTCCCCGCAGTGGAGAAAGGGCTTCAGGAGTGCGTACAGAAGGGACCGCTGGCCGGCTACCCCGTAGTTGGCTTAAAGGCTACCCTGTTAGACGGCTCCTACCATCCCGTTGACTCCTCTGAGATGGCATTTAAGATGGCCACCATTCTGGCCTTTAAGCAGGGCTTTATGGACGCAAATCCAGTGCTTCTGGAGCCGATCGCTTCTTTAAAGGTAACGGTTCCCGACCGCTTTACCGGAGATGTGATGGGGGATTTAAACCGCAGAAGAGGCCGTGTTCTTGGTATGGAATCCAACCATCGGGGCAAGCAGGTTATTGAGGCCGATATCCCAATGTCTGAACTCTTTGGCTACAATACAGACCTGCGCTCCATGACAGGTGGACTGGGAGATTTCTCTTATGAGTTCAGCCGCTATGAGCAGGCTCCTGGTGATGTACAGAAAAAGGAGATCGAGGCAAGGACGGCTGCCAGAGAAGAATAAAGCCGAGGTGTGTCTGTTGGGTACAGCCGGTTCCGCCATAGGCAGGGCGGGGCTGGCTGTGCGTCTGTTTTTGAGGACAGAGGCCGGCAAAGACGAAAGCCTCTTTTGGCTTGAAGCGCCTGAAATCAGGGATGTTTCTGCAAAAACAGGGCATGATGTTGCATATATCACAGAAAATGTGGGATACTTATGGTAATATAAGGTCACAAAGTTAAGAAAACAGCGAAACAGGAGCATAAGGACAGCGATTTTCCCCGGCCTTGTTTATGCTTACCAATAGGAAAGGAGACATTTATTATGAAGAAATATCTATGCGATCCATGCGGCTATATCTATGATCCGGAGGTAGGTGATCCTGACAGCGGCATCGCTCCCGGAACTGCATTTGAGGATATCCCGGAGGATTGGGTATGTCCCATCTGCGGAGTGGGCAAGGATCTGTTTTCTGTTGTAGAGGAATAAACCCATTTTTTAATCTCCATACCAAACAGTAGCGCGCAAGAGAGTGATCTTTTGCGCGCTGTTTGTATTATTATATTTATACCAGAAGATGCACTGTTTTACGGTCAATTTCCACCAGCTTTTCATCCTTCATCTTTTTCAGTTCCCGTGTCATGGCGCTTCGGTCAATGGAGAGGTAGTCAGCCAGATCCACCATGGTGAAGGGGAGGCTGAAGGAGGGGGAATCAAACTGGACGGCCAGCTGGGAAAAAAAGCACATGAGCTTGTCCCTGATAGTGCGCTGGGATAAAACCTCTACCCGGCGGCTTAAATTCTGGGCGCGGCAGGAGATCAGATCAAGGAGATTCCTTGTAAGCTGATGGTGAAAGGCGCAGGCTTTGGTGCAGGGAGCGCTGATCCGGTCATATTGAAGGAACAGAACCTCGCATTCCGTATTGCAGATAACGCTTACGCCCGTCTGATCGCTGCTGCCGTAAGAGAGCATGGAGCCGAAGGTACTCTGAGGGCCCAGGCGCTCTAAAATCGTCCTTGCACCATTGTATTCAAATCGGACCACAGACGCCGTTCCTTTGCCGATGATTCCGATCTCCTGGGAGCCGGAATCGTAGCAGCAGATGGTTTCCTCCGGCCGGAAAGTTCTTGTCCGTCCGCCCATACAGGCAATAAGGTGTTTATATTCGTCTAAAGAAATATTTTTAAATAAATTCTTCTGAAAGAAATCCGTCATATGTGTTCCCTGTCCTTTCCTGATATTTGGATGCTGCATTAAAAAGAACTGTTTTACAGAGGTATTATAAAATAAAATTGTTGCAAATGCAACATGAATTTCAGCATCTGCAAATGCTGGCAAGTTTAATGCAGTGAAGTGATAATAAATAACAGTGGAAAATGAAGAAAATGTTTTAAATCTACAACTAAAAAGTTGTAATAATTACAACTATAAGACTGGACAAATGCATTTCTCTGTTTTATAGTATTAAAAACAGTAACTGTTCAAGAGGAGAGTTCATCCTGAATTGTTGCAAAAACAGCAGAACACACAGACAGCTGCACCGATCAGGGGAGCAGAGAGTGCGAGGAAAGATCCAGGAGGTAGAAAGCATGGTATCATTATATGAAGGCGGCGTGTATCTGGTAAATGGAACAGAGCTGGTTCCAGAAGCGGAAGCAGCAAGGGCAAAAGCACTGACAGGAAAGGCAGTGGATCGTGAGACTGCAAAAAAAGGAACCATCGCTTATTCTATTTTAAAGGAGCATAATACATCTGGCGATATGGAGCATTTAAAGCTTTGCTTTGACAGCATGGCTTCCCACGATATCACATTTGTGGGGATCGTACAGACGGCTAAAGCTTCAGGAATGGAAAAATTCCCCATTCCCTATGTGCTGACTAACTGTCACAACACCCTTTGCGCCGTAGGCGGCACCATCAATGAGGATGACCATATGTTCGGCCTGTCTGCGGCGAAGAAGTACGGGGGCATTTATGTGCCGCCCCATATGGCCGTGATCCATCAGTATATGAGAGAAAGGATGGCCGGCTGCAAAAAAATGATCCTGGGATCAGACAGTCACACCCGTTACGGTGCTCTGGGTACTATGGCAGTGGGAGAGGGCGGAGGCGAACTGGTAAAACAGCTTCTTTGCGATACATACGATATTGCCTATCCCGGCGTGGTAGCCATATACCTGGACGGTGCGCCAAGGCCCGGTACAGGCCCCCAGGATATTGCCCTTGCCATTATCGGAGCGGTGTTTAAGAACGGATATGTGAAAAATAAGGTAATGGAATTTGTTGGCCCCGGCGTTTCTTCCATGACTACGGATTTTAGAAACGGTATAGATGTGATGACTACGGAGACCACCTGCCTTACATCCATCTGGCGCACAGATGACGATACAAAAGCATATCTGGCAAAGCATCATAGGGCCGGGGACTTTACGCAGCTGGATTCAGAGGCAGTGGCTTACTATGACGGCTGCGTTTATGTGGATCTGTCCACAGTAAAGCCCATGATCGCCCTGCCGTTTCACCCAAGCAATGTGTATGAGATCGACGAACTGAAGGAGAATCTTACGGATATTCTGGCTCTTACGGAAAAGGAGGCAGAGAGAATATCCGGAGGCAGAGCGCATTTTACACTTCTTGACAAGGTGAAGGGAAAGGATCTGATGGTTCAGCAGGCTGTGATTGCAGGCTGTGCCGGAGGCAATTATACCAACGTAATGGAAGCGGCGCAGGCGCTGCGGAGCAGAAACTGCGGCTGCGGAGAATTTTCTCTTGCCGTTTATCCATCTTCCCAGCCGGTGCTTGCGGATCTGGTTAAGAAAGGGGCTGTATCCGATCTGATGAATGCAGGAGCCGTCATCCGAACCGCCTTCTGCGGCCCCTGTTTTGGCGCAGGAGACACGCCCTGCAACAATGGACTGAGCATCCGTCACACTACCAGGAACTTCCCCAACAGAGAGGGATCAAAACCAGGCAGCGGCCAGATGGCTGCAGTGGCCCTGATGGATGCCCGTTCCATCGCTGCCACTGCAGCAAACGGCGGGAGGCTGACCTCTGCCTGGGAGATGGAAGGCTGGGATCAGGTACCGGAATATGAATTTGATGATACCTCTTATAAGAACCGCGTATATATGGGGTATGAAAAGGGCGATACGGCCAGCGATCTGATCTACGGACCAAATATCAAGGACTGGCCTGAGATGAGCCCGCTGACAGAGAATGTTCTCCTTAAGGTGTGTTCTAAGATCATGGATCCGGTGACTACCACGGATGAGCTGATCCCCTCAGGAGAAACCTCTTCCTATCGCTCCAATCCTCTGGGACTGGCAGAATTTACCTTATCCAGAAGGGATCCGGGCTATGTAGGCCGGGCTAAGGAGATGGGACGTCTGGAAATCATACGCAGAACTGAAGGGGCAGAGGCAGAGATTAAGGCCGAACCGGATCTTGAGACTCTCTTTGCAGCCATCCGAACTATTTCTGGAAATGAAACGGTTACAGCAGAGGAAACGGAGATTGGCAGCGTGGTTTATGCCGTAAAACCGGGAGACGGATCAGCCAGGGAGCAGGCGGCCAGCTGCCAGAGGGTATTAGGCGGACTTGCCAATATCTGTAAGGAATACGCAACCAAGCGTTACCGTTCTAATGTGATCAACTGGGGGATGCTGCCTTTCCAGCTGAAGGAGGAACCGGATTTTGAGGTAGGGGATTATATTTATGTGCCGGGGATCCGCGCCGCTTTAGACGGTGATTTAAAGGAGATTCGGGCTTACGTTCTGGGACCAGCCGGTATAGAGCCGGTACGGGAACTTATGTTTTATATGGCGGATATGACAGCTGAGGAACGAGAGATCGTAAAGGCCGGCTGTCTGATCAACTACAACAGAAACCGTTGACAGAACCGGTCAGGAAAGGAGAGCGGCCATGACAAAGGAAAGCTATCTTGCGCAGTTTTATGGGAAATCCCAGAATTACACAGATATTCCCAATAAGTGGTATAGGGAATACAACGTAAAAAAGGGCCTGAGAAATGAGGACGGCACCGGCGTCCGGGTGGGGCTGACCAGAGTGGCCGACGTTGTGGGCTATGCGGAGGCTTTGGAAGGCGGGATCCAGGCTATTCCGGGAGAACTTTATTACAGAGGTTACAATGTGACGGATCTGGTAAAGGGAAAGATGGGAAGTCATTTCGGATATGAGGAGGTTTGCTTTTTGCTCCTGTTCGGCTACCTGCCAAAGAAAAAGGAACTGGAGCATTTCTGCGGTATTTTAAGAGACTGCTACGAGATCCCGGATGAATTTGTGGAAATGAACCTGCTGCGGATGCCGGGGAAGAACCTGATGAATAAGCTTCAGGATGCCGTGCTGACGCTGTATAATTATGACGATGACCCGGATAATACGGATGTTTATGAAACTCTGGTAAAAGGCATCAATCTGGTGGCAAAGCTGCCGTCCATCGCCTGCTACGCTTATCAGAGCAAGGTGCATTATTATGACCGTGACAGCCTGTTTATCCACTATGCAAACCCCGAGTATTCCATTGCGGAAAATTTCCTGAGCCTTCTGAGAAAGGATCAGAAGTTTACAGATCAGGAAGCAAGGCTTTTGGACACTATTCTTATGCTCCACGCGGATCACGGCGGCGGCAACAATTCCACCTTTACCAACGTTGTCATCTCTTCTACGGGAACAGATATTTATTCTACAGTATCAGCCAGCATCGGCTCTCTGAAAGGGCCGAGACACGGCGGAGCCAATATCAAGGTGGCAGAAATGATGGATGCGGTACTGGAGGATGTTGGAGGCTATACGGCCGACGATAAGAAACTGCGGGCTGCAGTCAACCGTTTAATGGACGGAAAGCTGTACGACCGTTCGGGCCTGGTATACGGTTTCGGCCATGCAGTCTATACGATTTCTGATCCCAGGGCAGAGATGTTAAGGGCCTGCTGTGCGGAGGTGGCAAAGGAGAAGAAGCAGCAGACGGAATTTGATTTCCGCCAGCGGTTTGAGCGTGCGGCTCTGGATGTGATGAAGGAGAGAAAGGGAACGGCGCTGCCTACCAACGTAGACTATTACAGCGGTTTTGCCTATGGAATGTTAAATATCCCCAGAGACCTGTATACACCTCTGTTTATGTGCAGCCGCATGGTGGGCTGGGTGGCTCACAACATCGAGAATAAGCTGTATGACGGAAGGATCATGCGTCCGGCAACGAAATATGTAGGGGAAAATAAGGATTATATGATGATGGAGGAGAGATAGCCATGGAGAAGAATACGATCACAGTGTTTAAGGGAGACGGCATCGGGCCGGAGATTACAGATGCGGTGCTTAAGATCCTGGATGCGGCAGGAGCTGGTCTGGAGTATGAGATTTTCCGAGTCGGAGCGGCAGAGTATGAAGAAAACGGGGCGCTGATCCCGGAGGCGGGATTTGCCTCCTTTGAAAAGAACCGTGTGCTCTTAAAATCTCCGATTACCACGCCTCTTGGGACGGGATTCCGCTCTTTGAACGTAATGCTTCGCAAAAAGTATGACCTGTACGCCAATATGCGTCCTGCAAGATCCAATTCTGCGGTAAAGACACCGTTTGAAAATGTGGATATCGTGGTGTTTCGGGAGAATACGGAGGATCTGTATGCAGGAGTGGAGACGCAGGTGGATCAGGATACGGCTCATTCCATCAAGATAATCACAAGAAAATGCAGTGAGCGCATTATCCGGGCAGCCTTTGGTTATGCGCAAAAGAATGGAAGAAAGAAAGTGACCTGCGTTCATAAGGCCAATATAATGAAGATTTCTGACGGCCTGTTCAGGGATATTTTCTATGAGGTCAGCAAAGAGTACCCCCAGGTTCAGGCAGAGGATAAAATTGTTGATAATGTGGCCATGCAGTTAGTGATGCAGCCTCAGAAATTCGATGTCATTGTGACAGAGAATCTGTACGGGGATATCCTGTCGGATCTTACAAGCGGCTTAATCGGCGGCCTGGGCCTTCTGCCTTCCAGCAATATGGGAGAAGATTTTGCCATGTTTGAGGCCGTTCATGGAAGCGCGCCGGATATTGCGGGAAAGGGAATCGCCAATCCTACGGCCTTTTTATGGTCTGCCTGTATGATGTTAGAGCATCTGGGAAAACAGGAGACAGCCGTAAAGATCCGCAGGGCGGTGGATGAGGTTTTAAGGCAGGGAACGGCGCTGACGCCGGATCTTGGGGGTACGGCAGGAACGAAGGAGTATACAGAGGAGATTATCAGGCAGCTGTAGAAAATAGCAGGGAACGGGTGTGATTATCCGCAAGTGCGGCTTCGTATTTTTTGCTTCTTGCCAAGGTTTGTTTTAAATTATAAGATAGATAAGTACAGTAAGGAATAAACAGCAAATCGCAAAGAAGTGAGGGATACCAATGGATAAAAAATTACCTGCCTGCCCGGTAGAAACTACGCTAATGCTGATCAGCGACCGCTGGAAAGTGCTCATCCTCCGGGATCTGATGGACGGAACAAAGCGGTTTGGAGAATTAAAACGGTCGGTTGGAAGTGTTTCCCAGAAGGTTCTGACTTCCAACTTGCGCTCCATGGAGGAAACAGGGCTTTTGACGCGGAAAGTCTATGCAGAGGTTCCGCCCCGGGTGGAATATACGCTGACAGAGACAGGATACAGTCTAAAGCCCATCCTGGACGCCATGGTAGCATGGGGAACGGAATATAAGCAGAAGGTGGAGGCTGAAGGGGGGACCGGACAGCCGAACCTGTCTAAGATATAGGGGAGGAACAGTACAAGAAAAATCAGTTATATGGAGAGAAAAATTCTCATCTGCGTTTCTTGCCAAAGGGAGATTTTTGTGGTATAGTTAGCAACTGCTAACTCTTTGTTTGGAACATAGGAAAGGCAGGTGAAGTATGTCTGGCAGAAATAGGAGATCCGGCGTCTTTGGGGCGGGTATGACGGCGGGTCTGTGTTTCGTTCTTCTTGGGGGCGCGCTGGCGCTGTCTCTGTGCGTGGGAGCAAAAAAGATCACGTTTTCAGAGCTGGCCGGAGCGCTCTTTGCGTTTGATCCAGGAAATAAAAACCATGTGATTCTGCGCACGCTGCGCATACCCAGGACATTTGCGGCAGCTGCGGTGGGAAGCAGTCTGGCGGTATCGGGAAGCCTGATGCAGGCGGCCACCAGAAATCCCATGGCAAGTCCTTCGGTATTAGGCATCAACGCAGGCGCAGGACTGGGACTGGCTCTGGCCATGATCGTATGTCCGGCAGCCTCCTTTAATGTGACGGTACTGTTTTCCTTTGGAGGAGCGGGAGCAGCGGCAGGGATTATATTTCTGATCGCAGCTTTCAGCCGGGCAGGGAGCACGCCGGTGGGGCTGGCCCTGGCAGGAACAGCCATTACGGCGCTGTTTCATGCAGTCAGTCAGGCTCTTGCCATGTTTTTTAATATTTCTCAGGAACTTACCTTCTGGAATGCGGGAGGGATCTCCGGGGTACGGCCTCAGCAGGCGGCCATGCTCCTTCCCTGGACGGCGGCAGGACTGCTTCTGGCTCTTTTGATGGCCGGGCAGGTATCGCTTTTAAGTCTGGGAGAGGAGACGGCGGTAGGGTTAGGAGGAAAAATACGCCGCATCCGGTTTATGTCCATGGCGGCGGTGCTGATCCTGACGGGCTCTTCAGTGGCGATTGCAGGCCCTATTAGCTTTGTAGGTCTGGTTGTTCCGCATGGGGTGCGGTTTCTGGCCGGGGCCGATTACAGGAAGGTGATTCCCTGCTCCGTGCTTGGGGGTGCGCTTTTGGTGGTTGCCGCCGATATCATATCCCGTCTGATCCATCCGCCCTTTGAAACGCCGGCAGGTGCGGTTACAGCTCTGATCGGAGTGCCGTTTTTTATCTGGCTGGCATCTGGGAAAGGAGGACGCAAATGAGACAGGAGCAAAGAATCAGAAGGCGTTTTTTTCTGATGTGCCTGCTTTTGGCTGTTATGGTACTTGGAAGCCTTCGGGCAGGCTTTACCAGCCTGACCATGGGAGATGTATTTCGTGTTCTTACAGGGGGCGGAACCAGAGAGGAAAATCTGATTCTGTTTAATTTTCGTATGGTGCGGATCGTTTTGGCGGTTCTGGTGGGGGCGGGGCTTTCCGTATCAGGAACTGTATTTCAGACGATTTCCAAAAATCCCCTGGCAAGCCCGGATCTTTTGGGCGTCAGCGCAGGAGCGGGAATGGCGGTGATGCTGTATACGCTTCTGGAGCTGGAGGGACAGGGAGGAAATGTGTTTTTGCTGCCGGTTGTGTCCTTAGGCGGCGCTCTGCTTACCTCTGTGCTGATCTATGGCATTGCCCATCGGAAGGGAGAGGCGGTTTCGCCCATCCGCATGGTGCTGATCGGAGTATCCGTTACTGCGGGGATCAATGCGGCGGATATCCTGATTGCGGTACGGCTTTCTCCTGAAAAATTCCATCTGGTCAATACCTGGATGATCGGCAGTGTGTATGGAAACAGCTGGAAACACGTGCTGGCACTTCTGCCGTGGATCCTCATTCTGGTTCCGGCGCTGTTGGTTCAGTCCAGGGAATTAGATCTTCTGCATCTGAAGGACGAGGTGGCAATTGGTCTGGGGGCTGCGCTAAAGAGAAGCCGCCTGATTTATCTTATGATGGCGGCGGCTCTGGCGGCGGCCTGTGTCAGCGTGGGCGGAGCCATTGGCTTTGTGGGCTTAATCTGCCCTCATTTGGCGGCAAAGCTGACCGGGGCAGGACACCGGCACAGGATTCCGGCTGCAGCTCTTTTAGGCGCGATCCTTCTTTTGGGAGCAGATTGGATCGCCCGGACGGTGATCGCCCCGGATGAAGTGCTCCTTGGCATTGTGGTGTCGCTTGTGGGAGCGCCGTATTTTCTCTATATCCTGCTGGGAGCGGGGAAAAAGGAAGGAGGAGCGCTGTGAGATTTTATGCGGAGCACACAGATATTTCTTATGGAAGAAACCGAATCGTAGAGGATCTTTCCATGGAAATACCAGAGGGAAAGATAACCGCCCTGATCGGGGCCAATGGTTCGGGAAAATCCACGATTTTAAAGACGCTGTGCCGGATTATGAAGCCGGATAGAGGCCAGGTAATATTGGATGGGCGATCCATTCACAGGATGGGCAGCAGAGAGCTTGCCAGACGTCTGTCCATCCTGCCGCAGGGGCCGGAAGCGCCGGAAGGACTTACGGTGGAGGAACTGGCCGCCTATGGCCGTTCTCCTCACCGCGCCGGCTACGGCCGCCTGAGCGGAGAGGACAGAGAAAAGATCCGGTGGGCGCTGTCGGTAACTCAGATGGAAGAATTTTCCAGACGTTCTCTGGAACAGCTGTCCGGGGGACAGCGTCAGAGGGCGTGGATCGCCATGTGTCTGGCACAGGATACGGAGATTCTGTTTCTGGACGAGCCGACTACTTATTTGGACATCTCCTATCAGCTTGATATCATGAAGCTGTTAAAAAGGCTTAATGAGGCGTATCAGAAAACGATTATCATGGTGGTTCACGATCTGAATCACGCGTCCCTGTTTGCAGATCATATCGTGGCGGTAAAGAAGGGAAAGATCGTAAAAATGGGAAGGCCCGAAAGCGTGATTACGCCCCTGACCTGCAGGGAGGTATTCGGGGTGATGGCAGATGTATTTACGGATCCGAGGACGAACCGTCCTCTTTGTATTCCGTATGACCATGTAATGGCGGGAGGGGAAAATGAGATATAAAAGAGAGGATATCACGGATGAAAATGAAAAAATATGTTCTGAGACTTGTAACCGGAGCGGCAGCCGCGGCTCTGCTTTTAAGCGGCTGCGCGGCTGGGGAAAAAAGCGCCTCTGAGCCTTCTTCGGCCAGCGCAGGCCAGACGGATGCCGTAACGTCCGCTACAGTAAAGGATTCAGGCACGGCGAGGGCTCAGATCGAGGCAGAGGCGGCTGCTCTGGTCCATCAGAATGAGAATGGGCAGATTGTGCTTTCACACAAATATGGCGAGACGGTGATGCCGGGGCATCCGCAGCGGATTGTATGCATCAAGCTGGAAGATCTGGCGCTGGCCCTGGGAGTGGATCTGACGGCCTGCCAGCAGCTGGAGGGGTATTATCTGGAGGATCAGATTCAGAGCCTTGGAATCGGGAGCATTGCAGTGGATGAAGAGAGCAACACGGTGAATCTGGAGCAGGTTCTCTCCTATGAGCCGGATCTGATCCTTTTAAGGGATTCCTTTGAGCCGTCCGTTTATGAGGAACTGAGCAAGATTGCGCCGGTGGCCGCCTTTGATTTAAAGGATACGGAGGTTTCTCTCCTTGCCATGGGTAAGGCTCTGGGAATGGAACAAGAGGCTCTTTCACGTCTGGAGCAGTACCATCAGAAGCTGGACAATGCAAAAGAGGCATTATCCGCGGTTTCTGACAATGAGACGGCCATGCTTCGCGTACTAAAAAAGGAAGTCCGCCTTTATCCGGCCTCTACGAACGATATGAGCCGCTTTTTATACCAGGATCTGGGACTGACGCCCGATCCCATGGCAGAGGAATATGATAATAAGGACAGCCTTGCCATTTCCATGGAAATGCTTCCGGAACTGACGGCGGAGCATATCTTTTTAGTGGCCGGATACGGTACGGCGGGAGGCAGTTCCGATGAGGAGGCGAAGAAACGGTTTGAGGAAATGCAGCAGGATCCTCTCTGGCAGGAGGTCCCTGCGGTAAAGAAGGGAAATGTATATGAGGTGGATTCCCGCCTGTGGCTGGCTCACGGCATCCTTGCAGTGGAGCAGAAGGTGGATGACGTGCTGGAGCATATGACCCCGGAGTCTGCACAGTAACAGGATGGCGCCTGTACCCTTCTGACAGGGCATGGACGAATCGTTGCATTTTTGGTGATTTTTCCCGCGTCCGCTATTGACAGCCAACATCAAATATGCTAAATTATGATTCAGTGCAAATGCATTGACAGGAAATAGTAAGTATTCGTTCTGCCCCACAGAGAGCCGGTGGAAGATGAGATCCGGTGACAGAGGAGTGCTGAACTGGTCCTGGAGCAGCTTTTCTGAAGGAGGAGTTTTTTAACGCCTCTGGGTAGGAAAAGACGGAGGCTCACCGTTACAGGAGTACATGAGTGTATGCAGTTTATCTGCATGAATCAGAGTGGTACCGCGTGGAATGTTTGACCGCGTCTCTTGAGGATAAGAGACGCGGTTTTTTGTTATGCGGGGCAGCAGACCAACTATTTACGGAGGAATGAAGATTATGGCATCACAGTACAATCACAGCGCCATTGAAAAGAAATGGCGTGAGAACTGGGAAAAGAATCCGATCAATGTAAACGACGGAAAGAAAGAAAAATACTACTGCCTGGATATGTTCCCGTATCCGTCCGGAAGCGGCCTTCATGTAGGCCATTGGAGAGGCTATGTAATTTCCGATGTATGGAGCAGATACCAGCTGTTAAGAGGCAAATATGTGATCCATCCCATGGGCTGGGACGCCTTCGGCCTTCCCGCTGAGAACTATGCCATTAAGATGGGCGTGCATCCTGCAAAGTCAACGGAGGCAAACATTTCCAATATCAAGCGCCAGATCAAGCAGATCGCAGCTATATATGACTGGGACATGGAAGTAAATACCACAGATCCCGCATTCTATAAGTGGACCCAGTGGATTTTTGTCCAGATGTTTAAAAAGGGCCTTGCGTATGAGAAGGAATTTCCGATTAACTGGTGTCCTTCCTGTAAGACCGGCCTTGCAAACGAAGAGGTAGTAAACGGCTGCTGCGAACGCTGCGGCACCGCTGTTACAAAGAAAAACCTTCGCCAGTGGATGTTAAAGATCACTGCCTACGCAGAGCGGCTGTTAAATGATCTTGATAAGTTAGACTGGCCTGAGAAGGTTAAAAAGATGCAGGCAGACTGGATCGGAAAGTCCTATGGTGCTGAGGTGGAATTTTCCATTGACGGAAGAGATGAGAAGATCACAGTTTACACTACAAGGCCCGATACCCTCCATGGAGCTACCTTTATGGTGCTGGCGCCGGAGCATAAGCTGGCAAAGAGCCTGGCTACCGATGAAACAAGAGAGGCGGTTGAGAAATACATTTTCGACGCTTCCATGCGTTCCAATGTAGACCGTATGCAGGCAAAGGAGAAGACCGGCGTATTTACCGGAAGCTATGCCATCAACCCCTTAAACGGGGCAAAGACGCCGATCTGGCTGTCCGATTATGTACTGGCAGACTATGGCACCGGTGCGATCATGTGCGTACCGGCCCATGATGACAGAGACTTTGAGTTTGCGAAGAAATTCGGCCTTCCCATCGTTCAGGTGATCGCAAAGGACGGCAAGGAGATTGAAAATATGACCGAGGCCTATACAGAGGCAAGCGGCACCATGATCAATTCCGGCGAGTGGAACGGCATGGAATCCTCTGTCCTTAAGAAGGAAGCTCCTCATATGATCGAGGAAAAGGGCTTTGGACGCAAGACGGTAAATTATAAGCTGCGCGACTGGGTATTCTCCCGCCAGAGATACTGGGGTGAGCCGATCCCCATCGTTCACTGCCCCAAGTGCGGCTGTGTGCCTGTGCCAGAAGATCAGCTGCCTCTGCGCCTGCCTGAGGTGGAAAGCTATCAGCCTACCGGCACCGGAGAGTCTCCGTTAGCGGGTATTGAGGAGTGGGTCAATACCACCTGTCCGGTCTGCGGTGCTCCTGCTAAGAGAGAGACAAATACCATGCCTCAGTGGGCCGGTTCCTCCTGGTACTTCCTGCGCTATGTGGACAGCCATAACAGCGAGGCTCTTGTATCCAGGGAAAAGGCGGATCAGTACCTTCCCGTAGATATGTATATCGGGGGCGTAGAACACGCGGTGCTCCATCTGCTGTACTCCCGTTTCTACACCAAGTTCCTCTGCGATATTGGCGCAATCGACTTTGACGAGCCGTTTAAGAAACTGTTCAATCAGGGAATGATCACAGGAAAGAACGGGATTAAGATGAGCAAGTCTAAGGGAAATGTGGTTTCTCCGGATGATCTGGTAAGAGACTATGGCTGTGACTCCCTGCGTCTTTACGAGCTTTTCGTAGGACCGCCGGAACTGGATGCAGAGTGGGACGACAGAGGCATTGAGGGTGTTTCCCGTTTCTTAAACCGTTTCTGGAACCTGGTCATGGACAGCAGAGACAAGGACATTCAGCCCACGAAGGAGATGATCAAGCTTCGCCACAAGCTGGTATTTGACATTGAGCAGAGATTTAACCAGTTCAGCTTAAACACAGTGATCTCCGGTTTTATGGAGTACAATAACAAGCTGATGGAGCTGGCAAAGAAGGAAGGCGGCATTGACAAGGAGACATTAAAGACCTTTGTTACCCTGCTTGCGCCCTTCGCGCCTCATATCGGCGAGGAACTCTGGAGCCAGCTTGGAGGAACGGACAGTGTATTCCATTCCCAGTGGCCGGAGTGCGATGAGGAAGCCATGAAGGATGACGAGATTGAGATCGCAGTCCAGGTAAATGGAAAGACCCGCGCAGTGATCAGCGTGCCTGCCGACATTACTAAGGATGATGTAATTGCTCAGGGCAGAGAGGCAGTGAAGGATAAGCTTACAGGGACTATCGTGAAGGAAATCTATGTTCCCGGACGGATTGTAAATATTGTGCAGAAATAATTGAGAAGAAATTCTCACAACAGAATAATGTGCTTGGAAATATTGAAAAGTTCGCTTAAAATCAAGGTTTACAGACATTTTTCTTCAAAGAAAGGGTATCGTAGAATACCGCAAAATATTGTAACAGATTTTTAAAATGGAGTAAATATTTCAAGGTAAAATGAGAAACGGCGCAGGTAGTAGAACATTATCTGCGTCATTTTTTTATAGATGTAAGAAATTATGAGCAGCTTAGCTTAAAAACACAGAGTTGGTTTTTGGTGTAAGTGCAGATGATGGCGATATTATCCTGACAGATGGAATTATGATCGTATGATGTTAAGCTGGCCTGTTCTCATTTCTCTATGCGAAACCATAAATTTCCGGTTGGAAAATACGGTAGTGAGGTCAAGGAACAGACACAGCAGGCAGCACCATGATACAGCAGAGGACTTGAAAGGTAAGAAACCCTGCAAGCCCTCTTGTCTGTTATCGGGCGTTATATTTTAAGTAAAGTGATTTTTTTCGGTTCTTTCTCAAAAGCCACTGTGTTAATTCCATAACAATAAATGGCGGTGGTTGACAGTTCTATATTGATACTTTTAAAATCTTTCAGCTGTGTCTGGATGGCGTCCAGTGAAAGTTATTTTCTCCAGCTCCGATCTCGAAGTGGTATTTTACGATGCCCAAATCTACTTTTGTATAGAATCCGATCCCGGCCTTAAGGGAGACGGTATTTTCCTCCAGGATAAAAGTGAATTTCTGCTGATTCATGGCTGTGGGGGCGAGAAGTGCTGCCTGTACGCCTTTGGAGAACCAGTCCGGCCAGGGTTTTTCAGACCGGGCTACTGCTGCAGGCTCTTTAATTTTATGTCCGGTTCCCTGGTTCTTTCCGTAGCCGACTGCGATCACGAGACAAAGCTTCTCGCCGGGATCAATTTGAAATGCTGATTTGATTTTACTGTAAGTCATGGCTGTCCAGCAGGTATTTAATCCCAGCTGCTGGGCCTTTAAAACAACCTTTTCTCCGTAGTAGCCGCATCGCTCTTCCAGAGAGGCAGACTTCTTTCCGATTACCGCAATATAATTCTTTACCCCCGAAAAGGTTCCGTAATGTGCCATAAAACTGCCAAAGGCTTTGGGTTCATTTAAAACCAGCTGCATATGCAGCCCGCTTTCCTGATTGCACTGCTGTATAAAAGCGGATAATTCATCCCTGACGGCTGGGTCTATTTCCCGATCCTCGTATGAACGTACTGAATGTCTTTTCTCAATGGCTTCTAACAATTCCATGATAGCTGATTCCTCCTTGCTTGTTTACAGGCTATAACCTGTCCGTTCCGCTCCTGTCAGGAGCCTGTCCTGCGATCCGTTTGATTTCAGAAAAAAGGTGCTCCATCTGCCCTATTTTTTGCTTATCAGGATCTAAATAGTAGTAAATACACGTTCCATCCTTTCGGGACTTTACAATGCCTGCATCCTTTAAGATCTGCATATGATGTGAAATGGCCGGCCGTGACAAATGGGTCTTTTCCGCCAGCTCGATCACCCTGCTTCCCTGGCAGTCACAGTTAAGCAGAACGCATAAGAGATATTGGCGCGTTTCATCTCCCAATGCAGTAAACAGTTTTTGACACTCTTTGAATTCATACTGCAGTCGTGAGATATCCTGTTTCATATGTTCCAAAATTATTTTACCTCCGGTCTGTTTAAGCGCTTAAACATATGGCATTATATCATGTTTTTTGCCGGGCGGCACATCCGTAAAGAAAGTCGAGACGGTTTCAAAGGAAATATACATGGATATTCAAAAGGAGAATATAAGAGACTTTATAAAAAAGACATGATATAATATAAGGATATAAGCGCAGAAACAAAATCGGAAAAGGAGGTTTTCATGTTTGGATTTCAGAAGAAAGAAGTTTTTGTGACAATGGATCAGGAACAGTATTTTCGCGCAGTGACAGCCCTGAGAGAGCAGGGGATTCCGTTTAAAACTAAACTGGAAAATGGAGCCAGTATGAATGTGATGGGCAGAGGGCGAACCACGGCGTGGGGAGATACGCTTAGACGGCTGGACACATATTATATTTATGCGGACAAAAAGGAAGCGGATCAGGCATCCTATATTATACGTCAGGCCTTACATGGAACCAAAAAATGAGGTGTTGCAGGAGACGGTGCCTGCCCGAAAAATGGAGAATGAAAGGGCGCAGGGAAATAACGGGCGGCTGCATCTGTTTCTGCCGTCCGTTATTTCCTGCAGCACTCATTTTCCAACTATTTTCTTTGACAGCATTTTTAAGAGATCGATCTTCTTTCTCTCCTGGGGCGCCATATGGGCACTGAGAATATTGACAAGGAGAGCGGTTTCCTTGTCGTTAAAGCGGATTCCCTGCTTTCTGGCCTCGCTATGGATGGCCATGAGAGCCTGGGGAAGCTGCTCTTTTTCTGACTGGCTTACCTGATCTGCAAAGCGGGTCAGAAGATCCAGTTTTTCCTTATCCATGGCTTTTAGTCTCGGATCATTTTTCCAACTGTTATCCATCGGCTATGTAATCCTTTCCGGCTGATAGTGCCAAACCTTAATCGTTTATACTGCTATGCCATGGCCTGCAGAGCTGTGATCACCATCTGCATGGTCTCAAAGCGGGACTGCTGCTCCGGAGATAAAAAACGGCGCAGCTGTTCCATGGGCGTCTGCCCTTCCATAAACGCTCCGGTCATATCGATCAGATCCTGCTCCATGGGATTGGCATAAGGGCGGATGGCCTTTAAAAGATCCCGGACGGAGCCGCGGGACTGAGGCTGTTCCAGAGAGCAGATTCCCATGGAAGCCACTTCCTCTGTCTCAAAAAGCTCAAACGTTTTTTTCAACTCCTGAAACTTTACAAATACAGATACGGCCCGCTGCTGCGGCACGTCAAAAAAGGGGAGAGCCGCTTTTATCATCTGAAGATGGTGGTCGCCGATGAGATAGTCCAGATCGGTCAGTTTATAATCGCTGTTTTCCTCAGAGGAAACCATAAGCATTTTCACCTGTTTCCATACTTTGTTTTAAACATATGCGGCTCTCTTGTGTCCCATGCATATATTATAGCAGGGCAGCCGCTTTGGCCCTGATGTGCCGGAGCGAACGTGCGCATCCGGCAAAAGAAAAGGAGAGACGGAAAATGTATGCAAAGCTTATTATAGATGGAAATGCAGTTTATGAAATCGATGAGGCCTGTCTTTTAAGGCAGAATCAGGATAAGAAAAAACGGGGCGGGAAAAACCGGGACAGGAAAAACCCTGGATCGGCAGGGCCGTGGCCGGCAGAGACTATGGGAGAGTAGGAATGAAAAAGGCCGGCACTTGCGCCGGCTTTTTTTGAGGAAACTGCTTGACAGTTCCTGGTAAGGCAAAAGAACAAGGCCGCCGGCCTTCAGACGCATACCCGCATCCGTCGGCCGTCGGCCTTATGTTCGGGGAACAAAAGGTTCCGGTGCTGGCTTAGGACATACTGTGGAATCAGCAGAAACTGTTTCCGCCGCCGCAGAAGCACAGGATCAAAAGGATCCAGATGATGTCGCATCCGCCGCGGTTGTTGTCACAGCATCCGCCTCCAAAGCCACCGCCGCCACAGCAGCACAGGATCAGGATCAGCCAGATAATATTAAAGCCGCCTCCCGACTGGCATCCGCACCCGCAGTCGCATCCGCAATTTGTTGCTGCTACATCACTCATTGTTGTTCCTCCATAAAGGTTTGATTACAATGTATCATATGTAGGAAAGCTTGCTCATGTTTCTGATCAGAAGGAAAAATTTTAGAAAAAATTAAATGGAAGAGCCTGACAAAATGTAGTATAATCGGTTAGAGTCCTGTTCCGGGCAAAAGTGTAAAGAAACCGGAACAACAGATCGGACCGGAGGAGGAAAAATGGACCAAAACCGTTTATACTACGGATCACCTTATGTAAAAAGTTTTATGTGTACCGTGTTAAAATGCACAGCTTCAAAGAAAGGCACCTGGGAAGCCGTCTTTAACCAGACCGCTTTTTATCCTGAAGGAGGCGGACAGCCCTATGATACGGGAACAGTCAACGGCATCCCTGTTTTAAGCGTACATGAGCGCGGAGGGGAGATTATACATGAACTGGCGGCTCCCATTGAGACAGGGATTCTGGCCGAGGGAGTGATCGACTGGCAAAGACGTTATGACCTGATGCAGCAGCATACGGGGGAGCATATTTTGTCCGGCCTTGTGCATAAGCATTATGGCTATGACAATGTGGGGTTCCATATGGGGACAGAGGAAGTCACCATTGATTTTAACGGCGTACTCACTCAAAAGCAGCTGGAAGCGCTGGAGGACGAGGCAAATGAGATCATCTATGCCAACGTGCCGGTTAAGGCGCTCTATCCCGAATCAAAGGAGCTGGATGCACTGGATTACAGAAGCAAAAAAGAGCTCACAGGCCAGGTGCGGATTGTAGAGATCCCCGGCGCGGACGTATGCGCCTGCTGCGGCACCCATGTAGAAAACACCGGCGAGGTGGGTATAATTAAGACAAGGACTATGATCCACTATAAGGGCGGCGTGCGCATTTCCATGCTCTGCGGCCGTCTGGCCCTTCTTGATTACAGAGAGCGCTTAAAGGATGAGATCCGCATTTCCAACCTGCTTTCCGCCAAGGTAGCGCTGGTGCCGGAGGCAGTGGAGAAGCTGAAAAATGAAGGTCAGCACAAAGATGGACAGATTGGGGAAATGTGGCAGAAGATCTTCCGGTTAAAGCTGGCGGTATGTCCTGAGAGCCAGGGGGCCGAGGAGTTTTTTGAGGAAGGCATGGAGCCGATGCAGCTGCGTCAGTTTGCCACTCTGCTTTATGAGCAGAATAAGGGGAAGATCGCAGGGGTATTTTCCGGAAATGACTCCGATGGCATTTATCAGTATGCTCTTGGCAGCAGTCAGGCGGATATGAGGGCTTTGAGCAAAGCCATGAATGCAAGGCTTGACGGCCGGGGCGGGGGCAGCGCCTTGATGGCTCAGGGAACCTTTAAAGGAACAAGAGAGCAGATCCGCCTTGTTTTCCTGGAAGAAACGGGAAAATTATAAAGAAAAGGAAATAAGAATGGAATTTAATCGTGATACTATCAATAAAATTCGGGGACTGATCCTTTTTACTGTGGTAACAGTCATTGTAGGCATCAATTATACAAGAGTGCTGGAGCTTCTGGCTTCTGCCGTACACATGGCCGCCCCTTTCATACTTGGCGCAGTTATTGCCTTTATCCTGAATGTGCCCATGCGCTGGATTGAGACAAGCCTGGATCGGGTGTTTAAAAAGAACAGCCGCTTAAAACGCCCTCTCAGCCTGATCGCCTCGATCCTCTTCGTAGCAGGTGTGCTGTTTCTGGTCATGTTTGTTGTGATGCCCCAGCTGGTTCGGACGCTCTGGAGCCTCCAAAACAGCATCCCCGTATTTTTTGTGGAGGTCAGGGAACAGCTGGAACGGCTTTTTGCGGAAAATCCTCAGATACTGACGCAGATTGAACAGGTGCATATTGACTGGCCAAAGATTCTGAATGAGACCCTTTTGTTTTTGAAGAATGGCGCCAGTTCCATGCTGGATACCACTGTTTCCGCCGCTGTTTCCATTGTAAGCGGGATGTCTACCTTCCTGATCGGATTTATTTTTTCCATGTATATTCTGCTTCAAAAGGAAAATTTAAGCCGTCAGATGAAGAAGCTTTTAAGGGCGTTTCTGCCGGAATCGGTAGTAGAAGAGACTCTGCGGATCGCCGCTCTGACCTCAAAGACATTTTCAAGTTTTCTTGCAGGCCAGTGTGTGGAGGCGGTGATCCTGGGTTCAATGTTTTTTGCTGTCCTTATGATTCTGGATCTGCCCTACGCGCTTTTAGTCGGTGTTCTCATCGCCTTTACGGCGCTGATCCCGGTGTTCGGAGCTTTTATCGGCTGGGGAATAGGAGCTTTTTTAATGCTCATCACCTCCCCTATGGATGCTCTGCTCTTTAGCGTGGTATTTTTCGTACTTCAGCAGATCGAAGGAAATCTGATTTATCCCCATGTGGTAGGAAACTCAGTAGGACTTCCATCCATCTGGGTTCTTGCCGCCGTTACCCTGGGCGGCAGCATGATGGGAGTTCCCGGTATGCTGATCTTTATCCCCCTTTGTTCAGTGCTTTATACCCTTTTGAGGGATGAGGTGAATGAACGACTGAAGCGGAAAGTGAAAGAAAAAGAAGAGACACAATGTCCTGTAACGGTGAGTGAAGACGGGGAGCATAATATAGGATAGGAATTTAAAAACAGATCTTTATCAGCCGAAAAAAGTATGTATTTAATCCATGCATTGGCTGATGGAGGTCTGTTTTTGATATATAAAACCCCAAAGGCTTATACCTTTGACAGTATCGCCTTTGGGGTTTAATCCTGCTCGTTTTTTCACTCGCCCTGATACATAAATTTGATCAGCCGTTCAATATCCTCCTTCTCATGGGCCACCAGATCCAGCTCTCTGATATAGCCGTTGGCGAAGATGGAGGCAATGGACAGGTACTGGGCCAGTTTTGATTTTAAGTTTATGCGGTCGCCCTCAGGAGATACCAGCTCTACGGTTCCCTTACATTCGTCGATCACTTTAAAAAATTTCTCTACATCTGTAACATTCTGGACTTTCATACAGCATCCTCCTTTTTTGTCCGGGTAATATGCCCCACAGCCCGATTATACCAGACCGTTACAAGAAATACAATGTTTGATGTCGTTAAGAAGAAGTTCAGATACCCGCAGTCCGCCCCGGCCTTTTCCAATAGCGATATCGGGTTTGCAGGTTCCGTGAAAATCAGAGCCGCCGGTGGGAAAAAGACTGTATCGATACGCCATTTCCTGAAGCTTGCGGCTTTCTGACCTGTGGTTGGAGGAGTGGTAGACCTCCAGGCCTTTCATACCCATGTCTGCCAGACGGGCGATGAGAGATTCGGTTTTCTTATCCCCCAGCTTATATAAAAACGGATGGGCCAAAGCTGCAAATGCTCCGTTTTTCAGGAGTATGTTTACCACGGCTTCCGGTTCCATGTACTCCTTGGGCGGACAGTAGGGGCCGCCATAATTCAGGTATTTTTTAAACGCCTGTTCCACGGATGAGCAGATTCCCTTCTGAACCATGGCCCGGGCAATATGCGCTCTTGTGATTACGGTATCAGGGTTGTTCCCGTAAAGCTCGCAGGCTGTGAATGAAATGCCGTCCGCTGCCAGCCTGTGAAGCATTTCCTCGTTGCGGCAGCCGCGGCGGCTGCGCATCTCCTGGAGAAAATCCGCCAGTCCCTGATCCGATGGATCTACGAACAATCCCAGAATATGGATCTCATGCCCCTCATAATGGCTGGATACCTCGATGCCGGGTATTACTTCTATCCCTGACTCTTCTCCAGCCTTTAAAGCCTCCGGGATCCCAGCCGTAGTATCATGGTCTGTTAAAGCCATGGCCTTAAGGCCGGCCTCCTTCGCCAGAGCCACTACCTGGGCTGGGGGAAAGCTTCCGTCAGAAGCGTCAGAGTGAACGTGCAGATCAATAAGCCCCATTGGTTTTCCCTTCCTTTTTGTTTCTTTTACTTATTATATAGTAGCACAGTATGGAGAAATTTGCTATACTGAGACATATATTTCCTATTACCGTTGTAACTGTTCAGCCATGGGGCAATCTGTGCAAAACTATGTGCTGCAAGCTGGCTTACATAAGCATATTTCTGTACAAATTGACATAGGGAGGATAGCCCAAGCTTCTTGCTTTCATGCTTTTTGAAAACAAGACGATGGCATGGCTGAATCGTTGCTTACAGTTTAGATGGAGGACACGACAGATGGAGCAGAAATGGATCAAACCGCCGGTAGAAACCCGGTATCAGGAAGAACTCAAGGCACTGAGGGAAAATGACAGCGGCCTCCGCCCTGAGAACTGGAAACTTTCCCCAAAAGCAGTACGGACGTTTATTCTGGGAAGCCAGAAGGAAATCCATTATTCCGGCGGCGTTTGCCGGATCCGCAGGAAGTATTTCGGCAATGATGCCCTGGTGGAACGGAGCATCGTTACTTTGGCCGGAAACAGGGGCCTTATGCTGGTAGGAGAGCCGGGTACTGCAAAGACCATGCTGTCGGAGCTGCTTTCTGCGGCTATCAGCGGTGTCAGTACAAATACCATTCAGGGTACTGCCGGAACCACGGAGGATATGATCAAATATTCCTGGAATTACGCCCTTTTGCTGGCAAATGGGCCGGATCGCAGGGCGCTGGTTCCTGCGCCTCTTTATACGGGGATGGAAAAAGGGATCATCACCCGTTTTGAGGAAATCACCCGTACACCGGCGGAAATCCAGGACAGCCTGATCAGTGTACTGAGCGACAAGCTGTTAAATATCCCGGAGCTGGGAGACGAGGGGTTCCTCTTTGCTGCTCCCGGTTTTAACGTGATTGGAACGGCCAATACCAGGGATAAGGGCGTCAATGAGATGAGCAGCGCGTTAAAACGCCGTTTCAATTTTGAAACCGTTCAGCCGGTCCGCGAGGCTGCCATGGAAAAACAGATTATTTTAAATGAAGTGGAGAGCCTTGCAAGGGAAAATCATGTGGAAATGGAGCCGGATGAGGATGCGGCGGAACTTTTAGCGTCTACCTATCATGAACTGCGGGAGGGCGTTTCGTCTTTAGGTCATCGTATTGACCGGCCGGCAGCTGTGATGAGTACGGCAGAGGCGGTATCCGTGTATTATCAGACCATGATCTCCGGGTACTATTACGGGGACGGTACGATGGATGTGGACTGCTTGGTTCAGAACCTGACAGGCGCTGTTTCCAAGGAAAATAAGGACGATCTGGAGAAGGTGAGAGCATATTTTTCTACCGTGATCCGGGATAAGAGCAGCAGAGAGGGCGGAATATGGAGCAGATACTACGAAGCAAGGAAATGGCTGAAATAATCCTTCTTCCTGTGCGGCATCACAGTCCCGCCTGTGCCTGGCATATAAGAAGGATGATCCGGCGGCTGAAACCGGATGCGGTGCTGATCGAAGGGCCTGAAAATGCACAGTCCCTGATTCCTGTGATGACCCATGAAGATACAAAAGCGCCTTTTGCGGTGTACTGTTCCTACCAGGATATAAAAGGGGAGATCGGGGACAAAGAGGGATATTATAAATGCTACTATCCTTTTTTGGACTACTCGCCGGAACTGGCGGCCCTGCGGGAATGTAAGACACTGGGAATCGAGAGCTGTTTTATGGATCTGCCCTACCGGGAGATCCTGGCAGCCTGTGAAGAAAGCCGCACAAAGGGAAGCAGCGGGGACAGGCTGTTATCGGGCAGTCAGTTTTGGGACCGGCTCTGTGAGCGGACGGGACTGCGTTCCTTTGAGGAATTCTGGGAGAAGTATTTTGAGATCCGCGGCCTTAGGATGGAGGATGAGAAATGGTTTCAAATGCTCCTTGGCTATTGCAGGATCATCCGGGAGGATACGCCCCCAGAACAGATAAGGAGCGAAGGCTGTGAAGCCAGAGAACGCTTCATGGCAGGAAAGCTTTTAAAGAAGGCCAGGGAACTGGGAGAAAATGGACGGGTGCTGGCGGTAACGGGCGGATTCCATACGCCAGGCCTGGAGGAATACATTAGAAAATCCAGGGAGGAAAGGGTATCAGAAACGGAACCGGCAGCCCTGACAGGAAAAACTTCCGACCGTGCTGCCTCTGGTCTGAACGGGGAGGAAGGCGTTTACCTTATGCCCTATTCCATGGAGGAAACCGATGCCTGGAGCGGATATGCCAGCGGTATGCCTTTTCCCGGATTTTATCAGAAAATATGGGAAAAACTGGAACATATCGGCCCTGAAAACGGCGTCTATGAAGAGGCTGTTCTGGACTTTCTGATCGAGACCGGTCGGGAGGGAAGGCAAAAGGAGGGCGTTCCTACTGCTTATGACGAGATCTGCGCTTTAGAACAGGCCAGAGGTCTGGCCATGCTCCGCGAAAAGAAAGAGCCGGGAGCCTGGGAACTGAAGGACGCTGTTTTGGCTTCTTTTATAAAGGGAGAATGTACGCTTTCCACGGATCGGCCGCTGAGGATTCTTAAAAAACGTATGACCGGCACACGTCTGGGAAAGCTTTGCGATCAGGCGCAGGTTCCGCCTCTGATCCGGGATTTTGAGCGTCAGTGCGCCGGCTTTGGGATCCGCAGCCGGTCGGCTCTGGAGGCCAAACGGATCCTGACACCCTTCTCCAATCAAAAGCACAGAGATGAGAGCAAGTTTTTCAACCGCCTTCTGTTTCTTGGGGCTGATTTTGCCAGAAAGACAAGAGGGCCGGATCTGCGCCTGAATCGCGACCGGAATATGATGCGGGAAACCTGGGTCTATGGCTGGCGGCCTTCCACAGGGGCGGCCCTTATGGACGTATCGGTTCATGGAGCCACCATAGAAGAGGCGGCGGTCAGCCTGGCAAGAGAACGGCTGAAGCAGGAACAGGATGCCGAAAAGGCGGCGCTCCTTTTAACGTCTGCCTTTGAAATGGGGCTGGAGCGGGAGATGGAGCCGGTTTATGAGACAGTGAGCCGGATTATTTTGGAGGACACCCGGTTTTATGCGGTGGCAGAGGCATTGTCCCGCCTGCGTATGCTGCAGGAACTGCAGGGGCTTTATCGTGTGTTCCTCCCCTTTGAGAAGCTGATCGAGGGCTGCTATGAAAAGCTGGTGATTCTTCTTCCCTCTATGACCCGAATCAGGGAAGAGGATCTGGATATGACCATGAAAGCCCTGAAGCTGCTGTACCAGACCGGAGGACGCCCTGGCTGCAGCCGTGAGGACTATTTTGATGCGCTGGGACGGATGAGAGAGGATGGAGACCTTCATCCGGGGCTGGAAGGCTGTATTCACGGAATCCTGTACGGAAGCGGGAGAGAGGAGGCCGGGGAGGCAGAGCAGGCTGCAAGAGGATACCTGTCAGGTACCCGCGACAGGCTTCTTAAGACGGCGCTTTTTTTCAGAGGTGTTTTCTTCACGGCCAGGGATCTTGTATTTGCGGAAAATGGTTTTATCGCTATGCTGGATTATTTTTTCGGAGAGGTTGAAGATGGCGAATTTATGGAACTGCTTCCCCAGCTGCGTCTGGCTTTCGGCTGCTTTACTCCAGGGGAGCTGCGCCGGATCGGCAGCCTTGCAGCCGGACTTCATGGTGAAAAACGACTGGAAACAGGCGGACAGCCGGTGCTTCCCGGAGTATTATCCTATGGAAAGGAACTGGAACAATATGTAAAAACGGCCATGGAGGAAAAAACAGGATGAGGGATGAAAAGGAGATACTGAACCGGTGGCGTCTGGCCCTGGGGAGGTATTCTGACGGGGCCGTAGGCTTCACGCCGGGAAAGCTGCCCTATGAGGAAATGGATCAGGTTCTGGATTTTCTCTATTCCAGAGAATATGGGGAAGATCAGGACATACGAAAGGAGCGGAGGGGAGGAACCGGAGCGTCGGAGCTTACGGTGCCTTCCTGGATCGAAAAGCTGCGTCGTCTCTTTCCGAAATCAACCGCAGAAATCATGGAGCGCCATGCTCTGGAAAAATATGGAATGACAGAACTTCTCACAGATCCTGAGGTATTAAAGCGCATGGAGCCCAACAGAGAACTCCTGAAAATGGTTCTGGAGCTGAAATCCATGATGAAGGGGCCGGTTCTTGAGATGGCAAGGGAAGTGGTAAGAAAAGTGGCGCTGGAGCTTGCAAAGCAGATGGAGCAGGAGATCCGCCCCGCCCTTACGGGACGCATTGACCGTTCGTCCGGCAGCCCGGTGCGCTCTGTGCGCAATCTGGATATAAAAAGGACCATACGGATGAATCTGAAGCATTATGATACAGAGAAAAAACAGCTGCTCTTAAAAGATGTATATTTTTACGGCAGGCTCAAACGCCACAGCCCCTGGAGGGTGATTCTCTGTGTGGACGAAAGCGGCTCCATGCTGGACAGCGTGATCTACAGCGCCGTGATGGCCGGAATTTTTGCCAGACTGCCGGTAATGGATGTGCGGCTGGTAATTTTTGATACCAGCGTGGTGGATTTAAGCGGATATGTGGAGGATCCGGTAGAAACGTTAATGAGCGTCCAGCTGGGGGGAGGAACGGACATTGGAGGGGCTTTGCGCTACTGCGAGACGCTGATGGAAAGTCCTGCAAGGACAGTGATGGTGCTGGTATCCGATCTCTATGAGGGCGGCAGCTATCAGAATATGCTCGGCGCAGTAAAAGATATCGTGGAAAGCGGGGCGAAGTTTGTTGCCCTGACTGCGCTGGATCATGAAGCAGAGCCTGTATATGACAGAAATGCGGCAGAACATATGGCCCGGCTGGGGGCTCATGTAGGAGCCATGACGCCGGAGCAGCTGGCAGAATGGATGGGAAAGATCATAGCATGACAGACTGGAAGACGATACTGGCCGGGGCAGATGACGAATATCTGTCCGGCATCAGCAACAGGGGCACCGTCAAACGGGCTCATAAGGATATGGAAACCATCCCGGTTCAGGTTCTGGAAACCGGGGAAAATGAAATACGGGTAAAAACAGGGGAAGAAGAGGTGGCGGTAAAGCCGGTGCTTGCAGAAAGCAGCTGCAGCTGTCCTTCGCGGTCTGTATGCAGGCATATGGTGCAGGCAGTGCTGGCTCTGAGGGAACTCTATAGTTCGGATGCCCAGGGGGGAGAAAAGAAAGACAGTTCCAAAGAACCTTCTGAGACGCCGGACGTTTCCTCACAGCGGGTCTGGTCAGCCGTCATAGATATTCCCCCCGCCAGACTCATCCGCACATTAGGCCCCCGCCGCCTGAAGGAGGTACTGGGGCAAATTCGGACGGGAGTCCGGGCTCACATCACTCGTTCAAGTGTGGTGACGGTAGAGCTTCCCGACTCCGATATCCGGGTCAGATTTCTTTGGCCGCTTGAATATTCGTCCTGCAGCTGCCGGAAAAAGGATTTCTGTCCCCACAGAGCAGCAGCAGCCATCTGGTGCCGTCTGGAAGCGGAGAAGTTTCATGAGGAAGAGTTTGAGCAGAAGGAGACGGAAGGGATGGATCTGGAGCGCATCCGGGAGCGGGCGCTGGAAATGAAAAAAGTGCTGGAGGATATATTTGCATCCGGCCTTTCCCGCACCGCTTTTCAGAGTGCGGACTCTCTGGAACGGCTGGCTGTAATCAGCCATAATGAGGATCTGGCATCCTTTGAGGACAGCTTTAGAAGCCTGCACACGGGCTATGAGGCATACTTTCGCCGCCGGGCATCGGTAAGTGCTGCCGCCCTCATGGAGGAGAGCGCCCGCCTGTATAGCCGTCTCTGCCGTTTAAGCCGGGTCCGGACAGCCAGGGAGGCGCAGGAGCTGGGGGGAGTGTTCCGAATGGAGTATGAACCTGCAGGAACCTTGCATCTGGTTGGGCTTACGGCAGAATATTTTAAGAGTAAAAACGGATATGAGGGAGAAACCATATATTTTCTGGAGGAGAAAACAAAGGAGTGGTACACCTATACCAGCGCCCGTCCTGTTTTTTATGACAGTGGGAAAAAGCGGGGGAGAGAGGAAAAAGCAGCCGTTCCCTGGGGGCTTCCCCTGACCTTGAAACAGCTGGCAGGCGCAAGGCTCTGTCTGGAGCAGGCCAAAGCAGGAAAAACGGGGCGTCTTTCATCCAGCCAGGACACTCAGGCCCGGATTACTGGAAACAACGGGTTTCAGGCCACGGATGGCCAATCCTGGGTTTACGATGATTTTGGCCGGCTTTTTAAAGAACAGTGTCCGTTTCGGGGCGGTTGGATGCAGCCGGAGGAAGAGCGGGTACGGGTAGTGCTGATCCGCGCCGCCATCTGGGGCCGGGCAGAGTTTTCCGGGACAGAACAGAAATTTTCCATGGCAGTTATGGATCAGGCGGGCCGGGAGCTTCTGGTAGAACTGGCCTATGATAAACAGGAGGATGCCAACATCCGTTATCTGGAACGGACTGCTGCACAGGTAGAAAGACAGGGAGAATCAGCCCCGCCTGTGATCGCGGGAAAACTGTATCTGAAGGACGGACGGCTGTGCCTGCATCCGCTGGAGCTGTTCTGGTGGGAGCCGGTTTCTGAAGAACCGCCGGACAGCGAAGGAATGGAAGGAGGGGAGATATCGGATACAGAAGCGCCGCCGGATACAAAGGCCCTGCTCAGGATGCAGGCCATTCACCAGACAAGGGAACTTTTAGATAATGTCCGCCAGCAGCTGGAAGATCTCTATCAGAGCGGGTTTGACACCGTCCACGACAGCACTATAAAAGGACTGAAACGCTGGGAGAAACAGGCGCAACAGAGCGGGTTAAGCGTTCTTGGCGAACAGCTGAAGGAACTGGAGGTTCAGCTTGAAGCCCTCAGACACAGCCTTCACCCGGAACATGGCCCGGATATGGAAATATACACGAAACTGACGGAATACCTGTATCTGGCAAAGCAGAAAACAGACTTTGACCTGGCAGAAGCCTATTACATCAGGAAAAAACGCTTCAAAGGTTATGAAGCGGGCGAAGGAGGATAAATACTATGATACATTCACAGAAATCCTATACGGATAAGATCATGGAGAGTCTGGAACCCATCGGATTGTCTGAAAAGGAAAGGGAGCAGGTAGAGGCATACCTTTCCGGGGAAAAGGGGCAGGAAGTCCTGGATGACCTGGAAAAACGGGATTTTTATACGCTCCCTTCTGAGTGTGTAAGACCCGGCAGCCAGCTGTTTTGCAGTATCAGTGAAAAACGGAAGGAAGAAGCCGAAAAGCTGATCCGCGTATTTTTTGCTCTGGGACAGTCGACCTGCGCAGCCATGGCAGACATAAATTACTGGGGTATCGACTTTATGAAGACATACGGCTATTACTGGGGACTTAAGCAGGAAGAATGGCTGTCTGTGGCAGGGGAAGTGATCGGAAGAAACAAATATATGCTCACATCCCGCTGGATGGATCGGATCCGGAAGGAGGCAAAAACTCCTGAAATAATCAAAACGGCCCTGGATTTCTGCACAGGAAAATGGAGCAATGGCAGCCTGATTCTCTTAGCAATCTATTTCATAATGCGGTATCCGAAAACAGAGTCAGAGGAAATGGATGAACAGGACGGGGAGCTTATGAGGCGTTATGAGAGAATCGCAGTATCAACGGTGGAAAGTATGCTCCCCCCGTCCCTCTCGGAAAGCCAGAAAAATCAGGTTTGTACAGCCTTAGAGCAGGGTCCGCTGACCGAGGCGGTCTGCTCCATGGCCGGTCCCATAGCAAAAGATGATCTTCTGTCCCGGATCATATGCGGCACAGCGTTTGTAAATATGAAATGCTCTCCCTGTTTAAAAAGAACGGCAGAACTGTTTCTCGCTTCCAATATGGAGCAGGCTCTTATGGCTATGGAGGAAATGGATATCCGTGGAGACCTCAGACAGCGGGGCGGTGATTTTGACCAGGTCTTTCATCTGGATACAGGCGCATATATTGCCTGGGCTGCTTTAAAAAATTACAGTAATATCTTAAAATATCAGTTCAGGCAGAACAGGGAAGTATATCTGGAATATCTGAAAAGGGCAGACATGGACAGGCTTGGCCGTTTAATGCAGGTGATCCGCGAAAAGGACACAGCCTTGTATAGGCAGCTCCAGCCTGAGGTGAACCGCCAAAGAAACGCTGAGGTTATAGAGGCGCTGACAGGTGATAACGGCCCGGAGACGGCAGTGCTGAGGGAATACTTACAGGGCAGCGCCCCGCTGTCTGCACTGTATCCCTATGAGGAAGATATGGTAAAAAATGCAAATTATTACCGGGGCTACCGCTTAAGGGATAAGATAGCGCAATGTGAAGCGGAACCGGAGAACAGGGCGTTTGTGAAACGCTGTATGGCCTGCATTTTCCTGCGGCAGGAGGGGTATTATTTTGCATCTGGATCAGCAGGCAATCCTTTTTTGGGAAATGATGAAACCGCTTTTGCCGTATTTTTCAAGGATCTGGAGGAAGCCGGAATGGACGCTCTGCATCTGATCAAGACCTTTGTCCTGAATTTAAAATCACTTTACAGTGAGGATGCAAAGACGCGTTGTTATGATATGGCTTCCCGCAAGATATTTCTTCCTAAGCTTCAGGAAGATCCCCAGGCTGTCGCTGAGGCGTTCCGCCGCTCGGAGGCAGAGGGACGCCGTCTGGGCCTGATGACCATGGCCCTGCTGGCGGAAACCTGCCGCAGAGAGATTCTTTCCTATACCCAGGATACGGCCAAAACCGTCCGTTCAGAGCTTTTACATATTCTGGAAGAAAAGAGAGAGTGGAGAGAGGATATAAAAGCCCTTCTTTCCGATAAAAAAGCAGGGCCAAGGGAAATGGCCGTCTGCACCTTGGCAGCCTGGAACGACCCGGAGGACCGTCCTGATTTGGAAACGGCCCTGGAAAAGGAAAAAAATGCCAAGGTGCGAAAGCTTCTGCTTCAGGTTCTGGCTCAGGAAGACGGGCAGGAGAACGGCACAGGTGCAGCCGCAGGCGGGACGTTAAAGAAGGAGGAACTGGTGAAAAATCTTCATAAAGGCGGCAAAAAACGGACGCTGTCCTGGGCGTTTGAGACCCCCTTTCCTCAGGTGCACCGAAAGAATGGAGAAACCGCCGGGGATGAGTACCTTCAGGCGTTCCTTCTTAGCTATGCCGGTATGGGATCGAATCCTGGAGTCAGCCAGGACGCCGCTTTTCTGGCAGAGGATTTAAATGAAACAGAGCTTGCTGTTTATGTCAATGAGCTGTTCGACCGCTGGATGGAGCAGGGGGCGGAGGCCAAGAAAAAATGGGTTCTGTATGCAGCATCTGTCCATGGCGGCAGTTTGATGGTTAAAAAACTGTCCCATCAGATCCAGGAATGGCCGGCGAATGCACGAGGAGCCATGGCCTGTGAAGCCGTCCGCGCACTTGCCCTGAGTCCAGAACCGGAGGCGCTTTTAAAGGTAGACAGCATCGCTTCAAAATTTAAATTCCGCCAGATCAGGGCCGCGGCCTCCAATGCCCTGGATTTTGCCGCTTCCCAGCTTGGGATGACCAGAGAGGAACTCTCTGACCGGATTGTGCCGGATCTGGGATTTGATGAGCGGATGGAACGGCAGTTTGACTATGGGTCAAGGTCATTTATTGTAACCATTACCCCGGAGCTGGAGATACAGGTAAGAGATCAGGAAGGCAAAAAGCTTAAAAATATGCCGGCTCCCGGTAAGCGTGATGAGCAGGAGAAAGCGGCGCTGGCCTATGAGGAATTTAAATCCATGAAAAAGCAGATGAAAGCTGTGGTTTCCAATCAGAAACAGCGGCTGGAACAGGCGCTTTCTGCCAAGCGTCTGTGGAAGAAGGAAGACTGGCTGGATCTCTTTACGAAAAAGCCTGTGATGCACCCCTTTGCCATTGGCCTGATCTGGGGAATATATAAGGAAGAAACGCTGACCGACAGTTTCCGCTACATGGAGGACGGATCCCTAAACACAGTAGATGAGGAGGAATATGAGCTGCCGAAGGAGGCAAGGATCGGCCTGGTTCATCCCGTGGAGCTTACGGAGGAGGAATTGGAGACATGGAAGGGGCAGCTGGAGGACTATGAGGTCATTCAGCCTATTCCCCAGTTAGACCGGCCGGTGTACCGGCTGGAAGAGGAAGAAAAAGGGAAAAAATCTCTGGAGCGCTTTGATGGCATACAGATGAACGACCTTTCTCTGATAGGGAAAATGCAGTCTCTTGGCTGGTATACAGGTTCCGTTCAGGATGCAGGCTGCTTCTTTGAATTTTACCGGGAGGACAGAGAATTGGGAGCAGAGCTTCACTTTTCAGGCACCTATATAGCCGGGCAGAACGAGGAGGTTACGGTAGAGAGCGTCCGGTTTTACCGTGCGGGAGAGGTGAAGCGGGGAAGCTATGTGTACGATGAAGCGGATGATAACAAGGCGCTTTTTCTGGAACAGGTTCCTGCCCGGTATTTCAGCGAGATCGTGCTGCAGCTGTCAAAGGCGACGGCGTCCGGCAGCCGCCTGGAAACAGATGGAAACAAGGGATGAATCAAGCGTTAAAAAGTCTCCGAAATACTTTGGTAACAGTTTCATAATATTTCATTTATATATGGTAACAGTAAATTCATAAATGAAGAAACTCGCAGGAAAAAAATATAAAAAGGCGGTTCCATTTTGAGTAAAGTATGTTATACTACAAGCTGTGAATAACGAAAAAGTATTTTAAACAAGGTGTGAGGAAAATGAATCAGTTAGAAAACAACAGCAGGAACCGCAGCTCTTCTGCAGGCAGAAGCCGCGCGAAAGGTTCAGATAGAGGGCACGGCGCCTCACGGGGAACCACCTCAAGAAACACTGGGGCGGGAAACGCAGGGCGCGGCAGTTCACGGAGCTCATCATCCTATCATTCCGGCCAGGCAGGCAGGATGAATGCCATGCAGAACGCAAGGCGCAACAGCCATCACAGAAGAAAAGGGCCTAATTACAAGGTCATTGCCATTGCCGGTGTGATTCTGATTGTAGTCATTACCTGTATTGCCATGGCGTTCAAGGAAAAGAAAGCCGGAGGAACCGAGACCCAGAGCCAGACCGAATCTGTGACTGAGACGGAGATGGAAAAGGAGGTGTCGGTAGACGGCGTTTCCATTACAGGTATGTCAAAGAGCCAGGCAAGGGAAGCAATTTTAAAGCAGTTTCCATGGAGCATGACCGTTTCCTATGGATCGGATGTTTATGAGGTAAACGACCTGATGGAGGCCAAGGTGGACGCTCTGTTAGAAGAAATCTATAGCGGAGAACCTCAGGAAAGCTACAGTCTTGACACTGCTGGACTGGAGGAACAGGCCAAAGCGGAGGCCGCAGCCTGCGCAGCCAAGTGGGATAAAAAGGCAAAAAATGGTTCCATTGACAAATTTGATGCATCTTCCGGCAAGTTTATTTTTTCCGGCGAGGAAAATGGCTTTGCCATTGACCAGGATAAGCTGGCTTCCGACATTTTAGAAGCCCTGTCAGAAAAGAAGTTTGACGCCAGCATCGAAGCTTCCGGCAGTGTTACGGCCCCGGAGATTACAGCGGCAAGCGCAAAAGAGAAGTATAAGACCATCGGTACATTTACTACTACGACTACGTCAAATAAGAACCGCAATACCAACATCCGTCTGGCAGCGGAAGCACTTAACGGAACAGTAGTGAAGCCGGGAGAGGAGTTCTCCTTCAACGGCACGGTTGGCCAGCGTACGGAGGCAAAGGGCTATAAGGGTGCGGCCGCCTATAATAACGGCGAGGTGGTTCAGGAGATCGGCGGCGGCGTGTGTCAGGTTTCCACCACCCTCTATAATGCTGTGTTCAAGGCCGGCCTGAAGATCAGCTCCCGCAGATCTCACACCTTTGAGCCCAGCTATGTGACACCGGGACGGGATGCTACGGTCAGCTGGGATCAGCCGGATTTTAAGTTTATAAATAACTCAAGTACAGCCATCGGCCTGCGTGCAAGCTACGCAGATCAGAAGGTGACCGTCTCCGTATACGGTATTCCTATTCTGGATGATGGCATCACCTGGGATCTGGAATCCAAAAAGGTAGAGGATCTGGGAGTGCCGGAGCCGGAGTATGTAGAGGATCAGACACTGGAACCCGGAGTAGAGAAAACGGTCAGCAGCGGAAGTTCCGGCAGCCGGTGGGAAACCTATAAGGTGATCTATAAGGATGGCAAGGAGATTTCCAGAGAACTGGATCACAAGACTACCTATAAGGGGCATAAGCCTGTGGTTCACCGCAATACCAGCGGCGTAGTGTTAAATCCCGCAGAGACCACTACCCAGGCGACTACAGTTACTCCTACTGTGGACGGAATGCCTGACGGCTATACCCCCTCCTCCAGCGCTGCAGAAACTCAGCCGGGAGGTAGTACCGGGACAACGGCAGCCTCTTCGGGCGAACCGGGCAGCACCAAGCCGTCAGAGTCATCGGCGGGGCCCGCCCCCCCCCCCCCCCCCAAATGCTTAA